>Ga0256914_1000617_pt1 | contig 34798 bp, 26 predicted proteins | sample HulkmetaG_FD_191571 | JGI IMG/M metagenome (GOLD analysis project Ga0256914, IMG submission 191571) | Hydrothermal chimney microbial communities from Main Endeavour vent field at the Juan de Fuca Ridge, Pacific Ocean - Hulk | ecosystem: Environmental > Aquatic > Marine > Hydrothermal vents ... | reverse complement strand
TGTTGGGACAAACCAATCCCTTTGGCGTGGGATTGGCCGCGTTTTTCCTGGCTTCACTGGCCGCAGGCGGGGCCAAGATGCAGTTCGATTCGGGCGTTTCGTCAGACATTATCCAAGTCATCAACGCTTTGTTGCTGGCCTTTGTGGCGGCGCCCGCCATCATCCGCTACATCTATCGCATTCGCAAAGCGCCCGAAGAGGCGGAGACGACGCCCAAGATTTCCTGGGGCGGAGGTTGATGCAACGCGCCCGGGCCACGCTTCTGATTAACCGCCGATCATGCCAGAGTCTGTCGCAATCATCGACCTTGGATCGAATACGACCCGGATGGTCATCTACGAATATGAGCGGGATCGCTATGTTCGGCTAACGGATGAAATCCGGGAGGTTGTTCGTCTGCGAGAGGGCATGGGGCGCACGAATGTGCTGCGGGCGGCGGCGATTCAGCGGGCGATCAACGCCATGCGCATGTTTAAGGAATTAAGCGATGATCTGGGCGTGCACGAAGTCATCGCCGTGGCCACCAGTGCGGTGCGAGACGCAGTCAATCGCGATTCCTTTCTGGCCCGCGTAAAGGCCGAAACAGGCTGGGAGCTGCGACTGCTCTCGGGCGAGGAGGAGGGGTATTACGGGGCGCTGGGCGTGGTCAACGCCACCTGCTTACGAGAGGGGTTCGTCATCGATCTGGGCGGCGGCAGTGCGCAGGTGACTGAGGTGCGCGGGGGCTTGCCGCAGCGCTCGATCAGTCTGCCCCTGGGCGCACTGCGGCTGACCGAGTTGTTTCTGGATCCCGATAAAACGACATCCAGCCAGGTGAAGAAGCTCAGACATTTTATGGCCGAGCAATTGGCGTCGTTGGATTGGTTTCGGGCAAGGCCGGGAGATCAGTTGATGGCCATTGGGGGCGCCATTCGCAACTTGGGCAAGATCGATCAGGAGCGGAAGCAATACCCCCTCTCCACCATCCACGGATATCGGCTGGACGCGGCGGATATCGCCAGCCTGGCAGAGGAGCTCTGGCGGGCCTCATTGAAGAAGCGCCGCAGCATCAAGGGCTTGCGCGAAGACCGGGCGGACATCATTCCGGCAGCAGCCATTGCCTACGATATGCTACTCCAGCACAGCGGCTTTGCCCAGCTGACGATCAGCCGCCCCGGGCTGCGAGAGGGCGTCTTCTTCGAGCATTTTCTCTCCCACCTCCCCCAGCCCATCTTCCCGGATCTGCGCCAGTTCAGCATTCTCAATCTGGCTCGCATTTTCGATAGCGACGATGCCCACAGCCATCATGTGGCGTTCCTGGCGCTGCGCATGTTCGATGATTTACGCCCGGTGCATGGTCTGGATGAATCATATCGGGAGTTGCTGTGGGCTGCAGGCATTTTGCACGATATCGGGGCCATCATCAATTATCCCTACCATCACCAGCACTCCTACTACATCATCCTCAATTATACGCTGCATGGTTTCAGTCCGCGCGAATTGTCCATCATCGCCCTCATCGCCCGCTATCACCGCAACAAAGGCAATCCCAAGGCTCGCGAGCTGGCCCCCTTGCTGACAGAGGCGGATGATCGGGCGCTGGAAGCGCTCTGCGGCATCATTCGTCTGGCCGAATACTTCGAGCGGGGCCGCCGACAGATCATTCGGGATCTGCGCTGCCACGCCGATCTGGAAAATGGCTGGGTTCAAATTGAAACGCTGACCACCGGCAACGCGGCCATCGAGTTGTGGGAGGCGGAAAGGAACCTGGATGTGTTGAGTTCGGCGCTGGATATGGAGGTGGAATTGGTGCAAGGGGTCTGGATGGGTGAAAGCTAGGGGCCCGGGACGCCCAGCTGTTGCAAGATACGCTGGAACAGGGGTTGGCGCTCCTCCCACTCATTGATATCCGCAGCCAGCGTGAGGACGACCAATCGATCCGCGTGCCCATCGTCCACCACGAAGGCGAGATCGCTGGCTCTGACCACGGTCAGCGGTGCAGGCTGTGATGCGTCTGTCTCGGCGACATAGGTGTATGTCAGCAACAAAGCAGGGCTATCGTCGGACAGGGTCACCTTCATGCGATCCAGTTCGTGATAATCCTGCAAGGCCCCTTGACGATGCTCGGGCCAGGCGATGACGATATCTGTCTCGGGCAAGGGGGCGACTACGACCTCCTCCCGGGCCGGGAAGACGCTCTGGCTATGAGGATCGAGGACCAGCAACACCTGGTCCGGTGCGGGCTGTGGCAGCCATTGTGCAGGATATGGAATGGCGGGCGCGCTTTCCGCCAGGGCCAGGTAGCGAAATTGAGTCATCATCCATTCTTTGAATTGCCAGCCCGCCAGAAGCAACATCAACATCATCACCCAAACCACGAGATCCCGGGCCCAGGTTTGCCATCTTCCCACAGGACGATAAGCGTCCACGTCCACGAAAAGTTCGTTAAAATCAGTCATGGTGCGCCTCCTGTTCGGCGATGAGCGACTCCCAGCTCTTTTTCAAACTCGCCAACTCGTCATCGCCGTCGTCCGAATTTTTCAGTTTCGCCCGGGAGGGGGGCGGGGCGGGCGGCGTTTCCAATTGCTTGCTCTCCACCATCTGTATGACATCCGCCAGCAAGGAAGGGGGCTGCTGCGCCTCCTCCTGAATCTCCAGCAACGCCGCCATACGGATGAACGCCTGGTGACTCCGACGAATTCGCCAGAAGATGACGGCAAAAGTGAACAGGGCGAACAACCCGGCCAGAGCCAATCCGTTCAGAGAGGTCAGAAACAAATTCTGCGCCCGAACGAAATCCAGAGCAAAAAAGAACAACCCGTGAATCAACGTCGTCAGCAACAGACCCGCGGCCAGATAAAATACATGCGTGCGCCGAAATCGGGCCTGGCCGATAAAATAGCCCAACAGCGCTGCCAGCGCCGCATAGCTCAGCGCCATCTCGCTGGATTGCAAAATGGCCTGGCCGAGATCGGCGAAACCGGGCGCGTTCGCTATCTGGAGATTGATCGCACTGGCCACGCCCAAACCCGCGGCAACGCCATAAATCGGGCCATCCACCAGATGCTGAAAGGCCAAGGTGGGATAAACGCCGTATCGCACGACGACATAGACAAAAAGCATCTCCAGGGGCGCAACGACGAGCACTCTCCCCAGCAGCTCGGACCACCACGAAACCCGCAACCATTCACTCACCAGGAACGCCTGCCGAAGCAGAGGATCGACCGTGATGAGATAAAGAGCGCCGCTGAGCAACAAGAGAAGAAGCGCAGCCCGGCGCATCGCCCCATCCCGCACGCCGGGGATGAAGAACGCCAGCCACGCCAATGCAGGCGCCAGGGCCGCTAGCACCTGGATGAACGGCCAGAACTGCTTCGGAATCAGCCCATCCAGAAGATCGAGAAAGCCCAAATAGAGAGCAACGCCCGCCAGGGCTATGACAACAGCCGCCAGAAGTAATGACAGCCAGAATCCAGCTCGATTTCGAGCCACGCGCCGCAATGATTCTGCGCTAATTTCGGGGGAAGAGACGTTTGGGGGCATAACGTTTCACACACGCAGTTTGACGTCGGGGGAAAGGATCGATTGTTCGTTTACGCCAACATTGCATAAAGTATAGCAGGATTTTGACAAACCCGCTAATTATCGTCAATCAGGAGGATGCGTTCCATCCCGCAGGGCTTCGTAGTTGTAGCTCGAGGGTTGCTGCGCCCCAGCCATGTCTGTGCCCCGGCGTTCCGTGCCTGCGCCCGGCGAGGGCTGACTCGCCTTGGAACATTCTTCCGCCTTACCCCGGCCGGGTCCGCAGCCCGGACCGGACGAGTACAAAAACGCTCCTCCCATTGCAGGCAACAGGTCGGCCGCCCTCCCTTCGTCCAAAAGGACACTGGCAATGAATTTGACAAGAGGAGAATTTATCTTTATCCTTTTACATTGTTGGACGGAGTTGTCCAACTCTCATCCAACCAATTCGCCCACTCATATTTCGATGCAACGGGGAGTTCGCCATGATTCTGTCAACTCAAGTTACGGATTATCATGGCGATTGTATCGAAATTTGCATCAATACTGCTCGCATTTTATGAATTCGCACAAGAGTCGCAGCCCTTTTTATCCGGATTCTGCAATGATCGTCGGCCCTCAATGGTACGGCGTGGATCTCGTGCTGAAACTGCTTCTGTCGATAAAAGGCGCGCCGTGAGGCGTTTGCCTTTTTGTTTTTTACAGAATTTGCAGCCACGCGCCTCGAGTTACATTGACATCACGATTTGAAAGGAGGAGCCTATTGTTTAAACAAGATAGCCTGTTTATCTTCTCAACATAACGCATGCCGCTTTTCACTGTAATTTTTCTCGTCACCTCCCCCCATAGGAGAATGGTGTAAAATGTATTCCAAACGATATCTCAAATGGCTCATTCCTGTGCTGGCGCTGGCCCTGCTGTTCACCATCGCACCGCTGGGCAGTGTTTCAGCCCAATCGGGCGACACGGGGCCAGTCGCCTCCACCAGCACGGATGATGCGATAGCAAAAATCCACCCCTTCCTGCGTGAAAAGCTAGGGCTGGAAAATGGCGTACTCACTGCCGCCTCTGCTACGGATGAAATCAAGATCGGCGTCTTCGTCAAGGCGGGCACGGATATCAGCCAGTACATGACCTGGTCCATCACCCGGCCATTTATCGATCCCATGGGCAATCAGCTCGTGGCGGGCGCAGCAAAGGCCAATGCGATTGTGAAAATCGCTTCGCTGGACAACGTCGTGATCGTACTGCCCGAAGAAAACACGATCCAACCCCCGGATCCCATCCGCATCGAGCCAGACCTCGCCACAAACCGAAATGCGGCCAAGCAAGACGCCCTGCACGCCACCGGCATTCAGGGCTGGTGGGATGTAGGGGCCAACCACAACGCACGCGCCGCCTGGGACATGGGTTACACGGGCAAGGGCGTCAAGGTGATGGTCAATGACTCGGGCATCGACTTCGTCCATCCAGATCTCCAGGGAACCTGGGCCACGATCACCGACCCAGACTCGCCTTACTATGGCTGGCCTGAAATGTTCGACAGCCGTTCCACGTATGCCTACATTCTGGATACAGTCCTCGGGACAAAGTACATAGCCCGCGGATACACGCATTACTCTGACACCAGCGCCACCTGCGCCGCAACAGACTGCGTGTACACGCCTCTGCACGCATCGGAAGCCCACACCTACACCCTGCCTGCGACCAGCGTCAGCGGCGTCTACCACATCGGCTCCCATCCCGACAAGACCCTGGCAGATGCCGTCATGGGCAACTGGAACGGGAAATACGAGAATGAGGAATATGTATCTATTCTGGTGGTGGATGAACACAAAGAAGGCGTTTACGACACCGTCTACGTAGACATGAACGGCAACTACGACTTCACCGACGACAAGCCCATCACCAAGAAAGACCCCATCACCTACCTCGACATGTGGGATTCGGCGGCCAACGCTCCGGGACAAGATGGCTATCCTGACATCTCCGGCGGACTGGTTTACTTCATCGCTGACGGCGTCAATGTCATTCCCGCCTCCGACTGGATGTGGGGCAAATATGCGATTCCGCCCAAGAACGGCAGTCTGGTGGCGTGGGAGTTCAACGATTTCACCGAAGGAGGCGGCGATCATGGCCAACTCTGTGCATCCAACGTGGCCGGCCAGGGCGTCATCGACGGCGGAGCGCCTCCCTATAAGCCCGCGGGCGACGGCTCCCCATTCACCGGCATGGTGCAGGCCGCAGGCCGTGACGCCAAAGTGACCACCAACGGCAACTTCTATACAACCCCCGGCATCCTGGAATTTGACAGCTTCTACTACGCTGCACTGGGTTACGACGGCATTCCGAATACCGATGATGACATGCAGATCATCAGCAACAGTTGGGGATACTCGGCTGCCGACAATGATGTTTGGGATTACATGAGCCGCAACATCGATAGCCTCGTACGGCATCTGAATCCAACGCTATCTGTACTCATCTCCACCGGCAACGGCGCCGCCGCTTACGGCACCATCACCGGCCCTGCCCCGGTCTCCAGCACTGGCGTCGGCGCATCCACCCAATTCGGCAGCACAGGCTTATTCGACGCCATCAAGGATGTGGATCAGATTAACTGGGGCGAAGTCATTCCTTTCTCCAACCGCGGCCCGGCAGCCAATGGCTCTAATGGCGTCAACGTCACGGCCAACGGCGCTTTTGGCTCTGGAGCGCTCCCCCTGAACGCCTGGGGGGACGGCTGGACCGCATGGACGACCTGGGGCGGCACCAGCCGTTCTTCACCAGTAGCCGCGGGCAATCTGGCTCTGGTCTACGACGCCTACAAGCAAGCCCATGGCGTCTGGCCCACCTGGGATGAAGCTCGCGCCATCCTCATGTCTGGCGCCAATGATCAAAACTACGACACCTTCGTTCAGGGTGCAGGCTCTGTCAACGGCGGTCAGTCTGCTGCGATTGCGGGCGGCCAAAAAGGCTTCTTCGTCACCCCCGACAACTGGACCGGGGGCGATTACCGCGGCAAGGAATACCACTCCTTCGCCAACATCATGCACCCGGGCGACGTCAGCGCCAAGACATTCACCATCCACAATCCCACCAGCGCCGACGTCGAAGTCAGCGTCAGCAGCCAACATCTGGTTACGATCGGTCAATACCAATTCCCCTTCACCTCCAACGATCAGTCGCTGGAAGATGGCGACTTCCGCAAACCCGACTACCTCATTCCTCTCACCAACCTGATTCCTCCTGGCACCGACATGGTGGAAGTCAAAATCAGCTACCCCGCCAGCGAGTTCGATTACAACGGCGACTACCGTTACGACAGCATCTGGCGCGTCCACATCCAGGATTGGAAAGACATCAATGGCGACGGCAAGCTGTGGGAAGACCTGAACGGTGACAGCGTCGTAAACGACGATGAGATTCAGAAAGGCGAATACATCCGTGTGGCCTACGGCTACAACACCGGACCCGCCTCGCAAGTGCGAATGCAGAAACCTCTGGAACGAATGCACGACGGCCTGTTCATCTCTCTCCGGCACCGCAACCGAACCTCCAAAGTGCCGATCACGCATCTGAACATCGAAGTCACCTTCTACGGTTCGAAAACCTGCAAATGGGTTACCGTAGACCCCATGACGATGACCGTGCCGGCTGGCGGAGAAGCCACCTTCCAGGCCACCATGTCCGTGCCTGCAGACGCCAAAGTCGGCCTCTACAACAGCGCCATCAAGGTGGCTGGCCCCGACATGACGGCAGTAGTGCCCGTGGTCACCAATGTGGCAGCCAACAGCGCCAACTTCGCATTCGGCGGCGGCCGCCGCTCCAACACCCCGTACGACAACGGCCACATGTTCGGCTACAACGATTGGCGCTGGCGCGCCGAGTCGGGCGACTGGCGCTTCTACTTCACCGATATCATGGATGAAGTGCCTGAAAACACGCAGCTCTTTGTGGACACCCGGTGGGACAACCCCCACGTGGACATCGACACCCTGGTGATGGGCCCCACAAAAGACAACTTCAGCAACGATCCCAAATACGGTGAACCTGATATCTACGGCCCCTACACCCTGGAGACCTTGCCCGGCAGCAGCGTCAACACCTACATGGGCAACGGTCGATGGTTCTGGTACACCAACACTGGCGGCCCGCGTGAGATGGTAGCTGTTCCCGCCAAAGAGGGCCTGCACATGGTCGCACTGCATCAGGTCTACACCAGCGGCGAGTACATCGATGTCGGAGTCCAGGGCAAGATGGGCATGCTGACCGTCAACCCCTCTGAGATGAATGTGGACGCCCCCACTGACACGGTGACTGCGACCATCGAAGTGTCCGCCTCGGTCAATCTTGACGATCTGGTCGCCGAAGGATTTGGCCTTGGGCAGCCCGAAACGTACACCGAGCAGCCCATCAACCAGGACAACCCCAACAATCCATGGACCGCCAGCTACACCAAAACTGTGACCATTGATCACGCAGCCACGCTGGTCGTGGATATCAAAGGCAAGTCGAGTGACGACCTGGATCTCTTCCTGGTCAATCCCCACGGACGAATTGTCGCATCCTCCACCACCTCCACCGCCAAAGAGCATGTGGCCATCAAATTCCCCCAGAATGGCGAATGGACGATCATGGTGCATGGCTGGAGCGTTCCCGCTGGCAGCAGCACCTTCGACATGACCGTCAATGCCGTTCAGGGGTACGACGTCTCCGTCAAGAGCATTCCCGATGGCCCCTTCGCCGCCGGCGAAATGATCCCCATCACACTGGAGATCAGCCGCGACATGAATCTGGGCGATGTGTTGTACGGCTCAGTGCTCCTCGGCCCATCGCTGGCTCCCGGCCTGGTGGAAGTGCCAGTGAAGGTGACAGCTGTCAATCCCGCTCCGATTACCGTCGAGCTGCCGCTGACTGCCGATACATGGGTCAGTGGCGGCAACACCGGCGCCAACAACATGTGGTCCAACATTCTGGTCGTCCGCCCCACCGGATTGGACAACACCATGCTTAGCTTCGACCGCAGCGCGCTGCCCGTCGGCGTCGAGATCAGCAAGGCCAAGCTGTGCATGAATGCAGTTATGGAGTCTGGCGCTTATGGCAAGAAGCTCATGGTGATGAATGTGGGACCCTTCGATCCCGCCACCGTCACCTACGACACCGCACCTGACTTCTACAATCCCGGTCCGGGAACAGACGTGACGATGGGCAAAATCGTCCTGGATGCCACCGAACAGGTCAAAGCCTGGGACGCCATGGGCAGCCCGGGCAACGCCCAGCTCGCCGTGGCTGCAGACGGACCGTTGGGACGCATCGCCTTCAACAGCGCCGAAGGCGCCAACGCCTTGCACGATCCCACCCTGGCTCCCCGATTGAAAGTCACCTACATCCCCACCCGCGACTGATCCGCCCGATGCGGTGAATCAGAACCGCATCACCCTCTGAACCAAAACAGGCTCCGGGCATCCGTCTGGAGCCTGTTTTGTCTGTGCGCAAGCAGGCAAGATATGATACGATCTCTGTCATCCTCTCCGTTATCTTGATGCAATCATGGCTGCACGTCGTCGCAATCTCCTCATCCTATTGCTGTTCGCCGGACTGGCGCTGGTGCTCACGTGGCCGTTGTTGCCGCACATCGCCACCCACGTCCCGGGCGACGGCATTGACGATCCCGCGCTGGCATGGAATCTGTGGTGGACAAAAACCAGTTTCGTGGATCGGGCCGGAGAAAACGGGCTGCTGCATAACCCCTTCGTTGGGGACAGCATGTTCCACCCCATCGGCATCAACCTCGCGTTTTATACCCTGACGTTATGGAACGGCGCGCTGAGCATCCCATTGCAGAGCGCCATGAGCCTGATTCTCACCAGCAACCTGCTCCTCCTCAGCAGCTTCGTCCTCTCAGGTTTTGGCGCTTATCTGCTGGCTCTGGAGCTTCTGGCAGCACTTTCGCCCATCGCGCCCAAGAAATCCAAACAGGCAACAGCCAACTGCCACCTTGCAGCGCTGCTGGCGGGCCTGCTCTACGCCTTTGCATCGGCCAAACTCTTCTACGTCTCGTTGGGACAATTCAACATCGCGTCCTCCCAATGGCTGCCCTTCGTGGCGCTTTATCTGCTGCGAGGTTTAGGCCCGAATTGGCGCCCGCGCGACGGCTTTCTGCTGGGCCTCTTTCTTCTCTTCCAGACCTGGGCCGAGCTGACCTACGGGACGTTCGCCGTGCTACTCATCGCCATCGTCACCATCGCAGCCGTCATCGCCCGGGCCAAAGACATTCGAAGCCTCAAAGCGCCCGCTCTCAACGCAGTCATCGCTGCAGGCATGTTCACCCTGGGACTGCTGCCCTATCTGGCCAACATGCTGCCCGACATGCGGGCTCATGGCGATTTCCTTGTGGAGGACGGCGGCTTTTCCGACATCTTCTCCGCAGACGCGCTGGGCTTTTTCTTCCCCACCCAGCTCCATCCGCTCTTCGGACACGTCATCCAGGCCATCAGCGACAACTCCGCACTGCGGCCAGACGGCTCCCAGTTCATGGTCAACAAAGGGCAGCACATCTATCCGGGCTATATCGTTCTCGTACTGGTCGCCATCGGATTATGGCGCTTCCGAAGACGCTGGGCTGCGTGGGCCGTGGCCGCGCTCACTGCATTCTTCCTGTGGGCCGCTCTGGGCCCGCAAATCCGCGTGAATGGCCACAACACCAGAATTCCGGGCGTCTTCGCCCTGCTGGTCAAGATACCCTTCTTCCAGGCCAACCGCTATCCCAGTCGTTACAGCGTCATGGTCTTTCTGGGATTAGGATTATTGGCCGCGTTGGGCCTCTACGCACTGCTGCCCCGCGTCCGCACACAATCCCGGCGCAACGCTTTGACCCTGGGCCTGGTCGGACTCATCCTCTTCGAACATCTCAGCATCCCCCTACCCCTGTCCGATTTCCGGCCGCCCGCCGCCTATGCCCCTGTGATTGCCGACGAGCAACAGGACGCACTGCTGGATCTGCCCATAGGCTGGCGCAACGGCTTCAACGTCTTCGGCAAATCCGACGTCATTATCATGTACGAACAATGGTGGCAAACCTATCATGGCAAGCCCATCCTCGGAGGCAACACCAGCCGCAATCCCGAACAAAAATTCCAGTACTTCCTGGAAAACCCCGTCATTGGCGTGCTGGCCGCCTTGCAGGACGAGCGTCCCGTGTCCGGAGACGATCTCGTCCGCGCCCAGACTCTGGCCCCCGACCTGCTCCCATTCCTCAACATCCACACCGTGCTCGTACACCAAGATCGCGTGCCGCCCGACTTCGAGACCCGGCTGACGCAGCTCTTCCCCCTGGAACTGCAAGACGTGCAAGACAGCATCGCCCGATACGAAGCCCGCTGGCCCGCACCCCATGCGCTGGATTTGACGCCGGCCAACCCAGGACTGCGCACCCTCCTCGACGATGGCTGGGGCGTTCCCAACCAATTTGGAGACGCCATGGAACTTTGGGCCGTGCTGCCCGCCGCAAAACTCATGTTGCCCGCCAGCAACCAGACATCCACCCTCATCCTGACTTTGCGCACGCCTGCGGCGCAAACCCTGCGCTTTGAGCTGGATGGCGAAACCATCGCCCGACGCGATCTCTCCGCGGGCGTTGCTGAAATCTCTCTCGCCGTACCGCCGGCCCAAAACGGCTTTCCCCGACGCTTGCGCATCTCCGCCAGCCAGACTTTCGATCCCGCCGCCCTGCCCCTGACCACTCGCACCGACGGACAGGATGATGCAACCATCGGGACGACAGGCGCTATCAGCCCTATGCACATCGTGGCCCGCAGCGCGGGCAAGGATGTGGGAGACTTCGGGCGCATCTACGTAAACGGCGTCGATATCAGCCCCAACCAGCGCGGATACAATCTCGCGTTCATTGACCCCGCAGCTGGCCGGGTGATGCAAACCGCCAGCTTCGACACCCACGATCCCGCCAAATCTCCCCAAGCCAGCGCAGCCATGGCCGCGTGGATCGACGCCCTCCCCTCGGGTGCGGTGGTGGCTGGCGCCGTGCGCGACGCCGCCTCCCTCAGCCTGGGCGATGACGCCATCGTCGCCCTGCACACGCTGGGCGTCCAAGACGACATCCGCGGCCAACTGCGCCGAGATCACGCCTTCGTGGGCGTCAAGGGCGCAGCGCCCGGCTCCGCCCTTAGCGCCGTCTCCGATCTCTGGCCCTCCACCACCGTCGTCGGCAGGGGAATTACCGCCCCGACCCCGACCTTCGCTTTGCTGCGCCTGCGGTGGCGGCCTCAGCCATAATCTTCACGCGCCCATCCATCACCTGCACCCAATCGCCGCTATGAATTTGACTGATGTCGATCATATCCACCATGGGGATATCCGCGATAATAGCCCCCACCGCGGTGATAGCCTCTGACGTGGCGTTAATCATAGCCAGCGGCGCAACGCCATTGCGGGCCAAACGCAGGATGGTGTAAGAGCCCACCGTCGAGCCTTTGCCGTGAGGGAAAACCAAGATTTTATCCGCGATGCACTGACCACGGAGAGGGTGATTTTGATCGAGAATGACGCCGGTCTCGGGATCGACGCCGCCGAGAAAACTGATGGGATCAGGACTGACCAGGGCGACGCCCTCGGCCCGCCCCGCCCGCACCACGCGACCTTCGAGAATAATGGTGGGCATAGCAAAAATTGTCGGGGAAATATCCTTCGATGCAGGGTTGGTGTATGATTGGCAACAGAAGCGGCAACATGCCGACAATACAGTACCCGGTTTGCTTCCGATCGTCAAATCGAACGCCATTCCATTCCCCCACCCGATTCAAAAAAATGTCATCCAGTGCACTTTTTGGCAGCGTCGAGGCTGGCGGCACCAAGTTCGTCTGTGCGGTGGGCGACGCATCCGGCCAAATACTCGCCCAAACAACCCTTCCCACCACCTCGCCCAAAGAGACGCTGGCCCGCGTCATCGCCTTTTTCGAAAACCAGCCCCGTCTGCGCGGCATTGGCGTGGGCTCTTTCGGACCGGTGGACCTGCGCCCCGATTCGCCCACATGGGGCTACATCACCACCACGCCCAAGCCCGGCTGGCGGCATACCGACATGGCCGGGGCGCTGAGTCGGGCGCTGAATTTACCCATCGCCTTCGACACCGATGTCAACGCTGCGGCGCTGGGCGAAAAACGCTGGGGCGCGGCTCAGGGCGTGAACGACTTCATCTACCTCACCATCGGCACAGGCATTGGCGGCGGCGGCATGATCAATGGCGGGTTGATGCACGGGCTGTTACATCCCGAGATGGGGCATATCCGCCTTCCCCACGATAGCGAACGGGACCCATTTCCGGGCGCGTGCCCCTATCATGGCGACTGTCTGGAAGGATTGGCGTCGGGCCCGGCCATTGCCCAGCGCTGGGGCGCTCCTGGCGATGAGCTTCCACCGGAACATCCAGCCTGGGAACTGGAGGCCCATTATCTGGCCCTGGCGCTGACGGATTTCATTCTCAGCCTATCGCCCGAACGCATCATCCTGGGCGGCGGGGTGATGAAACAACGCCCGCTTTTCCCAAAAATCCGGGAGAAGGTAAAACGTCTGCTGGCAGATTACGTGCAACATCCCGTCATCCTCCACAGACTGGATAACTTCATCGTTCCGCCCGGCCTGGGAGACAAAGCGGGCGTGATGGGCGCTCTGGCTCTGGCCATGCTCCTGGATGCGTCGACCTAGCCGTTCAGCTTCTCCTGCAGCAGTTGTCGCACCACATTGGGATTGGCCTTGCCCCGGGTCTCGCGCATGACCTGTCCCACGAACCAGCCAAAGAGCTGGGTCTTGCCCTCGCGGTAGCGAGCCCTCTCGTCGGGATGAGCGGCCAGCAAGCGATCCACCAGCCCTTCCAGCGCGGCAGCATCGCTGACCTGGGCCAGCCCTTCCCGCTCCACGATGGCTTGGGCGTCCTCGCCCGTCTTGAACATTGTTTTCAGCACCTGACTGGCGGTGTTGGCGTTGATGCTTCTGGCTCCCACCAGCTTCAGCAGCCCTGCAAATTTGGCTGGGGTGACGGGGATGTGGGAGATGTCCTGGCCACTTTCGTTCACCAGGCGGAAGAGATCGCCCATGACCCAATTTGCGATTTTCTTGGGCGGCATGAGGTCACCCACTGCGGCCGCGAGGGCATCGAAATAATCGGCCACCGGGCGCTCCGCGGTGAGGATGTCCGCATCCTTGAAGCTCAGGCCATACTGCTGCTGGAATCGCTGACGCCGGGTCCGGGGCAGCTCGGGCATGCCCGCGGCCAGTTCATCCACCCAGGCCCGATCGATGTGCAGGGGCGGCAAATCGGGCTCGGGGAAGTAACGATAGTCATGTGCATCCTCCTTGCTGCGCTGCACGTATGTCCGACCTTCTCGCTCCAACCAGCCCAGAGTCACCTGCTCCACCTGCCCGCCCGAGCGCAACACCTTCTCCTGTCGGGCAATCTCGTAAGTCAGAGCGTTGCGCACTGCGCGAAAACTGTTCAGGTTTTTGATCTCCACCTTAACGCCCAGCTCTTGGCTGCCCGCGGGACGCAGGGAAACGTTGGCCTCCATGCGCATCGCTCCCTTTTCAAGATCGCCGGTGCTGGCCCCGATGTAGATAAGTATCTGACGCAGGCGGGTGAGATATTCATTCACCTCGTCGATGGAGCGCATGTCGGGTTCAGACACGATCTCCAGCAAAGGCACGCCCGCCCGGTTATAATCCACCAGACTGACGCCATTTTCATGCACCAGCTTGCCCGTATCCTCCTCCAGGTGGGCGCGGGTGACGCCGATGCGCTTGACGCCTTCGGGCGTATCGATATCCAACCAGCCGTTCACGGCCTGGGGCAGTTCGTACTGAGTGACCTGATAGCCTTTGGGCAGGTCGGGATAAGTGTAGTTCTTGCGCTCGAAGCGCACATCCTCGGCGATAGCGCAATTCAGGGCCAGCCCCGCGCGGATGGTCTGAGCCACGGCCTCACGGTTGATGACGGGCAGTGCGCCGGGCATAGCCAGGCAGACGGGACAGACGTGGGTGTTGGGCGCTGCGCCGAAGAAATCCGCGCTGCACGAGCAGAACATTTTGGATTGGGTGATGAGTTCGGCGTGGACTTCCAGGCCGATGACGACTTCGTAAGCGGTGTTTTCGGGCATGAGGCGGGTGGCGTGAAGGTGGAGGATGGGAAAAAGAAAAACGGAGGACTTTTCAGAAACGGATAGTAATTACTCAGGTGGCATGCTTGACCGTGATTGATGCCTTGAAATGAGCGTTTCTGACTGCCCAGGCGTCAAACGCAAAACGTCAAGCGTATGATTTTGTATTGCGACGTCTGTGACGAGCATGGTTTGTGACGGTTGACGACATGCTGCAAAAGATGACGCTCCCGTGGCAGCGTACATGGCAGAGACCTTAGTTGTTACCACGGATATACCACGCGTCGACATGATAGATCAACTCCACGCGGCCAAGATTTTCGACTTCGACCAGGAAATGCAGCGCATCCGGCGTACGCCATTGCCGAATGACGGTCTGCACTTCCAGCCTGCGCGCTTGGAGCCAGACAGCGGTCGGATATTCGGGATGGCTGGCTCCGGCATAGGCAGCTACGCGGAGGGGGTGCAACAAGGACATTGCGCACAAAAATCGGCCCGCTCCCGACAGAGGGAACGGGCCGAGAGAACTGACGATTCAGGAGATCAGGCGATGACCGGTTGCAACAAGCCGTAATCGCCGGTGCGGCGGCGATACAGGACGTTGATCTGCCCCTCGTCTGCGTTGAGGAAGACGAAGAAGTCGTGCCCCAAGAGTTCCATCTGCTCGACCGCTTCCAGGGGATCCATGGGATACACCTCGAAGCGCTTGGTGCGGACGATATCGCGGTTGGGCGCATCCTCTTCCTCTTCCAGCAGCAACTCGGCCACGGGCGACATGGTTTCCTCCATGATGTTGGCTTCGGCAATGGCCCGTTTATGATTTCGGGCCCGCTTGCCCTTAAAACGCCGGATGCGGCGCTCCAGCTTGTCGGAAACCGCATCGATGGATGCGAACATGTCTCCCGAACGCTCTTCGGCCCGGAGGATGGTGCGACGGCTGCGCAGCGTCACCTGGGCCACTGCACGATCGGAGGCGCTGCGGGTGGGCTCCTCGCGCAGTTCTACTCTCACCTCATCGATATCGGGCATATACTTTTCCAACCGTCCGATCTTCTTTTCGACATACTGTCTCAGCCAGTCTGTCAGCTCTACGTTATGGGTCTGGATGATCATGTTCATCGTCATGGTGAGACTCTCCTTTTTTTATCCGGCATGGCCTGCGGCAGACCAGCCAGAGGATGAAAGTGTTCGGGTGCAGGACGCGTCACGAGAACGGCTCCGGTGGACGGATCCAACGACAGACCACATGCGCGCACACCTGTTCTTGGAACCCACTTGCTTACAACAAACCGAAAGTCGTCGTCGATCAGACATCACTACACTAACTCCTTGCCCTAGTATAGCACGATTTTTTTTATTCGCCAACAGCTTTTTTGAGCAGGGTGCGTTTCAAAATGGGGTGATCCATGAACGCCTTCCGCCTCCGCCCAGCGATTTTCACCGTCCATTGTCCCTCCTCTATCTCCAAATGGACGAGATCGCCCCATGGCGCGAGCCAGAACGCAACTATCAGGCAAAAATAACCGCATTTTCAAGCCTTGGCCACAAGGCTCGAGGGCGCCGAAGAGACGAAGCATTTTCTTTCTTCGCTTCGTGTTTTGCGTGGCTAATCAGAGAATGTGAATTGTTACAAATAACCACGCCCCAATAGCATTATCTGAGCCGCCACCAGGTTTGCGACCAGATGTCAACTTTTAGCCCGGAGCGGCAAAGGTGCGGTTGGGATCACCGATTAAGGAGAGATCGTTGGCGAGAAATTCCTTCTGCGTTCCCTTCTCCAGATAAACGGTGACTTTGCCCAGCAACACGTTCAGATAGCGCACCGCGCCCGGCCCGTCTGGCGTCATCACCTTTTGTCCCACCTTGGGAAGATGCTTGCGGGCCCGGGTGTACATGTCGTTTTCGTAAGCCAGGCTGCACATGAGCCGGCCGCACACGCCCGAGATGTCGGAGGAGCTCAGGGGGATGTTCTGGTTTTTGGCCATGCGAATGGAGACGGAATGGAATTCCCGCAGGAAGGAGGCGCAGCACAACGTGCGGCCACAGCGCCCGAATCCGCCGATGAGTTTCGCCTGATCCCGCACGCCGATCTGACGCATTTCGATACGGGTGCTGAAGTGCCGGGCCAGATCGCGCACCAGCGCCCGAAAATCCACCCGGTGCTCAGCCACGAATTCGACGGTCAGGCGCTCGCCGTTATAGCTGTAGGTGCACCGCACCACTTTCATATCCAGGCCATGTTCGTTGGCCTTTTGCTGACAGTAATCCTCGGCGGCTTGGGCTTGCTGCGACCAGTAGGTTTTCTGATCTCGATCGTATTTGCTGGCCCGGCGCAGCACGCGCTTGAGCGGGCCTTCCAGATCTTTCTCGTCCACCTCTTTGGCGGGAATGACCACCTGGGCCAGCTCCCGGCCCCGCGCTGTTTCCACGATCACCCATTCGCCAGGAAGGAGATCGGTGAGCGGGCCAGGATCGAAATAGTAAAGTTTGGTAACAGGTTGGAATTGAATGCTGACAACCTGGGGCATTTTGAAATCCTCGTTTCGAGTAACTACTCAGGTGGCATGCTTGACCGCAACTTTCGCCTTGAAGTGAGTGTTTCTGAATGCCAAGGCGTGAAACGTGAAGCGTGAAGCGTGTGATTTTGTATTGCGATGCCCGCGTCGCATGTGTTTTTTGACGTTTGACGACATTCTGTAAAAGGCGACGCTCTCTCAGCAGCGTACATGGCAGAGACCTTAGTAGTTACCTTTTCTTTTGCGACTTGGCGTCTTTGCGTGAGTTGTCTCCTGGTTCCGGCTTATCAGGATAGAAGGAGGTCGTACATGGGGATGTCTATTCTATCCGCCATCGGGCGCTTTTAGCAACAATACCTCCAACGCCAACTGCCGATTGACATTTTTGCGCAGATAGGCGGAGGTGGCCATGATGGCTTCAATGAAACGCCGAACCTGATCCGCAGGCGTATTGGCGGCCAATTGCGTCAGTTTCGACAAGTGTTCCTGATTAATAATCAGCGTCCCGCTGTTGTTTTGAAGGATAAGTACATCGCGCCACCACAGCAACCATTCCTGAAGGATGGTTTCGAGATGTTTTTCTTTTTCCAGTGTGCGAGCATAGGCCATGCGTTCCGCAGTGGTGGCGTTCAACAGCGCCAGCATCTCATCGATGCGCTGAGTATAGGTCTGCCAGGCGTCAGGATCATGCGCCAGGGCCAGGGCCGCCCCCAATCGCCCGTTGCTGAGTCGGGCCAGACGCCGGGCGTCCCTTTCGGCCAATCCTGTTTGCTCTTGCAGGGCCTGTATGACCGTTTGTTCGGGCAGCGGTCGCATGCGCAGCAACTGGCAACGGGAGACGATGGTATCTAGCAGGCCCGAGGGCTGATGACTGATGAGGATGATTCGGGTGGAGGCGCTGGGTTCTTCCAACGTCTTTAGCAACGCGTTGGCCGCGTTCACATTGGCGCGCTCGAAAGCGGAGATGATGAAGACTTTGTAGCGGGCCTCAACCGGAGAGCGGGCAGCCTCGCGCACCACCTCGCGAATCTGATCGATGACCAGTTGATGGCCCGCGGGAGCGAAAAAACGATGATCGGGATGCGCATTTTCCGCGGCCAGACGGCAGGAGCGGCACTGGCCGCAGGCTCCTAACCCTCTTTCGCCGGCGGGATGCTCGCAGGTGAGGGCCTGGGCAAAGGCCCGGGCCAACGTCGTCTTGCCGATATGTTCCGGCCCCAGAAACAGATACGCATGACGCGTGGCCTCCTGCTGCAACGATCTCCGCAGCAACTGCTGGGCCCACTCGTGTCCGTAAACCTGAATCTGATAATCTGGCATCATGCGTCAACACTCAGGTAACCGCTTTACGATAGGTTTCCAGGGTCTCCCGGGCGGCCTTTTCCCAAGAGAACTGCTTGGCCCGCTCCACGCCCCGCAGGCTCATCTCCGCCTGCAGGGCCTCATCCGAAAGGATCTGGTGCAGGGCCGCCGCCCACGCTTCGACATCTTCGGGCTGAACCAGCAGCGCCGCATCCCCCACCACCTCAGGCAAACTGCCCGCATCGGAACAGACGATGGGCGTGGCGCAGGCCATAGCCTCCAGGGGCGGCAGACCGAATCCCTCGTACCGGGCGGGATGCGCCAGCACGGCAGCGCGATTATAGAGAGCCAAAAGCTGTCGATTTGGCGTTTTGCCCAGAAACCGCACATGCTCCTCCAACCCCAGCGTCGCCACCAGTTGATACACATCCTCGGCGAGCCAGCCAGGAGCGCCCGCCAACAACAACGGCAACGAGTGATTGTAACGTTCCCGCAGCAACGCGTACGCCAGGATGAGCGTCTTCAGATTTTTGCGAGGTTCGATGGTGCCCACCGCCAGGATGTAGCGATCGGGCGCCTCCAGACCCGACTGCTGCAGGATGTCTCGCGCAGCGTCCTCATCGATAGGGCGAAACATCGGATCCGCAGCCTCATAGATAACGTCGATCTTATTATCTGGCGCGCCCAGCAACTGGATGATGTCGTGTCGAGTGGACTGGCTGACCGCGATGATGCGACTGGCCCGTTTGACCGCTTCTTCCACCTGACCATAATAGCGGGCGCTGGCCGCAGTGACGAATTGCGGATACAACAAAAAAGCCAGATCATGAATGGTGATCACCGCCGGGATTTTATTGTGCAGCGGCGGGATAAAATCGGGACAGTGGATCAAATCAAGATTTAGACGCTTGGTTTCGATGCTCAGCGGCCACTGCTCGAAACGATGATGCGCAGGCGCAAAGATCGTCGCCCGGCTGAACCGGGGGGCATTGACCAACAAACCCGTCTGCCTGCGATGTTGCAGCAGCACATACTCATTTTCCTGATCAATCCTCGATAGCGCGGTCAGCAACCGCACCGTATACCAACCGATCCCCGCCATGCGGTGATAGAAAATTCGGACATCTACGCCAATTCGCATTTTTCGACTCAGAAATAACGCCACAGATAGATGGTGGCGATGCTGATGGCAACCAGTGTGGTGATGGCGCCGTATTTGGTGAATTTCATAAATGTGATCTTATGACCGCTGCGTTCAGCGAAGCTGGCCACCACTACATTGGCCGAAGCGCCGATGAGGGTCAGATTGCCGCCCAGGTCTGCGCCAATGGCCAGAGCCCACCACAGCGGCCAGATGTTCATCCCATCGGCGCCCAGCTTCTGGATGATGGGGATGACCGTGGCCGTGTAGGGGATGTTATCCACGATGCCGCTGAGCAGGGCCGACCCCCACAGCAGCGCGATAGAGGTGACCATCACATTGCCCCGGGTCGTCTCGAACAGCCAGGTGGCGACGATATCGATGACGCCCACCTGCACCAACGCCTCCACCAACACGAAAAGCCCCACGAAGAACATCAGCGTCGCCCACTCGACATGGTGGAAGACCTTGTGCGCCGATTGTCCGCTCCACAGCATGAGCGCTGCCGCGCCCGCCAGGGCGATGGTCGCTGTTTCGAGGTGAAACACACCGTGCAGCATGAAGCCGATGAGCACCGCCCCCAGGACGATGAGCGATTTCCACAGCAGTCTGCGGTCGGTGATCAGCGTCGAGGCGTCGATGTACTCGGGCGTGACCGTGGCGTCATTGGCCTTGCGCAGCTCCTTGCGAAAGAGCAGAGGCAGCCCCAAAACAAAAATGATGAGCACGACGAGGACATATGGCCCCATGTTTAACAAAAAGGTGAGGAAGTCGATGCCCGCGGCGCTGCCGATGAGGATGTTCGGGGGATCGCCGATGAGCGTGGCTGCGCCGCCGATGTTGGAGGCCAGCACTTCTGCGATGAGAAAAGGGATGGGGCTGATGCCCAGGCTGGCCGTGGCCACCAGCGTCACCGGAGCCAGCAGCACCACCACCGTTACATTATCCAGCAATGCCGAAGTGACCGCGGTCACAATCACCAAAATCTGCATGATTCGGGTGGGATTCCCCTTGCCCAACTGGATGGCTTTGGTTCCCAGCCACTGAAAAACGCCCGTATCGCTCATGATGTTGGCGATGACCATCATGCCCGTCAGCAGCATGAGCACATTCAGGTCGATGGCGTGAAAAGCCTGCTCTTGCGTATAGGATTTGATCAGGATGATGGTCGCCATGCCCCCAAGCAGGGCGATTGCCGCCCGATCCACCTTCTCGGAGATGATGGCGGCGTAGACGAGGCTGAAGATGCCAACGGCGAGAAGGACGTCATTCATGGGCAGATTGCTTTTTCAGAATGAGATCGAGAAGCTCCAGCAGCCCCACAAAGCCGACGACATGGTTATTGTCATCCACAATCGGCAGTCCTGTCAGATCGTGCTGGTGCATGAGACGAAATGCCTGTTTCACCGTATCGGAGTCGTGCACCGAAACGGGATCAATCATCAGGTCGGAGATATTGTGGACATTGGCCATCTCTCCAAAGTCCAGGCTTCTGTCCATATCTGTGGTGACCTCGCCATAAAAGACCTCGGGCGTGATGCCAAAGAAGACATGATCGGCCAAACGGCGCAACGTCACCAGGCCCAGCAGATGCCCCGTCCGGCTCACCACCGCGGCGACATGCGCAGAGGGACTCTGATTCAGAGCATCAATGGCCTCCATCAACGAGGCGCCTGAAGGCACGGTCACAGGCTGGATGTCGAGCATCTTGGCGGCCTCGCTGACAGGCAGATCGCGGATGGAAAGATCTTCGAGATCGGGCGCAGGCAGCGTCTCCGACGCTTCGCTGCGCGGGCGTTTGTGCATGCCAATGGCGCGGGTGATGGGAAGGGTGAACAGGACGCCGCTGTTCGGACGGCCAAACCCGCCAACAGCCTGCTCCGCCGCGGCCACAGCGCCATCCACACGCTCCTCCTCGACCACAGCCAGCAGGGTGCGCCGTCTCAACTCCGACGCCCCAAACATCTTCCCCAGGCCCGAAAGCCCGATTTCATCCAGCCAGTTGCTAACGCGATAGCCTCCGATGCTGTCGAACAGGGTGACGCCGGTCACGCCAGCATCGAATAATGACGCCATCAAGTCGGGCAGGCGATCCAGGTCGTCCAGAATGATGACCAGTAATTCGTAACGGGATTGATCACGCATATCGATTCCCAAAAGCTTGGCGTCGGAGCGGGAAGGCGCTCTGACATTGTGAAATTTGGCGGTTGCTTTTACAATTTGATGCGAGGTGCAAAAATCAGACCATGATCCGTCAGCTCTTGCAGCAACTAATCCGCAAACTGAAGAACGATCCTCATTATACCATCGATCCCGCCGTTCCAACGACTGCACTCTTCACTATTTTGAAGGAACGGGGTTTGGCGTACCTGCGCGGCGCTCTGCGCAAGCCTTTTCTGGCCGAAAGCAAAGGCGTGTTCTTCGTTGGACGTCGGGTGCAGCTCCTTAACACCCGGTTGATGTTCGTGGGCCGCAGCGTCACCCTGGAGGATGACGTCAAGATCGACGCGCTGAGCCGGCATGGCGTGCATTTGGGTGATAGCGTCTCCATCGGCCGCTTTTCCGTCATCGAATGCACGGGGATTTTGCGGAATCTGGGGGAGGGATTCTGGATCGGGGATTACTCCAATCTTGGCGACTACAATTTTGTGGGCGCCGCGGGCGGCGTTCGCATTGGCTCGCATGTGCTCATCGGCCAGAATGTGCGGTTTCATTCCGAAAATCACGTCTTCGAGCACAGGGATCGGCTCATTCAGGAGCAGGGCGTAACCAATGAGGGCATTGTGGTGGAAGATGATGTGTGGTTGGGCTCGGGCGCTGTGATCCTGGATGGCGTCACCATCGGTCAGGGCGCAGTGGTGGCCGCAGGCAGCGTGGTGACAAAGGATGTTCCGCCTTATGCTGTGGTGGGCGGCGCTCCCGCGCGGGTGCTCAAATTCAGGGGGGAGGATGACTGAGGCCCGGGAAGATCGGCGCTGGCTGCTGGCGGCCGCAGGGGTGGGAATTCTCGCGGCGCTGCTGGTTTTTCTCGCCCAGGGCAGCCTTCTGCTGTTCCTGGCCGCGCTGCTCGGATTGCTTGTGACGATCATCCTGCTTTTGGGATGGCCCTTCAGCGGCGCGGCGATCCTTATTGTCGCGGCGCTGCTGACGCGGCTGCGGGTGGATGTGGGCCCGGCGTCGGTGCGGCCGGAGCACGTGGCCGCGGTGGCGGTGGCCGCGGTCGGATTCGTACAGCTGGGTCTGGAGCGGCGACGTTTGCGGATGCCCGCGCCCGCCTGGTTCGCGCTGGCCTGGTGGCTCATCAATCTCATTTCGGGCGTGCTGTTCGATCCAGACCCGATGATGGGGTTGCAGAACGCATTGCGCATCACCCTTCTGCCTCTCACCTTCATCCTGATGATCAACCTGATCCCGGATCGTCGATGGTGGCGGCGCTCTGTCGCTTTCTTCCTGGCTGCAGGCGCGCTCGAGGCGGCTTACGGCATTCTGGCCCGGGCCGTCTATCCCTTTGGCATCAATCTGGGCGTCCAGGTCTCATGGAATTTCACCGAACCCATTCCTTACGGCACATTCGAGGAGGGCAATCTCTTTGGCAGCCATACCGCCTCGTGGGCCATCATCCTGTTGATGATTATCTTTGCCGCTGAGCGGATCCACGACTCCCGCAGGCGGCAGTTGCTGCGCATGACGATGCTGGGCGTTTTGATGGTTGCGCTGCTGCTCAGTCTTTCGCGGGCCGCGTGGATCATGTTTTTGGTCGGGGCGACGCTGGTGGTGATCTTCGAATATCGAAATGCTTGGGCGCAAACGAATCGATTCTTCCTGGCCGCTATCCTGGCGCCCATGCTCGCTTTCGGGATTCTCGCCATTGCCCCCTATCTCCCCGCGTCGCTGCCTTTTGTGAACCGCCTGCAATCTTTTCTCAATCTGGGTTTCGACGCCACCTTTTCGGCCAGATTGCATGATTGGTCGCTGGCCCTGGCCGACTGGGCGCAGCGGCCCATCACCGGTTGGGGGCCGGGCGCGTTCTATGCCATCCACGGCTTGCTGCGGGCCCATCCCGCCTGGATCAGCAATCTCACCGTGCGGCTTCTGCACGAAACCGGCGTTCTCGGGCTGCTGGCTTTTGGCGCTTTTGTGACCACCTTGCTGCTGCCCGCCATCAAAAAGGTGCGTCGTCCCATCGATCCGATGGATCGGGGCGTGCTGCTGGGGTTGATCATCAGCTACGCGGTGCTGTTGGGGCTGGCCTATCAATCCACCGACGGCATCTGGCTGACCGCAAGCTGGGTGCACGCAGGCCTGATTGCCGTCGGCACGCGGGTGATATCGGAACAGCCATGACCCCCAACGTCATCCTTTACCCTCACAGTTCTGATGAGCTCTACGGCTCGGATATGGTGCTTTTGAACCTGGTGCGGCGGCTGAACCGGGAGGTTTTCCGGCCCCATGTGCTGCTTCCGACCGATCTTCCTTACGAGGGACGGTTGGCCGCGGCGCTGTCGGAAGCGGGCGTGGCCCATGAGTCGTTGGCTATGCCGGTGTTGCGGCGACGGTATTTTTCTCTGCGGCATGGCCCGCGTTTTGCCGGGCATCTTTTCTCGGGCACGCGCGGGGTGATGCGCATTGCCCGCAAAGAGAACGCGGTCATGATCCACAGCAACACCAGCGCTGTGTGGGGGGGAGCGCTGGCCGCGTCGCGATTGCATCTGCCCCACGTGTGGCACGTCCATGAACTGGTGACCGAGCCCGCTCTGGTGCGGCGGCTGATCGCCTGGATGGTGAATCGATATAGCCAGCGGGTTGTGGCCATCAGCCACGCCGTGGCGGATCATTTGCTGACTGATGCGCCTGCGCTGGCTGGACGGATTACGGTGATTTACGATGCGGTGGATACAAACCGGTTTTCGCCCGCGATCGACGGCCGCGCTTTGCGCCGGGCCTGGGGCGTGGATGATGACGAGACGCTGGTAGGCGTGGTCGGGCGCATTTCCGCCTGGAAGGGACAGGATTTCTTCCTGCGGGCTTTTGCCCTGGCCGCTCGCGAACATCCCCGGCTGCGGGCGGTGATCGTAGGGGATGTGACGCCAGGCGAAGATTGGCGTCGGCAGGAGTTGCAAGCGCTGGCCCGGGAGCTGGGTGTGGCGGATCGGGTGCTGTGGCCCGGTTATCATAACGATGCGCCGCAGGTGATGGCGGCGCTGGATATCCTGGCGCTGCCCTCCATCCGGCCGGAGCCTTTTGGCATGGTGGTCATCGAGGCCATGGCCAGCGGCAAGCCGGTGGTGGCGACGGCTCATGGCGGGCCTCTGGAATCGGTGGTGGAGGGCGAGACGGGCCTGCTGGTTTCGCCCCGCGCCCCCGCGGAAATGGCTGCCGCGCTCGCTCGATTGGCGGATGCGACGGGGCTGCGGATGCGGCTGGGTGCGGCGGGCCGCAAACGCGCTGTGACAGTGTTCGGTTTCCAGCGTCATGTTCGAGCGTTTCAGGATTTGTATCTTGAGCTGTTGGCGGAGACAATAACACATGATGTCGGTTCGTAAGTTTGTTGCGCCCCTCCTCTTTGCAGTGCTGTTTCTTGCAGGCTGTCAGTCCTCTCAGTCTGCGGGGACGCTCTTTGAAGAAGCTACGGCCGGACTGCCGGGCCAGCGGTTTTATCTAGCGGTGGTGTTGCCCGAGGAGTACGAATCGACGTTGAAGAAGGTGAATCAGGCTTATCAGGCGGGCGAAGATGTGTGGCTTTTTGCTTCGGATGAGGTTTTGGACCAGATGGATGGAGGGGAGGAGTTCCGGGCGTGGTTGGGGGCAACGCGGCCCCTGCTATTTCACACAGAGGCAGGGCCGGCTTATCTCATTCCTGCTGATCTCGAGATGGATCGTCTCGCCTTTGTGACCGATCATCATCTGGAGAAATGGGCGGACGTCGAACAACTGGCGTCGCTGTGGCGAGATCGGGGCGACAATCTGCGTAGTGAGCAGGCTTTCGCCGAGGCAGTGGATGCTTACGAGCAGTCTTTGGCCCTGGATCCCAGGTCGTCCGATGCGTATACGGGTATGGGCGCTGCGCTGTTGGGGCTGGGAGAAAATGAGCTGGCGTTGGGCCCTTTGCTGCAGGCTGTTTCTCTTGATCCCGAGAATTATTGGGCGCAGCGTCTTCTGGGGAACGCGTATCTAAATCTGAAGCGCTACGCGCTTGCAGTGGATCCTTTGACCCGGGCCTATCTGCTCCATCCCGAACATCCGCAAACGCTGATTGGCGTGGCGCTGGCCCTGGGGCGCAGCGGCCAGCAAGAACAGGCGCTGCGCGTGCTGGACGAGGCCGCGTCGGCGTTGGACGATCCCGCCTTGCAGGATGACATCCGCACGCTGCGGGATGAATTTTCGGGCCAATGAGATTGACATCTTGGGGAAGATCGGTGATCATATCTCCATGAAAAAACCTTTGAAGATCGCCTTGTTGGGGACGCGCGGCGTTCCAGCGTCGTATTCCGGGTTCGAAACTTGCGTCGAGCAGTTGGGGACCCGGCTGGCCGCGCGCGGGCATGAGGTGACGGTGTACGCCCGCAAACATCACATCACCTACGATCAGCCCACTTATCGCGGCATGAGGCTAGTCAAACTGCCCACCATTCCCAACAAGTATCTCGACACCATTGTTCATACGTTTCTCTCCAGCGTCCACGCCCTGTTTCAGGGTTACGACATCGCCCTTTATTTCATCGCGGGCAACAGTCCTGTGGCGTGGATTCCCCGTCTGGCGGGGCAAAAGAGCATCATCAATGTGGATGGCCTGGATTGGAAGCGTCAGAAATGGCCCGAATTTGCGAAGAAATACATTCGCTTTGCCGAGAAGTTGTCGGGCGTGACCGCCAACGCGGTTATTTCCGATTCGCGGGTGGTGCAGCGCTATTATCAGGATGTTTATCACATCCCCACCACCTACATCGCTTATGGCGCTGAACTGCCCCGCCGGGAGCCGGGCGAGACTCTGAAGCGGCTGGGGTTGAAGCCCCGGGAGTATGTGCTCTATGTGGGCAGGCTTGTTCCTGAAAACTGCGCCCATCATCTGGTGGAGGCGTGGCAGGGGCTGGAAACCGACATGAAATGCGTGATTGTGGGCGACGCTCCCTATGCCGAAGATTACAAGGCCCAATTGAGCGCCTACCAAGATCCGCGGGTCATCATGCCCGGCTATGTTTTTGGCGAAGGCTATTGGGAGCTGGCCAGCAATGCGTATGCGTTCGTGTTGACGTCGGGCGTGGGGGGTACGCATCCTGCGCTGGTGGAAAGCATGGCCTTTGGCAATTGCGTGATCGTCCACGATACGCCCGAAAATCGCGAGACCATTGGTGACGCGGGCCTGGTCTACGATGGTTCGCGCGGCGGCGAGGCGTTGCGCCCGCTCCTGCGCAAGCTGCTGGATGAGCCCGGGCTGGTTGAGCGCTACCGACGCATGGCCGCGGCACGGGCTTCGCGAAGGTTCTCCTGGGAGGCGGTCACCGACGCATATGAGGCGCTTTTCTACGATGTTCTGGCCGGGCGCCGCGTAGCCAAGTTCGAGACGGCGGTTTCGACGGGCAAGGATTGACGTCTCGGCAACCCAACTTCCTCATTCCTGTAAACTTTTTGACATAACGAGGTTTTCCATTGAAACTGTTAGGCTCTTTATCTGTTTTCCCTGCGCTTCCTGAGCGCTTGAATAAACTTGACGATCTGATTTTCAACCTGTGGTGGTCGTGGTCTCCCCAAGCCCAGAAGTTGTTTATGTCTATCGATCCACTCATCTGGGAGGATGTCAATCACAATCCCGTCAAGTTGCTGCGGCGGATTTCTCCTGAAAGGCTGACGCTGCTGGCGAAGGATGGCGAGTTCCTCAGGTTCTACGATGAGGTCATCGCCGACTTCGAGGCCTACATGAATCCGGAAAGCACCTGGTTCAGCAGGACTTTCCCGGACCACAAGGATGACGTCATCGCCTATTTCTCAGCAGAGTTTGGCTTACATGAATCGCTGCCGATTTATTCTGGCGGCCTGGGCATTTTGTCTGGGGATCACTGCAAGTCGGCCAGTGACTTGGGGCTGCCGTTTGTGGGCGTTGGATTTCTATATCCCCAGGGTTATTTCACCCAATACATCGATGATGAAGGCGTCCAGGAAGCAATCTACGAAAAACTGGATTTTTCCGAGGCGCCAGTGCTGCCCGCCAGGGATCCCCAGGGCAATGAGGTGATCATCAGCGTCGAGCTGCCCGGACGTAGCGTTTATGCTCGGGTTTGGCGGATTCAGGTGGGGAGGATTTCCCTTTTCCTGCTGGACACAAATGTCGAGTTGAACGCGGAATCGGATCGCGAACTGGCTGCGCGGCTCTATGGCGGCGATCATGAGATTCGGATTGCGCAGGAGGTGGTGTTGGGGATTGGCGGCGTGCGCGCGCTGCGGGCCATGGGCATCGAGCCCGCGGTTTTCCACATGAATGAGGGGCATTCTGCTTTCCTTAGCCTGGAAAGGGTGCGCGAGCTGGTGCAGGAAAAGAATTTGCGCTTTTTCGAGGCCCAGCAGGTGGTGGCCGCAACCTCGGTTTTCACGACGCATACGCCAGTGCCCGCGGGCAACGATGCTTTTTCCTTCGATCTCATCGACAAGTATTTTCATATGTACTGGGGACAGATGGGGCTGGATCGCACGGGGTTTATGAATCTAGCCCGTTGGCAGACGCCCTGGGGGGAGAGGTTCAGCATGACGGTGTTGGCGCTACGTTTTGCGGCCTATGCCAACGGCGTCAGCAAGCTGCACGGGCATGTGGCCCGCCAGATGTGGTCTGGTTTGTGGCCCGAGCTTCCCATCGAAGAGGTTCCCATTACCCACATCACCAACGGCGTGCACACGGGAACTTGGCTTTCCTCAGATCTAGCCGAGCTGTATGACGAATATCTGGGCGCTGAGAACTGGCGCGAGGAGCCAGATTTGGTGGACGCCTGGGATCGCGTGGCGGAAATCCCCGATGAAGTGCTGTGGAACAGGCATCAGTCGCTGCGTCATGAGTCTATGAACTTCCTTCGAGACCGCGTGGCCCGGCAGCGTCGCCGCTATGGTGATTCCCCTGCCGAGATCGAGGAAGCCTACCAGCTCTTCAACCCCGATGCCCTCACCATCGGATTCGCCCGGCGTTTCGCCACCTATAAACGGGCTAATCTGATTTTCCACGATCTGGAGCGCATCAAACGCATTCTCAGCGATCCCGAGCGGCCTGTTCAGATCATCTTTTCGGGCAAGGCGCACCCTGCGGATGAACCGGGCAAGGCCATCATCAAGCAGATTCACCAATTGTCGAAAGAGCCGGAATTCCGGGGGAAGATCATCTTCATAGAGAATTACGATATGAATATCGCCCGTCAGATGGTGCAGAGCGTGGACTTGTGGATGAACACTCCCCGTCGTCCCAACGAAGCCAGCGGCACCAGTGGGCAAAAAGCAGCGCTCAACGCCCTTCCCAACTTCTCCGTGCTGGATGGCTGGTGGGTTGAAGGATACACCGGCGACGACGGCTGGGTCATTGGCGAAGATCGCACCTACCGGAACGAGGCTGTTCAGGATGAGGCCGACGCCCAATCGCTATACAACACCCTCGAGCGAGAGATTATCCCCGCATTCTTCAACCGAGACGCTGCGGGCGTTCCCCGGGAATGGCTGCGACGCATGAAGGCTTCGGTAAAGTTCTGCGCCCCCCGCTTTTCCATGAGTCGGCAGGTGAAGGATTACATGAACAAGCTGTATTTGCCCGCGATCCTGGCAGGAGATCGGATGGTAGCGAACGATTTTCAGGGGGCCCGGAGCCTGGCTCGCTGGAAGGAGTCGATTTATCGCGGCTGGGGGCAGGTGCACATCGCTGCTGACCGGCCGGAGGTTGAGCGGTTGTCTGTGGGCGCCTGCCTCGAACTCACGGCCAAAGTCTATCTCGGATCAATCTCCCAAAATGATGTCTCTGTGGAGATAGTGTGGGGCACGCGCGCTGCAGAGGGGGATGAATTGCAAGACATCCACATCATTCCCATGACGATGCAGGGCGTCCAACCCGATGGGGCGTTCACCTATGCTGGCAAGCTCTGTTTCGATGTTAATGGCAAATATGGCTACGGCATTCGAGTTTTGCCGACTCACCCACATCTCAACAATCGCTATGAAATGGCCCGAGTCAAGTGGGCTTAAGCGGCGATTACCCATATCCTGTTCGAGGGCAGCGCAGGCTGCCCATCAGCCTGTAAGGCTCGATGCACCGACTTCAGCCGGCAGACTTCAGCCGGCAGTTTGGCGGCGCTGGCCGACTGAAGTCAGGACTTTCGGGCGCTTCGCGCCGAAGGCGGGCCTGCGCCCGCCCGGTTGCTGGCTTGTGGGCAATCACCGCGGCTTAAGCATTGGCAAGCCCCTCTCGCCCGCCTCGAATGTTGGAATAATTGCAAAAGCCCCGGCCAAAAGACCGGGGCTTCTTTTTTTGAGGACTGATGGTTGTCAGAGTTGAGAAGGAGTTGCGGGTTGCGAAGGGAGTTGCGGTTGGGGCTGGGCCGCAGCCAGAGCTGGCGGCTCGTCATCGGTGGAGAATCCCAGCTCCGCCTCTAACTGCATGCGACGTTCTTCTGCCGCGCGTTTGCCTTCTTCAATTGCCCGGTTGAAACTCTCTTTGATGTCGCGGATGACGCCCGCCTCATCATCTTTAGTAAAAAGGAGATAAAGCCCGGCGCCAATGGCAGCTCCGAGCGCCAATCCTCCAGTGAATTTCAGAAATGTCTTCATGGCTGACCTCTTTTCGATTTCAGGAGAGATAATCGCGCAATTTCCTGCTGCGGCTGGGGTGGCGCAACCGCCCCAGGGCCTGTGCTTCAATCTGACGGATGCGTTCGCGAGTGACGCCGAATTTGCGACCGACCTCTTCGAGCGTGTAGTTGTAGCCATCTACGAGCCCGAATCGCAATTGCAGAATCCGAACCTCGCGCGGAGAGAGAGACGCGAATATCTCATCGATGACCTCTCGCAGCAGCTGGCGGGAGGCTTCGTCAGTAGGGGATTGAGCATCCTCGTCGGGGATGAAGTCGCCGAGATAGCTGTCTTCCTCTTCGCCGACGGGCATTTCCAGAGAAAGCGGGCGTTGGCTGACCCGGATGACTTGCTCCACCTTCTTGGGAGAGACGCCCAGAGCTTCGGCTATTTCCTCGGTGGTGGGCTCGCGGCCCAGCTCTTGCACCAACTGGCGGCTGGTGCGGGTAAGACGATTGATCTGCTCATACATGTGCACGGGCACGCGGATGGTTCTGCCCTGATCTGCAATGGCCCGGGTCACGGCCTGACGGATCCACCAGGTGGCGTAGGTGCTGAATTTATAACCGCGACGATAATCGAACTTGTTGACAGCCCGAATCAGGCCGATGTTGCCCTCTTGGATGAGATCGAGGAAAGGAACGCCCCGACCCACGTATTTTTTTGCCACGCTGACCACCAGTCGGGAGTTTGCCTTAATGAGATGTTCTTGGGCGCGCTCAGCGTCGCGAACCACCCAAAGCAGATACTCCTTCTCTATGGGATCTGCCACACCCTCCTCCAGGCGGGCGCTTGCAAGATCACCACGCTCCATACGCTTGGCCAGCTCCACCTCTTCTGCCGCAGTCAGCAACGGCACACGCCCTATCTCCTTCAGATAGAGGCTGATGGAGTCATCCATTTCGATCTGGCTAAGATCGATATTTTGAGCAATGGCCGCCGCATCCGCCTTTTTCTTGCGAGTTTTATCTGCAGCTAGATCATCTTCATCTTCCGAAATTTCCGCAAACTCTTCGGAAACCTCCTCTCCACCATCCTCTTTCAAGTCTCGAACTTCGATGCCGTGATCGAAGAGCGTAAGAAAAATATCTTCCAGCAACTCCATGTTTGACTCCACTTCAGGCAGGACGGCCAGGATTTCGTCGTATGTAACCGACCCATTATCTCGACCTGTCCGCAGTAGATACTCAACAGGAGTCTCGCCAGGTTCCATCAGAACGGCGTCTCCCTCTTCATCCTTTTCCCCTCCTGCTATTCGATTTTCCTCGAAAGGCTCACCAGTGAACCTTTCGTCAGTGCTTGTGAGTTTTTCTTCCGAAATTCTTTTTTCCATATGACTATTACTTTTTGTCACAGACGACCTCCTGAGATGACATCGACTTCAGCTGCGATGTAAAAAGTGTCTGCCAGCGTCTGTAAGATTATAAAATTGGCTATTTGGTTACCTGGGTTTCACGTGAAACAAACATCAATCACAAACCCTCTGGCCGAGGATAACGAAAATCGAAGATGCCTCCAACGACAGGCCAATGCGTTCCGCAGGCAGGACAAACTATCGCACCGGGCGTCTGATCGAGTTCATCCTCGCCGCACTTTGGGCAAACAAGAAAACCACCCGCCGGCGCCGCCGGCTTTGTGGAAACATTTTTTGTCAGAATGCTGGGACTGAGCTTGAGACGAGCGCCCGGCCCGGCTATGGCGTTATCGATCTTGGACAGAACAGCGGGGGAGACGCGTTTTTTCAGTGCGGGCAGCCGAAAGTTCGATATAGCCAACTCCCTCTCAGTGCGGAACCCAGAACGTTCCAACGCCCGCCGCATCCATGCGGGGTGAAAATCAAAATTGAGCGGAACAAATTCATAAGGGGCGACATCGAAGGGGCTCCAGTCCTGCTTCCTGAGCAGAAATCGGGCGATCGATTTCGCATTCCTTTTATTGGCAAACTCCATGACAAAAACTTTGCCGCCGCGAAGCACTCTATGGATTGCGACCAATGCCGTGTCAATCGATTCCAGATGGTGCGCCACCCGAATCATAACAACAGCATCGGCTAAATTTGCCGCCAGCGGCAGGTTGTAGACGTTGGCAGCAATGAATTTATATTTTGGATTCTCCCCGAAGGCCCTTTGCGCCTCCGACAACAGCGAGAGGGAGTAATCCAGAAGGATGATTTGTTCGTAGCCACTGTAAAGGTCGGCCAGCCTGCCAAAACCTGCACCGATCTCAACGATGGTTCCACCAGTGGGGGGCAACAGACGACGGAGCGCCATCCGCTCTGTCATGTCTTCAAATTCTCTGCCCTGACCTTCCCAAAAATCCGTCTTGTACGAACTCCCTTCGTAACTGATGATTTTTAACTGGTGCGTTCTTTGGGACAATAGAACCTCTGACGACAAATAAAAGGATATTGGCTTCGCTGTTGCAGAGAAAGCAGACAACTGTTTCATGTGAAACTGTTGGCGAGAGAACACGCGAAACTTAACATATTGTAGCAGAAAGTTTGTGATTTGACAACCCCTTTTTTTGAAAAGTTTCAAAATTAGGAGCTGTTTGCAGGAGTTTGTCGCAGTTTCTTCTTTTTGCTCGGCGATTTTCGCACGCCATGACGACCAAGGATAAGCTTCAATCTTGGGACGTTTTATCAACGCCTCGGGGTCATAGCCTCAGCTGGAGATCGAAAAATGAGCTTGCGAGTCTGCGGCCAGCCGCCTCCACAATCTCGCCCGGTTGGCATCTAGCGGTCGCTACCATTTGAAACGCACTCGGCGCAGAATCGAGCGGTGATCGCCCATAAGTCAGCAGCGGGGAGGACGTAGGCCCGCCTTCGGCGCGAAGCGCTCAAATGCCCAGACTCCGGCAGAATCAAGAAATGACGAAACGATCGTTATGTGATATACTGGGAATCTGCGGTCGGCGTGCCAACCGGCCACATCCAAAATCCCCCCTATCCTCTCCCCCAAATGTTAACAAGGATAGTATCATCATGGCGCGAATTGTTGCTGTTACCAATCAAAAGGGCGGCGTGGGGAAAACCACGACCGTGTTCAATCTTGGGGCTATGGCCGCAAGCATGGGGCGAAAGACCCTGTTGGTGGACCTGGACCCGCAGGCGGCGTTGACCGCTTCGTTGGGACTCGATCCGCATCGCCTGGAAAAATCCATCTATCACCTTTTGCTGGCCAAGGAGCTCGATCCCGAGCGAGTGCTGGTGAAAGACGTTCGCCCGAACCTCGATGCGCTCCCTGCCAACAGAGCCCTGGTGCGTTCAGATGTGGAACTGGCCCAGCAGATCGGCCGGGAGTATCTCCTCCAGGAGTCGCTCTTCCCCATCAAGCATGAATACGATCTCATCCTCATCGACAACGCCCCTAACCTGGGCGTCCTCACGGTCAATGCGCTCACCGCGGCCAACGATGTGCTGATCCCCCTGGTCTGCGAGTATCTGGCTCTGCGCGGGATGGGCATGTTGGTGGATATGATCCGGCAGGTGCGCAGCGAGACCAACCCGGCGCTGAAGATCCTGGGCGTGCTGATCAGCATGTACGATCCCAAGTCGCTGCACAGCCGGGAGGTTTACGCCGAGGCCAAGCGCATCTTTGGCGATTATGTGTTCGAGCCGCCCATTCCCAAGAACGCCCGCTTCGCGGAAGCTGCCGCGGCTCAACGCCCGATCGTCGAGTTCGATCCCGACAACCCCGCGGTTCCCGTCTATCGCGAGATCGTGGCCCGGATCAAGACACCGCCAGCGGTGGAGACCGAACTGGAAGAAGTGGCGAAGAACGCTCCCCCCGAGGCATGACCCCACCGCTCTCCCTGACGCTTTTCCTCCCTCCCCGCGAGTTCGGGGTGTGCCAACTCCCCCCTGCCGATGCTATCCCTCCCTGGGCACTGACCTCTTCTTTTTACGCGATCGTGCGAACGCCAGAAGAGCTGTCCATCGTCTGCCCCGCCGAGGATATTCCTCCCCAAGTTCGGGCGCAGAAGGGCTGGCGGGCCTTGAAAGTGCAGGGGCCGCTGGATTTCTCGCTCACGGGCGTGCTGAATGCCCTGGCGCACCCCCTGGCCCAGGCGGAAATCAGCATCTTCGCTCTCTCAACCTACGATACCGACTACTTGCTCATTCCCCAACAAGCATGGGAAGACGCCCTCCAGGTACTGCAAAAGGCGGGGCATCGCCTGAAGACGACCGGGGAGTGACACGAAAACGGCCCCGCTGCTTCGCGGGGCCTTGCGTTACGCCAGGGGTAATACTTTTTGCAAGCGCGGGTTGGGCGTGATGCCGGGGATGCGCCCACGTTTGGCCACGGGACGCCCCTCGATCTCCTTGATGTCTGCAGTGAAGTCGATGGGGGGAGCCCCCG
>Ga0256914_1000616_pt1 | contig 34802 bp, 32 predicted proteins | sample HulkmetaG_FD_191571 | JGI IMG/M metagenome (GOLD analysis project Ga0256914, IMG submission 191571) | Hydrothermal chimney microbial communities from Main Endeavour vent field at the Juan de Fuca Ridge, Pacific Ocean - Hulk | ecosystem: Environmental > Aquatic > Marine > Hydrothermal vents ... | reverse complement strand
CCGTGCCGTCTCTTTTGGTTTTGGTTGAAAAGTAGGGATCATATATCTTATCTATTATATTTTTCGGAATTCCTCCTGCATTATCTAAAACTTCTACTATACATTTATCTTGATATTGTTATAGACAAAATGCTTAAGTCTTAATTTATCTCCCAAAATCATTTTATTGTTTTTATATTTACAAATATAACTTGCTTTTGTCGTGTATATTTCACTTGTTGATTTGACATAAAAAGAACTCATTGGAGTAAATTTATAATAATTTAGTATATTTTCTTTATAAACAGTTTCATTTTTTATCTTGTCAAATATAAATGACAAATTAAATTTATCGATATTTCTTTCATATCCTAAGTGAATATTGTCTGTTTTTATATCGGAGGTATCAGGTTTGGCATCCAGACTGATACCAAAAAGTCCCCCTTTGTCATAATGTACGGCTTTTAACATAAACCTGTTTTTATCATCATAAATTGAAGCAAAAAGATTGTAATTTTTTATATTTCTTTTTATATTTACATTATCTACAAATATATTCTTTTTTCTGTTTATATCTCTGGATAGATAAAACAGATATGAATATTTATCAAGCGTATCTGCATATTGAAAGCTTTGCAGATTTGATTTATAGCTTCCGAAGCTTGTAGTTATTTTCCCTCCTATATCCCTGTCGGCTTCTTTGGAATATATCCTTATGATCACCATTGAAGGCTCCGTACTGTATGCAAAGGTAGGATTTTGGGCATATATCTCTATATGATCTACAAAACCAAGCTCCATATCTCCAAGTATCGGAAGACCGCTTCCGTAAAGTGCGCTGCTTATCTCTTCATTATCGATAAATACTTTTATCATGCTGCTACTAAAAGGAGTTGTATTGAAAAAATTAAACGGATCGATTATTCCGTATCTGCTGTCTTTGTATCCTATTTCGGTTGATTTTAGCACATCACTTAAATACTTTGCCTGCATAATATCCAAATCATGCTTGGTATAGATATATGAAACACCTGTATTTTCCTGCTTGGTTTTTAAAGAGAGATCACTTTTTTCTTCTATATTTGCAAGAAGATTATCTATCTCGTTTGCTCCATACAATGATAGAGAAAAGAGTGTCAATGCAATATAAAAAAAATAAACTTTTTTCATCAAATACAATATACCATAACCTTTCTTTGCGAAAATATCTTCAAAAATAGAGCTCTTTATGGTTTTTGAAGTATTCTAAAAATAATATTATTAATATTAACTTTATTTAACTTAATAACCATTTAATTAAGTTCCTCATAGAAAAATTAAATATGCAAAAAAAACATATTTCTGTTTATTATATTTTACTTGCTTTTTTATACAAAAAAGTGCTAAAATAGTCTAAATAATCACAAGGAGTTACAATGTCAGATAAAATTTATCGTGTCAATATGAATGATCTTACTTACAAGATAGAAGAAGTACCTTCTAAATGGATGGGGCTTGGTGGAAGAGGACTTACCTCTACCATAGTTGCCGAAGAAGTAGATCCGGAATGTCACCCTTTGGGACCAAATAATAAACTTGTATTTGCTCCGGGGTTGCTTTCAGGAACAACCGCAGCAAATAGCGGAAGAACGTCACTTGGAGCAAAAAGTCCCTTAACAGGCGGTATCAAAGAGAGTAATGTTGGAGGAACCAGTGCCGGAATTATGGCAAAACTTGGTGTAAAAGCTCTTATCATAGAAGGATTGCCTGAAGATGACAATACTTTTTATCATTTGCATGTAACAAAAGAAAAAGTTACCATAGAAGCAGTGCCTGATCTTGTAGGAAAACAAAATTTTGAAGTATTGGATGAAATGCTCGAAAGATATAACAAAAAAGTAGCGGTTCTTACTATCGGAACTCCCGGTGAAATGAAAATGCTCATCTCAAATATATCCGTAAAAGATCCCAAAGGAAAACTAAGAAGCTTGGGCAGAGGCGGTCTTGGTGCCGTTATGGGTTCAAAAAAGATAAAATGCATAACGATAGATGCTGAAAACTATAAAGAAGTTCACTATGCAGAACCGGAAAAATTCAAAGAAGCAAGCAAAGTATTTACCAAGTCTTTACAAGAAAATCCTATAAGCGGTGAAGGACTTCCGGCTTTTGGAACAAATGTTTTAGTCAATATTATCAATGAAGCAGGAGGATTGCCCAGCCTTAACTTTAGAAGCGGAAACTCTGAAAATGCAGAAGATATCTGTGGTGAAACAATGGCAGAAAATATAAAAGACAGAGGCGGCAGTACAACTCACGGCTGTCATGCCGGTTGTGTTATACAATGTTCCCAAACTTACAACGACAAAGACGGCAACTACCTAACCAGCGGCTTTGAATACGAAATGATATGGGCATTTGGTGCAAATCTTGGTATCAAAGATCTTGATATGATTGCCAAGATAGATGCCCTTATGGACGACATAGGAGTAGATGCCATAGAAACCGGTGTTACATTGGGACTTGCCGCAGAAACTGATATTATAGAATTTGGCGATGGCGAAAGAGCTTATGAACTTTTAAAATATGAAGTGGCAAAAGGAACACCTCTTGGCAGAATTATAGGAGGAGGAACAGGAAACCTTGGAAAACTTTACGGACTTGTCAGAGTTCCGGTTGTAAAAAATCAAGCAATTCCCGCCTATGAACCAAGAGCTGTCAAAGGACAAGGGGTAACTTATGCAACTACTCCTATGGGTGCGGATCATACCGCCGGTTATGCGGTTGCAACCAATATACTAAATAGCGGAGGATATATAGACCCGCTTAAAAAAGAGGGTCAGATTGAACTTGCAAGAAATCTTCAAATAGCATCAGCTGCTGTTGATAGTACCGGTATGTGTATATTTGTCGCATTTCCTGCACTTGATGATCCAAAATGTTTACCGGCATTGATTGATATGATAAATGCAAGATTCGGGACTAATTTGACAGCTGATGATGTAACCAATCTCGGAGAGAATATTATCAAATTAGAAAGAGACTTTAACAAAAAAGCAGGACTTGGAAAAAGTGATGATAGATTGCCTGAATTTATGAAATACGAACCGCTTCCTCCCCACAATACCGTATGGGATTTTACCGGTGAAGAGTTAGATAGCGTTTGGTCATATTTGGATGAAAAATAGTATAGAAGTCACAATAAAACTTTTTGCTCAATACAGAGAGGGTAGATTTAAGATAGAAAAAAAAATCTACCCTCAGGGTATAAATGCGGGTGAAATTGTCAAAGATATAGGCATCAATGAAGAAGATTTACCCATAGGAGTTTTGATGATAAACGGCAGACATATCAAAAAAGACTTTGTATTGCAAAATGACAGTATCTTTTCAATATTTCCAAAAATAGGAGGTGGATAAATTGATTGGATTAATTACCACCTCTTTTTTAGTATATTAAAAATGGTTCTCTTTGCAATTTCCCTTAAATTTTCCTCTTATAGCCTTTGCAAAAATACGAACAGGAGTTTTATGTTTTTTTGCAAGTGAGAGGATCATTTTTTTGTATCTCTTATCAAAAGAAAAAAGTATCTCATACTCTTCTCCGCTACAAGCTGTATCTTTTGAAAATTTTTTAAAAAATTTAATACCGATTTTATTTGCCTTTGTCAATCTTGATAAATCCTTATACAGCCCGTCCGATATATCAAGTGCACTGCTTATATATTTCCTTGCTTCATAAAAAAAATCTGCCTTTAGTCTCGGTCTGATGAATTTCGAATTTTTTCGAATTTTTTGTTTTTTTTGCAATCTTTCAAGGTCTCTTTTTGATTCTCCAAGAGTTCCTGTATATGCAAAAAGAAAACCTTTTTTTATTCCTTTTCTTGTTATAGGGTTTTTGGATTTGCCTATCAGCGTTACGGAAATATCAAGCTTGTCACCTGATATCGTATCTCCGCCTATTATATCTATACCATACTCTTTGCATATTTCACAAAATCCTTCTTGTAATTGCTTTATCTCTTTATAACTGAAATCTTTTGGAATTTTAACACCAAGAAGTATATATTTTGGTTTTGCATTCATCACAACAGCATCCGATATATTGACCAGTATACTCTTTTTGGCTATATCTTTTAGAGCCATCCATTCTCTTTTAAAGTGTATATCTTCACAGAAAAGATCTTTTAAAAAAATCTGATCTTTTATGACAGCTCCGTCATCACCTATATGTTTACTTTCAAACAGAGATATAAAATAATCCTCTTTATTCAATTTTTTACCTTTATATTATAGATATTTTGATATTATACTAAAAAGATACAAAATTTTTCATCTTAAAAGTGAAAAATTGTAACATTATAACTTTTCATTATAAGGAAAATGTTACTTTTTGTATAGTTTAAAGTTTCTATTTGTATAATGTATTCAAAATTTTTAAATAAGGAATCGCTATATGAGCATACCGATATATCATTATGATGCGATAATCGTTGGAGCAGGATTGGCAGGGCTGGCTGCAGCAAGAGAACTTGAAGGGTACGGCAAACATGTTGCGGTTATCAGTAAACTTCACCCCTTAAGAAGTCATTCGGGTGCCGCACAAGGCGGTATAAATGCCGCACTAAAACCCGAAGACAGCATAGAATTACATATGTTTGATACCATCAAAGGAAGTGATTATCTTGCTGATCAAGATGCTGTTAAACTTATGTGTGAAGGGGCACCCGAAACAGTCAGATGGGCTGAGAGCATGGGAGCGGCATTCAGCAGAAATGATGACGGAACAATTGCACAAAGGCCTTTTGGAGGTCAATCCTTTCCAAGGGCATGTTTTGCAAAAGATAGAACAGGACTGACACTATTGCAAACTATGTTTGAACAATCCGACAGAGACGGAGTTGAGTACTGGGATGAGTGGTATGTTGCGGACATAATTCAAGAAAACAAAAATGTTTACGGAGTGGTAGCATACAATATAAAAACACTTGAACCCGCAATATTTAATGCAAGAGCTGTAATGCTTGCCACCGGAGGATATGCCAGAGCTTACAAGATAAACTCAAATGCACATGCCAATACCGGAGACGGACTTTCAATATATGCCAGACACGGGCTTCCTTTAAAAGATATGGAATTTGTACAGTTTCATCCGACAGGACTTGCAGGAACCGGGATACTTATAAGTGAAGCAGCTAGAGGAGAAGGCGGAAGACTTTTTAATAGTGAAGGTGAAAGATTTATGGAAAAATATGCTCCTGAAAAAATGGAGTTGGCCCCAAGAGATCTCGTTAGCAGATCCATCACAAAAGAGATACTCGAAGGCAAAGGAGTAGGACCGAACAAAGATGCGGTTTATCTTGATCTTACTCATCTTGGAAAAGAGAAAATTTTATCAAGGCTTCCCGAGCTTAGGGATTTGGCTATAACATTTTTAGGACTTGATATGATACACGAGCCTATCATGATAGCAGCTACCGCTCATTACTCTATGGGTGGCATACCTGTGGATAACGACGGAAGGGCCAAACTAAATCAGGATCATAGAATCCACGGACTTTATGCTGCGGGTGAATGTGCATGTGTCAGTGTACACGGTGCAAACAGACTTGGAGCAAACTCTCTTCTTGAAGCTATGTTTTTCGGAAGACATGTAGGGCAAACTATCATAAAAGATCTTGAGAAAAAAGATTTTCTCATTCATAAAGAACCCGACCAAAAAGATGCCGATAGAATGCTTAATGAGATAAATACTATCATGACTTCAAACGGTGATGAAAAAGTTCCTCTTTTAAGAGCGGAACTTCAAGAGAGTATGACAGCAAATGCCGGAGTTTTCAGAACCGAAGAATCTCTGCAAAAACAGAAGAAAAAATTAAAAGAGTTAAGAGAAAGATTTAAGCATATTCGCATTGAAGACAAGTCTAAAATTTATAATACGGATTTACAAGAAGCAATTGAACTTGGTCATATGCTGGATTATTCTATGTTTATCATTGAAGGGGCAATCGCAAGAAAAGAGAGTCGTGGTGCTCATTTTAGAGATGATTATCCAAAAAGAGATGATGAGAATTTTTTAAAACATACATATGCCCATATGGATGAAAACGGGGAAATACAAATGGAATACAAAGATGTAAACTTGGGTATTTTTGAGCCTCAAGAGCGAACTTATTAGGAGCCGGGAAAATGAAAAAATATGAAACAAAAAAAATAACTTTTAATGTTTTCAGGTTCAATAGTGAAAAAGATCATCTACCATACTATATCAAATATGATATGGAAGTATCGCAAGATGAAGTTGTACTTGACATATTAAACAGAATCAAATGGGAGTTTGACGGAAGTTTTAGTTATAGAAGAAGTTGCAGACACGGAATCTGTGGTAGTTGTGCCATAAAAGTAAATGGCAAACCGGTACTATCCTGTAAAGAAAATGTTTTTCATCTCGTTGAAATATTTGGTGAAGAGTTGACACTTGATCCGCAGGATGAAAAAAGAGCTATAAAAGATATGGTTATAGACAAGAAAAACTTTTGGGAAAAATACAGTTCCGTCAAACCATACCTGATAACGGATATAGCCGAACATCCCGAAAAAGAAAATCTTATCAGTCCTAAAGAAGCTGATGCTCTGGACGAAGCTGACTATTGCATACAGTGCGGAAACTGTTTTTATGCCTGTCCGTCTGTTAAGGCAAATGAAGATTATATAGGACCCGCGGCACTTTTAAAAGCTTTTAGATTTAATGCCGATTCAAGAGACAATGCCAAAGATGAAAGATTGGATATAATCAATGAAGAAGGTGCCGGAGTATGGGACTGTGTAAAATGTTTTGAATGTGCCGAAGCTTGCCCTAAAGATTTATCTCCGATTAGCAAAATAACAAAACTTCATAATCAAATTTTTGAAGAGTCAAAAGCTAAAAACAATGTTGCTACTAGACATGCTGTGGGATTTAAATCTTCTATCAAAAAACACGGAATTTTAGATGAGGGAGAGCTTGTAAGATACTCTGAAGGCAATATAGGAGTTCTTAAACATTTGCCTGAGGCTTATGAAATGTGGAAAAAAGGCAAAATTGTAATGCCTTGGAATATGCCAAAATCAAAAAATATGGATGAGATTAAAAAACTTGTTGATATCGCATCCACAGTAGATTTTTAAGGAGTATCGGATGAGTAAAATAAAATATGCACTATATACTGGATGTACGGCAAAAGAGAGTACTCCTGAACTGTTAAAATCAACTTTGGCAGTTGCCGAGGCTCTTGATATAGAACTTGTACAACTTGAAGAGGCAAGCTGTTGCGGAGCCAGCCATTTGCAGGATTTTGATGATTTTTTATCTTTGACTCTAAATGCAAGAAATATTTGTTATGCTGAAAAACTTGGCCTTACAATGGTTACAATATGCAATACTTGTCAATTAAATACATCTTTAACCAAAGATAGGCTTGATAGCGATAATGCTTTAAAAGACAAAGTGAATTCAAAATTAAAAGAGATAGGGCTTGAATACAAAGGAAATGTTGAAATAAAACATTTTCTTTATGCCATTATAGATGATATAGGTGTTGAAGAGATAGCCAAAAGAGTTACTAAGCCTTTAAAAAACATAAATATTGCTCCATTTTATGGCTGTCACAATATCAGACCTTCAAAACTGCAAAGCAAAAACAACGGCAATGAAAATCCATATGTTCCTGATTCTATAGAAAGACTTATAGATGCATTGGGCGGCAATGCAATAGACTATGAACACAAAAACAAATGCTGCGGCTTTCATGTAGAATTACAGGCTCCCAAAACTGCAAACAAACTCTCAGGCGATGCAATGAGTGATGCAATGGACAATAATGCAGATGTGGTTGTTACACCCTGCCCTCTTTGTCACTTAAGACTTGATGTTCAGCAACACAATATATCAAAAGAGATAGGTCGTGATATACAAATGCCTGTATTGCATCTTCCTCAAATGATTGGACTGGCTCTCGGACTTGCACCTGAAGATCTCGGACTTGAACACAATGTAAGTGAAATCACTTTTGTTTAAGCCAATATAAATAGGATAATTTATATCCTATTTATATCTCTTATCTAAGAAATATCAGATATAATTATAAAATATTTTACAAAAGGAGTTTAAGATGCCAAAAATAAACAGATATGTTGACATTGATACGGTTGAAAGAGAAGCTAAAAAAGATTATATAGACAGACATTCACCATTTATTCATTGTGCAGATACGGCAAAAGCCGATGAAGTATTTGAAGTAACAGTTAAAGTCGGAAACGAATATACTCATCCGGATGATTTTGACCACTATATAGCCAATCTTGCACTTTACAACAAAGAAACACTACTTGCAAGAGCCGACTTTATAGCCGGTATGCTCGGAGGACAAGGTCAAAAAGGTCATGCGGAAGTAACTTTCAAAATCAAACCTCAGGGCAAAACAATGACTTTGGTTGCACAAAGCTATTGCACAAAACACGGTATTTGGGAAAGCGATCCAAAAGTAGTGGAAGTTACACAATAATATAAAATTCCCCGCTGAAAAAGCGGGGGGAAACACAATATGCAAAGAATAAAAAAACTTAAAATACTTTCTTCTTTATATAATTATAAATTATTCGGCTTAAATTATATTTATGATATACACTATACAAAAAAAAATACTTCAACAACCGATACTTTGCCGAATAACTTGAATCAAATGGAAAAAATAGTTCAAAACTGTCATCTTTGTCAACTTTCAAAAACAAGAAAAAATATTGTTTTTGGAGAAGGAAATATCAATGCCGAAATTATGTTTATCGGAGAAGGTCCCGGTGCAAACGAAGATCAATCCGGCAAACCTTTTGTCGGAAGAGCGGGAGAGCTTTTAACGAAAATTATAGAAAATGTTCTTCATATAAGGCGAGAAGATACATATATAGCAAATATCGTAAAATGCAGACCTCCCAACAACAGAGTACCGACACCACAGGAAGTAAAGTCGTGCATACCTTATCTTTTAAAACAAATAGACATTATAAAGCCAAAAATTATTATAACACTGGGGGCAACGGCATATAACAATCTTACACAAGATACGACACCGATATCCAAAATAAGAGGTGAAGTTTTAAATTTTGGCAATGCAAAGCTCATACCTACATTTCATCCAAGTTTTTTACTTAGAAATCCCAGTGCTAAAAAGTTTGTATTTTCAGATATGAAAAAAGTTAAGCAACTAATGATATAATTATAGCTTAATATTTATACGGAGTTACATTTGAGAATATTTTTATCACTTTTTTTTATCAGTATGATATCTATGGCCAAAAGTCTTTACTTATCACAACTGCCTCTTCCTGTTGCTGATATTATCAATCTCAATACAAACGAGTGCGACAAGAATTGTTTAAAAGAGTATTTAAAAGACGGTAAAGTTTTTTCTTTTATATCAAACTATAAAAATATGACAAATGATACAAATTTGTCAAAAGATTATGAAACTTTGAAAATTAAACTCAATATATTCAATACAAAAAAAACAAATATTATAAAAATTGCTCTTATGGTGCCAAAAAATATTATAGGAAGATACACCATAAGCACTACAAATACCATATTGGCATATTTACTTAAAAAGGGGGTCAATTTTGATTTTGAACTATTTGATTCAAAAGATGAATCATTACAAAACATACAAGATACGGCAAATAAAATAGAAAGCGAGGGATTTCGTTTTGTTATAGCTCCTTATACATACAAAGGAGTAAAAAGACTGCTATCTATAAAATCCGATCTTATATATTATATACCTACCATCAATAAAAATGAAATTACAACCCAAAAAACTAATTTTGTATTCGGGGGTATTGATTATGAAAAACAGATTGAAAAACTATTGGTTTTTACAAATGACAAGATAGCTATCTTTGCAGACGAAAGCGATATGGGCTTTAAATTGAGCAGTTATATACAAAGCAACAATGACACAAGAATTATATATAAAAAAATAATTCCTCAAAAATTAACAAAATTTAAATCATTTTTAAAATACAATAAAAAATTACAGGGAAGTTCTATCTTTTTAAATACTCCGCTTGTTAAAACTTCACTCCTTGCTTCACAATTTAGATTTTATAAGATAAGACCATATGCACTCTTTTCAACACAAATAAATTATAATCCTCTTTTACTTAATTTAACACAGTATGAAGATAGAAAAGATATGTACATAGCAAATTCTATAGGAAAAAGTGATGATGCTCTAATATCAACCAATAAAATACTTGACAACAATATATTTTATGATTGGATAAACTACTCTACTTCCATAGGTATTGATTATATATATACACTATATTTTAACAGCGAAGCACAACGATTGTTTGATGAAAATATCTTAAACAATCAGGTAAATTATGATATAAAAATATTAAAGCCTACAAAATCAGCTTTTAGTGAAGTTACAATATACTGAAAAACTGTATTTAACAATATTTTTTATTGGCGGTATTGTTGAAAAATTTTTATGAATTTTTCATCTATTTTTGATGGTTTTGAATTTTTAAGATAAACAAGTTTTACAGACATTGTAAAAATTTTTTCTTTGTTATTGTTAAATATATCCTGGTCTAACAATACACTGACTTTTCCAAGTGAATTTATCTTTGTTTTTACTTCTAAAACTTCACCGAGTGTTGCACTTTTTAGATAAGTAGCTCTTATATCTCTGACAACAAAAAAAGCATTGGTTGTTTTAGGGGATAAACCTTTTGAAAAAAGCATCTCACTTCTTGCTCTTTCACAAAAATTTAAATACTTGCTATGGTAGACTATTCCCCCGGCATCTGTGTCTTCGTAATAAACTCTTATCTTCATATTGGAGATATCCTTAACTTATTTCTATCTCTTTTTGTATATTTAGACCAAAACCGCTAAGACCTACAAACTCTATACCTTTTTTACCAACAAGCAAATTTATATTTTTCACACCCATATCTTTCAGTATTCCGGCACCTATGCCATACTCTTTCATATACGGGTTTTTTTGCTCCTCTTTTTCTAAAAATATCAATAACCCTCCGTTTTTTTGCAGATATTTTATAGATTTTATAAGATTATTGTATTTTTGGCTGTTTGATAAAAGATCTATATCTAAACCGACATTGTGAAATCTTACATTGGCATTTTCACTTAAAACTCCAAATTGATACACAATATGATGAGAACTTTTATGATCTACATAATCTATTCTTTTTGCCTCGCTTTGCATAAATTTTACTCTTGCCTGTGCCACTTCTCTCACAAGAGACTCATTTTGCAATCTATATTCAACAAGGTCTGAAATATATACTATATTTAACTTGTGTTTTTTTGCAAATTTTTCAAGATCATCTCTTCGTGCCATTGTTCCGTCGTCTTTCATAATTTCACAAATCACAGCCGCCGGTGTAATACCGGCCATTTTACATATATCAACCGACCCTTCGGTGTGCCCTGTTCTTACAAGTACTCCACCGTTTTTGGCAACAAGAGGAAAAATGTGGCCCGGCCTGACCAAATCTCTCGGCATAGACTTGTAATCAGCCAAAACTTTTATCGTCATATCTCTCTCATATGCCGAAATTCCGGTAGTACAATCTTTGGCGTCAACAGTAACCGTAAAAGCAGTTTCGTGTTGTGAATCATTATTTGTAACCATAGGAGAGAGATTTAACCTTTCAGATATATCTCTGGTTACCGAAACACATATAAGTCCTTTTGCATAACTTGCCATAAAATTTACTTTTTGAGGTGTGGAAAATGTTGCCGCATACACCAAATCGCCCTCATTTTCTCTATCCTCATCATCTATCATAATAACCATTTTTCCCGATTTGATATCTTCAACAGCCTGTTTTACTCTTTTTAATTGCACTTCAATCTCCAACTTTTTTTGTAATTGTAGCACTTTATGTGCTAATTTACAATATTTTAAACAATTATTAAGTATAATTTTCATCACTTGATATAAAAGGAAATTATATGGCTGGACACAATAAATGGTCTAAAGTAAAACATATAAAGGCAAAGCAGGATGCCATAAAAGGAAAGGCTTTTACAAAAGCCATCAAAGACATTACCACCGCTGCGAGAGCCGGCGGAGGTGACTTGGATAGCAATGCAGCTTTAAGGCTTGCAGTAGAAAGAGCAAAATCTGTTTCTATGCCTCAAAGCAATATCCAAAGGGCAATAGATAAAGCAACAGGCAATCTGCAAGGAGTTCACTATGATGAAATAACCTATGAAGGATATGGTCCGGGAGGAGTTGCCATCATGGTCGAATGTATGACTGACAACAAAAACAGAACTGTTGCTTCCGTAAGACATGCTTTTTCAAAAAATGGCGGCAGTATGGGAGAGAGCGGATGCGTGGCATGGATGTTTGATAAAAAAGGTATCATTACTGTTGAAAAAAGCGATAAAGATGATGAAATTATGGAAGTTGCTATGGATAACGGAGCAAGTGACATAAAAGAGTTTGATGAGTTTTTGCTTTTTGAATGCGAGCCGAGTGATTTTAACGAACTTTTAAAAGCTATTGAAAAAACAGGTGCAAAAATACAAGAGAGTTCCATAGAATTAGTTGCAAACAATGAAGTTGATGTTGACGATGAAACAGCAGCAAAAGTTGAAAAGCTTATAGATATTTTGGAAGATGATGATGATATACAAAATGTATATCATAATATGAGTTGATTTACCCTATAGTTACTTTTCTATAGTATAATTTTACAAATTTTTAAAAAGGATAAATATGAAGAAGATGATTTTAAGTGTAGTGGCAGCTTCCGTTCTGCTAACAAGTTCAGGTTTTGCCGCACAAAAAGTGTATGCAAAAGTAAATGGTATGGATGTAACTGCCGGTGACATAGCGATGGTTATAAGAAATCCGAGAATTAATTTTGACCAACTCCCTCCACAAACCCAGCAAAAGATACTTGACCAGGCAATTGACGGCAAATTGTTGACTTCAAAGGCAATAAAATCAGGTATAGAAAAAACCGAAGCTTTTAAAAAAGCTCTTGAAAAAGTAAAAAGCGATTTGGCTTTGGAAGTTTGGATGAAAGAGCAGTATAAAAAAGCAAAAGTTACCGACAAAGAAGCGAAAGCTTTTTATGACAAAAACAAAGATAAGTTTAAACAGCCTGCTCAAGTTAAAGCCAGACACATACTTGTAAAAACCAAAAAAGAGGCGGAAGAGATTATAAGTCAATTAAAAGGTTTAAGCGGGAAAAAACTTGAAGACAAATTTATAGAATTGGCAAAAACAAAATCAACAGGCCCCAGCGGTGCAAACGGCGGAGAACTTGGATGGTTTAGTGCAAGAAGAATGGTACCTGAGTTTTCCAAAGCAGCTTTTGCTCTAAAAAAAGGTGAAATTACCAAAACTCCTGTGAAAACACAATTCGGTTATCATATTATATATCTCGAAGATAAAAAAGATGGTGGAAATGTAGCTTTTGCAAATGTAAAAGAGAGGATAAAAGCACAGCTTAAAATTCAGAAATTTCAAAAAAATGTCCAATCTATTGCAAAACAACTTAGAAAAAGTGCAAAGATAGAAAAACTTTAACAAAGGAAGCTAAGATGAGCACAAACAAGGTTTCTAATTTCTTAAAACCGGGAGTTATAGCGGGTAGCGATATGCAAAAACTTTTTTCCATAGCAAAAGAACAAAAGTTTGCAATCCCGGCTGTAAATGTTGTAGGTACTGATTCTATAAATGCTGCTTTGGAATCGGCAAAAGATATAAATTCTCCTATCATCATACAGTTTTCAAACGGCGGTGCGGCATTTTATGCAGGAAAAGGAATCGATAGTACAAAAGGAGCGATTTTAGGAGCTATAAGCGGAGCTATGCATGTTCATACTATGGCTGAAGCTTATGAAATACCGGTTATCCTGCATACAGATCATGCAAACAGAAAATTGCTTCCGTGGATAGATGCACTTCTTGATGCAGGAGAACAGCATTATAAAAGACTTGGAAAACCTCTTTTTAGCTCACATATGATAGATTTGTCGGTTGAATCTCTTGAAGACAATATATCAACCTGCGAAGAGTATTTAAAAAGAATGAGTAAAATCGATATGACTCTTGAGATTGAACTCGGAGTTACAGGCGGGGAAGAAGACGGTATAGACCACAGCGATATAGATAATTCAAGACTTTATACCCAGCCTGAAGATGTTGCACTTGCTTATGAGAGATTGAGCAAAATAAGTGATAAATTTACGATAGCGGCATCTTTTGGAAATGTTCATGGAGTTTACAAGCCCGGAAATGTTGTGCTTACACCCAAAATACTTGATAATTCTCAAAAATATATTCAGGAAAAATTCGGCACAAAAGAGAAACCTGTAAGTTTTGTATTTCACGGGGGTAGTGGTTCTACCCATCAAGAGATACAAGAAGCGGTTAGTTACGGTGTGGTAAAGATGAATATAGATACCGATACCCAATGGGCTTTTTGGGAGGGAGTAAAAGGATATATAGAAAAATATCATGACTATCTCCAAGCCCAGATAGGAAATCCGCAAGGCGAAGATAAGCCAAATAAAAAATACTATGACCCGAGAAAATGGCTAAGAAGCGGTGAAGAGTCTATGAGAGACAGATTAAAGACAGCTTTTGGAGATTTGAACTGTATTGATAAATATTGAAAATTCTCCGATTCAAGAAGTTTTTTATAACAATAAAAAAATTTTTATAAAAAGAGATGATCTTTTAAATAGTGATTTTTCCGGCAATAAAGCCAGAAAATTTCACTATTTTTTAATCAATGATTTTCCCTGTATAAAAAAAGTTGTATCTTATGGCTCCAATCAGTCAAATGCAATGTATTCGCTTTCCGTTCTTTGTAAACTAAAAGAATGGGAGTTTGAATACTATACGGATCATCTCTCTTCTGCCATGCTTCAAAATCCTGTTGGAAATTTAAAATATGCTTTACAAAACGGTATGAAATTAAAACTGTTTAAAGAATGCAAATACAGTGAATTGGATAACAAAAATACCCTATCAAAAACAATAATCAAAAACAACACAATCTTTATACCCGAAGGAGGCAGATGCGAAACATCAAGATATGGTATCAACCAACTTGCAAAAGAGATAGTCAAATTTAAAAAAGAGAAAAAACTTATAAATTTAGCTATCTTTTTACCTTCCGGCACAGGAACAACTGCACTTTTCTTGCAACAATCCCTGGTAAAAATGAATGATAAGACAAAAGTCTATACGAATGCCTGTGTAGGTCAAAAAGAGTACCTAAGAAAGCAATTTCTTGCCTTGGATAAAAATGAAAATAATCATCCCCAAATACTTGATACGAAAAAACATACTTTTGGAAAATTGGATTGTAAAATGTATAGATTTTGGATAGAATTACAAAAAAAGTTAGACATTGAGTTTGATCTTTTATATGATCCTTCGGGTTTTTGGTATATGATGGATTTTTTGCAAAAAAATGATATCACGGAAGAAATAATGTATATACACCAAGGCGGCATAAAAGGCAATGAATCAATGATACAAAGATATAAAAGGAAATGTGGTGAAAATTTTCAATATAAATGACAATGATTTTGATAAAAATTTCGGCGAATTATTAAACCGTGGCAAAATGGATATACAAAGTGTATCAAATATAGTGGGAGAAATTATAAACAATATAAAAGAAAAAGGCAATAAAGCACTTATAGATGATATTGAAAAATTTGACAAGTGGAAACCAAAAAACGACAGTGATATTTTAATTGATACTAAAGAGATGCAAAAAGCCTATGACAATATAGACAACGATCTTAAAAAAGCTTTGCATATGGCATTTGACAGGATAAAAAGCTTCCACGAAAAACAGATGCCAAGATCATGGTTTGACTATGATGAAAACGGTACTATCTTGGGACAAAAAGTAACTCCCGTGGATAAAGCAGGTCTTTATATACCCGGAGGAAAAGCGGCCTATCCCAGTTCTCTTCTTATGAATGCAATTCCTGCAATAGTTGCAGGAGTAAAAGAGATAGTAGTTTGCACACCGACTCCAAACAATGAAATAAACGAATTACTTTTATCTGCTATGCATATATGCGGTATAAAAAAAGCTTTTAAAGTCGGAGGAGCAAGTGCTATAGCTGCCATGGCATATGGAAGTGAAACTATACCGAAGGTTGATGTCATAACAGGTCCTGGCAATATATTTGTTGCTACTGCAAAAAAGATGGTTTTCGGGGAAGTCAATATAGATATGATAGCAGGTCCGAGCGAAATAGGTATCATTGCAGATAAAAGTGCAGATATAAAGTATCTCTCAATGGATCTTCTCTCCCAAGCCGAACATGATGAAATGGCAAGCTCTATAATGATAACGACAAGCAAAGAAACAGCAATAAAAACAAAAGAGCAAATTTATAATGATTTGAAAAGTTTGGACAGGGAGGAAATTGCAAGAAAGTCTATAGAAAAAAGAGGTGCTATTATAGTAGTAAACAGCTTAAGTGAAGCAGTCAAACTTATGAATCAAATAGCACCTGAACATTTGGAAATAATGACTAAGAAGCCTTTTGAAATTTTACCTTTTATAAAACATGCGGGAGCTATATTTCTCGGGAAAAACACTCCCGAACCCATGGGAGATTATATAGCAGGACCAAACCATACTCTTCCGACAGGAGGAACCGCAAAGTTTTACTCACCATTGAGTGTTGATAACTTTATAAAAAAATCATCCATTATAAGCATCTCCGATAAAGGTATAAAAGAGATAGGAGAAGCATGTGCACTATTGGCAAAAACAGAAGGCCTTACTGCCCATCAAAAATCAGTTCAAATAAGACTATGATTGAGCACTTATTTCAAAGAGTTATATTAACTCTTTGAAAAATTATGTTCTAAAACTGTTTAGTTTGGTATTTAATTCTTTCGCACTCTCTTTTATTCTTTTAGATATACTCTTCATTTCATTTATAACTTTTATATTCTCTTTTGAAGAGTCGTAAACTTCTTCAATTTTAGACAATATCTCTTCCACATCATTTGCAAGCTCTATTGATTCTTTGAGTGAATTATCAGATACTTTCTGTGCAACTCTCACGGTTGAGGAAGTTTCATCTATATTTTTATTGACTTCAAGTGCATCATTTGATAATTTTTCTATATTATTGGCATTTTTACTGATAGCTTCACTTGCATTGGCAATTTCTTGAACCATCAGATTTGTTGTGGCATCTATCTCAAGAAGTGATTTTTGTGTTTGTTCGGCTAATTTTCTAACTTCATCCGCTACAACAGCAAATCCTCTGCCATGTTCTCCTGCTCTTGCCGCTTCTATGGCGGCATTTAGAGCAAGCAAGTTTGTCTGGTCGGATATATCGGAAATTTTTGTTAAAACCAGTTTGGTATCTTCGGCAGTTTTATTTAAATCATTTATCCTGTTTGCAAGCTCGATTCCGGTATGGGACTCTTCTTGCATTTTTTCACTCATTTTATTTATGCTATCTTTAACTGCCTGAAGTTTTCTATCGGCTTCTTCAATATCCTCTTTGCTTTTTTTGGCACTCTCAACCGTATCAGATAGGATAGATTTCATATTGTTACCCATATTGTTTACACTTTCTATCTCTTTTATACTTTCAAGTATTTCTTTGTCAAGATAGTTTGAGCTATTTTCAAGTTCATTGGACATTTGAAGATTTTGCAAGCTTGCATTTTTAGCTTCTGCAACAGAGCGCTGAACTTTTTCTATGAAAGTATCAATCCACTTGCCGGCAACTGATAACTCATCCTCTTTTGCAAAATGAAGTCTTTTTGTCAAATCACCATCATCCGTAGCTATATCCTTTACTCTTATAGTCAAAAAATGTAAAGGTTTTAGTATCTCTTTGCCAAAAAAGATTAAAAATCCTATCGTAGCTATAATGGCAGCGATTACAAGACTGGCTATAACAAGATAATTAAAATCACTTATCTCTTTGTCGGCTTTTTCCAAAGAGAGTTGCAAATTCATAACACCAAGCACATCTCCTCTGTTTGAAGTTGCATGACAGCCCAGACACTTTGTTGTTGCTATAAGAGGCTTGTGGAGTTCAAGTATATGTTTGCCATTTTGATTGTGCTCCATAATAATTTGTTTTTTTGTCTGAAAAACTTTCCTAACCATGCTATTGGCTGTAAAATGATCTTTTAAACCGAAAGTTTTTATAACCTCTTTTGACTTGTCTATGTCTATACTCTCAATCCCTTTTATCTTTTTTATGGTTTTTAAAGTATCTTCTACTATTTTTGGATCTCCAAGATTCATTGCAGTCCTGATAGCTACAAATATAGTACTACTGAGAGTTTGTATATTGTCTGATGTGGCATTTTTGATAATTTTGTTTGAATTATATGATATAAAAAGAAGAAGTATAATCGAACCTATGATAAAAAATGATAAAGTAGTTGCGATAAGTTTGGATTTGATGGTTTTAAGCATAATTGTATCCTATTTATAGTTATTGTAAAAATCGGAATATCATTTTACTCTTTTGTTATAAAAATTTTTCTTAAATTTTAAAAATTTGTTTTCCATTATTGCATCTCTTGCCTCTTTGAGCAAATGCAAATAGTAATGTAAATTATGCAAAGATGCGAGTCTGTAGTATGTAATTTCTTTTGCTTTAAAAAGATGATGCATATACCCCAAAGAGTATCTTTTGCATGTATAGCAGTCACACTCTTTGTCGATAGATTCATCAAGTAGTTTGTATTTGGAAGATTTTATATTGATTTTTCCGTAACTTGTAAAAAGTGTTCCGTTTCTGGCATTTCTTGTGGGCATAACACAATCAAACATATCCACACCTCTTTCAATATTTTCTATCAAATCTTCAGGAGTTCCCACACCCATCAAATATCTTGGTTTGTTTTTCGGCATCAATGCGGTTGTGTATGAAACTATATCATACATCTCTTTGTTGCTCTCCCCTACACTTAATCCTCCTATAGCATACCCGTCAAAATCCTCAAGACCGACCAATTTTTCTGCTGAAATTTTTCTATACTCTTTATCTGTTCCCCCTTGAATAATAGCAAAAATATTTTGTTTCGAATTTTCTTCAAACCGTTTCATTTTATTGTGATATTCTATAGATCTCTTTGCCCACTCATAAGTTCTCTCAACCGAAAGTTTTACCCTCTCTTTAGTTGCGGGAAGTGCAATAAGATCATCAAGTATCATCATAATATCCGAATTTAAATTGTACTCTATATCAAGTACTTTTTCAGGAGTAAAGTAGTGCAATGATCCGTCTATATGACTTTTAAATTTTATACCATTTTTGTCCGCTTTTGAAATTGAACTAAGAGAAAAAGCCTGAAAGCCTCCGCTATCAGTTAAAAAACTTTTCTCATAAGTAGTAAATCCATGCAATCCGCCAAAAGATTTTACCACATTATCACCGGGCCTTAGATACATATGATATGTATTGGCAAGTATGATTTTACTATCAAGTAAAGTTGTCATATCATAAGCATCAAGAGCTTTTACACTGCCGACAGTACCAACCGGCATAAAAACAGGAGTCCGTATAATGCTGTGAGCTGTTTGTATAGTACATGCCCTTGCATTTGCATCCGTATTGTCTATTTTAAAATCCATTCAACTTCCTAAAAAGCAAATTTTGCTATAATAAATATATGAAAGATATATTGATAATCGCTGACGGTATTGTAGCAAAACATTTTTTAGAAAGAGTTTGCAATGATACTTCATCAGACAATAATTATAGCGTAGTGTATTACAACGATAAAACAATTATCGACAAAAAAGCCGAGCAGGTAAAATACTATAAATTTGATCCGACAAGTTTTTCAAAACTAAGATCAGTTTTTAAAGATAGTATAGTTGAAGTTTTTATAGTAGTAAAAAAAAGATTTGATGCACTTGAAACATATAAAAACATAAGAATTTTAAGTAAAGATATACATGTAGTTATGCTTGATATTTGGCATTTGAATTTTGATGATACGAACCTCTCTTTGTTAAATGCCAACGAAGTACTCTCGTCAAGACTGTTTGATTTTCTGCCAAATGTATCTGTTGTGGCACAAAATGTCGGCCTTGGCATAGGAGAAATAATGGAGATAGATGTACCTTTTGGCAGTCCGTATGTTTACAGACATATATCAAGCATCAAACAACACAGTTGGCAAATTTCCGCTATATACAGAGCTAACGATTTGATACTTCCAAAACCCTCTACTATGATTTATCCAAATGATATACTTCTTGTTATAGGTGACCCGAATATCCTTAGAAGTGTAAATATAAGCATAAAACAGGAATTCGGCTCTTTCCCCTCTCCTTACGGCAAAAACATATATGTTCTTATCGATATGCAAAAGAGCGATTCTTTTGAGATAGAAAAAATGATAAACAATGCTTTTTTACTGCATTCAAAGTTAAACAATAACAAACTTATCATCAAAGTAATCAATCCGACATACTCAAAATGTTTTGACAAGATAAAAAGTTATGACAAAAGTTCAACAAAAGTTTTTATAGATTACGAAACAGAGAATTTTAAAAATGTACTTTTCAAGGATTTGGAAATTGCAAATATAGGACTTATCATTGTCAATAATAAAATATTTCAAAGATATAAAAAGATACTTTATGAGGCTAAAATACCGGTTTTTAAAACAGGAGAATATGACTTCAGTAAAATAAAGCAAAGTGTTGTAATTCCGGAAGATAGTACGAAAATTGAAAAATTAACCGCTCCTATCTTCGATATATCCGCTCAATTGAATCTTGACATTGAACTGTATGATTATGACCCTGAAGAGCTGGATATCAATGATGAACTGATAGATCATTTTAAAAATTTAGGCAGTATGTTTAAAAGAAAGATAAAAGTTATCAAACCCGAACAAAATCCAATCATTGAATTGAAAAAAAGAGAAGATATTATACAATTTTTACCATTTGATAAAAACATAAAAAATGCGGGTTTTTTCTCAGAATTTAGCAAAAGTTTTCAAAAATTATATTATAAATTGGACGGGATATATCAAGTCTTTATCCCCGTGCCGGAATAAGAGGATATACATGCATATAAATATAGATATAAACGAGCAGAAAAAAAGTTATAAAGTTTTTATAAACGAACTTAAAGAACTGACTTTTAGCAATAAAGTGGCTATCATTACCAATCCGAAGGTTTCAGGACTTCACTTAAATAAACTGCTTCAAAGCATAAAAGCTAAAGAGTTATATATCATAACAGTTCCTGATGGAGAAGAGTACAAAAATCTTGATACTGTTTCGTATATACTTGAAAGACTAAATGAACATCAATTGGATAGAAAATCTCTTCTCATAGCTTTTGGAGGAGGTGTCATAGGAGATATGACAGGTTTTAGTGCCTCAATATTTTTAAGAGGTATTAATTTTATACAAATACCGACTACCCTACTCTCCCAGGTTGATGCGAGTGTGGGAGGAAAAACAGGAGTCAACAATAAATTCGGCAAAAACTTGACAGGAACCTTTTACCAGCCCCAAGCAGTCTACTGTGAAACTTCTTTTTTAAAAACTCTTCCAAAAAGAGAGTTTGCAGCCGGAGTAGCCGAGATAATCAAAATGGCTGTTACATTTGACAAAAACTTTTTCAACTGGCTTGAAAATCACTCTCTTTCGGAAGAAAAAAATCTTGAAATTGCCATAGAAAAATGTATAAAAATCAAAGCCAAAGTTGTTAGTATGGATGAAAAAGAAGCGGGCATAAGGGCTGTTTTAAACTACGGGCATACTTTTGGACATGTTATAGAAAATGAGACAAACTATAAAACATATCTCCACGGAGAGGCTGTAAGTATCGGCATAGTCTTGGCAAATCAACTCTCTGTTGACTTGAAATTGTTAGACAAAAATGAAGCCGACAGAATAAAGCATCTTCTTCAAAATTATGAATTGCCCGTAAAATATGATATCAAAAATTTTAACAGTTTTTATGAGAGTTTTTTTCATGACAAAAAAAGTTACAATCACAAGATAAAATTTATCCTTCCAAATCATATAGGTTCATACAAAATAGTTGAAAATATAGATAAAGATTTGATTATTTCTTCACTAAAAAGTGCATTAAATGAATAAAAAAGTATATTTTAAAACATTTGGTTGCAGAACCAATATATACGATACACAGATAATGATAGAAAACTTGAAAGAGTTTGATATTGCAAAAAATGAAGATGAAGCCGATATTATCGTTATAAACTCTTGTACTGTTACAAATTCGGCTGACAGCAGAGCAAGAAGCTATATATCAAAAGTTTCAAAACTTGATAAAAAAGTCATATATGCAGGATGCGGGGCTATAAGCAAAGGAGAAAAACTTTTTAAGGACAACAGAGTGTTTGGAGTGTTCGGCCATTCCGAAAAGGAAAATATCAACCAAATCTTAAAAAATGATGAAAGATTTATCAAAATCGGCAATCTAAATTCCGTTGAAAAAAGTATAGTTTATAATTTTGAAGGTAAAAACAGAGCATTTATAAAAATACAGGAGGGTTGTAATTTTAGATGCAGTTACTGTATAATTCCTTTTGTAAGAGGTAATGCAAGAAGTCAAGATGAAGAGAAGATACTGCAACAAATAAGCATACTTGCCCAAAATGATTATAACGAATTTATACTGACAGGCACAAATATAGGAAGTTATGGAAAAGACAAAGGAACATCTCTTGCTAAACTGCTTAAAAAGATTTCTCTAATCAGGGGTGTCAAAAGGATAAGACTAGGAAGCATAGAGCCTGCACAAATTGATGATGAATTTAAAGAAATTCTTGATGAAGATTGGCTTGAAAAACATCTTCACATAGCACTTCAGCACACAAATGAAGAAATGCTTCGTATCATGCACAGACGCAACAGTTATAAAAATGATGCAAAACTTTTTGAAGAACTTTTCCAAAAAGGATTTGCAATAGGAACTGATTTTATAGTCGGCCATCCGGGTGAAACAAAAAAAAGATTTGAAGACGGATTTGAAAAATTAAAAAATCTCCCGATTACACATATACACTGTTTTAACTACAGCAAAAGAGAAAATACTCCTTCATCTTATATGAAAGATACTGTTAAGGGCGATACTGCCAAAGAAAGACACAAAAAGATAGAAACTTTAATAAAAAGAAAAAATTATGATTTTAGAAAAACTGTAAAAAAATCTCTTTTGGTACTTGTTGAAGAGTTTAAAGATGGCTGTTTTAACGGATTGGACCAATACTACAACAGAGTAAAAATAAATTCCGAAAAAGAGTTAATCAATGAATGGGTCAAAATAGATACTTATGAAGCTAGGGAGGATATGAATTATGCCGAGTTTTAAAAATAAAAAATTTATCTATAGTGTTTTGGCACTTTTGGTGCTTTTGATGCTTTTTGGATATGCTTATATAAAAAACAGTGCAACATCTATCGATTATAGAACATACAAAACACTTCTTGATAACAATGATATAAAAAAAGCTACCATAGACGCAGACCAAATCATCATAAAAACAAACGAGGGGTTTAAGTATAAAATTGTCAAAGACGGTATAGACATAAAAAAATTACTTAAAATTGCTCCGCTTGATATAGCTCAAAACAGTACTTTTTTAAGTGATTTGTCAAGCGGTATCATACTTTTTTTAATGATTTTTGCTTTCATACTCTATCTAAGAAAAAAAGATATGCAAGCAAGAAACAAGATAGAGGAAAAAAGAAACAAACAGCAGGCATTTGATATAGACAATTTTATGAGTACACCCATAAAACCTGTCGTATCCAATATAACCTTCAATGATGTCGCAGGAATAAAAGAGGTAAAAGAAGAACTTACTGAAATAGTTGACTTTTTAAGAAATCCTGTAAAATATAAAAACTTTGGCATAAAACTTCCAAAAGGTGTACTTTTAGTAGGTCCTCCCGGGGTTGGAAAAACAATGATAGCAAAGGCTGTTGCCGGTGAAGCCAATGTGCCGTTTTTTTATCAAAGCGGTTCATCTTTTGTGCAAATATATGTAGGAATAGGTGCAAAAAGAGTAAGAGAACTTTTTGCTTATGCCAAAAAATATGCACCTTCCATTATCTTCATAGATGAGATAGATGCTGTCGGAAAGGCAAGAGGCGGACTTAGAAACGATGAAAGAGAATCAACCCTTAACCAATTACTTTCCGAAATGGATGGTTTTGAAGATAACTCCGGAGTTATAGTAATTGCCGCAACAAACAAGATAGAAGTTTTAGATGAAGCACTTTTACGCTCAGGCAGGTTTGACAGAAGAGTATTTGTCTCACTTCCTGATAAAAGTGAAAGAGAAGCTATCATCAATATATATCTAAAAGATAAAAGACATAATGTAAATATAAAAAATATAGCAGAAATTACAGTCGGGTTTAGCGGTGCGGCACTTTCTACTTTGGTAAATGAAGCAGCCATAAATGCACTAAAAAGAGGTAGCAGAGCTATCGAAGAGAGTGATTTTTATGCAGTTAGAGACAAGGTTTTGCTTGGCAAAAAAAGGATACTCTCTTTTTCTGATGATGAAAAAGAGATACAAGCTCTTTACCAATCCGCAAAAGCCCTGAGTGCATACTGGTTTGACATAAAATTCGACAAAGTTTCAATCATCAGTGACGGTATAAAAGATATAGACAAAGAGATAGAATCAAAAAGTGCAATGCTTTCAAAAATAAAAGTATATTTATCAGGTATGGTGGCTACCGAGCTTTTTTATCAGGATAAATTTTCCAACAGTGTCAATGACTTGCAAAAAGCAAAAGATTTGGCAAATCTTATGGTAGAAAAATACGGTATGGGAGAAAGCATTTATCCGAACAAACTTGATAGTGCCAATATACTTGAAGATGCAAAAGAGGAAGTTAAAAAATTTCTTGATAGATATAAAAATGCTCTTGTGAGCATAAAAGAAAAAATGCTCAAAGATGAAATCATTACAAAAGAGGAATTAAAAGAGATAGTAAATGGTATATTTTAGCGGATTTTGTTTTCAAAATGAACAAATACTCTTTAAAAACTTTCTTTTAAAAAATGATTTTACAGTAGCAGGTTTTAGCTATGGGGCTATCAGAGCTTTTGAATACGCACTAAAAAACAAACACAGGATAGATACTCTTCAACTTTTTTCGCCTGCTTTTTTTCAGGATAAAAGTGAAAGTTTTAAAAAGTTACAACTTTTGGCATTTCAAAAAAACAATAATAAATATCTAAAAAATTTTTATAAAAATGTACTCTATCCTTATGATTTTGATATATCAAATTTCAAACTAAAAGGCGATATAAAAGATTTGGACAAATTACTGCATTATGAGTGGGATAAAGAAAAATTAGATATAATTCTACGAAGAAGAATAAAAATAGAGATTTATCTTGGTAAATTAGATAAGATAATCAATGCCGAAAAAGTAAAAGATTTTTTTATATCTTGCGGTAAGGTTTATTGGCTAAACAAATACGGACATATACTAAATAACGGAGAATGAAATGGATATAAAGATAGGAATATTAACTGCATCAGACAGAGCAAGTGCGGGAGTTTATGAGGATTTATCCGGTCAAGCTATCATAAATACTTTAAATGAGTACTTAAAAAGCTCTTGGAGAGAAATATATGAAGTTATTCCGGATGACCAAGAAAATATAGAAAATGCTCTTATAGATATGGCCGACAACGAAGGATGCTGTCTTATAGTTACAACAGGAGGAACCGGACCTGCAAAAAGAGATGTAACCCCTGAAGCAACAGAGTCGGTATGTGATAAAATGATGCCCGGTTTTGGAGAACTTATGAGACAGGTCAGTTTAAAATATGTACCCACCGCAATACTTTCAAGACAAACCGCCGGTATCAGAGGTAAAACTTTGATAGTAAATCTTCCGGGAAAACCAAAAAGCATAAGAGAGTGTCTTGATGCAGTATTTCCGGCAATCCCCTACTGTATAGACCTTCTTGAGGGACCGTATATCGAATGTAATGAAGATGTTATAAAGGTATTTAGACCGAAAAAGTAGCTTGTTGTAACCTAAAATCATCAATCAGAGACAACATATCTTGCTTTAGGTATTCAGGGGAAATTATCAAAAGATCCGGAAGCCATTTTTTCACTTCATGAAGAATAGCCCTTTTTGAGCTCACAACGATACTCAACTTTATGCTTCCATCTTCAAACTCATTTAAAATCTTTTGATATTTGCCAATCGATCTTCTTTTGAAGTATTTTGAAATATTTTTGTTTGCCAAAAGTACAACTTCAAAATTTTCTCCATCTGGTTCAAACCAAATATTTAAAGCATTATCAAGTTTTTCAAGCATATTGAAATCTACCTCAAATACCGCATCTTTAGTTGAAAGTTTTTCTATATTTTTAATATAAAATGTTTTAAATCTATTATCATTTCTATCTTGGGCATACAGATACCAAAAACCTTCAAAAATAGCAATCTTATATGCTCTTGCCACTCTGTCTTTGCCATTATAATAAAAACTTATTTCTTTGCAATTTACTATAGAATCTTGTATCTGTTTTACTTTATCTATACACTCACCAAGATCCTCTATCTGCATTTTAGAAAGTATAAAGTCCTCTCTTGGATTATAAAGTTTTTTAAATAAATTTTTACTCATTTGAGACATTTTTTTACCCATAGAAGAGGATATACTTTCCAATATATTTACAACCAACTCATTTTCAAAATTCAAATTTTTATCTAAACTATACCCTTTTTTGACTCTATACTCTTTTCCGATTCTTTCTATCGGAAGAAAACTCATAAGCCTCTCATTAAAATCTTTTTGTATAGTTCTTTCGCTTACATTAAACTCTTTTGCAAGCTCTTTTTTCACTAAAGCCTCACCATTTCTCAGTCTTCTCCAAATCTCTATCAATCTAAAAAGAATCTTGTCATATTCATGTTTTTTCATATTTTTTTCCAAAAAAATTTTACAGGTGGAAGTTATGTGTTCCACTAATTATGATACAATTTTAACATAAAAATTTTAAAAAGGATAATTTTGAAATATTTTGAACTGACATGCAAGGCATATTTGAAAAATGATATAAGCTTTAAAGATAGCTTTGAAGCTATAAACAAATATATAAGCTTCTCTATGGCACAAAATGAGAGACTTAAAAAACTACACGAGTCGAAAGGTTATAAGTTTTATGTGTATAACAACTTCTACCCCATAGAGCAAGACAAACTCTACAAAAAAGGCAATATCTATGAGTTTAAAATCCGATCAATTGATGAGAATTTTATCAATACTTTGGAGATGTTACTCAAACAAAACACAAATAATCCAAATCTATTGGTAGTGGAGTCGTACAAAAGGAGTATAAAGCAATTTTTTATATCAGAGCTTTATTCTATCACGCCTGTAATCTCTATAAACAGTGATGGAAAATACTGGACATTTGATATGGATGGGGATATTGTCAAATTACAAAAGTTACTACAAGACAATTTGGAAAAGAAATATACAAGTTTTTATAACCAAGATATCAAACCTGCTCAAAATTTCATCCAACTACTTGAGATAAAAAACAGAAAGCCTCAAAATATTTGGGTAAAGAAAGACTGTAAAGTGTTTAGATTTTTTGGCAACAAATTTAAAATCATCCCAAACGAAGATGAAGAAAGCCAAAAGTTGGCATTTTTGGCTCTTGGATGTGGACTTGGTGAGAAAAATAGCTTTGGTGGTGGGTTTTGTTTGAGTAGAGGAAATCCTGCATTAAACGGAGTGATTAGATGATAAAAGAGATAGTTGATATAGGTAGAGTTTCAAATAGACTCGGTTCAGTTTTTACTTTTAAAGGATTACCTGAATATTATGTTGAAGTGGTTTTAGAATTTAAAAACGGTGAGTTTAAACTTAATACAAATACAAAACCTAAGGAAATAAGAGACAAAGAATTATATTTACAATATGGAGTTTTTAGGGGAAAAAGTGGAAGTAACATTTTTATTTTTCCTTCATCTTTTTTGATAGATGTAACTTGTGATTATGTAAAACTTAAAGAGGCTCAAGCAAGTTTAGAAAATGGTATAGAAGACAAGAAACTTTTAAAAAAGATTGAAACTCAGTATAAAGCAGAAAATAAAAAATTTATCAAAGACAAAGAGAAGTATAAAAAAGAGATAGAGTCCGGCATAAAAATACTTAAAAAATTTTTTGATGAACTAAGAAAAGAAAAGCTTAATGAGTGCAAAAAAGAAATTATAAAAAAAATTAGCAAAAAAGAGTTTAATACAAAGAAAGAACGAACCCAATATAAAAAGTTACTTACAGAAAAGTGCAATAATAAATATAAAAAAGATAAAAATTATAAATTATTAAATTATTTGGAGTCAATAGCAAACCTCTTTCTTAAAAATGATGAAAATATTATCAAGTTGGCTGATATTTGCAAAAAATATATTTCATCTAAAACAAGTGAAAATATAGAAAGAATTCCTATTGTAGTAAAAGCACAAAGCAATAATAATGAGTATTTTATTTATGAAAAATATTTTTTATTTCAGTTGTATGAAAAGTTAATTTTTAATAATTCAGCACAAACATTAAAAAAAGATGAAACAGGTTTATGTAATATATATCATAAATATGACAAGTTATTTGCTCCAAAAAGTAGTTTTTATTATGCCTTTTCTCTTGATAAAATAAATGTTTATCCAAATTTAAATAAACAAGAAACTTTAAATCTTTTTAATCTTTCATATAAAGCATATATCGATTTTTTAATAGGTAGAAATTTTTTAGAAACTTTAAATAGTTTTTATTTTATGGGGCTAAATAGCTATATAACTGCAACAACATTAAATGATGAGAGATTAAAAGAATTTCAAAAAGATATTAAAGATTCAAAGTCAGATATAAATAGCTTGATTGATTTGATAGATAAAAATAGACAAAATCGTTCTGATTTGCTTATAAATTTTTATTTTTATGAACCGACTAAAACAGGTAATAATGTTGTAGAATACATAAAAGATGTTATTCCCACACGATTAGTAGATTTGTTAAATCTATTTAAAAAATTAACTAATTATTACAAAATAAAGTTTGATAAAGAAAACTTTAAAATTAGTTGGCAACAACATATTTATAGTATCTATTATAAAGATGAACACAAAAAATTTAGAACTTCATTATTTAGAAAAATTGCATTAGGAGATAAGGTTGATTTAGCAAGATTACTACAAGTAATAAATAAAAATATGGAGTTTAGCATAAGTAAAGATGACTCCGATAAACAAAAATATTATTATGGAACTGTAATAAAACATTTAATGTTTCTAAACTGGATAGATAAAATAAACAAAGGAGAGTTAAAAATGAGTAAAGATGAAAAAAATAAAGAGCTTTTTGTTGGAAAAAGCTACGAAGATAGACTTAAGTATTTTTTAGAAAATGCAACTTTGGTAAAAGACTCAGCCTCAATGAAAATGGGAGTTTGTGTAGGTTTGCCTATACAAATATTAAGCTGGACACTATCAAATTATGATAAAAAAACTCTTGCATTTGTAAGTAAAAGAATAGAGAGAAACAATCTAAACTCAGTTCAAGTTTTTATAAATGATATTTTTGCAAAGACAAAATTTCAAGAGTATGAAGGTTTGCAGAGTGTAAATATAAGTTTGGCTACAAAAATGATGTTAGAATTGGATGATGGCTCATTTAATAAAGATGAGTTTATATTCGGTCTATTTTTAGGTAGTGAGTTATATAAAAATGTTAAATCGGAAAAAGACCCTGAACCAGAAGAAGGAGAAGAAAATGACAAATCAACAACAGGAGAAAGTGATGAATAAAAGAGAGTTTTTGTTTTTGTATGATGCAAAAGATTGTATTCCAAATGGAGACCCGTTTACAGGGGAACAAAGATATGATGAAGATACACAAACAGCACTTGTTTCGGATGTAAGACTAAAAAGATATATTCGTGATTTTATAGATAAAAATTTTGAAGATGAAACAATATTTTACTCTGATAAAGATGGCAAAAAGACAACGGGTTCAAGAGCTATGGAGCTATCTTCTGAAACAAAAAAAGTAAAAACAAAAGGTTCTACAAAAGAAGTTTTAGATGCAGTTACAAATTTGGAAAATCTAAAAGAAAAATGTATAGATATTAGATTATTTGGAACAGTTGTAGCAGGAAAAGAGGGGCAATACAATACCCAAGCAACAGGTGCGGTTCAATTTAAAATGTTTAATAGAACTTTAAATAAAGTTTTTTTGCCAACAACTCAAAATACTTCTGTAATGCCAAGTAAAGATGGAAATGAACAAGGTTCTATTGCCACATATAGTTATCTTCCTTATGGACTTTTTTCTTGTGTAGGATACTTTAATCCAACCACTGCAGAAGAAAATAAGGTTACAGAAGATGATTTGAAAAAAATGAAAATAGCACTATGGAATGAGATAAATACAAAAAATACTCGCTCAAAAAATAGCCAACAATCAAGACTATTTATCGAGATAGAGTATAATGATGACTATTACAAAATACCTGATATTGAGTATTCTATAACATTAAAAGATGAAAAAAAGTTCAAATATAGACAATTTGATGATATTAAAGAAGATTTAGATTTTTCAAAGTTAGAAGATTTTTTGAATAATTCAAAGTCGTTGATAGAGAGTATAAAAGTATATATTGATAATTTCTCTTTTGAAAAAGATTTTTTAAAGCTTGATGATAAATTAAAAGAGAAAACAAAATATTTTACTATAAAAGGTAAAGAGATAAAAGAGTTGTAAAATGAAAGCAATAAAGTTTAAACTAAGTGGCGATTATGCACTATTTAAAAAACCTTTTGCCAATAATCAACCCCAATCTTTTGTAATCCCGCCTAAAACTGCAATTTTAGGTATGATTGGGGCTATTATGGGATGGCAAAAGAGCAAGTATATCGATAAACTTCCATTTAGCGATTTTAAATATGCCGTTAGATTAATAACTTCTAAAATCAAAAAGGATTTAATAGGTATAAATCTAATGCAAGGTAAAGGTGCAAAATTTACTTTAAATGAAAATCCACTTAAAAATCCTCTCGAAAGAGGGCAAAGAAGTCCTACGAGATTTGAATTTTTAAAAGATATGGAGTGGGAAGTTTTTTTGATCATAGAAGATGAGAGTATAAGAGATGAGCTTTTTGAAAGATTAGTTGAAAATAGATTTGTTTACAATCCATATTTGGGACTACAGTCACTTTTTGCAAAGATAGAGTGCAATGATAATGATATGATAGATTTACATATAGATAGGGAGATAAATGATAATCTTTTTACATCTTTTGATAAAAATTTGATTAAGTTTAAAATAACAAAACCGGTAGCTTTTTATAACGAACTTTTACCTGTCTCTTTTCAAAAAGATAGAAGCTTACCTCAAACTAAAGAGATGATAAGTTTTGTAGGAGATTATGAGATAGAGATAATAAATAAAGAAGAGTTAAAAGAAAAGTTGTATCAAGATGATAAAAATAGACTCTATCAATTCATATAAACTTATATCTCATACCAAGCCAAATAGAAAACTTGCTATTCATTTGGATAAAGTGTATCATAGAGCAAAAAAACGATTTAAGCAGATGAATATTAATTTTGAGCATCTAAGTATCTCTAAAAAAGAGTTTGAAGAGTTGCTCAAAATTATATGTTATTGTCATGACTATGGAAAATCTTCTTCCTATTTTCAAGAAAAGTTATTTAAAGAGAAATTAACTCAAGAAGAAAAAAGGCTTTCCGAACATGGACTAATATCTGCATTTTTCGGATATTTTGTTACAATTAGTAAGTTTGATAAACGATTATCATCTTTTGTTTTTATGGCTATTCGTTTTCATCATTTAAACTTAGACAATGCTCAAAATATGCAAAAAGTAGACGAATTAGAGATTGAAAAAGTATTGGATATTTATGAAGGCTTAAAGCAAAATAGTGCTGAAATTGATGATATCTATAAACATTTTTTAGATGTAGATAGTGCTACTAAAAAGTTTGGAGAGCTTTTAGAAAGAGAATTTCCTGAAGATGAAATTGAAAATTTGATAATGTATTTTTATGTTAAAAATGATTATGAAGATAATGATATTTTTATCTTTATGACACTTTTTTCACTTTTAATTTATGCTGATAAACAAGATGCAATTTTTAGAGATGGTGAGATAGAGGCTATTGATAACTTAGAGTTTGATTCAAATTATGTTGAAACTTTTAAAGAGGAGTATTTTAAAAACAAAGATAAAACACCTCTTGATGAGATAAGAGAAAAGATTTATCAAGCTATCGTTGAAGAATTTAAAAATATACAATCAAATAAAAATATATTTTTTATAAAACTGCCAACAGGAGCAGGAAAAACACTTTTGCTTTATAAGTTAGCTTTGATGATGCAAGAACAAGAGAAAAAAACGAGAGTTTTTTATCTTTTGCCGTTTATTACTTTGATAGAGCAAAATGCAAGTATTTTGAAAAAATTGTTAAATTTTATGGGATATGATAGTTTTGATAGTAGAGTTTTTTTAGAAAAACACTCTTTGAGTGGAGAGTTTGAGTTAAGTAATGGAAATGATGAGTATGATATAGATGCAAAAGAGTTTTTATTGGATACTTTAGAGAGTAATTTTATAGTGACCTCTTTTCATCAGATGTTTTATGGAGTATTTAAACGGAAAAATGCACTTTTAAAACGATTTAATCAATTTGCAAATAGCATAATTTTGATAGATGAAGTTCAGCTTATACCCTTGGAGCATATGTATATAATCACTCAATTTTTAAAATTTATGAGTGAGATATTTAACTGTAAAATTGTGGTTGCGAGTGCAACTTTTCCAAATATCAAAAAAGAGATTTTACAAAATAGTTATACTTTTAACGAAATAGATAAGATTTTGACAACTAAGGAAATTGATAACTTTTTTAATAGATATGAGATAAAAATAGATATTTCAAATACTTATACTCAAGAGTCTCTTTATAAGAAAATAGATGAAAAACTAAAAACAAATAGAGATTTGCTTTTTAGAGTAAATACTATAAATACAGCAAATGATATTTATGATTATCTTATGAGTATCGACACCAAATATGATAAAAAAAATATATTTCTTTTAACAAGTGCGGTCGCTCTTATTGTTAGAAAATGCATTATCAAAAAAATAAAAAGAAACTCTAAAAGAGGGATTAAACAGATAGTTGTTGCTACCCAACTTATTCAAGCCGGTGTAGATATATCGCTTGAAGATGGATTTGAAGAATTAGCCCCACTTGATTTGATAGTTCAATCAATGGGAAGACGAAATAGAAGTGCAGAGAAAAAAGAGATAGGACGAGCTGATATCATAAAAATATCACAAATTATTAACGATAAAGAGTTTGAGGGCTATAAGATATACAATCAATACGATATAAAACAAACTATAGATATTTTGAGTAAATATGAAACTTTGAGTGAAAAAGAGATATATGAGTATGGTTTATTGGACAAATATTATGATGCTCAAGTTGATGTTATGAAAATTGATAAGGAGTTTAAAAAGTTAAATTTTAAAAATATAGATAAAAATTTTGTTTTAATCAAAGAAGCACCTATCAGTTTTAGTTTTTTTATGCCTATAAACAACAAAGCAAAAAATCTATGGAAAAAATTGATTGAACTTGATAAAAAGAAACAATCTATAAAAAAAGATAAATTTTTTTGGAAAAATATAAAAGAGATTGAAAGTGAATACTCAAAAATAAAAAAGGATGTAAGCTTATATATAGTTAATCAAAATTTCTATTATTTTGATAGTAAAAAAGAGGCTGTAAAACTTCATATTGAAGAGAGTTTTGAAAAGGCATTAGGTATATATTTGGTATCGGAAGATTTTTATGATAAAAATATGGGATTAAAAGTTAAAGATTTTATAAAAGAAAAGATAGAAGGACTATTTTGGTAGAAAATATAACCGGCACTCTTATAAGTTATTATTTTATCTGCAAAACAAAACTCTGGCTTCATGCCAATAAAATAAACCTCGAAGATAACTCCGAAGAGGTTAGGATCGGAAAAGTTTTGCACGAAATCAATGAAGATAGAGTTGATGAGGTAAGCATAGAAAACATAAAAGTAGATAAAATCACAAAAGATTATGTTGTTGAGGTTAAAAAAAGTGATAGTGATATAAAGGCTGGAAAGTGGCAACTGCTTTTTTATCTTTATCGGTTAAAGCAAAAAGGCATAGTTAAAAAGGGTCGTCTTGAAGTTTTTGAGAAGAAAAAAGGTGATAAGAAAAGATATGAGGTTGTTTTAGATAGCGAGAGTGAAAAAGAGCTACTTAGGATTTTAGATGATATTGAAAAAATTATAAAAACTCATACTCAGCCAAAACCTGTGTTTGAAAACAAATGTAAAAAGTGTGCTTATTATGAGTATTGTTTTATTTAAGGAGGTTTTATGAATGAAGTTATAAAATTTAGTGATGGAGAGATTGAAGTTTTACCAAAAATCAAAGATGAAAGCATTTGGGTAACTCAAAAACAGCTTTGTGAGCTTTTTGAAAGAGATAAATCGGTAATTTCAAGACATATTAGAAATATTTTTAAAAGTGATGAGCTTGATAGAGATTCAGTTGTTGCAAAATTTGCAACAACTGCAAGTGACGGTAAAACCTATCAAGTTGAATATTACAATTTAGATGTAATAATTTCAGTCGGATATAGGGTAAACAGCAAAAGAGCTACAAAGTTTAGACA
>Ga0256914_1000615_pt1 | contig 34808 bp, 25 predicted proteins | sample HulkmetaG_FD_191571 | JGI IMG/M metagenome (GOLD analysis project Ga0256914, IMG submission 191571) | Hydrothermal chimney microbial communities from Main Endeavour vent field at the Juan de Fuca Ridge, Pacific Ocean - Hulk | ecosystem: Environmental > Aquatic > Marine > Hydrothermal vents ... | reverse complement strand
ACTCAAGCCCAACTGCCGGGCCGCATCCCTCTGCCGAAGCCGTTTATCCGCTACCTGCCGGATCACCCCCACCCGATCCAACTCCCGTTGACTCATCGTAATGTGCTCCTCTGCCACTGCCCCTCCTGAAATCAAAAGGGGACATTTTAGAATTGGAAAAAGGGGACATTACTGCTTTGGGCTAACACGTAGCTTCTCTCTCATTTGACAAGAAGATAGATCTGGTTAAACTTAAGAATATAGGACTTTTCAGTTTATTTCCTAAAAACAACCATAAAACAATAAGATATAGATTCCACTTTTGAGGGTAAGTATTTCACATCGAACCTGTCGGTGTGAGCTGTTTGTGCATGTTTGAGGTTATGGTTTTTTTGGGGGACGAAGCATATTTATGAAATATCTCGATAGGATAAAGCGCAATGTCGTGCGACTGGAAGATGAAGACTGGCCTAGTTTAGAAACGTTTCAGGCGGAAATTAAAAAGGAGGATCCAGATTTCCGTCCCTTTGATCAACGCTATTTTTATTGGACGCAAGACAAAAATCCACATCGAGGAAAAAACGGTCCTCAACTCTGGGTATATCGTGGTGGCGATGGTAGCATCCACGGGCAACAGGTTGGCATTCCATTTTCACTTTCAGTTGAGGGCAAATCGTATCGTGCATCCTGGGCTGTTAATTTGATGGTTAGTCCATCTTTTCGGATGCGGGGTATTGGTAACGCGTTGAGTTCTATTCATCAGGAGGATAGCGATATCACTCTTGGAATAGGGATATCGGAGGAAGCATACAACGCTTATTTACGCGCAGGTTGGATCGATTTGGGCAAAATGGAGGTATTTATTCGTCCTATAGATGCACACGCAATGCTTCCCTTATTTGGATTGTCATCCGAGAACTTTTTTTACCGCTGTGCAGCGGGACTTTGTAATGGATTCCTACGCATTCTCGATTTCAATACCAAGCTTATTTATCGTTTTTTAAGAGGAATAAGAATAGAGCCTATCGAACGGTTCGATCCTCGCGTCGAGCAAATATGGGAAAAAGCCAAAGTACACTACCCCGTCCTGGCAACTCGTAATTTTAGGAGCCTCAAATGGCGTTTTGATGAGGCAGTGGAATCCACTTGCTATCAGCGTTTTTATGTATGGAAACGAGAAAAGATCTGTGGTTATTTCGTTTTGCGTGAAGGCGTTCGTAATGGTGTACGGGTAACGAGCGTCGTGGATTTTCTATGTCCACCTCCTTTTGTTTCCTCTCTGATGGCCGGAGTATTGAATGTGGCTCACCAAGGGGGGGCTGCTGCACTTTATTGTCGATTGAATCTTTTTGGTGCCACCAAGCATCTCTATCCGTTGGGATTTTGCAAACGTCCCTCATTCACCCGCATAATGGCTGCCCCAAATGAGAGCTCTGAATTGGCGACAATACTTCCTAAGGATCCATCTGCTTGGTTCGTGACGATGGCGGACAGTGATGGAGACTATTTTGAGGAACAAGAGCTACAAACTCGCACATCTATGGAACTAGCAAAAATCGAGGCCCCAAGCTCAGCATCGGCCAAGCCAAAGAAGCTTTCTGCTCTTTGAGCAGTTTGTTTCAGAATAGCATGCTAATAAAAAAGAATAAAAAAGCGGATCCCGAAAAGGGATCCGCTTTTTTTATCTGGTCGTTATTAAGTGAATTACCTAACTTAACGTGCTGCTATTTGCTTGGAACGAACAATCTGGTATGCCCGTGAAAGATAGGTTAAAGGCACACTCCAGACATGAACCAGTCTGGTAAATGGGAACATCAAAAACACCGTCATTCCCAGCAGCATATGGAACTTGTAGATAGGATTCACATCCTTAATCAGGCTAGGATCCGCCTGCAGTGTCGCCACGCTCTGCACATACTGAGTAAGGGCAATCATGGTGGATGCATCACCATCGGCTACATGCTTCATGGAAACCAGGGTGGTAAGTAACCCTACGAGCACAGTGGCCAACAGCCAACCGATGACGAATAAATCCCGCTTTCTGCCTGCGGCTACGATGCGGGGATCTTGCAAGCGGCGCAGAGTTAGCATGGTGGCTCCCGCTAGACACATACCGCCAAACAGAATCCCCAAAATAATGGCCATCTTTTGGTGCGCCATATCCGAAATGCCAAGGGCGAGGAACACACTGTGTGGGGTGAGCATCCCAAAGAAGTGCCCAAAGAAGATGGCGATAATGCCTACGTGAAACAGGTTGCTCGCCAAACGCATCTTGTCATTATTAAGGAACTGGGATGAATCTGCTTTCCAGGTGTACTGCTCCCGGTCAAAACGCACCCAGCTGCCCAACAGAAAAATAGTACCTGCAATATAAGGATAGACTCCGAATATAAAGTCATTCATAACCTTTCTCCTCAAGCTGCGCGGGCCAGATGGCCCCGGCTTTCTATGATTCGAATCAGTCGCGCATAGGGACTGCCCGCCTTCTCCAGGTTTTGCGCCAGTGCAGTCAGCACTTTTAGCGCGTCTCCTAGAAAGACGCGTGCCTGCATTTCATCCAGTGTAGAGACATATTCCAGAATGAGCGGCAGGTAATCTGGCAGCTCTCCATCAACAACGTCCAGCCCTGCAGCCCGGTAGTGCTCACCAAGGTCAACCAGTGCTGGGCCGCGCCCCCGATCATCTCCAAATAGGTGATGGGTCAGGTGCAGATCATGCTCCGGTGTCATATCGAAGGTCTGCACATAAGTTTCCTGCAGTCCCGTCAGAGTATGCATCTGCATCCAGGCGACGATGTCGCTGAGTGTTTTGCGCTCATGCTCGTTCATATCCGGATCGGTTTCCACCAGCTCCGCCATCTTCGGCAAGTGCTCCATTAGCTCGGCATTTGGATAGTCGAGCAGACGTGCAATCAATCGGTACAATTGCATGGATTGATTCTCCATTTAATAACGATAGAAGGTTGTACAACAAGATCACTACGGAGATCTACTCCGTTGGCCTGCCTCCATCCAGTTCATCTTGCCATTTCTCAAGGGCCTCCCAGTCACCTTTGGCGGCCATTGCCGCTTGCTCAGGCCACGTTGCCGGGTTTGCTCGGTTAAACTGTGGCCCAGCTCCAGTAAGTATCTCCTTGATCGCATCCGGTGAAGTATTGGCTAGATCGACGAAGGTCTTGATACCACTGCTTTTCAGTACCTCTTCGATCTTAGGCCCAATTCCCTCTATTTTCTTTAGATCGTCACCTTCCTCATTCACCGGGGTCGGCGAAACTTCAGGTTCATTGGAAACCACCTCCAAAGCGGGGGAGGGTTCTGCCGGTTGAGGAATGGGATCGGTAGCAAGAGCGGTGTTGCCTACAATCGCTGTGGCGCCTCCACTACCTTGCGCAGAGGGAGTGGTATTTCTCTTCGGCTTAGGCATGTATTCCATAGGAGTCACTGAGCTAGTGCGCCGAGTGGGAAATAACGTGAATTCCTTTCCGCCACCAGGAGCACTCGTATTGCCCAAGGCGATGCCATTTTGCCCTTGGAAGGCATAAGGATCTTCCTGCTTCATCTCCTCATGGGCGGTCGGAATGACGAAACGATCCTCGTAATTGGCGATGCCTAACAACTGATACATCTCGTCAGACTGCTCTTCAGTGAGACCTGCAGCCTCGAGCGCTGCCGTGTTGGGCTTTCCGTCTACCGCCTTGGAGCGCTGGTTGCTACGCATAGCAATCATCCGAGTTAGCGCGCTTATGATGGGAGCTTCTTCCCCGGCAGTTAGCAGATTGGCCAGATAACGGGCTGGGAAACGCAGCGCTTCCGCCTTTGGGATTACACCATCCTCGCCGACAGGCAGGTTGCCCTGATCCAGTTGACTCTGCACCGGAGAAAGGGGAGGGACATACCACATCATTGGTAAAGTGCGGAACTCTGGATGGATGGGGAAAGCAATTTTCCAATCCATCGCCATCTTCCATACCGGAGAGTTCTGCGCCGCCTCGATCCAGTCATCGGGTATCCCAGCCTCTTGAGCCTCTCGAATCACCTCCGGATCATTGGGATCCAGGAAGATATCCATTTGTGAAGTGTAAAGGTCCTTCTCTCTGCCAGTTTCCGCTGCACCAAGGATCCGATCGGCATCGTAGAGCATAACCCCCACATATCGAATCCGGCCAACGCAGGATTCAGCACACGCCATTGGCATACCAGACTCTACGCGCGGATAACAAAGGATGCACTTCTCCGATTTACCTGACTCCCAGTTGAAGTAGATCTTCTTGTAGGGACAGGCACTGACACACATCCGCCAACCGCGGCAACGATCCTGGTCAATGAGAACAATGCCATCCTCTTCACGCTTGTAAATGGCGCCAGAAGGACAAGCTGCGACACATGCCGGGTTCAGGCAATGATTACACAACCGTGGCAGATACATATGGAAGGTCTTTTCAAACTCCGCATACATCTGCTTCTGAATGCCATCGAAGTTTTTGTCCTTGGCACGTTTCTCGAATTCACCCGCTAGGTCGTCCTCCCAATTGGGCCCCCAATGGATCTTCTCCATCCGTTCACCAGTAATCTGAGACACTGGACGTGCAGTGGGTGCCGCTTCGGAGAGTGGCTTGTTCTGCAGCTTCTGATAATCGTAATCGAACGGCTCATAATAGTCGTCGATTTGCGGCATGTCAGGATTATTGAAAATATTGATCAGCTTGCTGAGACGCCCGCCGGATTTCAGCTCCAGCTTGCCACCTCGCTTTTCCCAGCCACCTTTCCATTTGTCTTGATTCTCCCACTCCTTCGGAAATCCGATGCCAGGTTTACTCTCAACATTATTAAACCAGGCATACTCTACCCCCTTTCGATTGGTCCAGAGGTTTTTGCAGGTAACTGAACAGGTGTGGCAACCGATGCACTTATCTAGATTCAGTACCATTCCTATTTGTGCGCGGATCTTCATGCTGTTTTTCTCCTCAGTTCTTGATCCCGGCCGGATTGAGTTGGACTTCGCGCTCTGGCGTCAGCGGACGCTCGAGCCAATCGATGTCTTTGTCCTCGATCTTGTGAACGATGACATGCTCATCACGCTGACAACCGACCGTGCCGTAATAGTTGAAGAAGTAGGACAATTGGGCATAACCCCCAATCATGTGGGTTGGTTTGACGATAACGCGGGTCACGCTGTTAAGGATTCCGCCACGTTTACCAGTGGTATTGGAACCAGGCACGTTGACGTTTTTCTCCTGGGCGTGATACATCAACGCCATACCGCGCGGTACACGTTGGCTCACCACAACGCGAGCGACAGTGGCGCCATTGCTGTTGACCGCCTCCACCCAGTCGTTGTCCTGCAAACCGATCTGCTTGGCATCCTCTTCCGACACCCAGAAGTAGGGACCGCCACGGAAAAGGGTCAGCATGCGCAGATTGTCCTGATAGGTGGAATGGATACCCCATTTAGAGTGAGGGGTAATCCAGTTGAGCACCAGATGCTTCTTGCCCTTCAGTTTTTCTTCCAGCTCTTTCGGCAGGCTATGGTGTGCCTTCATATCAATGGGTGGCCGATAGGCACAAAAACCTTCACCGAAGTCCAGCATCCACTCATGGTCCTGATAGAACTGAGCTCGACCAGTGAGGGTACGGAAGGGGATATATTCATGGATATTGGTATAGCCGGCATTGTAGCTCACCTTCTCGGACTCGATACCAGACCAGGTCGGCGCAGTGATGATCTTGCGCGGCTGTGATTGCAGATCCCGGTAGGTAATCTTCTCCTCATGGCGTCCCTCGTAAAGATGGCTGTGATCTACGCCGGTTTTCTTGGAAAGGGCCTGCCAGGACTTGTGGGCCACTTCGCCATTGGTCTCGGGTGCCATACGCATGACTGCGTCACAGACCCCGATATCCTCTTCCAGTGAAGGCATGCCTTTGCTGATGCCTTCTTCCTTGATCACACCATTGAGCTCCTTGAGCTCTTCATATTCCATCTCGGTGTTCCAGTCGAGCCCCTTGACGCCGTTGCCCACTTTGACCATCAGCGGTCCCAATGCACAATACTTCTTGTAAGTATTGTGATAGTCCCGCTCAATGACCTTCAGCAGGGGTAGCGTCTTGCCGGGCACCGGCTCACATTCTCCTTTCTTCCAATCTTTGACTTGGCCAAGCGGCTGTGCGAGGGCAGCAGGAGTATCGTGCAGCATTGGCAGAGCCACCACATCCTTGCGGGTTCCTAGATGGGTTTCTGCCAACTCGGAGAAGCGCTTGGCAATGGTACGGAAGATCTGCCAATCCGATTTCGCCTCCCATGCCGGGTTCACCGCCGCATCTAGCGGATGGATGAAGGGATGCATGTCGGTGGTGTTGATGTCGTTCTTTTCATACCAAGTTGCAGTAGGGAGAATGATATCCGAATAGGCGCCAGTGGAGTTGAGGCGGAAGTTGATGTCCACCATCAGGTCCAGCTTGCCCACCGGGGATTCTTCACGCCACTTGATCTCTTTCGAGCGCTGACCTTCCACACCTTCCTGCATGACACCGTTCTGGGCGCCGACCAGATGCTTAAGGAAATACTCGTGCCCCTTGGCGGAGCAGCCAAGCAGGTTTGCCCGCCAGACGAACAGATTACGCGGGAAGTTTTCCGGTGCATCAATGTCTTCAGAAGCAAATGCCAGATCACCTTTCTTCAGCTGATCTATCATGTATGCAGCCACGCCCGCCTCATCCTTGGCCCCGGATTGTTCCGCTTCTGCGACAATATCCAGCGGGTTTTTGTTGAAGTGGGGCGCAGAAGGTAGCCAACCGAGGCGCTGGGCAACCACATTGTAATCCACCAACTGATAGCCCTTATACTTCGCCTTGGCAGTCGGGGCCAAGACATCATCCGCCTCCACTTTTTCATATCGCCATTGGTCGGTATGCAGATACCAATAGGAAGTGCTGTTCATGTGACGTGGCGGACGGTGCCAGTCGAGCCCGAAGGCAATTGGAGCCCAGCCAGCCTGCGGCCGCAGTTTCTCCTGGCCTACATAATGGGCCCAGCCACCACCGGACTGACCCACACAACCACAAATATGCAACAGGTTCATGATGGCCCGGTAGTGCATATCATTGTGATACCAGTGGTTGATCGCAGCACCAAGGATGACCATCGACTTGCCGCGGGTCTTGGAAGCATTCTCCGCAAATTCGTGGCCGGTACGGATCAAGTCGGAACGCTTGACGCCGGTAATCTTTTCTGCCCAGGCGGGAGTATAGGGAACGGACTCATCATCATAGGAAGTAGCGAGATTATCTCCTAGCCCGCGATCGATGCCATATTGCGCCACCTGGAGATCAAACACCGAGGCTACATAGACAGTGTCACCGGAGGCCAACTTGATCTTGCGCACCGGAACCTTGCGAATCAGCAACTCATCTTCATCTGGAGTAAAGTGAGGGAAGGCGACATCCACCACCTCATCACTGTGGCCAAGGCAAGAGAGCTCGGGATCGATCTCTTTCTGATCCTTGCCGCTCTTACGGTGCAAATTCCAGCGACCTTCCTCACCCCAGCGGAATCCGACAGATCCGTTCGGACAGACGAAGCTATTGCTGCTGCTGTCATAGACGATGGTCTTCCACTCAGGATTGTTATCCTCATCCAAATTGCCATCGAAGTCAGAGGCCCGTAGATAACGGTCCGATATAAAGCGATCTCCATCTTGACGCAGGATTACCTGCATGGGGAAATCGGTGTAGGTCTTGGCATACTCAGTGAAATAAGGATCCTGCTTGTCGATATGGAATTCCTTCAGCGCCACATGGCCCATGGCCAAAAAGGCGGCGGAGTCGGTGCCTTGTTTGACGGGCATCCAGAGATCGGCAAATTTCACATACTCTGCATAGTCAGGTGCCATGGAAACCACTTTGGTACCGTTGTAGCGGGCCTCAATGGCAAAGTGGGCATCCGGTGTACGGGTCATGGGCAGATTGGCACCGCATACGATGAGATACTTGGAGTTGTACCAGTCAGCCGACTCTGGCACGTCGGTTTGCTCTCCCCATACCTGAGGAGAGGCCGGTGGTAAATCACAGTACCAGTCATAGAACGAACCGCAGGCGCCGCCGATCAAGGAAAGATATCGAGAACCAGCAGCGTAGCTGATCATGGACATGGCAGGAATGGGGGAGAAACCATAGATGCGATCCGGCCCCCATTTCTTGATGGTATAGACATTAGCCGCAGCAATAATCTCGGTAACCTCATCCCAGGTGCTGCGCACAAAGCCACCCAAGCCACGGACGGCGGTGTATCGTTTGCGCTTTTCAGGGTCCGATTGAATCGCCTCCCAGGCCTCCACCGGATCCTTACCGCTGGCACGCTCCTGCCGATAGGCATCTACCAGGCGACCACGAATCAAAGGATATTTGATCCGATGCGGGCTATAGAGATACCAGGAGAAACTAGCGCCCCGTTGGCAACCCCGCGGCTCGTGGTTAGGCATATCGGTTCGGGTGCGCGGATAGTCGGTCTGCTGCATCTCATAGGCCACCAGACCGTTCTTGACAAAGATCTTCCAAGAACATCCACCGGTGCAGTTAACACCGTGTGTGGAACGCACTACCTTGTCAAAACGCCAGCGCGCGCGGTAGGCGTCTTCCCACTCACGGTCATCACTGGTAGTGATTCCGTGCCCGTCAGAAAACGTCTCATGAACCTTTTTGAAATATTTCAGCCGGTCGAGAAAGTGACTCATTATTGATTCTCCTGATTAACCGAATCGTTTCATCGATAATTTTGACCAGGCCGGGCAGCAAACCCGACCCGGTTCGTACTTTTCCTTTATGTCAGGGATTATCATATTCCCTCTTGGGTCCGAGGTAATACCACCAGTTCAATAGCAGGCAGACAAAATAGAAGATGGCGAAGCCGTAGAGCGCGTGCTCCGGTGTTGCTGCCTTGATCTCCTCCCCAAACACTTTGGGGATGATGAATGCGCCATAAGCTGCCACCGCTGAAGTCCAGCCCAGAACCGGCCCAGCCTGTTCCTTGTTGAACACCATGGCGATGGTGCGGAAGGTGGAACCGTTGCCGATGCCCGTTGCAGCAAACAGTGCCAGGAACAGCAGGAAGAAGGGCACAAAGTACTCTTCCGGGGTAGCTGATTGGTACGCTGCCTTCAGGAAGTAGGCCACACCGAGGGCACAAGCAATCATTACGATAGAAACATAATGAGTCACCCTTGCGCCACCAACCTTATCCGACAACCAACCGCCGAGAGGACGGATGAGAGCACCGATGAAGGGCCCCATCCACGCATACATGAGCGCTGAAGGACCATTTGGGTTGGCAGTGGTATGGGTCATAACACCGTCCACCATGATGTGTTGGAAACCGAATACCACTTTGATCGCCAGCGCGAAACCGGCAGAATAGCCAATGAAGCTGCCAAAGGTCATGGTATAGATGATACTCATGATCCAAGTGTGTTTATGGTTGAAGATGGCGTAGCTACGCTTGAGGATTGGTTTTACCTCACCAGGGATCATCTTCAACAGGAATACGGTGGCTGCAATCACCGCGGCAATCACCGGCCACTTGGCCCAACTTGGTGCTCCAAGCCCCACAGGAGCCGGCAAGATAATATATAGACCCACAGCCGCCGTAATGAAACCCACCAGCAGCATGCCGGTAATTTTGACAGCACTATTGAAAAACCCTCCAATATGAGGTGACACATGCTCGGTGCGGATGTTGTTCATCCCAAAATATCCGATGATTACCAGAGGGATGAGTGCCACCAGCCATACAAAGCCTGCGTTGTGGATCCAGGTCTCGGAACCAGCCGGTATCTTGCCAATCAGGGTGCCGGAGGTGTTTTCCAGAATCATGGGTACACCACCGAAAATACCCACCGTCATCACCAGAGGGATCACGATCTGCATCGTGGTCACCCCCGCATTACCCAATCCCGCGTTCAAACCGAGCGCCAGACCTTGCATCCGCTTAGGGAAGAAGAAGCTGATATTGGACATGGAAGAGGCGAAGTTACCACCGCCGATACCGGAAAGAAACGCCAGAATCTGGAACACCCAAAGCGGAGTTTCCTTGCTCTGCAGCGCCAGACCGGTGCCAAGCGCCGGAATGATGAGCAGCGCAGTGGTATACACGATGGTGTTCCTGCCACCCGCTATACGGATGAAGAAGCTATTGGGGATCCGTAGCGTTGCACCAGTCAGGCCGGCGATCGCTGCCAAGGTAAATAGCTCGGGCTTGCTGAACGGGAAACCCAGGTTGATCATCTGTACCGTGATGATTCCCCAGTAAAGCCATACTGCAAACGCGCAAAGGAGGCTGGGGATTGATATCCACAGGTTCCGGTACGCAATTTTTTTACCCTCTTTTTCCCAAAACTCGGTGTCTTCAGGATCCCATTTCGTTATGTCTGTCATGGTTTGTTTCCTCTTCTTCACCTGTTTCTCAATAACCGGGGGGGTCCGGCCGTTATGTCGTGGTTGTAGGGCGTAAAAAACCACGAAAAGACACTCAATACAATGGCCGAGAAAAGAGGGGAGAGGGTGTTTTTACCCCCAAAGTGGTATAGGAGGTAATTTATACAACATACTGATATATTTGTTTTTTGCTGCAATAAAAGGGGGGGCGCACCCGTTAGGAGATAGCCATCGTTTTTTTGTGGGTACCCCAATATAACTGCCCTATTTGGAAACCCGGCCTGCAGATGGCCAAGTTGAATGTTATAGTGAGATGGAAGAGGCTATGAGCAAAGGTGCAGGCAGAGAATGAACATAGTGAAGTTCCTGAAAGGGTGCTTTCCCCTTAATGTCAACCGTTCTGAGCGAGGCGTACGGTTGGTGGTGGGAGTTGCCCTGTTAGGCCTTTCCTTTTCAGATGCTGTAACCCCTACCCAGGAATTCTGGCTAGTTCTTCTGGGATGGTTGGGAGTACTGTCCGGAATTATCGGTCATTGCCCAGTTTATGGACTGTTTGGAAAAAGTTCCCTGAAAAACGATGACGACAAAGAGTAACTTTCACCGGCTGCCACTCGTTCAAGCAACGCTATGCAGTGAGAAGGCGGAAATGGCTTCGTTGATCTCTTTCTCAATATCATCCAGCGCCTCATCAAGGCTGTCGGATTCCAAACCCAACAGCTCCCATGCCACTGGATCCGGTTCCAGATTCTGCCGATAGAGCAGCAGCCCCGGATTGATGGAATCAGCAACGACATTGGCCAGATGGGAAACGGCCTTCTGTTTTGCTGCAACCCCGGTATCACCAAGCTCATGGTGGCAGGCAACTGCTTCAATCAATGCCTCTGGAATGTTCCAATACCGCAGTAAGGTTGAACCCACGATGGCATGGTCAAAACCAATAATGGCGCGCTCGGCCTCGTATAGAGGGCAGTTTTTCCGACGAGCATGATTGATTGCCTCCTTGGCCAATGTTGGAATGGTGCTATAGATGATCAGGCTACCCAAATCGTGCAACAATCCAGCAATGAAGTACTGCTCACTGTCGTGCTCCTTGGCTAGTTTCGCAATGGCACGAGCAACTACAGCAGCAGAAAAGCTGTGGCGCCAAAAGGTTTCCATAGTGACGAACTGGTTCGGTAGATTAGCGAACTGGCGGACGGTGGAACTGGCTAGGGCCAGGAGACGCAATTGCTGGGTTCCAACAATGGTTACGGCCAGAGAGATGGTGTCTATCTGGGAAGGAAAACCGTAAAAAGGACTGTTGACGATGCGCAGAAGCCGCGCAGAAAGTGCCGGATCCTCGCTGATAATGTCACTGATGTCCTTGGCGGTGCTGTAGGGATCATCGACCGCCTGATTGAGCCGTACGATAATCTCAGGCATGGAAGCCAGCTCAACGTTTTGCCGAATCAGATCATCAGGACATAGAGAAGCCATTTTGGTTTTTCCTTTTTTTACGTGAATATCTAGCAAGTTAGGTTCACTACATTAACGGACGGTAATAAAAAAACTTGACTGCCTGGATACTCTCTCTCCCCACCCTCTCGCATGCTGGTTCGCATAATGTATATTATGTTAAATAATATACAGGAAGCGGCATCGGTGAAGCCGATCCGATACCGCTCTCTCAGGCATCGCTCAGTCTGGCTCTCAATCGCGCATAGGAACGACTCAATATTTGGCTGATTCGCGATTCACTGACTCCCAAAATCTGACCGATCTCCCGCAGATTAAGCTCCTTGTCGTAGTACATGGAGAGCACCATGCGTTCCCGTTCTGGCAGCGAAGCGATGGCTTCTATCAGGCGATGCCGGAAACGATCGTTCTCTACTTCGTCGAGAGGGTTGGCATCGTTACCCGCAATGCTGTTCAGGGGATCCTGCTCCGTCCCAAGATCATCGAAATTGAAAATCTTGCTGTTGCAGCTGTCCCGCAGGATCTTGTGATACTCGGAGAGTGAAATTCCCATTTCAGCGATGATCTCCTCATCCCGGGCATCCCGGCCAGTCCGATTCTCAATGGCTTGTACTGCTGCCGACAAGCTCCGGGCTTTACGATGGACCGATTTGGGTGCCCAATCGTTACGACGCAGCTCATCAATCATCGCCCCACGGATTCGCAATGTGGCATAGGTTTCAAAGCTTGCTCCCTGGCTGGCATCGTAACGGCGTGCCGCATCCAGCAATCCGAGCATGCCGGCCTGGATCATGTCGTCTGCCGACACCGTATTGGGCAACCGCCCTAGAAGATGATGGGCAATCCGTTTTACCAAAGGTGTATGGGTCTTCACCAGCTCATCGGAGATACCTAGCTCAACCGATACATTGGTGACTTGAGTGTTGTCATAAGCTACTGCTGTTCCCACGATACTCACTCCACGGCTGTTCCTGCTGCGGGCATGGATCGCAGACAGGGGTTATCACCACTGCCGGAAAATTGGACATCCCAGTTTGCTGGGTGGCGATATTCCGGCGCTACTTGTGCAGAAAGTAAAGACACTGCACGCCGGATGTCTGAAGCACCTCTTTTGCGGGGTTATGTCGGGATTTGAAACCCATCGCCCGGCAACCATAGGGGAAAACAGCCTGCCAGGTAATGTAAAAATGCCGACATTTGTAGCAATCAATAGGGCTTGAACGCTTCGTTTCAGACATCCTGCCGTGGAATATGCAAAAAGCGTTCCCGATAATATGCCAACTCACGAATGGAGTCATGAATATCGGCCAAAGCTAGGTGAGTAGACTTTTTGGTGAAGGATTTATATATCTCCGGTGCCCAACGACGGGCCAGCTCCTTAATAGTACTGACATCCAGATTGCGGTAATGGAACCATGCCTCCAGCCTGGGCATGCAACGGGCCAGGAAGCGTCGATCCTGACAGATGCTATTGCCACACATGGGAGAGGCACCGGCGGGTACATATTGCTCGAGGAAGGCCAAGGTGCGGGCCTCCGCCTCGGCCTCACAGATGGTGCTTTTTCGAACCCGCTCTACCAGGCCTGATTTGGTATGCTGAGTTGTATTCCACTCATCCATCCCATCCAGCAGCTTTTCGTCCTGGTGGATTGCCAGCACGGGACCTTCGGCCAGTACGTTCAACTGGCTATCGGTTACCACGGTAGCAATCTCAATGATGGCATCCCGATCAGTATCCAGACCGGTCATCTCCAGGTCGATCCATATGAGATTGTCACGATTCGGTTCCATCACACTCTCCAAGCAGATAAACGGGCGGTTCACTTGCCAGGCAGTTTAACAGAGACTAACCTGCCATTTCATGAGCAATCCGACATCACCATCTCCTTCCCTTGCAAAGGCACCCGAACAGCCTGGGGTGGTCATTGCCAATTATGGTCCATTTCTTGATATAAAAGATGAGAAAGGAATCACTCATCGCTGTATTCCAAGGAGAAATCTTGGCTCCATAGTCTGTGGAGATCAGGTGGTATGGCGGGAAACGGAAGGAGGATGTGTGGCGATACGACGGCTGCCTCGTCGCACCCTGCTTGCCCGTGTGGACGCCCGGGGTCGTTCCAAACCGGTCGCCGCCAACGTGGAGCGCATCGTCATTGTTGCCGCTCCCTCTCCCGGGATCGACGAGGAACTGATTGACCAGTTCTTGGTTGCCGCAGAGCATACCGGCATTACCCCTATCCTGTTGATCAACAAAACCGATCTATTGGATCGACACGCCCTGAAGATGCTGAAAAAACGTCTCTCCCTCTATCAAGAGATCGGTTACCGACTTATCTTTTCCAGTGTCCTAAAACGGCATGGACTGGATGAGCTGCTGAGTGAAATCAAAGGAAGATATTCCGTCTTCTGTGGTGAATCCGGTGTAGGAAAATCTTCCCTTATCAATGCCTTGCTGCCAGGCGTCGATGCAAGGGTGGCCTCCCTTTCACGTGCCAGTGGAAAGGGAATGCATACCACCACCACAACTCGGCTTTACCCGCTCCCTGAGGGAGGCGCCATCATCGACTCTCCAGGAGTACGAGCATTCAAATTGGGAAAACTACCGGCAGCCGAGGTTGCAAAGGGGTTCATCGAATTTCGACCTTACACGGAAAAATGCCGTTTTCGCAACTGTACTCACCGAAGCGAACCCGGCTGTGCCGTCATCGCAGCCGCCGACCAGGGAAGAATCAGCAAGCAACGCTTGCGAAGCTACCACCATCTGTTGGTGCAAGAACAAGAATAGTTACCAGGGCTCAGGGGTTTTCCAGGATCATCTTCAGACGTTTCTCCAGCTCTTTGGCGTCAAACTCCCCTTTTTTGTTGGGACTCAACGTAATTCCGCCTTTCCCCTCTTGGTCAGGTTTCGTTACCTCGATCCTTCCTTTGTCCGGCTTGGGCTTTGGCTGCGGAGGGGAAGGTACTGCAGGCAAGGCACCGAGTTGCTCTGAAAGTGCTTCCGCTACAGGTTTGTGTTCCTTGATGTTGAACGACTCCGGTAGCTTTTTGTCCGTTACAACGATACTGATACGGCGGTTGATGGGTGCATCTGGCTCATCAGGAAGAAAGGGGATTGAATCCGCGAGCCCAACCACCCTGATGATCTGCTCCTCCGGCAGACTGCTGTTTACCAGTTCACGACGAGCAGCATTGGCCCGATCGCTAGACAGCTCCCAATTACTGTAATTCTTCTTTCCAGTAAATGGTTGAGAATCGGTGTGGCCGGAGATACTGATCATGTTCGGCACCTCGGCAATAACCTTCCCTATTTCACGCAGAATCACTCTGGCGTAGGGTTTTAACTTGGCCTTCCCAGAGTCGAACATCGGGCGATTTTTCTTATCGACAATCTGAATTCGCAGTCCTTCTTCGGTTACATCCAGATAGATCTGCTCCCGGAAACTATGTAATGTAGGATGGTTGCGGATATTCTCCTCTAGCTTTTGCATCAGTTCTTTGAAATCCCGGCTTTTTTTCGAGCTTTCACCCTCCTCCGCCTCTCCGGCTCCTTCCTTGGGATTGGTCTTTAGAATGGTACCTCCCTCCCCCTTGGGCGCATCCATCCCTCCCCCCATATCGATCACTGCGCTGCTTGCGCCACCGTTCGCCTGAATCATGCTGGGACTCTGGAAGTAACCCTCCAGCGCCTTGAGGTCCTCTTTGGGTGTGGTCTCTAATAACCACAGGAGAAGAAACAGTGCCATCATGGCCGTAACGAAGTCGGCATAGGCCACCTTCCAGGACCCACCATGGTGGCCCCCGTGACCTCCCTTCTTAATCCGCTTGACAATGATCGGCTGGACCGCGTTGTTATCCATTGTCTCTGCTTGTTTGAGTCGACTCTATAATAAAGCCCGAATTCATCTGGCGTCCCCTATCCCTTCAGATGTTCTTCCAGCTCAGTAAAGCTGGGACGGTGCTCATGACTGATAGCTTTGCGTCCAAACTCGACAGCAATGGGTGGCGCATAACCATTCAAGGTCGCCATGATACAAACCTTGATACAACTCAGAAATTTAGATTCCTCTTCTGCGATCACATTGACCGCAGCACCCATCGGACCTACGAATCCGTAGGCAAGCAGAATACCAAGAAAAGTTCCTACCAGGGCGGCACCGACGTGCAAACCCAGCTCTGCCGGATCACCTCCAATGGATCCCATGGTAATGATGACTCCCAGCACCGCTGCTACGATACCGAAACCCGGCAGGGAATCACCCACTGCGGTCAAAGCATCCCCCGGTTTCAGCGCATCGCCGTGATGGATCTCCAGCTCAATATCCATCAGGTTCTCCAGTTCGAAGGCGTTCATGCTTCCTCCGACGATCAGCCGCAGGTAATCGGTAAGGAATTCCATAGCATGATGATCGGCAACGATCTTTGGATATTTGGTAAAGATGTCACTGTTAGCCGGCTCATCGATGTGGGATTCAAGCGCCATTACCCCTTCTTTGCGCGCTTTACTGAACAGCTCATACATAAGCGCAAGCAGGTCCATATACATGGCTTTGTTGTATTTGGAGCCTTTTATCAACACGGGGAAACTCATCATCGCCTTCTTGATGACTCCGCCGGGATTGGCAATAACGAACGCCCCAAACGCCGCACCACAGATAGTGACATACTCAGCTGGCTGCCAGAGGATAGCCAATTTTCCGTGGGCCATCAGATAGCCACCCACCACGCTACCCGCAACAATCACTATGCCCAAAATGACTTTCATAGAAATCGATTCCTAGTTTTTGCTGCTCCAGAAGGAAACTAAACCATTGTCTTGTTTCGCCGATAACTTCAATAACCAAGCGGTATGTACAATCGCCAGGACACGTTGAATTAAGTTATCGAACAATGGCCCTTCTCTTTAAGGGCAACGACGAATCATAAGAATCATAAAATGAGTGAAGATCCAAAAAGCTGGATCGGGCATTTGGTCAAACAGCGAACACTGCCGGCGCTGAAGCAGACTATCGACAGCCTCGAAGCTCTGTACGAGGAGGATGATCCATTCAGGCATTTGTCAGATGTCATCCACCGGGATCCAGGGGCAACCTGCCATGCCTTCAGCCGTGCCAACGGAGTCCAGCATCACCATTTTGGTATGCCGGTAACCACGGTTGAGCATGCCGCAATGATGCTGGGTCTGGATCGGATACGATCGGCCATCGAGTCTCTGGCTGTCATTGAGCCAATGTCGGGCGAACATGAAGGATTGCGCCGGATCTATAGCCGGGCCCATCTTGCAGCTCACTTTGCCATGGTCTGGGCAAGATTGCGTGTGGACATGGTGCCGTGGGAGGTCTTTGCCGCCACCCTGCTTCACGGAGTAGGAGAGATGGCAGTATGGGCCTTTCAACCTGAGAAGGCTGAAGAGATTGATGATTTGATCCATGGAACAGGTCAAAGATCCCGTGAGGCCGCCCAGCGCCACGTTTTGGGCTTCAGCTATGAAGAGCTGTCAATGGAATTGGCACGGCATTGGAAACTGCCTTTACTGGTCCATGATTCCCTCAATCCACAGAACTTTGGCAGACCCCGGGTAAAACTCATTCTGCTTGCCCACCAGCTGGCACGCACCGTGGAACAGGACTGGTACTCGAGAAAAGCACTTTCCCGTATCGATGAAGCAGCTGAACTGCTTCACTGCTCTTTTGCAGAGATGGTCACGGCGATCCACCAAGCCGCGGTAAACGCCGCCCGAGCCTATGAAACTTATGGAGTTCGGCCTGCAGCGGCCGGGCTGATAACCATACCTGCTTTCCGTGGTGCAACCGGGGTTTCCGGAGAAGGTGATAACAAGCAGTTATCACGCAAAGATGGGCATGCCACCTCCGCGGGCCCTCGAATAAATTTGAAACCTCGGCCCGAGGTGCTCGAACAAACAATCCAATGGTTCAATGAAGTAGATAACAACACCCCCTCTCTACCCGCAATCATGAGGCAAGCGGCTGATGGAATCCACAGGGGGATTGGTCTCTCCCGTGTAGTGTTTGCCGCTTGCACCCCGGATCAAAAGGCGCTCAAGGCACGGGTGATCAGGAGTGCGGAGGAAAGCGCCGAGTTTGAAAAACTTCGCCTAGAGCTCCATCCCCCTCATCTATTCAGTAAACTAATGGAAAAGCCGGCAAGCATCTGGGTAAACCACAGCAACCGTGAGAAGTTTGGCAAGCTGCTTCCTTTGGAACTTCTTCAAATGCTGGGGACTGATACCTTCTTTGCCCGCTCGCTGTTCCTGAACGATCAGCCGCTGGGAATGTTCTACTGCGATTGCCATAAGGAAACATCCTGCCTCAACGAGGAACGATACAAAGAATTTCAGCATCTTTGCGACCATGTCACCGCCGCCATTCGAAAGGCAACACTCTTGTAAGACTCTTGGGTTTGTCCAACTGGTAAAGTTTTGCCGGCAGACGGCGATAACCATTAACAGGTAACAGGTTGTAAAAATACACTCAAAGAAGCACGGGATCCCGGTACAAGCCTTTCAATCCAACATTGTGCCAGACAAGGCTTTCCCACAACCTGTCTGGAAACTGTCGGCTAACAAAGCATGCCCATGATTACACCAAAGTCCAGTCTGGATTCTGCCCACAAGCTATTGGAGCACTCCATTCTTCATCATGCCGGAGAGCCAGTAGGGACGCTGGCAGCACTCGATCCTGCATTAGTGGCTCCAAATTATGCGGAATGCTTCATTCGGGATTTCGTTCCTTCCGCCCTGGTTTTCTTGATGGAAGGAAAAACAGAGATCGTCGTGAACTTTCTGCGCATGGTGCTCGATTTGAGAGTCCAACAGCCCATCATTCTTGGTCATGAGCGAGCACAGGGCTTAATGCCCGCCAGCTTCCGTATCCCGAACGACGGAGAAGAGGAAGACATGCCCTCTGCCGATTTCGGCGATCGTGCCATCGGCCGGGTGGCACCTGTGGACTCCGCACTCTGGTGGACGTTACTGCTAAGAGCCTATGTGAACACCACCGGCGACATCAAGCTGGCGCACAGTCATGAGTTCCAGGAAGGATTACGCCTGAATCTACAACTCTATCTGAAGGAAAACTTTGAGACATCTCCCGCGTTGCTGGTGCCCGATGCCTCCTTCATGATCGACCGCCGCATGGGGGTACACGGACATCCTTTGGAGATTCAGGCACTGTTCTATGGAATGCTGTTCACCACTCTTGAGCTGCTGTTACCGGGACCAGATAACGATCATCTGCTCGCAATGTGCAAAAAACGGCTGCAAACGTTGCGTTCTTATGTCCGTATCTATTACTGGCTGGATGCGGAACGGCTCAACGAGATCCATCGCTATCAGAGTGAGGAGTTTGGTCACGATGTGACCAACGTATTGAATATCTACCCGGAATCGATTCCCGACTGGATCGATGGCTGGCTGCCAAAAGATGCCGGCTATTTACTGGGTAATCTTGGCCCAAGCCGTATTGATTTCCGCTTCTTCTCCTTCGGCAACCTGCTCTCTATCCTGTTCGGCTTGACCACCTCTGCCCAGGCGGAGCAGATCATGTGCCTGTTCGAATCACGCTGGGATCAATTGATTGGAGAGATGCCGGTAAAGATCTGCTATCCGGCGGTGGAAGGTGACGAATGGTCCTACACCACTGGCAGCGATCCCAAAAACAGGCCTTGGTCATACCACAATGGTGGCCACTGGCCTTGTTTGTTGTGGGCATTCACCGGAGCGGCCATTCGTACTGGGCGGCGTGATTTGGCAAAACGTGCCGTAACCATCGCAGCCGCTCGTCTGGAACAGGACGACTGGCCAGAGTATTACGACGGTAAAAAAGGCAGTCTTATCGGTCGGCGAGCCAATCTCCGCCAAGTGTGGAGCGCTGCATCCCTGATAATCTCACACCATCTGCTGGAAAATGGCAGTGCCCTTGCCGGTTTCGAATCGTTCACTATTCGGGATGAAACGCCGCAGAGCGCCTCCTCGCTCAGAGCAGAAAAACTGCTCCAGGACGGCGGAACCGTCAATCTGATGATGCCCAGGGAACGCAAGACGGGGTGAAACAGTTCCTGAAACAAGGAACAGTCGTCGGAACTTCCTGCCCCTTGGAGGACTCTGTTCCTGTTGACAGCACAACATCCGGTCACCTACATTAGCAGCGCCATGAAACGAACCGTGCTTTACATTTTGCTGCTTGCCAACCTCTTTTCGGGACTGGCGCTCGCTTGGGACAGCCACCCGGAAGCAATGGTCGGGCATGAACAGATATCTTTCGATCATGACCAAGCCACGGCCAATCCCTATTCTCACGAGCACGACCATTTTGCCAGCGGAGATTGGGAACATGCCAATCACTGTTGTCATGGGGCAGCACATTTGATTGGCTTCATCAATGAGATCATCACACCTCTGTGGATTGGAGGCGGGAAACACCCCCCCTACCCGTCAGCCTCCCTGCTATCGCCCCCTCTTGCCCCGCACCTCAGACCTCCCATTATTTAGCCTTCTTTGATCTCCCTTGTGCTGTTTCCCGCGGGAAACGGTATCCGGTTTGTTGCATCTGAAGGATCTTTAACTATGTCTCTAAAGCCTGTTTTGTGCGCAGGGTTCTGCCTGTGTATTGCGTTGCCACTGAACGCAGAAACATCACCTGAACAAAGCGTGGTTCCGCCACCGCTCTCTGCCGGACAGGAAGTGGCACTCCCCCTGCAGCTCTTCATCCGCCAAGCATGGGCCGAAAACCCGCTCATCCAGGGGGCTCAAGCGGCGCTGGAAGCGGCCCGGGCTCGGGCGGAAGCAGCTGGCAAGCCGCTACACAACCCAACTCTTGAGCTGGACATGGAGCAAACTGACATCGACACTTCCTCCCTAGGGATAAGCCAAACCATCGACTGGAGCAACAAGCGAGGAGCACTGGAAGCGATTGCCGCTCACGAACTCCAGCTTGCACAGACTCAGCTGAGGGCAAAACGCCAGGCACTTGCCGCGGAGATACTCGAGGCACTGATTCGCTATACAACCGCCCACGAAATGTATGCATTGAGCTTGCGCCGCAGTCAGCTGATGAACTCCTTTGTCGACACAGTCGAGCAACGTCACGCTGCAGGTGATGTCGCCGCTGCAGATGTAATGTTGGCTCGGGTAGCCTACAGCGAAGCATTGATAGCACAGGCCTCCAGTGAAAGCGAACTCGCCGCTGCAGAAGCTGAACTCCGGGGCATCACCGGGTTGACGCCGGCTCAATGGCCTCCTTTGCCAAACAAACTGTTTAAACCACCGCAACGGGCTGACAAGAAGCTACTTGAAGCACTCCCGGAGCTGACCCTGCACCAAATCCGGATGAAGGTGGCCAGAGCCCACATTGAACTTGCAGAACGGCAGCGCAAGATTGATCCAACGTTGGGAATTCGGGCCGGACGTGAAGATAAGGAACAACTGCTTGGATTAACACTAGAAATACCACTATTTGTACGCAACAGCTTCAAGGCGGAGGTGCGGGCCGCAGCCCGTGAAGCGGTGGCGGAAGAGCAAGCGTATCGTAATGCCGCCCGCCGTGCCACGGCTCGTCTCAATGGTGCTTTGGCTCGTTTCCAGAATACCAGCCGCGCCTGGCAGGTATGGAAAAGCACCGGAGAACAAGCACTTCAGGAGCAAATGCGACTACTGGAACAGATGTGGCAGGCCCAGGAATTGAACGCCACCGATTTTTTCATCCAGGCCAAACAGAATATCGATACCCAGGCTACCGCCATGGAGCTGAAACGGGAGGTATGGCTCTCCGCCGTTGCTTGGCTATCAGCCTCTGGCCAGATCGAAACCTGGCTGGGCCTGAATGAAATCGAGACAGACGCCCGAGGAGTAAAGCGATGAAACAGATAGCGATTTTCCTGATTACCATAGGATTGATACTTCCCTTCCCTCTCCTCGCCGGGTTAGACAGCCATGACCACGGGGAAGAAGCACTTTCTGAAGAAATGACTCACCCACATAACCATGGAGAAGAGACTCTCGCTCATGATAAAGACGTGGATGAACACAGGCACGGAGAACATGAGGGAGAGCATGGACATGGTCATGGAGAGATGGCGACCGAGGTGGAACTGAATGAAGCCCAGCGCCACCTTGCCGGAGTAGAAACGATACAGATCAAAAAGCAGTCATTAGGGGAAGCGGTCACTTCCCCTGGAGAGGTGACACTCAATCTCTATCGCACCATCAAGATCACTCCTCGCATTCCCGCCCAGGTGATCGCACGCCATGTCTATCTGGGAGATCAAGTCAAGAAAGGACAACCATTGCTGACTCTCTCCAGCGTAGAAATGGCCGAGGCCCAAGGGGCACTAATCGAAGCCGACGTGGAGTTGAGAAGGGTGAAAAAACTTGGCCGCAAAGTCGTCTCTGAGAAACGCTATGTAGCAGCACAAATCGCCTATCAACAAGCCTATGCCAGGGTCAACGCTTATGGAATGACCAAGAAACAGATCGAGGCCCTGCTCAAGGAAGGAAATGCTGCACATGCCGTTGGCAAATTCCAGCTGCTCTCTCTCCAGGAAGGAACCGTGATCAGCGACGATTTTGTTGTCGGTGAACTGGTAGAGCCCGGACACGTGTTGATGGAGATCAGTGATGAGCGGATGCTCTGGGTGAAGGCACGTCTGACACCTGAAGATGCCAGCCGTGTATCCCTCGAAGCACCAGCACGCATCCAAGTGGGCAATCGCTGGCTCACTGGAAAGGTGGTCCAGGCCAGCCACTCTCTGGACGAAACCACCCGCACCCTTGCCTTGCATGTGGAAGTTGCCAATCCCGATGATTCGCTCCATCCTGGCCAGTTCGTCAATGTGGTAATAGAGAGTGACAGGAAACTGGTGGGCCTGGCGGTACCAGTGGAAGCCGTTTTGCGTAGTCCTGACGGCGATTGGCAGCTGTTCGTAGAGAGCCGACCCGGTCATTTTGAACCGAGGGAGGTGAAGATATTGCAAACCGTTGGTGACCAGCTGCTGATCGAGGGAGTCGACGAAGGCACCACTATCGTTGCCAAGGGGGCCTTTTTCATCCAGTCCGAGATGGCCAAAGGGGGGTTCGATCCCCATAACCATTGAACAGCCAACCCAAGAGGACAGACACCATGTTGAATCGTGTGATCGACTGGTCGGTGACCAACCGGCTGTTGGTGGCCATCGCCCTCCTGGCGCTGGTTGCATCGGCCACTTTCGTGATTCCAAAGCTGAATCTGGATGCCTTTCCCGATGTCACCAATGTCCAGGTCTCCATCAACACCGAGGCACCCGGACTGGCTCCCGAGGAAGTGGAACAGCTCATCACCTTCCCCATCGAGGCGGTAATGTATGCCTTGCCCGACGTGGAGGAAGTGCGCTCCATCTCCAAGACAGGGCTTTCCGGTATCACCGTGGTATTCAAGGAGGGCACCGACATCTACTTCGCCCGACAGCTGGTATTCGAACGGCTGCAATCGGCGAAAGAACTGATTCCGGAGGGGGTGGGAACCCCGGAGATCGGCCCCAATACTTCCGGTCTGGGACAGGTTTATCAGTACTTGCTGGTGGCTGACCCTGCCACCGGGCTCGATGCCATGGCACTGCGGAGCCTGAATGATTGGGTGGTCAAACTGCTGCTGATGCCGGTGGACGGGGTGACCGATGTGCTCTCTTTCGGCGGCGAGGTGAGGCAATACCAGGTCAACCTCGATCCCTCCAGGCTGTTGGCCTATGGCCTCACTCAACAGGACGTTGTCGACGCCCTGGAAAACAACAACACCAACGCCGGCGGGTGGTACATGGATCGTGGCCAGGAACAACTGGTAATCCGTGGTGTCGGTTGGCTGGGACATGATGAACAAGGGCTGGAAGAGTTGCGGCAGATTCCCCTGAAGACCGTGGACGGCACGGTGGTGACGGTGGCCCAGGTCGCCCAAGTGGAATTGGGTAGTGAAATCCGCCAGGGGGCGGTCACCATGACCCGCCGCAACGCACAGGGCCAACCGGAAGCCTTGGGAGAGGTGGTGGCGGGAATCGTACTGAAGCGGATGGGCGCCAACACCAAGGCTACCATCGATGGCATCGACAACCGCATTGCGCTGATCCAGCAAGCGCTTCCCGAGGGAGTACGGTTCGAGGCATTCTACGATCAGGCCGATCTGATCACCCAGGCGGTAAAAACGGTGGTGAATGCCCTGCTGTTGGCCTTCGTTTTCATCGTGGTGGTCCTTGCCCTGTTCCTGATGAACCTGCGGGCGACGTTCCTGGTACTGATCTCCATTCCCATATCTATCGGTATCGCACTGATGATCATGGCCTGGTTCGGTTTGTCCGCCAATCTGATGTCCTTGGGAGGGCTTGCAGTCGCCATCGGCATGCTGGTGGATGGCTCGGTGGTGATGGTGGACAACATGTTCAAGCACCTTTCCCATCCCGATGCGGAACATGACGAGACTATCCGTTCCCTGACCGGCGGCCGGGACCCCGATCCCTACGATGTGACCCGGGATCGAGCCGGTATTGCGTTGCGACTACAAGAGGCCGGGAAAGAGGTGGCTCGCCCCATATTCTTCGCAGCTTCAATCATCCTGGTGGTGTTCATGCCCTTGTTCACGTTCGAGGGTGTGGAAGCCAAGCTGTTTCAGCCCATGGCAATCAGCATCATGCTCGCAATCGTGGCAGCGGTAGTGGTGGCGTTGATTATCGTACCTGCACTGGCCAGCTACCTGTTCCGCAGTGGCATCCGGGCCAGGGAAAGTTTCGTCCTCAGACCGTTGGACAGCCTCTATCAGCGCCTTCTCACCTGGGCACTGGGCAATACCCGGATTGTAGTGGGAGGCGCGTTGCTCCTGCTCATCGCCGCCCTTGCACTGCTACCACGGCTCGGCACTGAATTCGTGCCGGAGCTCGAGGAGGGAACCATCAATCTCCGGGTGACACTGGCCCCCTCTTCCTCCCTGAAAACCACTCTGGAAGTGGCACCGAAACTGGAAGCCATGTTGCTGGAGTTTCCAGAGGTGGAGTATGCACTGAGCCGCATCGGCCGGCCGGAAATCGGCGGAGATCCGGAGCCGGTCAACAACATCGAGATCTATATTGGCCTGAAGCCGATGAGCGAGTGGACCAGTGCCTCCAGTCGGCAGGAGCTGCAACACCTGATGGAACGGAAACTGGAACAACACCCGGGATTGCTGTTCAATTTCTCACAGCCCATTGCCACCCGTGTGGATGAACTGTTGTCAGGGGTCAAGGCCCAGTTGGCCATCAAACTGTTCGGCCCCGACCTCCGGGTGTTGGCGGAAAAAGGACAGGACATCGAACGAGTCATCCGGGGCGTCACAGGAACCCGTGACGTGGCCATGGAGCAGATCGCCGGTGAGGCACAACTGCTGGTTCGCCCGGAACGGGAACGGCTGTCCCGTTACGGATTGGCGGTGGGCGATGTCATGGCGGTGGTCCGTGACGGACTGGGTGGCCGTGCGGCAGGACAGATCATCAATGGCAACGAGCGTTACGATATCTATGTCCGTTTGGCACAGCCTTTCCGTACCGATCCGGAGGCGATCGCCAACCTACGCCTGCAATCACCCACCGGACCATGGGTGCGACTGGGAGACGTGGCGCGAATCAGCATCGAGTCGGGCCCTCCCCAAGTCCGGCGTGATGACGTCCAGCGCCGCGTGGTGATCCAGGCCAACGTGGAGGGGCGTGACATGGGCAGCGTAGTGGCCGACATCCGGCAAACCATCGACGAGCAGGTGGAACTTCCGCCGGGCTACTCGGTGGATATCGGCGGGCAATTCGAGAGCCAACAGCGGGCACAAAAGCGCCTCACCCTGGTCGTTCCCCTTTCACTGGCGTTGATTGCCCTGCTGCTCTATCTTGCGTTCAACTCGGTGGGGCAGGCGATGCTGATCCTGATCAACGTGCCGCTGGCTGTCATCGGGGGGATATTTTCGCTTTATCTCTCCGGACAATATCTCTCGGTCCCCAGCTCCATCGGTTTCATCACATTGTTCGGCGTGGCGGTACTCAACGGGGTCGTGATGGTGGAGAGCATCAATCAACGCATCACTGATGGGCTCCCCGTGGAAAAAGCGGTCTTCAGTGGCGCCACCTCACGTTTGCGCCCGGTATTGATGACGGCAATCACGTCGGCACTGGGACTGATCCCCATGCTTCTTTCCACCGGAGTGGGTGCCGAGATCCAGAAACCGCTGGCCACCGTTATCGTTGGGGGGTTGTTGACCGCCACCTTCCTTACGCTCTTCGTACTGCCTTCGCTGTTCACCTGGTTTTCCAGAGGAAAGCTGGCGGATATGCGATAATCGAACAGAGGAAAGAGAGCGATGGGGCAGGAACATCACCATCACGACATAGAAGCGATGGGCGATCGCAGGCTTGGATGGGCGATTGCCATCAACATGCTGCTGACACTGGCGCAGGTCGTCGGCGGCATCGTTTCCGGCAGCCTGGCACTGATTGCCGACGCTTTGCACAATTTCAGTGATGCGACCTCACTCTTGATTGCCTGGGTGGCACGTCGCATCGGCAGGCAACCACCGGATCATTTCAAAACCTTTGGTTACAAGCGGGCCGAGGTGATCGCCGCACTGATCAACCTGATAACGCTGGTGATTGTAGGGCTTTATCTGATCTACGAGGCGATATGGCGCCTGGTGGAGCCCCGACCCATCGAGGGGTGGACGGTGGTCATCGTTGCGGGAATTGCACTGGTGATCGATGTTGCCACTGCAGTATTAACCTACACCATGTCGCGTCGGAGCATGAATATCCGTGCTGCTTTTTTGCACAACGTCTCCGATGCACTGGCCTCGGTAGGGGTAATCATCGCGGGCAGCCTGATCCTGCTCTACGGCTGGTACTGGAGCGATACCCTGCTCACCCTGCTCATTGCCGGATACGTGCTTTACCAAGCAGCCACCCTGCTGCCCCAAACCATCCATATCCTGATGCAGGGAGCGCCTGAGGGGATCAGCCTCGATGACGTGATCCAGGCCATGGAAGAGGTGAAAGGGGTCAACAACGTCCATCACCTCCACCTCTGGCAACTGGATGAACACGAAAACGCACTGGAAGCTCACGTCGTGATCGACGAGTTCGTCAACACCGAACAGATCAAACAGGCGTTGAAAACGGTGTTGGAAGAGCGATTCGCCATCCACCACTCCACCCTGGAGTTTGAAATAGAGCACTGTAACGGAATATGCCAACCCCACCGCTATGGCAGAATAAGACATGGACATTGATCGCTTGCAAAGGGCCGCCAGGGAGTTCGCTCTGCGCCCCGGTCTCCTCTACCTAAATCATGCCGCTGTCTCTCCCTGGCCGGAACGTACCCGCCGGGCGATAGAAGCCTTCGCCAGAGAGAATGTTACCGAGGGTGCGCTTCACTATCCCCGCTGGGTAAGAACCGAGAACCGGTTACGGGAACGACTGGCGAAACTGATTAATGCCTCCTCCGCCCAAGAGATCGCGTTGCTGAAAAACACTTCGGAAGGACTCTCGGTGATCGCCTGGGGATTGGATTGGCGGCCGGGGGACAACATCGTCAGCAGTGACGAAGAGTTTCCTTCCAATCGCATTGTCTGGGAGTCACTGAGCACAAGGGGAGTAGAGTTGCGTCAAGTCCCGCTGCGGGAACACAACAGCCCGGAGGAAGCCTTGCTGGAGCAAATGGATGCAAACACCCGCCTGTTGGCCATCAGCTCGGTGCAATACGCAAGCGGTTTGCGCCTGGACCTGCAGCGCCTGGGAAAGCACTGCCGTAAACGAGGCATATTGTTCTGCGTAGACGCCATCCAAAGTGTCGGAGCGCTTGTAACCGATGTGCAACGGGACAATATCGATTTCTTGGTCGCCGATGGCCATAAATGGATGCTGGGACCGGAAGGTATTGCCCTTTTCTACTGCCGAGCCGAGCTGCGCGATCGGCTGCGACTCTATCAATACGGCTGGCACATGGTAGAGGCCCATACGGATTACGATCGACGGGAGTGGCAGATTGCACGTTCCGCCCGCCGTTTTGAATGTGGAAGTCCGAACATGCTCGGGATCCACGCCCTGGATGCAAGCTTGTCGCTTCTGCTTGAGTGTGGCATGGAAGGGGTGGAGAGAAGGGTGCTGGAAAACAGCCAATACCTGCTTGACGCTATCGGGGAGCTGGAACACTATCAACTGCTGACCAGCGTAAAGGAAAGCCGTCACGCTGGCATCGTTACCTTCCGTCACCGTACCTTGGCAGGTGAAAAACTGTTTAGACTCCTGTCCGACAAAGGAGTGGTTTGTGCCTTGCGTGGTGGAGGTATCCGCTTCTCTCCCCATTTTTATACCAGCAAGCCACTGCTGGAACGGGCTGTTTCCTTGCTCCGGGAATTATAAGAAAAACGCCTAGCACACCATTCCACATGCATTGAATTTTATGCAATTCAACCATATATAACCACCATTGAATCCTGATTCTGCTTGATGCAAGAAGGCAGGAACTTCATTCCGCCCGGAAGGTCCGTGAGAGCCCTTCCATACGTATGGACACTATTCCACGGTTCAGGCAGAATGGCGCATTGATTTTGTGAGTTGCAAACAGAGGACTGCTTTTTAGTATGGCTAAAGAAGAAAGTATCGAAATGGAAGGCAAGGTCATCGAAACCCTGCCCAATACCATGTTTCGGGTAGAACTTGAGAACGGGCATGTGGTCACCGCCCATATCTCTGGCAAGATGCGCAAGCACTATATCCGCATCCTTACCGGCGACGAAGTGACCGTTGCCCTCACCCCCTATGACCTGACCAAAGGCCGTATCGTCTACCGCAAGCGGTAAAAATTAACCGCTTAGGCGTAGCGGCGGCCTTTTCGTATCCTATTCTGTATCCACCTTGTCCTTACGCTGCTTGGTTTTCTCCCTGGGCTCAATATCGAAAACCAGCTGGTCCTCTCTGGCAGTGATTCGAACCTCCCCCCCCTGAGCCAGCTTGCCAAACAACAGTTCATCCGCCAACTTTCGCTTCAGGTGATCCTGCAACAGGCGTGACATCGGTCGCGCACCCATGCTCTTGTCATAGCCGTGTCGTGCCAGCCATGCCCGCGCTTCATCGTCCACGTGAAGGATCACATGTTTGTCCATCAGTTGCGCCTCAATCTGTGCCACCAGCTTATCCACCACAAATCCGATGGTCTGTTCATCCAAAGGATTGAACTGGATAATGGCATCCAGTCGATTGCGGAACTCCGGCGTGAAACTGCGCCGAATTGCTTCCATACCGTCTGAACTATGATCCTGGGAGGTAAATCCGATAGAGGGACGGCTCATCTGCTCCGCACCCGCGTTGGTGGTCATCACGATAATGACGTTACGGAAATCGGTTTCCCGACCGTTATTATCCGTGAGCGTTCCGTGGTCCATCACTTGCAACAGCAGGTTGAATACATCGGGATGGGCCTTTTCAATCTCATCCAACAACAACACCGCATGAGGATGCTTGTTGATCGCCTCGGTAAGCAATCCACCCTGATCGTAGCCAACATACCCTGGAGGCGCACCGATGAGCCGGGAAACGGTGTGACGCTCCATATACTCCGACATATCGAAACGGACAAGCTCAATACCCAGGATTTTGGCCAGCTGACGAGTAAGCTCGGTCTTACCTACACCGGTAGGTCCCGCAAACAGGAATGAACCAATGGGCTTGTGCTCCTCCGCTAGCCCTGAGCGGGCCATTTTGATGGCCGCCGCAAGTGTTTCGATGGCTTGGTCCTGCCCAAAGATTACTCGCTTGAGATGCTGTTCCAGCTTGCCAAGCAGCTCTTTGTCCGAACTGGAGACCTGTTTCGGCGGGATACGCGCCATTGTTGCGACAATACCCTCAATCTCTTTCACTCCAATGTTTTTCTTGCGTCGGGAAGGTGGCAGCAGGCGTTGGCTGGCCCCTGCCTCATCAATGATATCAATGGCAGTGTCCGGCAGATGGCGATCAGTGAGATGGCGATGCGCCAGCTCCGCTGCACTTTGCAATGCCGCGCTGCTGTATTTCACCTTGTGGTGCGATTCGTAACGGGACTTTAAACCCTCCAGGATCTGCACCGCTTCGGAAACGGTGGGCTCCGGCACATCGATCTTCTGGAAACGGCGTGCAAGCGCGCGATCCTTTTCGAAGATGGAACGGTACTCCTGGTAGGTAGTAGAGCCGATACATCTCAGCTCCCCCGAAGCCAGCATCGGTTTAATGAGATTGGAGGCATCCATCACTCCTCCAGAGGCAGAACCCGCCCCAATGATGGTATGGATTTCGTCGATGAACAGCACCGCATCAGGCTGTTTTTTTAGCTGTGCCAGCACCGCTTTGATCCGCTTTTCGAAATCGCCTCGATACTTGGTTCCTGCCAACAAGGCGCCCAGATCCAGGGAATAGATAACGCTTTTAGCCAGTACTTCTGGAACCTCGCCATCAACGATCTTCTTCGCCAACCCCTCCGCCAACGCGGTCTTGCCCACACCGGCCTCGCCGACAAATAGCGGGTTGTTCTTGCGTCGGCGGCAGAGGATTTGGACAGTGCGCTCAATCTCCTTTTTTCGGCCAATCAACGGGTCGATCTTCCCTTCCAGCGCCAACTCATTGAGGTTGGTAGCAAAACTCTCCAGCGGAGAACTCCCTCCGGTGTGCTCGACCCCCTCTTCTTCCTCGGAAGCCGGGTGTGTCTCATCACCGTTACCCTCTTCGGGCAGCTTGGAGATGCCGTGGGCGATATAGTTAACCACATCAAATCGGGTGATATTCTGCTTGTTGAGGAAATAGACCGCCTGTGACTCCTGCTCGTTAAAGATAGCCACCAGGACATTGGCGCCGGTCGCCTCTTCCTTTCCCGCCGCCTGAACATGGAACAACGTCCGTTGCATGACACGCTGGAACCCGAGGGTGGGTTGCACGTCACGGATATCCTCGGCCGCCAGCTCAGGCGTATTGTTGTCAATGAACTCCGTCAACTCCCGTCGCAACTGCTCCATGTTGGCACCGCAGGCACGTAACACCTCTGCCGCTGCCGGATTGTCCAGCAACGCCAATAAAAGGTGCTCCACGGTGATGAATTCATGCTTTTTCTCTTGCGCCTCTCGAAACGCAAGATTCAGCGTGAATTCAAGTTCTTTGTTCAACATGGATCAAGCCACCTCCATGGTGCATTTCAAGGGGTGATTGTGCTGCTGCGAGTAATTCTCCACCTGTGCCACCTTGGTCTCGGCGATCTCTCGGGTAAATACTCCACACACTCCTGCACCACGAGTGTGCACCTGCAACATGATTCGCGTTGCCTTTTCACGGCTCATACCGAAGAAACGCTCGAGTACCATGACCACGAAATCCATCGGTGTATAGTCATCATTGAGTATTATGACCTTATACATCGGCGGACGTTTCAATTTCGGCCGGGATATTTCCGTGGAAATATCACCTTGCTGATTGTCGGCGTAGTTACCCATAACAATATCTCAATGCGGATTCTTTTCCAGTGCTTCACATATGTTTGACAATGGCCTCTCCAAAACCTGAGCAGCTGACTTCGGTGGGGTTATCCATCAAACGGGCAAAATCATAGGTTACGGTGCGCGCGGCAATGGCTCCTTCGACCCCTTTCACGATACGGTCGGCTGCTTCTGTCCAGCCGAGGTGGCGCAACATCATCTCTGCCGAAAGGATGAGTGAGCCAGGATTGACCTTATCCTGTCCCGCATACTTGGGAGCGGTACCGTGCGTAGCTTCGAACAGTGCCACACAATCGGAAAGATTGGCCCCCGGCGCAATCCCGATACCACCTACCTGCGCCGCCAGCGCATCTGAAATATAGTCTCCGTTCAGATTCAGGGTGGCTATCACATCATATTCCGCTGGCCGTAACAGAATCTGTTGTAGGAATGCATCTGCAATTACATCTTTAATAATTATATCATCATCAGTATGCGGATTTTTTATCCGGCACCATGGACCTCCATCGATTTCGACCGCGCCAAACTCTTCCTTGGCCAGTTCATAACCCCAGTTCTTGAACGCCCCTTCGGTAAACTTCATGATATTGCCCTTGTGCACCAGGGTCACCGATTTCCGACCGTTATCAATGGCGTACTGAATCGCTTTCCGCACCAAGCGCTGCGTTCCCTCCCGTGAAACCGGCTTTACTCCAAGACCAGAGCTTTCAGGGAAACGGATCTTGGTTACCCCCATCTCTCGTTGCAGAAAATCGATCACTTTTCTTGCCTCAGGAGTCCCGGCTTCCCATTCAATTCCGGCGTAGATATCTTCAGAGTTCTCTCTAAAAATGACCATATCGGTCTTTTCAGGTTCCTTCAGCGGGCTGGGCGTACCCTGATAATAACGGACTGGACGCAAACAGACGTAAAGATCGAGCACCTGGCGCAACGTAACATTGAGAGAGCGGATTCCTCCCCCTACCGGTGTTGTCAGAGGCCCTTTGATAGATACCACGTAGTCACGAATCGCGTCGAGGGTTTCATCCGGCAACCAGCAATCATCCCCATAGACCTCCACCGCCTTCTCTCCGGCATATACCTCCATCCAGGCAATACTCCGATTTCCCTCGTAGGCTTTATTCACTGCCGCATCCACTACACGACGCATGACTGGTGTAATATCAACCCCGATTCCATCCCCCTCGATGAAAGGGATGATTGGCCGGTCAGGTACCTGGAGTGAAAAATCGGGATCGACAATTATCTTGCTGCCATCTGCGGGAACATCGATATTTTTAAAGGTCATGAGAACTCCTTGAGCAATTAAATCAGGGTGGATATTAACACCATCGAATAAAAGCAGCAGAGCGCGGGTTAAGAAGAACTGAACAAGAGGTATGCGAAATCTATTATAACAGATAATATTTATTTCGCATCACATTGATAATCAATGTTTTTATTGGAAACACAACAAAGCGCCTATATCCTCTTGCCGAGGCTGTTTCAAACCAGCCCATCAAGTTCAACGATGATCGCCCTGCTTAAATCTCAACAGGCAAGAGGAATTGTCATCCACCATGTTCGGGGTGTAGGCCCACTGCGACTCAGGAACCACTGAGTCGGATCATGACCATTCCATCTTCAATCCGGGTGGCATAGACATTGGTACAACCCTCGTCCGGTGGCAGCGCCTTGCCTGACTCCAGATCGATCTCCCAATTGTGCAATGGACAGGTTACGATGTTTCCGTGAACCAACCCTTGGGAGAGAGGGCCTTGACGATGGGGACATTGGTCCTGAACAGCGAACACCGCATCACCTCGAGTACGAAACAGCGCAATATCGCCTTCTGCGGTCTCTATCACTCGCGCTCCCAGCCTGGGGATTTCATCAAGTGCGCCAACCTCTAACCATTTCGGCATAATTCAAACCCTTACAAGATTTTTTTGATGTTTAATATTAGAATTACGACTCGGACGACTCCATAATCATGAGTGGTTCAAAATGGCGCCTAGCTGACGCATCCCCAGCAATCTCTGCCCACGGATCTTTCTGCATAACCCGCTGAGAACGCAGGAATCGCTCATAAAGCGCCTGGCGCTTCTCTCTATTTTCGACGATGTTCTCTTTGATATAGGCCAACCCCACCCGTTCAATCCAAGGAGCGGTGCGCTCCAAATAGTGTGCTTCTTCCCGATAGAGTTGCATGAAGGCGGCGCAATACTCCAGGACTTCTTCTTCGGTTGCCACCTTACAGAGCAAATCCGTGGCCCTCACTTTAACCCCGCCATTGCCTCCGATATGAAGCTCATAGCCAGATTCCACACAGACCACCCCGAAATCCTTGATGGTGGCCTCAGCACAGTTACGGGGACAACCGGACACGGCAATCTTAAACTTATGCGGCGTCCAAGAACCCCAAGCCATCTTTTCCAGTTTGATGCCCAGACCAGTGGAATCCTGGGTCCCGAACCGGCACCACTCGGAACCGACACAGGTTTTTACAGTGCGGAGAGATTTTCCATAGGCGTGCCCCGAGACCATTCCCGCCTTGTTGAAATCCGCCCAGACGGCGGGCAAATCCTCTTTCTTGATGCCAAACAAATCGATACGCTGACCCCCGGTCACCTTCACCAGGCGGGCCTGGTATTTTTCTGCGATATCCGCGATGGCTCGCAACTCATCAGGTGTAGTTACCCCGCCCCACATACGCGGCACCACTGAATATGTGCCATCCTTTTGGATATTGGCGTGGGCCCGTTCGTTAATCAAACGGGACTGGGGATCATCCTGAACCTCATCCGGCCAAGTGGATATCAAATAATAGTTGATGGCTGGCCGGCAAGTGGCACAACCATCCGGTGTTCGCCAGTCCAGAGTCCTCATTACCGCTCGAATGGAAGTCAGATGGGCCTGCCGGATGGTATTGCGAACATCATCATGGCTGTAATCGGTACACTTGCAGAGCGGTTTTGCATGGGGCGCAACAGAGCAGTCCTCGCCCGCCGTATCGGCCAGGATCTGTTCCACTAACCCGGTGCAGGAACCGCAAGAGGCAGATGCCTTGGTATGAGCGCGCACCTCATCCAAGGTAAACAGTCCCTTTTCCAGGATTGCCTTGACAATATCTCCCTTGGTAACGCCGTTGCAGCCGCATACCTCAGCATCGTCGGGAAGATCTACTGAGGTGTTCTCTCCCCCGTGGCCAGCATTCCCCAAGTGTCCCTGGCCAAATAGTAACTGCTCCCTCATCTCGCTGACATCGGTATTATCCCTCAGCAGCTGGAAATACCAGGGCCCATCGATAGTGTCTCCGTAGAGAACGACTCCCTCGATGCGATTCTCTTTGAGCACAATCTTCTTATAGATGCCAGCGGCGACATCCTGTACCACGATCTCTTCGGTAGTTTCATCTCCAATGAAATCCCCGGCCGAGAAGAGGTCGATTCCGCTGACCTTCAGTTTGGTGGAA
>Ga0256914_1000614_pt1 | contig 34846 bp, 22 predicted proteins | sample HulkmetaG_FD_191571 | JGI IMG/M metagenome (GOLD analysis project Ga0256914, IMG submission 191571) | Hydrothermal chimney microbial communities from Main Endeavour vent field at the Juan de Fuca Ridge, Pacific Ocean - Hulk | ecosystem: Environmental > Aquatic > Marine > Hydrothermal vents ... | reverse complement strand
CCAAAATAGACTTCTGCAAAGCCTAATTGGCGTACCGTGGCTTTTCTCATTCGCGGAGAAAGATTCCAGAAAGCACGCACAATAAGCATGCTGCCTGCCACAAAGCCCAGAACGGGAATGATGTTTTGGGACATCAGGTAGAGCAAAAGCAGCCCGTCGAGCACATGGACGAGAATTCCGGGCCACACCTTGATTTCTTGTTTTTTTAGCAAACGGAGCCGATAAAAAATGTACACGGTGGTTCCGATGCTGCGCGAGTAAACAAGGACCAAAAAGCCCAGAGCTACCCGCCAGCTCCATCCGTCACTCAAAACAATGGAAAGTGCAATGAGTCCCATAGAAACCGAGGCCAGAATTTCGGTGGCCAGTGCGCGTTCGAAGGAGAATAATTCCAGAATCAGGTAGCTGGCCATCAAGGCCAATGCGAGCAACAAGGGGGCGTGCTGGGGCCATGCCGTGAGTTTCAGGTAGTAACCCAAGAAAATGATGGCCGGCAAAGCGGTGCCCAGAAAAATTTTGAGTGCCAGTGCTTTGTCTTTACCGGACGAAAGTAAGGCCCTGGCCGAAGGATGGGCGAAGAAGGCAAAAGTTGCTCCCAAAAATAGAAAACCGCCGGGAAGGGAAGGGGCAAGCAAAAGCGCCAGAACGAGCGGTTCGAAGGTTAAAGCCCATGCTCCGTGTTCTTTGGGGAAAACGAGAGATTTTATTCGTTGTTCCATTAAACAAATCCTTTTGTTCTTTATAATTAAAGAAGTTACATTTTCCCGAAATTTTAAGCAAATAAAGTAAGATCAATTTATGGAAAGATTAAAGAAGAATAAATAATCTTAAACAAAGCATTAGAGCTATCTTCCTCCGCGTCCAATCCTGACGGAACAAGAAAATACACACATTATGTAACTGGATTTATGAAAGAGAGATTCTCTCATGAGCATTAGCTATTCGAAGAGGGTCCAAAGCACTTCTGTGTTCCATAACAGTGCACTTTATTAGCTCCAGGTGTACAACCGGCCTCATCAGTAATGGGATAGTAATCAGCAGGTTTGGGACTGTTTCATCTTTGTGTAAACACAATTTCAAAGATTTAAATTTAACCTGTCTTCAAAGGCAACATCCAACTGGCTGACCTTTTTTTGTCCGTCTTTCAGCACTGTCTCTGTTTGGGGAAAAGAGCAAATAGGCTATTTCGAGTGCTCCAGGTTTTGTAACAGATTCATTCCGGGCTAGGCCTCTCCAATGTACAATAAAAATTCCAATAGCCCCGAAACCGTAATCCCGTTTTTAACCGGATATTGCCCTTCAAGGGGAGCAATGATGAAGCGCTCTTCAATGTGGAAATACTGTTAAGAGTTAAAAATTTTACTAATTTTAGGCACGGTGCTGCTTTTCGATTACACCCTATAAAAACTTTCTCCCAACCATGTAATTTGTAATTAAAAGTTACAAATTACATGGTTGCAATTTTTTGTGAGCGACCTCACTCGGGAGAAGATGCCCGCTATACGCAAAAAGCCGCAAATTTAGTACCGAACGTGGATATGATGATAGATTCTTTGTTTAAAACTGAATATCTCCAAAAATTCAACACCGTTTGTCAAAAGGAATTGACCATTCAGCAGGATGTATCTGCCTTATCCCGCTCTGCCGGATAAGATAGGGACAGTTAGATGAACCTTGACGGTACGATGGTTGTTTTGTCGTCCTATCCTTTTGGTAAGGATAACGAAGCATTTGGCCGCTGTGTATAAAGGAATTCCGGAGATTTGTGCTTTTGGTTTTGGGAATAGTCAGAAGTAAGATCAATTTGCTGGTGCGTGCGGCACATGGAAAATCTTGACAAAAATACAAATAACTTCTAAATTACGGGCACTTTAAGCGGGAGTAATTCAGAGGCCAGAATGCCAGCTTCCCAAGCTGGACGTCGCGGGTTCGAATCCCGTCTCCCGCTCTGCTTTTTCCGCTTTTAACTCCGGCCTGTTTTTCGTAAATTAACCCAATGCACAAAAATTTAATTCAAGGAAGTTACGGAATTTTTTTTCGGATGTGGATAATGCGTTTTCTGTTTCTTTTGCTCCTTGCGATAACAATAGCCTGCACGCCGGCACGAAAAGGCACATCTTTGATTGCTCACGATCCTGCGTTCCGATTATTTTTGCAGGGAAGAACACTTTTGCAAGGGGGAGAGCGCATTCAGGCGGAGATCTATTTTAGCAAGGCGCTCAAGCTGCGCCCCCATTTTGCTCCGGCTTTGGACGGCCTGGCCCAAGTGTACCTGGAACAGGGACATCTGGATATGGCCGATCAATATGTGCAGCAGGCGCTGGCAGGACAGCCCAAATGGTTGCCCAGCCGTTTAACCGAGGCCCGTCTTTTGCTGGCCCGTTCCGAATATGAATTGGCCGAGCAAAAATTACAGGCGCTCAAAAGGTTGCTCGAGCGCCGCCATATTAAGCCTTTGCATGCCGATGTGCTGTATTATTTGGCGGTGGCGCAGTGGCATTTGAACGCTTTCCGGAAAGCCCAAAAGAATATTGCGTTGTTGCTCAAAACAGAGCCTTCCAACAGGCAGGCCAGGCAGCTGGCAAAAAAAATCGAACGGGCTCTCTCCCAATATCGGGATTTGCCGGAAGCAATTCGCACAGTGGCGTTTAAACCCGCAATCACGCGGGAAGATCTGGCACGCCTGATTGTTTACTTTTTCCCTTTGAAACAAATGAGCTGGAATTTACCCGAAGCATTGTCCGCCTTTGATCCTCCGGTGACATTTGATTCCCTTCAGGATGTTCCGCAAGAAGGCAAAGCAGACATGCGCAAGGTACTTACCCGGCATATTATGTGGGGATTCCCGACCGGGGAATTCAGACCAAAACAGGTGGTAACCCGGGGCGAAATGGCGATGGTGTTGTACCGTTTGCTTTCGGGAATTGCAGGGAAAAACCGGTGGGAAGATCAAAAAACTTCCGACTTGATTTGGGAAGATGTGCCGCAGGCATCGGTGCTGTATCCGGCTGTGCGATGGGTTGTAGGAGAGCAATTGCTCCGACCGGAAGGGCGGCGGTTCTTTCCGCAAAATAAAATTAGCGGAGAACAGGCGATTGCCGCGTTGCGTGCCTTAAAACGCCGTGTTTTTACCGCTTCAGACAAATCACACGTGGGAGTGCATTAACAAAACCGCTAAGAAGACCTCTCTCTTTCGAAGGTGCGCCCTTTCCAGCGAACCTTAACGGGCAGAAAATACAGCAAAGCAAAAAAGAGCGAATAAAGCCAGTAAAAAATCTCAAAAAGCGGGAAGAAGGTGAGTAAAGAGCGAAGGCCGAGCTTCCTGACCGTGGGATAAAGCATGCCAAAATCGCTCAGTACGACTCCGCCGAGTAGTCCCCAAAGGGCAGAAGTTTGGTGCCCGTTTGCAATGGTAAGCAAGAATGAAAAATGGGTAAACACCGCCAGAGACATGATGAAAATTCCCCAGGGGCGGGCTTTTCTTCCTCCGCGAATCCAGCGAAATCTTTGCTGAACAAATGCTTTTAGGGTAGGTACGGGATGGCTGTAAATGGCTGTCTGCGGATCGAGTGTGTGTGTGACTTTCCAGTGAGTTTGCTTGCGAACAGCCTCCATCAGGGCGAAATCTTCGGTCACAGAAAATCCAAGCGTCTCAAAGCCCCCCACTTGGTCGTAAGCGACGCGCCGAAAGGAAAAGTTGTTGCCCAAAATGGTGATCGGCTTACCCATGTGGCTGTTTTTAGCGGCCAGCGTTTGCAAAAAGAGCCAATCGAGCGCCTGAATTTTGGCAAAGAGACTGCGTTCCGCGCGGGACGGGCGGAGGCGCCCGTGCGGGTAGAGAACGGTTAAATGTCCCACCATGCCTATGTCCCCGGAAAAATAGGCCACATTGCCCGAAATCCAGCCGGAAGGTACGACGCAGTCGGCATCGGTAATCATGATGATGTCGTGACGAGTCTTTCGGATGCCTTGGGCCAGCGCGTTCATTTTTCCGAAAAGCCCCGAAACGCCGGGGGCAACAGGCTGATAGTGAAAATTGCTTTCCCGGGCGCAAAAGGCACGGGCAATGGAGGGTGAACGGTCGGTAGAGCCATCATCCAGAATAAAAACATCGTACTTGTCTTTCGGATAGTTTTGGGCAGTTAAGGAAGTCAGACAGTCGGCGATGTAGTGTTCTTCGTTGCGCATGGCAATGAGCACGGCCACACGGGGCAGGGAAGTAGGCCGATTTTGGGGCCCGGGAGAACGCCGAACAAAGAGAAGCAGAGAAAGCATCAAATACAATACGGCAGAAAGAATGGTCAGTAAAAAGATCCAATGCATGGTTTTTACTCTTTGCTCATCGCGGGTTTTTGTACGGCGGCTTCTACATGGCTTTCCGCCCATCGGAACCGTTTAAACGGTCCGATGGCACCGAAAACTACCACGTACAAAGGATGCACAAGCGCCGCGACAGGGAACACCTGCAGGGTACGGCGGTCGTGCAGAACTGAAGCCGCTTTGTCCATGAACAGAAATTCCGCAAAAATTTTAATGCCCCAAATTCCCAGTAATGCCAAAGGAAACGGGGGAACCAATACAAAGAAGAAGGTCAAGCCAACCAGCAGGGCATTCATCAAATAATACGAGACCAGGCCAAGAGTTACTTTTAGCGGGTAGTCGAAGCCTTTGCTGGCATAGCGCATGCGCTGATGCAGAAATTTTGACCACAACTGCGGAGGATTGTTAAAAACCTGGGCTTCGGCATCGGTGGCATATTTAATCGTGTATTTTTTGGCCTCGCGAACGCGCGTTAAAAAGAGATCGTCATCACCGGAAAGGTGGGCCTTGTATTCTCCGAATCCGCCGATTTCCAAATAGAGCTGTTTGCGGTAGGCCATGTTGGTACCAACGCAAGTCAGGGGCATGTTTAAGCCTGTACTGGCCGCAGCTACGGCAGCGTGGGAGAGATATTCCAGCGCCAGCAGTTTTTTAACGAAATGATTGGCCGGTCGGATGGTATAGGGTGCATAGCCCAGAACCATGTGGGTTTCGGGTGTAAAATACGAGGCCATCGTGGCAATCCAATGCGGGCCCGGACGCCCGTCCGCGTCGGTCAACAGGATAATCTCTCCGTTTGCCTGACGGATCGCCGCATCAATCGCCCGTTTTTTGGGCGCAAAATCCGGCAGGCGGTCGCGAATGGTGATGGAGCGGAAGCGGACATCTTTCTTTTTAAATTGGTCGATTATTTCCTGGGTACGGTCGGTAGAGCGATCATTTACAATGATAAATTCGACCAATTTTTGAGGATAGCTCTGTTGGCTTAAATGGCGCAAACAGTTCGGAAGGTTTTTCTCTTCGTTGTGGGCACATACCACCACACTAATTTTAGGCTGCGATGCGCTTCGCGCCTGTCGCGCCAGACGTGCAAAACCACGGTACAAAAAAGCAATAGCCAGCAAATACAACAGCACTAATGCGCCTAAAAAAATGATTAAAATCATTCAACAACCGAAATTTTGTTCTTGAGCAATGCTTCAATTTAAAATTGTTTTAATTTATTTCCAATAAAAAAGAGAACCGGGCTCCTGTGACCGGAAAGATTAATTTTTCGTGAAAAATTGACGAATACTATTGCGGATTACAAAATTTTACAATATGCTAACAATAGATGTACAAAATTCGGCTAAACTCTGAATTTGTCCGGCACGCAGCGATAAAATTAAAAGTGAAAAAAGTAATTCCAATCAAATCCAACCAGTTGGAGGCCTTTTCATGAAACAAGGCAATCGCATTAATCGGTTTTTGATATTTGTTTTTATGATATTCCCTTTGGTTACCCATGCCAAATGGCACCAATGGCATCATGATCCCGCATACTCCAGGGTAAATGCAGCCATGTCTTACGGAGCGGATTTTCAAAATGTGTATGCGGTTACCGATTCGGGCTCTTTGTACCGCATTACACAAAACGGTAGAAACTGGGAAGAAACTTCCCTTACTCCGCAGATAAGTTTGAACGGAATCGCAGATGGATATTCCGAAGAATACAATACAAGCTTTTTGTGCATTGTGGGACAGCAGGGTACGGTGATTATGTACTTTCTTGATCAGCAACCCTGGAAAGTGGTCGAAACACCCACCCGTGCCGATCTGTATGCCGTTCATTACAACTATTATTCGGGAGAATTTTGGGCGGTTGGCGATAGCAATACGGTCATCAGTTCGATAAACGGAGAAAATTGGCAAAAAAGAACTGTTGGCGCTCCTGAGATGAAGTTTAGAGATTTTACCTTTAACTATGAAAATACCATGTTCTTTTGTGAAGACGGGCAAAATGTGTATTTGCGGACTTTTCAGATTGATCAGGGAAGTTTTACCCAGGTCGGAATGGTTACCTTAACAGATCGTGCCTTTGTCGGACTTGCCCAGCCAACCGACGAAGCTGCCGGAGCCATCTACTTTCTGGTGCGCTCTACGACCAACGGAGAATTGTACTTAATGCGCGCCGATTTGGGTAATTATAGCGTGACACCGGAAGTGGTCGCCACACTTAACATTCCCGATGCAACTACTTTGGGAACCTATGCAAATTATGATTCCGGCACCCAATTTTTGTGGATTGGGACCGCGAACGGAGAAATCTATGAATCCGTGAATCGTTTTGAAATATGGCATCAGGTGTATCATCCATCGCAATCCGTGGCAATTCGCACATTTGTGTCGGGGCGTAGGGATGAATGCCGCGGTGCCGCATTCGGCGACGAGGGCCTTTTTTTGGTTGATGATTTTCGGATAACAGCTCTGGATCCGATGTACAATCAGGTAATAACGTGGGAAGAGAACGGGTTTAAAATCGGTTTTTCTTCGGTACCCGAACCTTCCACCCTAACGGCTATTTCGCTAAAGAGTAATTTTGCCGGAAAACGTTCCTTAAATCATTACACAGACCCTCAGGATTCCACATTGATTATTTTTCGTTCGGAATTGCATAATCCTGCGGATGGTGTACCCGGAGAAACCTGGCAGGTCGTTTTGGGAAACGGAGTACATGCCGTAGGTGACACCAATGCACCGATTTTTCTCAAGCCGTTTGGGTATACATTTCATTTTGGTCAACGTTTACCTACATCGTTTGATTATGAACGATCGAAATTTTTCCCTGTGATCAATCATGCCACTGCAAACTGGGTGATGGGCTTTTTCAATGACGATCAATGGCTGGATTTGGTTACATATGCCCAGGATACCATCTATTGTTTTTCTCGGGAACAAATCGCTGCGGATTCGATACTGATTCGGGAAACAAAAATTCCCATTCCGCCACAAACAATAGAACACTCAGCTTCTATTAAACGACAAATTGAGACGGCCGATGTTAACAACGACGGAAAACCCGATTTGATTATATTTGATGATAATAAAATCCGTCTTTTCCTAAATACCAGTACAGATAATTCGTTTAATTTTACTCTGGCGCAAGCCGCGTACTACGATTCTAACATTCGCCAGGTAATCCCGTTTGATGACAACCACAACTCTGAGGTTGATTTGATGGTGCTGGCAAATAATTTAAAAGTTTTGGTGGATATTACGGAATATGACATGGGCTCCAAACAGTACACGATTTATTCGAGTGCATCGGATATTGCTAAAATAGGCGTTGGAGATATTAATGGAGACGGAACGGTCGATTTAACGCTATTGGAAAATAATCGTATTTTAACCCGATTGGGTGATGATGAGAATAGTTTCGGAGAATGGATGAACACCGACACGTTGACGACCGGAATGTATGATGACTTCCGATTGGCAAACATCGATAATGTGGACGGAATGGAAATTGTGGCTTTGGCCCGGGGTAGAGTGGATATTGTTAAATATTTTGACGCAAGTGTAAGTTATCGGGGCAACTCGATTACTGCCTATCAAACCTACACGATTCTTCATTTTAATCGGGAATACAGTGTGCAAGATTGGCTTGTGGAAGATTTGGGAGGTGATCCAACCACCAATCCGTATGGAGTGCTGGATATTGCCATATTGCAGCAAGATAGCTTGTTCGTTTATCAAAACACAACCATAGGCGTTTCTCAATATTCATTCGATGAAAACCCGGTTTTTAAAGAACGTTTGGCCGTATATCCCGATCAGATTATAGCGGGCGATTTTACGGCAAATCAAACCAACAGCCTGATTATGGTAACACAACAGGCCGGAAGTGCCGAGTTGTGGGAAAAACCCATTTGGAAACCAACTTTGTCGTTGGTGAGTTATGATGCACACCATGTGGAATTGGTCTGGGATGCTCCTCCTGCTGATCAGGGAACCGTTCAGTTCTACAGATTGGAAAAACACTGGGAAAATGGCTCCGTTGAATCTTTTGAAGTAAATGACAATGCCTATTACGATGATAATGTTTTCCCTTTTAATGATCTTTCCTATCAGGTGTATGCGGTATATGAAAGCGGGAAACAATCCCCTCCTTCCAATATGCTCAATGTACAATTATACCACGTATTTAATGGGGTACAACATGGAGTGGTGTCCGATACTACGTTACCCTATTGGGCTCAGGAAAGCGTGGAAGTTCCCACAGGCGATTCTTTGTACCTGGGGCCGGGGGTAAAGATAGGCTTTAGTCCCGGAGCCGGGATGGTTGTTTATGGAAAGTTAACAGTTTATGGAACAGATGAAAGTACGGTAGAATTCAGTGGCATGGATACGACTGCCTGGGATGGCATTACGATTATGCCGGGAAACGATAGCCTTACTTTCCATTGGTTCGGAATAAGTAATGCACAAACAGGGATAACGATAGAAGGCCGAACGGTAAGGTTCGAATTAGGGGGCATAATGACTTCTTTTATGGGAGTAAAAGCCCGGAACTCCCGATTGTTTTTCCAAAATATTTTATTCGATTCTCTGTACACCGCACTGACGATTGAAGAAAATTGCCAAGTGCATCTGACCAATTTTGATGTGTTGCACACTTTGGAAGGGAGCATCTTTGCGAATGGTGAAAATACCAATGTGTGGATTAAAAATGCAATTATCTGGAATAATGTCGCACCGGTTCTGGCCATGGAACCGGCCAAAATCTGGATTCGCTATTCAACCGTAGATTCGGTAAGCGGGCCCGTCTTTCTCGATAAGGTGAGCAAACTTCCGCCTATTTTTAACCCGGACGATCCCGATATGACTTTTGCCGTGGATCCCATGTCACCGACAATCGATGCCGGCGATCCTTTGGACGATTTTAGCCTGGAACCGGAGCCTAACGGTGGAAGAATTAATCAAGGGGTGCTTGGAAATACGATTTTCGCAACCCCCAGCTACCAACCGCGGGTGAAGGTCATCGCTCAAAAATTTCCTCTTGTCGCCTTTGCCGGGCATGCCGATTCTACCATGCTCTATATTAAAAACTGGGGCTATGCCGAGATGGCCCTGGACAATTTTTATTTAAAAAACGCAGAGACGAGTCCCTTCTCAATTCCCTATGGGACACTTGCGCCTATTCCGGCCCAAGATAGCCTTGGGCTTCCGCTGCTTTTTGATGCACCCAGACGCGGAACCTATTTTGATACCCTGCTTGTTTTTTGTAACGATCCCCATTTGCCTCAGCATGTGTATAAGTATCCGGTTAAGGGTATTTGTCCCAATTCGTTGCCCAAATTACTGAACCAGCCTCCCACTGAGGCTTATGTCGATTCGGAATACGTATTCCATCCCGTAGTAATTGATGCCGATGGCGACTCGGTACGCATTCAGGTGTTGCAGCGTCCCGCCTGGCTGCACTGGCAAAAGGGAACCTTGCAGGGCACGCCCACCGTTCAGGATACGGGGCAGGCGGTTGTCCAATTGCGCCTGGATGACCAGTTCGGCGGGGTAGACACGGTGCGTTTTACCATTGACGTTCAATACGAAAAAATCATAAGGCTTATTTACCCTCTCGTTCGCATCTTGCCGATGGACGAAGGGCTGATTAGTCACCAGGCGGCCATTCGTTTCAAAATTAACGTGCGGGATTCCATCGTGGAGAATGGTCGGTTTAAGGAGATTAAAGAGGCAACCGATACATATTTGCTGCAAGGATTGGTACGTTTACTGAAAAACGGGAAATCGTTTACGTTCTGGCAGGAAAAGAGCCCGATCGTTCAGTTTGATAGTCTGGGAGACGGCATTTACCGCATGTGGGTGAGAGTTAGCAAAATTGAAAGCATCCCCAATGTGCTGCCGGCCCGTGATTCGGTAGTATTTGAGATACGCGCTTCTCAGAAATACTTGACACGTTTTCGTTGGCACATGGTTTCTCTTCCCCGCCCGGGTAACATTCCTTGGGATAGCCTGTACATAAAAGATTCGACAGCGGTACTTTTTAGATGGGATCAGAAGGAAGAAGAATATCAACGCATTGAGCATCAGGATATTATTGGCGGGCAGGCGTATTGGTTGCTTTCCGTACAAAACTTGTTGGTAAATTTGCAAAGCTTTTTGTGGCAGCCGTCTGCCGGGGGTGGTGTGCTGGATGTTATCCCCGAAATTCATCTTAAACCCGGGTGGAATCAGGTAGGAACGCCCCTGCCTTATTACAAAGTATGGCAACACATGATTGTTGTAAACGAAAACGGACAGGAGATGAATTGGAACGAGGTACTAAAGGATTCTTTGATTACGCCGGCGGTTTACTGGTTTGAACAATCTCCGGAATATCAGGGGTACCATGTGGAAGAGATCGATTCCAGCGCTTATGCCATTCCCTGGCGGGGCTATTGGATGTACAGCAAAGCCGAATTATCCCTGTACGTAACGCAAGAGCCGGAGTTTCCATTAGCCCTGCAGGATGGAGAGCTCAGCAAACCGTCAAATCAAATCAGAAACCCAAATAATGATTGGTTGTTAAATTTGACTTTGCAAAGTGATAATTTACAGGATCAATTTAATGTTTTGGGGATTAGCACGAATAACCAGGGGAAGTTACCGGAGCCACCCTATTTTAACCGGTTTGCTTCCTTGGCGTTTACCGAGAAAAACCGCTCGTTTTGCAAAGTTGTCAAAAAAGCGCCGGAAACTGCGGATGGCGTTGTAACATGGAATATTTCCGTGAAAACAACGGCGCTTAATAAAGAGCACCATTTGCGATGGGAAACGGTGGGGCAGACGGATGAAACCTATTATGTGTATCTGGTCGATCCGCAGACGGAGAAGGTAATCAATATGAACGAAGTTTCGGATTATGTTTTTACGCCCCAAAAGAATCAATACCAGTTAAACGTCTATGCCAGTCGCGACGACAATTTTAAACCATCGATTATTCCGCTGCGTTTTAAGCTGGCGCAAAATTATCCCAATCCTTTCAATCCGACAACCACTATTAAAGTTGGAATACCGCAAAGCTCTGCGAGTCAGGTAGTTAGCCTGAAAGTTTTTGATGTGCTGGGTAAGGAAGTTACAACCCTGTATAAAGGAACTCTGCAGCCCGGATACCATACATTTGAGTGGGATGGTACCAATCAAAACGGACATCCGGTTTCTTCGGGCATTTATTTTTACCAGCTTCAGGCGGGGAAGACGGCATTGATGCACAAAATGATTTTGCTGCGTTAATCCATTTGGGGCCGCTCCTCTACAGGAGCGGCTCTGTTTTTACTAAAAAACAAATATGTTTGCGCTTTTTCTCTCCTACCTTTAATTTTATTTCCAATTCAGCAAGGAAGGTAATTTGAATGCATCGGAGGACATTATGCCCGGATTAAGACTTTTTAATGAGAACGATATTCCCGCCGTTGTGGCGCTATGCAACAAACACATGGAATTTGATGAGATAACGGAAGTGCTTTTGCGCGAAAAAGTATTGGAAGACCCGGCCTACGATCCGGAACTGATAATGGTTTATGAAGAGAACAACGAAATGGTCGGCTTTATTGCCGGGACTACACGGGAAATTCGTGGCGAGAAATTGGGCTATGTGAAGTTAATGGTTGTGGCCAGGCCCCATCGGCGCAAGGGGATTGGTACCGCATTGTATCGTGCCCTGGAAGAAAAATTGAACCGGTTGGGCATGGAAAAAGTTCGGGTGTACGATGTGCCGTTTAATTATTTTATGCCGGGCATCGATCCGCGCTACACCCCGGGGTTGTCGTTTTTTGAAGTGCAGGGATTCACTCGTTTTGCCGATACCTCCAATCTGACCGTCGATTTGCAGAATCAGGATTTTACTACCACGGAAGATGAAGAAAGGCTTAAAGCCGAGGGAATCGAAATTCGGCGGGCAACATACGATGATCGGGAAGAACTGATGAAATTTATTGATGAAAATTTTACACTCTGGCGTCATGAAGTGAGCAATGCCTACAATTCCATCCCGGTGGCGATCCATATTGCCTTGTTAAATGGTAAGATCAAGGCGTTCTCGGCCCACAATGGGAATAATTTTGGCACGGGTTGGTTTGGGCCGATGGGTACGCATCCCGATTTACGCGGCAAAGGAATAGGGGGCATTTTACTCAAACGCTGCCTGCAAGATATGAAGGATTGGGGATTGCCAAGGTCGATTATTCCCTGGGTGGGGCCCATCCGATTCTATTCGTATTATGCCAATGCCGTGGTAGAAAGGGTATTCTGGCGGTACGAGAAAAAATTAAAATAAACATAACGGGTGATCTCTGTGTAAAAAAGCACCACAGAGATCACCTTTAAATAAGGTAAGGCACAAACCGCACTTAACTTTGCAGAGTTAACAGAGAAAATTTTTCCAATTGGTCGTTTTGCAGTAAATCCACCGGCGTTGCCAGGGCCGCAACCGTGACATGCTGGGCTTTGGCTTCTTTGAGCACCCGGGCACATTCGTTGAGCGTGCTACCCGTCGTAACCACATCGTCAATTAACAAAATTCGCTTTCCTTCTACATCGTTGATCACGGCAAAGGCATCTTTTACATTTAGCTGGCGTTCCGAACGGGACAACTTTGTTTGTGACGGCGTATTGCGCACTCGCTTTAGAATAAAATCATTAAAAGGAATTCGCGTGATTTCAGAAAGATGTTTGGCAATTAAGGCACTTTGGTTGTAGCCTCTTTCGTTTAAACGAGCTTTGCTAAGCGGTACAGCCGTCACCAGATCGAAATTCAAAGGGATGAATTCGGCTAAGCTTTGAGCGAACAATTTGGCGATCGATGAAAAATGTTCATATTTCAACAGGTGAATCAACTGTTGAAAGGTAGGACTGAATTCGAATCGCACAATTAAATCGTCAAAATAAGGATTGGCAATTTCGGCTTTCAGATTCTCGAGATACTCATCCGAAAGCGATGGTATTTTCCCGTAGCACTCGTTACAAACAATTTTTTCGGTGCCAATTAAAGGTTTGCCACAAGAAAGACAAACCGTCGGTGCAATAAAGGAAAGCACCGGCTCGTAAATCCAGTCAATTAAAACTTCTTTTAAGCGCATACCCCGACCCCTGCGATAAAATCCGGATTAAAGTTTTTTCACTAAATTAAAAGCAAAATTTTAAAGAACAAAATTTTTGCCTGTCCAAAAACATCAACTCCGGGCATCGTCCATGCGTCCGGAGTTGAAACTAAATGCGATCGTCGCAATCACCCATCTTAAAAGGGCATAGAAAAACTGATCTGCGGCATCATACGCTCTTGCGGTTTGTACTGATGCGTTTCTTCATCATAAATAAAATTCCAGCGGTAAACAATGGAAACCAGAATATAGCGGTAAGCACGGTAGCCGATGATTGCCTGTGCTACGGAATGGTAATCGAGCGTGAATACATCTTTTACCTTCTGGATGCCGACTTTGTCGTAGGTGTATTTTAAATGAATATTGGGAATAAGGTCTTCACTGCGTGCTTCCAGGTGCAGAATGCCGCTTTTACCTAATCCCGTATTATGTTGATAATTGCCCACAAGGCGGATTCTGTTTAAGATTTGACCGGACAATTCTCCGAAAATACCTTCGGTCTTTCCTACGTAATTTAAGAAGTCCTCTTTGGTGAGAATACTTGCTCTGGGATCATTAATTCCCCAGTGATCGGCCGGCAAAGCATTGCGTTCCAGTTCGTACAGACTGTTAAAGTAATCCGGTAAAAATCCGGGATTCAAGAAACGTTTTTCTAATTTGGCGTAAATGCCGAACAAACCAAAGACGTTCGGTACATAAGTCAAAATACCAATCGCCTTACCATCGCCATGATTGTTGATTTTTGCATAGTCGGCGTACAAGGTCGTATTGAAAAATTTGCTTTTAATGACGGGTAACCCCAGGTCCAACCCCCATTCATACACACCGTCGTGGGTTTTGCGACGATTATCCGGGTTAAAATCACCCACGTAGGTCGCACCCATTTCAAAGTTTTTCAAAATGGGAATGGATGTGAAATGGAGCGGACGTACGTAAAAACGGCCGCCCAAAATTTCGAGATTGCCTAAATTGCTGGTAACCGATTCGAAACCGTAATTCTTAAAATCGATATCCAGAGCCAAACCGATTTTGCGGTAATCGTAGTTCGCTTCATTGGAGTAATACCCCATAATGAAGCCGTGCCCCAGAGTGGCCGCATCCAGGGTTCCAATGCGCGTGTAAAGGGGATCGTTTTTGTGTCCCCAGCGGATGTAACGAATCATGCGCAAGGCGCCGGCACCTTTGTCCCAGCCCGTTTTACGAAATTTAAAGCCATCGGAATTGTTGAAGAGAAGTTCTATATTTAATCCCATGCCGAATTTTCCGAATGCGAATTCCGGAGTTAGAGTGATGGTCGTGTAAGCCGTACCGTCAATCCAGGTCATTCCCAAGCCGCCATTGAAATTGTTTTTATCTTCTTTGCTAAAAGGGTCTACCGATTGAGCAAAAACCATCGTTAGACCAAATAGAAATAAAAACAGAAATACATGAGCAATCCTTGACTTCATGGGAATCTCCTTTGTATTAAATGAAATGAAAGAATTTATTCACAGTAATTCACACTGCTGTTACCCACACCCATTCTTGTCCTTTTTTAGAATAATGTAAAAATTTGGATGGTTATAGAATAGTAAAATCATGCAAATAACGCAAGAGAAAAAGCAAATTTTTTGACATTTTTTCCTTATTAAATAGTCTTTTCCGACGAGTATGTATTGCAAACACAAGTAAAATATCTATCTAATGATTTGTTAGATCGCAGCTCGCCATTCAACACGAAACGATCTTCGTTTCGCACTGCGAAGTAACCTGCCTTTTTTTACGGCAGAAGTGTGGGATATGCCCAAAAAATAAACACAAAATTGTCTTGATTGTGGACAAAATATGCCTCGTGTCCGATAATCTAACTTTTGACTTAAAAAAAATTAAAGTTTTTAAGTAATTGTAAAATCAATTACTTATTAATTGTGCTTAAATGATTCGCTTCCAGATTGGCACGGAAAATGCCATATAAATAGCAAAAATAAAGGAAAAAACTCAGGAGGAGCGAGAGAATGGCACAAAATGCTACCGACCCCATTTGGTTAGATTACAAAGTCAACAATAACCTCAAATCAAGACAACAGCTTTTGTTACGCTACCTTGGACTGGTTAAATATGTTGTCCGCAAAATGATTAAAAATTATCCTCAGGCATTGGAAGAGAATGACCTTTACCAGATCGGCATTGTTGGTCTGGCCGAGGCAATTGAACGCTTTGACCCCAACTACGGCATTAAATTCGAAACCTATGCCATCCCTCGTATTAAAGGTTCTATTATCGACGAATTGCGCAAACTGGATTGGATTCCTCGTTCATTGCGTGCTAAATTGAACACCTATCGTGATAAAAGTGTGGAACTGGAACAAAAGTTTTCCGGAAATTACACCGATGCGGAAATTGCCAGTGGGTTGGGGCTGAATGAAAAGGATGTCAAAAACATCAAACGTGATATGAACTCTGCGAATTTGTATTCTTTGGACAAACCCCTAGATAATAATGGCAAACAAAATCTTTATGATCTTATTGAAGATCAAGATTATGTAAGAGTGGATGAAAAATTAGAAGAAGAGGAAATGAAAAGAGTGTTACTCAAAGCAATCAAAAAGCTGCCCGAAAAAACTCGTTTGGCCATTACATTGTACTACTACGAAAAGCTCACCTTTAAGGAAATCGGCAAAATTTTGAACGTCTCCGAATCGCGAATTTCTCAAATTCATTCCGAGACGATGGCCAAATTGCGTAAAGAAATCAACAAGATGATTTACGCTTAAGAGTTGAAATTATCAATCAGAAGTGGTAATTTAAAATTTCGGGACCAATACAAAAGAGATATGTATGAGCGAAGAAGCCAAAGTTCTCATTGTTGATGACGACAAAGAGAATGTTGACCTGATTGCCTATTTTTTAAAACCGCAAAACTACAGCATTGTCACTGCACACGATGGAGTGGAAGCCCTGCGCCTGGTAGAGAGTGAAAATCCCGATATTATTTTACTGGATATCCGCCTGCCCAAAATGGACGGGTTTCAGGTTTGCGAGCGCATAAAAAAAAATCATTATTCCAAATTTATTCCCATCATAATGATTACCGCTCTGAAAGACTTGAAAAGTAAAATTCAAAGTCTGGAAGCCGGAGCAGACGATTTTATTTCCAAACCCTTCGAAAATATTGAATTGCTTACGCGCGTCAAATCGCTGTTGCGCATCAAAAGGTACCATGATGAGTTGGAGAAAAAAAACAAAGAGTTGGAAGAGAAGAACAAAGCCTTAATGCGCATGGATCAGTTCAAAGAGGAGCTAAGCCACCTTATTGTACATGACATGAAAAATCCTATCTTTGTTATTCAGGGCAATTTACAGATGCTTTCGATGGGCATGGATGACAGCCAGCCGCAACTTAAAAAATATGTAAACCGTATCGACCGCAGCACACAGAATTTGTTGCGCATGGTGATGAATCTGATCGATATTACAAAGATCGAAAGCGGTTCCATGAGTTTGAAATTAGAATTGGCCAGTTTGAATGACGTGCTGGAAAAGAGCATTCAAAAATTGAAAGACTTCCCTGAGTTTTCCGGTAAACAATTTAATGTGAAATTTGCCGAACAAATTCCATACACGAAGATGGATATTTCGGTTATGGAACGCGTTATCGACAATCTTCTAAGTTTTGCCATTGCCAACGTGCCCTCTGATGGTCGCGTGGATGTGGAAACCTTTAAAACCGAAAAAACTATCGGGGCTGCTGTTCATGACTTTGGACAGCAAATTCCGCTAAAATACGGCGATAATGTTTTTAATAAATTCCGTCAGGTAGAAATTAAAAAAGAAGGCTATCGGGTCGGCCGAGGCCTGGGATTAACATTTTGTAATTTGGCCATTGAAGCGCATGGCGGAAAAATGTATCTGGATGAAAACAACACCGTAGGTAATCGGATTGTTTTTGAGCTTCCCATTCAAAAATAGATTCCTTCCTTATTTTCCCTTTCAAATTAAAGTTCTCAGGTTGCTTTCCGAATATTTACTTCAACGATGTTGGGTAGGTTTAATTTTTTTACAGGGATCTCTTCCATGGATGAAGATAGAATCTCCAGAGCAAAGAAAGAAAAATTAATGAAAGAATTAGAAAAAGAAAAATTGGAATTAATTCAATTGCGAATTCGTAATAAATTTTATGAACGCGAAGAGATATTGGAAAAAGTTGTAAACGAAATTATTCATCGCGAAATGAAATATAATTAAATTTTGCTAACCTAACGTCTTGTTATTTACCTGTCTTATATTTTTAAAATTAGAAGATAATCACCATGTGTTATAACTTAGTGTTTATTAAAGAAAGATAACTTCTTACCCGTTTTATATATTTTGCAATTATATACATTGTTTCTGATAAAAATTCAATTTTAATTTAAATAACCTACCTATTGTATTTTTGCTAATTTTTTGCTAACATTTTTCTATCGAATTTCTAAAATGACGGGGGGCATTTTTTTCGTATGTTAGCATTCTTGAAAACCAATTGCGTTTCATCTTTAAATAACTAACCATTCATTAACAGGAGGAGGTTCTATGAAGGCCTTTTTAATGGTACTATTTTCCGTATTCTTTGCGGCCTCTGCTTTTGCCGGTTCTATTGCCGGAAAAGTAGTTGACAAGCAAACCGGGCAGCCTTTAGTGGGGGCCAATGTGTACATCGAAGGAACGACCATTGGCGCGGCCACTGATGACAACGGTATGTACTACATCAAAGTGGACGATGGTACATACACGCTCGTTTGCAACTATGTGGGGTATGCCGACCAACGCGTTAAGATTCGTGTTAAAGGTGATGTAAAACAAGACTTTGCCTTAACCGAATTCTTGTTTGCCAAAACCATCGAAGTAATTGCCGATCGGGCGCAAGAACGCGTTACCCCGGTTGCTTTTACCAACGTGAATCAGGAACAAATGGAAGTCCGTTTGGGCTCTCGTGACATTCCTCTGGTATTGAATACCACACCGTCTGTTTATTCGACCCAACAGGGTGGTGGTGCCGGTGATGCCCGTATTAATGTGCGTGGTTTTAATCAACGTAACGTTGCTATTATGATCAACGGTGTGCCGGTAAACGATATGGAAAACGGTTGGGTTTATTGGTCCAACTGGGATGGTGTTGGTGATGCTACGGCTTCCATTCAGGTGCAACGCGGTTTGAGTGCCGTGAACCTGGCTACGCCCTCTATCGGTGGTACGATCAACATCGTTACTGCGCCGACCCAGACGACCCCGGGCCTGAAGTTTAAACAAGAATATGGCTCCGGTAATTTCCTTAAAACAACGTTTGTGTTTAACACCGGTTTGTTGAAAAACAAATTCGCCTTTAACGGTGCAATTGTACGTAAGACGGGCGACGGTATTATCGACAAAACGTGGACCGATGCCTGGGCCTACTATTTTGGCGCAAGCTGGAACATCAACGAAAAGAACCGTTTGGAATTGTACGCTCTGGGCGCTCCGCAACGTCATGGCCAGAATCTTTACAAACAGAATATCGCGGTTTACAGCAAAAAGTTTGCTAAAGACTTAGGCTACACGCAGGAACAGTTGGATTATTGGACTGAATTCGGTCGTACGTTCAACCAGAACTGGGGTCCTGTTAGTCCTTCTTACACGGGCAAACAGGCCGTTGGCGACAAAACATTCGATCGCTACGACAAAAACTTCATCAACGAACGTGAAAACTTCTATCACAAACCGCAAGTTAACTTGAACTACTACTCCCAATTGAGCAAAACAATGAACATCACTAATGTGCTCTATTATTCCGGTGGTATGGGCGGCGGAACCGGTACTTATGGAAAATTCGCTCCGGATTTTTCGACCCATCCCTGGACATGGAAATGGGACAACATCATTAACAAACAAAAAGGCGATACCGCAAAAACAATTTTGCGCAACAGCCGTAACAACCAGTGGACTATTGGCGATATCTTCAAGTTCAACTGGAAAGTGAACGAAAATCTGTCCACCACCTTTGGTATCGATTGGCGTACGGCCGAAATCGAACACTATCGTGAAGTACGCGACCTCCTGGGGGGCACGTTCTTCGTTTACACCGGCAATGAATTTGATACCACGCCTGAAAGCCATCAAAAACGTTTGGGCGACAAAATTGCTTACTACAACACCAATACGGTGGATTGGTTAGGCGGTTTTGCTCAGGCCGAATACACCAAAGACAAATGGACGGCTTACGGTACCGTTGGTTATTCCACGATTAAATATTCGTACACCAACCATTTCAAAAAAGCTGCCGACGGTGGTGAATTCAAATTAACGGCCGACCCGATCAGCGGCTTCCAGATTAAGGGTGGCGGTATGTATCGTATTACCGAACATGGCGATATTTACGCCAATGTTGGTTACGTACAAAAAGTACCTATTTTCGATGCCGTTATCGACGACCGTCATGGTGTTTTCGCCAACAACCCTGAAAACGAAAAATTTACCTCGTTTGAATTGGGTACAAACTGGCACCTGATGAACAACACCTTGACCTTGAAAGCCAATATTTACAACACCTTGTGGCAAGACCGCGCTTTGCCGCGTTCTATCCAAACTGCACCCAACGTATACGACATCCTGTTTATCACCGGTTTGGATCAATTGCATCAGGGTATTGAATTTGAAGCTGCTTACCAGCCCTCGCATCTCTATCGTTTGGATTTAGCCGGTTCCATCGGTAACTGGAAAGTTTTAAACGACGTTTCCGGTCAATACCGCGAAGCCGATTCCCAGACGGGTACGTTGATTACCAAGACCTATCAGGTAGCTTTGAAAGATCTGAAAATCGGTGATGCCCCGCAGACGCAAATTTCCGTTGCCGGTACCGTATTCCCGATTAAAGGTTTGATGGCACAAGTCGTGGCGCGTTATTATGGCAGTTACTATTCCGATTGGGATCCCACCAGCCGTATCGTTTTCGACGGTGCAACTCCCGATCACGGACAGAGCTGGGAAATCCCAAGTTTTACTCTGTTCGATTTACACACCTCTTACAAATTGCCGTTCCACCTGAGTGGTGTTAAGTTCCGTGTATTCGCACATGTCTTCAATCTGTTAGACACCGAATACATCTCCGACGCTCTGGACAACAGCAAATACAATGCTTACAAAAAAGACGGCAAAAATCACAAAGCGGATGACGCCGAAGTTTTCTTTGGCTTGCCGCGTTTCTTTAACGTAGGTATCTCGGTTACCTATTAATACGGAAACTGTGTACAGCTTTAAAGGCTCCCCGCGGGGAGCCTTTTTTTGTGGTGCTATCATTGTGTTTTGTCTCCCCAAAAACCCTCATCGTTTGTAATAATTTCTGTTACATCAAAATCACAAATTCTTTGCTTTTACCTGTGTGAAACCTTTCGTAAATTAGAATTGATAGTCGTTGTTTTAGGCGGAAAAATGAACCGAATTACCACAATTTCTTCACAGCCTCATTTGAATTGTGCATTCTCTTTAACTTTTACTCAATATATTTTAGGAGGAAACCATGAGTGATTTTGTAAGTGAATTAATGGCTCAGGTAAAAGCCAAAAACCCGGATCAACCGGAATTCCATCAGGCCGTCCAGGAAGTGGCCGAATCGTTGAGTTTGGTCTACGAACGTCATCCGGAATATCGTTCGGCCAAAATTTTGGAACGCATCATCGAACCCGAACGCGTGATCATGTTCCGTGTACCCTGGCTGGATGATCAGGGCGAAATCCAGATCAACCGCGGCTATCGTATCGAAATGAACAGCGCCATTGGTCCTTACAAAGGCGGTTTGCGTTTCCATCCTTCCGTGAATCTGGGCATCTTGAAATTCTTGGCTTTCGAACAAGTTTTCAAAAACAGCTTAACCACGTTGCCCATGGGTGGCGGTAAAGGTGGTTCCGATTTCGATCCCAAAGGCAAAAGTGACAACGAAGTTATGCGTTTTTGCCAGAGCTTTATGACCGAATTGTATCGTCACATTGGCCCGAACACCGACGTACCGGCCGGTGATATCGGCGTTGGCGGACGCGAAATTGGTTACCTGTTTGGTCAATACAAACGTTTGCGCAACGAATTTACCGGCGTTCTGACCGGCAAAGGCCTGAACTGGGGCGGCTCGCTCATTCGTCCGGAAGCAACCGGTTACGGTTCGGTTTATTTCGCAGCCGAAATGCTGGCAACCCGCGGCGAAACGTTAGAAGGCAAAGTTTGTCTGGTATCCGGTAGCGGTAATGTGGCTCAGTACACCGTCGAAAAATTGCTCGAATTGGGTGCCAAGGTAGTAACCCTGTCCGATTCCAGCGGCTATATTTATGACGAAGAAGGCATCACCCGGGAAAAATTAGACTTCGTAATGGAACTGAAGAACTTGCGTCGCGGACGCATTAAAGAATATGCCGAAGAATTCAAGAGCGCGGTTTACACTCCGGCCGATCCGAATTTGGGCTACAATCCTCTGTGGGATCACAAAGCCGATTGTGCTTTCCCCAGCGCAACCCAGAACGAAATTAACGGTAAAGATGCCGAAAATCTGATCAAAAACGGTGTTTACGTGGTGAGCGAAGGCGCCAACATGCCCAGCACACTGGATGCCGTGAAGATCTTCCTGGATCACAAAATTCTCTACGCTCCGGGCAAAGCAGCCAATGCCGGTGGTGTAGCCGTTTCCGGTCTGGAAATGTCGCAGAACAGCATCCGCCTGCAGTGGAGCAGAGAAGAAGTGGACAACCGCTTGCGCGAAATCATGAGAAACATCCACAAAACCTGTATGGATACGGCCGAAGCCTACGGAACCCCTGGCAACTACGTCAATGGTGCCAACATCGGCGGTTTCCTGAAGGTGGCCAATGCCATGATGGATCAGGGTGTTGTCTGATTTTTAAAAACACCGCAAAATCGAAAGCCCCGCAAAAGCGGGGCTTTTTTGTTTCTTTACTCCGCTCCGGCCTCCCGTTTTTTCAATTTTAGTAATTGTTTTTCCGATCTTCTTAAAAATAAAAATTTCCTTTGGCTAAAAATGCGCTAACTCAAATAAAATCAATAAATCTGTTTCTGGCACTATTCTTGTAAAACTACATTTCAAAATGTAGAAAAAGTATATTTTAAAATGGGGTTGTACGTAAGGCATGGATGAACAGGTCGATTACTACGAACCGATCATGGCCATTGGCACCATCGCTCAAAAGCTGAACATTGCCGTGCAAACCGTGCGGCTTTATGAGCAAGAGGGTTTGATTCTTCCCCACAAAACACCCACCGGTCGACGTTTGTACAGCATGCACGATTTAAACCGTCTGCGCTGTATTCGGCGCATGATCAAAGATGACGGGTTAAATCTGCAGGGTATCAAACGCATCTTTTCACTCATTCCCTGCTGGGAATTCAAAGGCGGACTGGACAACGACTGCCGCAACTGTCCGGCCTACTATTCTGCGGAGGGCCCGTGCTGGAGCCTGAGCAAAGTAGGCGAAAAGTGCGTATTGGAAGACTGTCGTTCCTGTCCCGTGTACCGCCTGGAATTTCATTGTGACAAATTAAAATCGCTGATCTTCGGGCACAACGCTCCAAGTGATCAATAAAGAATGAAATAATAGATGACATGACGGAACGAGGTTTAACGGAGGAGTCGTGAATGAATTCTAAAATGAAGCGCCGTGAGTTTATTAAAATTGCCGGTGCCGGAACCGGAGCAATGGTTGTTGCTCCGAAATTGTACGCCGAATTCGGGAAGAAAGACGAAGAATTGCTGGAAAGCGGTTCGGCAGAACGTACGCCGACTTATTGCGAAATTTGTTTCTGGAAATGTGCCGGTTGGGTGTACAAAAAAGACGGGAAACCGTGGAAAATTGTGGGAAACGAAGATGATCCCAATAGCCGCGGGCGTTTTTGTCCCCGCGGAACCGGTGGCATTGGGGCCTATACCGATCCCGATCGTCTGAAAAAACCGTTGTTGCGTGTGGAAAAGAATGGTAAACAGGTATTCAAAGAAGTTAGCTGGGACGAGGCCCTGAATTTTATTGCCGATAAATTGCGGGATATTGCCCAAAAACACGGGCCGGAGTGTGTGGCATTGTTTAGCCACGGTTCGGGCGGTTCCTATTTTAAAAATTTGTTGGCCGCCTTTGGCACCAAAAATGTGGCGGCACCCTCTTATGCCCAATGCCGCGGCCCTCGCGAAGAAGCATATTTGCTGACGTTCGGCGATGGGGTGGGTTCTCCCGAACGGACCGACATCGTAAACAGCAAGTGTCTGGTATTGTTGGGTTCGCACATCGGTGAGAACATGCACAACGGCCAGGTGCAGGAATTTTCGCAGGCCGTGGCCAACGGAGCGACCGTTATTACGGTTGATCCGCGTTTTTCTACCGCGGCCAGCAAATCCAAATATTGGCTGCCCATCAAACCCGGAACCGATCTGGCGCTTCTTCTGGCCTGGATTCACGTCATCATTTACGAAGAACTGTACGACAAGGATTACGTCAAAAAGTACACCATCGGGTTTGAACAATTAAAGCAGGCGGTCAAACACAATACGCCGGAATGGGCCTATCCTATTACAACCATCAAACCGCACATCATTCGTCAAACGGCGCGCGAAATGGCCATGCACGCTCCGGCCACCATTGTGCATCCCGGACGCCACGTTACCTGGTACGGCGATGATACCCAGCGGGTGCGTGCCGGCGCTATTTTGAATGCGCTTTTGGGTTCGTGGGGCAGAAGAGGCGGGTTTTATTTCCCGGCCAAGGCCCATGTGCCCAAGCCCCCCATTCCCAAATATCCCAAGCCGCGCAGGGATTGGCGCAAAGCATTCCCCGATCAGTTTCCACTGGCCAACCTGGCTTTGTCTTCCGGTATTTGCGACGCCACCATCCCTTCGGCCGAGCGCAATTGCTCGTTTAAAGCGTGGATTGTGTACGGAACCAACCTGATTCAAACATTGCCCCAACCCCAAAAAACACTGGAGGCCATTCAGAATCTGGAATTGCTGGTGGCCATCGATATTTTACCGGCGGAAATTACTGGGTGGGCCGATGTGGTTCTACCGGAATGCACCTACCTGGAGCGTTACGACGATTTGCGCATTTCTCCGGGACGCGTGGCCTCGGTTGCCCTGCGGGCACCGGCATTTAAACCTAAATACGATTCCAAACCCGCTTACTGGATTGCCCGGGAGCTGGCAAAAAGACTGGGGCTGGAAAAGTATTTCCCTTACGAAAAGATCGAAGATTATCTGGATTACCGCCTGAAGGCCATTGGCAGCAGTTTGGAAGAAATGAAAAAAATCGGTGTAAAATTAATCGAAAATCCCGAACACCGCTTTTATCTGGAAGAAGGGGAAGATTACGAATTCGGTACGCCTTCGGGAAAAATTGAATTGTATTCCACCACGTTGGCCGATTACGGTTTCGATCCCATTCCTCGCTACACCCACCACGAGGAGCCACCGGATGGCTACTATCGTTTGCTTTACGGACGCGCTCCCATGCATTCGTTTGGTCGGACCATTAACAACCCGAACCTTTCTCAGCTTATGAAGGAAAACGAAGTGTGGATTAATCGCAAGGTTGCCGAGCAATGGGGCATTAAAAACGGAGAGTACATTGTCCTGGAGAATCAGGATGGCATCCGTTCCCGTCCGATAAAGGCCAAGGTCACCGAGCGTATTCGCCACGATGCGGTGTTTATGGTGCACGGTTTCGGGCACAGCGACAAGCGTTTGCATCGTGCTTACCATCGGGGCGCCGATGATCAAAAGCTGATTAGCCGGGTTAAGCTGGATCCCATCATGGGAGGTACCGGAATGCGTGTGAATTTTGTGACTTTTAGAAAGGAGGAAGCCTGATGCCCAGATATGCTATGGCCATAGATACCAAGCGTTGTGTGGGCTGCGCCGATTGCGTGGTGGCCTGCCAAACCGAAAACAATGTTCCTTTGGGCTATTGCCGCGATTGGATTGTGCAGGAAATGACCGGCAGTTTCCCCGATCTTTTTCTGGAGATTCGCTCCGAACGCTGTAACCACTGCGAAGATGCACCGTGTGTTCGCACCTGTCCCACGGGGGCCAGTCACATTGCCGAAGGGGGCATCGTGCTGGTAACCCACGAAGAATGCATCGGCTGTAAAGCCTGTATTTCTTCCTGCCCTTACGATGCGCGTTACGTGCATCCGGAAGGTTATGTGGACAAATGTACCTTCTGTATTCATCGCGTGCGCGAAGGAGAAAATCCGGCGTGCGTAAGCGTGTGCCCGACCCATGCCATGATTTTTGGCGATCTGGAGGACGAAAACAGCGAAATTTCCATTGCTTTACGTACCAGAAAACACAAAGCGTTGATTCCCGAGGCGGGAACCAAACCTCACGTTTACTATTTGTTGTGAACAAAGTTCAGGGAGTTTTATCGATGAAAGAAATACAGATTACTTCGGGAAGAATGAATCCGGGCATCGATCCTGTGTTGCATGCCTGGGGATGGGAAATACCGCTTTATCTTTTTATCGGCGGATTGGTAGCCGGAATTTTGTTTTTTTCGGCCTTGTTTTATTTGCGTAATGAGGGCGAAAAGTACAAGGCGGCCGTAAAGATTGCTCCTTTGTTTGCGCCGCCCTTGCTGGCCATTGGGTTGTTTGCCTTGTTTTTGGATTTGAGCCACAAGTTGTACTTTTGGCGTTTGTACACCACCATTCGTCTGGAATCGCCCATGTCCTGGGGCGCCTGGACGCTGATGCTGGTTTTCCCGCTTAGTGTGCTGTGGGCATTGCCCTTTTTGCGGGAGTTGTACCCCGGTTTTCTGAAAAATTGCAAACTGGCAAATCTGTTGACCGAATGGGCTCAAAAATTTGCCAAACCAATAGCCTGGGCTTTCATTTTCCTTTCAATTATTTTGGGCATGTACACGGGAATTTTACTTTCGGCCTTTAATGCCCGTCCTTTCTGGAATACCTCCATCCTGGGCCCGCTGTTTTTGGTTTCCGGGTTTTCCACGGGAACAGCCTTTATTATTCTCCTAAGTAAAGACCACCACGAACGGCAGTTGTTCAGCAAAATCGACATGGGACTCATTGCCACGGAAATCTTTTTGATTATTCACATGTTCATGGGCTTTTTAGCCAGCACGCAGGTACACGAAGATGCCGCCAAATTATTTTTGGGCGGGCCGTACACGGCTATTTTCTGGACCTTTGTTTTTACGTTGGGGCTGGTTGTGCCTTTGATTGTTGAATTGATGGAATGGCGCGGACGTAAAATACCCATTGCCATTCCCGCATTGCTGGTGCTAATGGGAGGTATTATTTTACGGTTTATTGTGGTCGATGCGGGGCAATCGTCGCGTTGGTTGTATCGTTTCATGAAATAAAAAAGGAATGAATCATGAAAGAACAAAAATTTTGGAATCCTTATTGGGCCGGCGTGGGCCTTGGGTTAACCCTGTTATTTACCTTTGTATTAATGGGGCGCGGTTTAGGAGCGTCTGGTGCATTGATGCGTTTTGATGTGTGGTTCTTAAAGCTTATTGCACCCGGCCATGTGCAGGCAAATCCCTATTTTGCCAAATATGCCGAGCACACGCTTTCGAATTGGCTGGTTTTTGAGTTGATTGGTGTGATGATTGGCGGCTTCCTTTCCGGGGCCCTGGCCGGACGACTGAAAGTTAAAACCGGCAAAGGCCCTCGCATTTCCGACAAAGGGCGCTGGATTTTGGCTTTTGTGGGCGGGGCTTTTATTGGCTTTGCCGCACGTTTGGCACGGGGTTGCACCAGCGGACAGGCTTTGACCGGGGGCGCCACTCTGGCCCTGGGCAGTTGGGCTTTTATGTTTGCCGTGTTTGCCGGTGCATACGCCACGGCCTATTTTGTTCGGAAACAGTGGATTTAAAGGATTGGAGAAGAAAAAATGGCACCATTTTTTAAATTCGGATATTTTGGCCCGGAAGTCGGTTTGATTATCGCCTTGATTTCGGGCATCGGCTTTGGCTTTTGGCTGGAACGCGCCGGCTTTGGCGAAAGCCGCAAGCTGGCTTTGCAATTCTATTTCAGAGATATGACTGTGCTAAAGGTGATGTTCATGGCCATTGTTACGGCCATGTTAGGGCTTCTGTATTTAACACTTTTCGGCTGGCTGGATTTGTCCAAAGTGTTCGTTAATCCCACATTTTGGGTTGCGCAGGTTGTCGGCGGACTAATCTTTGGCGTGGGCTTTGCCATCGGAGGGTACTGCCCGGGCACCTCGGTTGTGGGGGCGGTACTCGGCCGGATCGATGCCTATTTCTTTTTGGCAGGCGCTTTGTTCGGGATGTTGGTGTTTGGCGAAATGTTTTCCTTATTGAAAAATTTGTACAATGCGGGTGCGATGGGTGTGGTCACTCTCGGTCAGTGGCTTGGCGTTTCCAGCGGAATGGCCGCATTTCTTGTTACACTTTTGGCGGTTGGCATGTTTGTGGGTGCCGAATGGTTGGAAAGTAAATTCAGAGAGGAGCCGGCAGAATGAAATTATCTTCAAAAATTATCGGATTTGGCTTACTTGTGCTGCTGGGGCTGATTTTAGCTTTTGCCCCGGTTGACCGCTCGTCTCACCCTCAGGTGGATAGCAAAGCCCTGTTGGCTGAACTTCAGCAGCGCAATTATTATATTTCCCCTGAGGATCTGGCACACAAAATCATCGATAAAGAGCCGGGGTTTGTGGTCGTGGATGTGCGCAGCAAAGAAGATTACGACCAATACCACATTCCCGGTAGCATTCATATTCCGCTAAGTGCATTGCTTTCCAGTGAAGAGCTGAAAGATTTAGCCCGGGACAATGCGATTATTTTAACGTCTAATGGAAATTCAATGGCGGCACAGGCCTGGCTGCTTTTGCGTCAAAACGGCGTTGATGATGTGTACATTCTTTCGGGAGGAATGAATCACTGGGTGCAGGTGTTTAGCCATCCGCAGCCGCCCGGAGGGGCGTACACCGATGATGAATTGTTCCGCTACGAATTCAGAAAGGCCGCCGGATCGGTGATGATGGGTAAAGCCTTTGTTCAGGAAGAGCAAAAGCAAAAGGTTAAAATACGCAAACCCGTCATTCGCAAGCGGCACAAAAAGACGAAAAAGTTAGATGAGGGCTGTTGATTTTGATGCTCTTTTCCTGCAAAGCAGGGGCCAAACAGGAAAGCACCGCTGTTCAGCGATGCTTTCCCGGCCCTCATTGTTCGTAAATCGATGATTTTTTCTTTCGTTTTAATTCTGCTTTTTTCCACAAAAAGTACAAAACGGGAATGACGATAAGCGTTAAGGCCGTGGAAGACACCATGCCGCCGACCATAGGTGCCGCAATGCGCTTCATCGTTTGCGAACCGGCCGCCGTGCCCCACAAAATGGGCAGCAGACCGACCATAGTGGTGGTAACCGTCATTAGCTTGGGACGCACCCGTTCCACCGCGCCCTCAATAATGGCTGCGTGCAAATCGTGCAAATTACGCAGTTTACCTTCCCGCAGACGCTCTTTGTACACATTGTCCAAATAAACCAACATGACCACTCCGGTTTCGGCTGCTAAACCGGCCAGGGCGATAAAACCTACTCCCACGGCCACACTAAAATTGTAGCCCAAAACGTACATGAACCAGATGCCCCCAACCAGGGCAAAAGGCAGGGAGAGCATTACCAGTAAACTTTCGGTCAGGTTTTTGAAGTTAAGATAGAGTAAAAGGAAAATTACGATCAGGGTGATGGGAACCACAAGATTCAAACGCTTGTTGGCCCGTTCCATGTACTCATATTGGCCACTCCACACGATGTTGTATCCTTCGGGAAAGGTTAGTTGGGTGTTGATGGCCTCCCGGGCTTTCTTTACGTAAGTTCCCACATCAATGCCGCGCAGGTCAACGTACAACCAGGCCGAACGTCGGGCATTCTCGCTTTTGATAACCGGTGGGCCCTTGGTAAAGGCAATGTCCGCTACGTATTCAATGGGAATTTGGGCGCCCGTTGCCGTGGAGATTAAAATGCGGCGTAACGCAGGCAAATTGTCACGCAGCTCCCGGGCGTAACGAATATTTACCGGGTAGCGCGCTAATCCTTCTACCGTAAATGTAACATTCATACCGCCAATGGCTGCTTGAATTACGTCTTCCACATCGCCCACGGTAAGACCGTAGCGGGCGGCTTCTTGCCGCTTGATTTTGAAGTCAAGGTAATTGCCGCCAACGGTTTTGTCCGAAAAAACGCTTTGGGTGCCCGGTACTTTTTTAAGAACCGAAGCGATTTTTTCTCCCAATTCGGAGAGCACCTTCAGATTGGGCCCCATGATTTTAATACCTACGGGTGTTTTAATGCCGGTGGAAAGCATGTCGATGCGGGTTTTAATGGGCATGGTCCAGGCATTGGTTAGGCCGGGAAATTGAATGGCGGCGTCCAACTCTTTGATCAGTTTGTCCGTGGTCATGCCGGGGCGCCACTGATCTTTCGGCTTGAGCGTAATGGTGGTTTCGATCATGGAAAGCGGCGCGGGATCGGTGGCGCTTTCGGCCCGACCGATTTTGCCGAACACATGAGCTACTTCAGGAAAACTTTTGATGATTTTGTCGGTTTGCTGGAGCAGCTCTTTGGCCTTGGTGATACTGATTCCGGGGTCGGTCGTGGGCATGTAGAGCAGGTCTCCTTCGTTCAAGGGAGGCATAAATTCGGAACCGATGCGTTGGTACGGTAAAAAGGTGAGCAGTAAAATGAACAGGGCAGCGCCTAAAGTGAGCCAGCGGTAGCGCAAAACCCATTGAATAAGAGGACGGTACAGCCGAATCAGAAAACGGCTAATGGGATTTTTCTTTTCGGAACGAATTTTCCCCCGCACAAAATAGCCCATCAGCACGGGCACAATGGTAATAGCCAGCAAGGCTGCACCGGCCATGGCATAGGTTTTGGTAAAGGCCAGCGGTTTAAAAAGACGGCCCTCCTGGGCTTGCAGGGAAAATACCGGCAGAAAAGAAATGGTGATTATCAAAAGCGAATAAAATAGTGCCGGCCCCACCTCTTTGGACGAAGCGGTAATAATGGCCCAGTGGCTTTTTCGACCTTTGGCTTTTTCGATGTGTTTGTGGGCGTTTTCGATCATGACAATGGAGGCGTCCACCATGGCGCCAATGGCGATGGCAATACCGCCCAAAGACATGATGTTGGCATTGATGCCCTGAAAATACATGATCAGAAATGAAATGAGAATGCCCATCGGAAGGGTGAACAGGGCGACAAATGCACTACGGAAATGCAACAAAAAAAGGATGCTGACCAAAGCGACCACCAGCAATTCTTCAAGCAGTTTCCAGCTTAAATTGTCAATGGCACGTTCGATTAATCCCGAACGATCGTACGCCGTTTTAATGGTGACACCCGGGGGTAACCCCTTCTTTAGTTCGCCTAACTTGGCTTTTACCCGTTGGATGGTTTTCAGAGCGTTTTCCCCGGAACGCATGATAATAATTCCCCCTACCGTCTCTCCCTGACCATTCCAATCGGCGAGGCCACGCCGTAATTCCGGGCCAATGTTTACGTGGGCAATATTGCGGATCAAAACCGGGGAACCGTGGCCATCGCTGCCAACGGGAATTTCTTCGATATCTTGAATCGATTTGATGTAGCCCAGCCCACGCACCATGAATTCGGTTTCGCCCATTTCTACCAGCCGGCCCCCCACATCGTTGTTGCTGCGCCGGATGGCCTTGCGTACGGTCTGAATGGAAATGCCGTAGGCCTGCAACTTGTCGGGATCCAACTGTACCTGATATTGTTTTACAAATCCTCCGATTGAGGCGACTTCGGCCACACCGGGCACACTGGTCAGCTCGTAGCGTAAATACCAGTCTTGAATGGAACGGAGTTGTTGCAAATCGTACTTGTTGCCGCCGTCAAGCACATATTCGTACACCCAGCCTACCCCGGTGGCATCGGGCCCGAGGGTAGGAGTGACGCCTGGCGGCAGTTTCCCGGCTACGTAATTTAAATATTCCAGAACCCGGCTCCGGGCCCAATACAAATCGGTTCCGTCTTCAAAAATGACGTACACAAAGGACAGACCGAAAAAAGAATAGCCGCGCACGGTTTTGGCATAAGGCACGGAAAGCATGGCGCTGGTTAAAGGATAGGTAACCTGATCTTCCACCACCTGCGGCGCCTGTCCCGGATATTCGGTAAAAATGATGACCTGCACATCGCTTAAATCGGGAATGGCATCGACCGGCGTGTTAAGCATGGCGTACATTCCGGCAAAGGCCACAATGGCCGTAAAAATAATAACCAGAAAGCGGTTGTCGATGGATTTTTCAATGATTTTTTCGATCACGGTAATTCTCCGTTTGTTGGTATTAGGGATGATGAGGTTGATTGATTAAATGGTCGGGTACACGTTGTTGCCAGGCAGACGTACATTACCGAGACGTTTTGTCGGTTCGATGCCTCCCATGAGCGGCCCGCCAACCGTTTAACCAATGAACCGCACCACAAAGGGCTTTTTCATCCGGCATTTTTTTGCCGTTCGGCCAGCATTTTGCGAATGGCTTCTTGCAAGCGACTTTCGCTGTCCAGCATGAACTGGGCAGAGACTACAATTCTTTCACCGGCTAACAGTCCACCGAGAATGCGCAGATTACCGTTTCCGTCTTCTTCACCCAGACGTACCTCGCGGGGTTCAAAGCGTCCCTTGCCCCGGTCGACAAAAACCACGTTTCGTTTGCCGGAACGAATCACGGCTTCGCTGGGAATGACAATAGCCTGGGGCACATTTTTCCCTTGCAAGTACACCTGAGCAAACATGCCGGGTTTTAAAATCTTCCGGGGATTGGAAAGCACGATGCGTACTTTTAGACTGCGTGTTTTTTCATTTAAATAGGGGTAAATGTAGGCGATTTTCCCCTTGAACTCTTTTTGCGGGTCGTAAGAAAGTTGCACCTTAACGGGTTGACCGGGACGGAGCCATGAAGCTTCGGTATCGTAAACGGTGGCCTGTACCCACACGCGGGAAAGGTCGGCAATGCGGTACAAGTTGCTACCTTTTTTGACGAACATGCCCTGTACTACGTTTTTGTGGATGATTACCCCGTTTACCGGTGATTCTAAGGACAGCAATTTTTGCACTTTACCCGATTTCTTCAGTTGTCTGATCTGGCTTTGGGGGATATCCCAGTAGAGCAGACGTTTGAGGGAAGCCTGCAGAAGGGCATCGGCACTTTGTCGCAATTCGGGCAGAGAGCTGTTGTCTGTGTTTTGTTTGTTCTGCAATGCTAACAAAAATTCTTGCTGGGTCGTTACCAGATCGGGAGAGTAAATTTTAAGAAGTGTTTGCCCTTTTCGTACAGGTTGCCCGGTGGCATTGACCCGTAATTGTTCCACCCATCCCGAAATTTTACTGGAAACCACGTAAATATTTTGTTCATCGTATTCGATAATTCCTACTGTGCGCAGTGTCCGGGTGAATTTTTTACGTTTTACCGTAATTGTTCGCACGCCCATGTTTTGCTCGGTCGTCGGATCGATTTTAATCAGGTTGCCTTTCGCAACCTGATTTTCGTAAACGGGTAGCAGATCCATGCCCATTTTGGATTTCCCCGGATGGTCGTAAATTTCGGTGGGGTCCATGGGAGCCTGCCAATAGAGAATCTTACCTTTTCCTGTAGCGGAAGATTGGGACCGGGAAGCCTTTTTAGGAGTTTTCTCGGGAACCAGATTCATTCCGCATTTGGGACACCGGCCGGGGTGATCGGAATGAACTTTCGGGTGCATGGGGCAGGTGTAGGACAAATGGCTGGAGTCGCCCGGTGCCATTGGAGCGTTTGTGTCCATTGGCATGTCCGTGGTGTGTTCGGATGGGGCTTCGCCAATGCCCGCTTTGACGGGAACCAAATTCATCCCGCACTTGGGACATTGTCCCGGATGATCGAGAATGACCTCCGGGTGCATGCCACAAGTCCAGAGTTGTTGCTTCTCCGTTTTGTTCTGTTCGCTCCGGGGCTCTCCGGAAGCAGGTTTTTTGTCTTTCCCGCACGCGACGATTATGCCCAATGCCAGCACAAGTAAGCCGGCGAAGAGAACAACGTGTCTTAGTTTGCGATTCATGGTAAATACCTCCTTTGGGTGAATGTGTTTACAAATGTCTGCGTTCGAACGTTTGGTTAAACGTTCGTTAATTAAAGTGTTGAATGGATGTGGCGCGGTTCTTTAAATTGCGCCGTAATACCGTCACAAAGTGTTTTTTCATTCTCCGTTCCTTGCTCCCGTTACGTATTCCAGCTCAGCCAGAGCCTTGTAATAGTCGCTGATGATTCGCTGATATTCCAGCTCGGTTTGGAATAAGGTCATTTGATTATTGACAAGAGTTAAAAAATCGATTTTACCGTTTTGGTAGCCGGCGCGTGCCGCCATTAGTGATTGGCGTGCCTGCGGCAAAACAGATGTACGGTAAAGTGCTTCTTGCCGGAAACTGCGTTTTAAAATGCTCAGTGTTTTGGTTAAGGCTTCGGAAATCTGGTTGCGGACTTCCCGCAAAGTATTTTGGATGCCGGTCTCGAGCATGAACGCCGCCTCGATTTGTTTATTCTGTTTGCGGTGGGCAAATATCGGAAGGCGAAAGCTGATCCCAAAAGAAATAAAGTCTTGCCCGCCTGTGCCATTGATTAGCACATCGCGTTGCGTGTAAGTTAGGGAAAGGATGAGATCGGGCCAGAAGTTTTTGCGTGCCAATGCACTTTTCTCCTTGCTTTCTTGCAAACGCTTTTGCCAGAGAAGAAGTAACGGACGCTTTTTTTGCATTTGAATCAGCAGAGTGTCCCTGGCAAAATGCGGAGCAGGCAAGGACGAAGGTATTACCGGAACGATGGGCGGGTTGTCCCGGCGATTAAGCAGACGGTTAAGACGTGCCGTCAGGACCGTGCGCTTTTGCTCCAACACAAGAAGCCGATCGTTCAGACGCGCCATTTCTACCTGGGCTTTTAATACATCCTGTTGCAGACCTTTCCCCACGGAGTATTTGACGGTCGCAATTTTAACTAACTCACTTAATAAGGCTTTATTCTTTTGTGTGGTACGAATAGCCTGATCGATGTAATACAATTCGTAATAGGTCTCTTTGACTTCCTTAATCAGTGCGTTTTTCATCTCCTGTAAATTGGCTTCGTTTGTTTCGGCCCTGCTGCGTGCAATGGCGCTTTTAAGACGTAACTTTCCGGGGAATGGAAAACTTTGTGTTAAACTTATTTGTTTGCCACTCATGGCCTCGCGGTTAAATGCCAAATGGTTGTCGGGCACGTTCAACACGCGCAGGCTAAGAAGCGGATCGGGTAAGGAACCGGCCGGGGATATCTGCGCGCGTGATGCTTTGCTGAGATCCCGATATGCCTTGAGTTGCGGGTTGTTGCGCAGTGCTT
>Ga0256914_1000613_pt1 | contig 34866 bp, 27 predicted proteins | sample HulkmetaG_FD_191571 | JGI IMG/M metagenome (GOLD analysis project Ga0256914, IMG submission 191571) | Hydrothermal chimney microbial communities from Main Endeavour vent field at the Juan de Fuca Ridge, Pacific Ocean - Hulk | ecosystem: Environmental > Aquatic > Marine > Hydrothermal vents ... | reverse complement strand
ATAACCATATCAATTATACTGTAACAAACGATAAAAATAACTTTAAACTGTCAAATATTTTAGGTGGGATACAAAATATACCTTTTATGATACTTTACGATAAAAATGGTCAAACTATTACTCACTATATAGGCATAATACCCGAAGAGATGATAAATTCCGATATACAAAAAGAGATTGGCAAATGATAAGTTTTATAAAAAAATCTCTTAAAAAAACAACTGAAGCTATAAAACATATTGCTCCGCAAAAAAAAGAAAAAATTACCAAAGAAGACTTGGAAGATATACTTCTTGAAGCTGATGTTACTTATGAGACAGTTGAAGAGATAATACTCTATCTTCCTGCAGGTGAATGGGTAAAAAGAGATGATCTTAAAAGAGTACTTTTATCATATTTTTTGGAAATAAAAAATAATCCCAAAAATGATATAAAACCATTTGTGGAATTAATACTCGGGGTTAATGGTGCCGGCAAAACTACCACCATAGCCAAACTTGCCAACTTTTATAAAAAATCAGGTAAAAAAGTGATGCTCGGAGCCAGTGATACTTTTAGAGCAGCTGCGGTAGAACAGCTAAAAAAATGGGCACAAAAACTTGATATCCCCGTGATTGCTACCAAACAAGGACATGATCCTTCGGCAGTAGCTTACGATACCATAAAATCCGCAATTGCCAAAGGATATGACAATGTTCTGATTGATACTGCGGGCAGGCTTCACAATCAGACAAATCTTTCAAATGAGATAAAAAAAATTGTGCGTATTTGCAACAAGGCAAAAGAAGGAGCACCGCACCAAAAAATACTTATACTTGACGGAACACAGGGAAACTCGGCAATAAATCAGGCAAAAGCTTTTAAGGAAATTGTAGGTATAGATGCGATTATCATTACCAAGTTGGACGGAACTGCCAAAGGCGGAGCACTTTTTAGTATAGCAAGCGAACTGAAACTTCCTATTTTATACATAGGCATGGGTGAAAAAGAGAATGATTTGGTGAAATTTGACCCGAATGAGTTCGTAGACGGGCTTTTGGATTCTTTTTTTACAAATGGGCAAGATGGCTAAATCAAAACAGCTTTTTGAATGCCAGGCATGCGGATATCAGACTTCAAAGTGGATGGGAAAGTGTCCGAATTGCGGTGCATGGGAACAGATAGTCGAATTAAGCAAAACACAAATTGAAATTCTTAAACAAACTTCTCAACATAAAAAAGAGATCCAATCAGCTGAACCGCTAACACAAATCAAAGAAGAAAATATACAAAGATATTCATCAAATTCTAAAGAATTGGATCTTGTACTTGGCGGTGGCATAGTGCCCGGTAGTTTGGTACTCATAGGGGGCAGTCCCGGGGTTGGCAAATCAACTCTTCTTTTAAAAATTGCAGGTAATTTGGCAAAAAGCGGTCAAAAAGTTTTATATGTAAGCGGGGAAGAGTCAAAATCACAAATAAAACTAAGAGCAAACAGGCTTGAAGTAAACCATGACAATATATATCTTTTAACTGAAATTGAACTTGAAAATGTATTTATCGAGCTTGAAAAAAATCATTATGATATGCTTATAGTTGATTCTATTCAAACTTTATACTCAAACAAACTTACCGCCGCACCGGGAAGCGTATCACAGGTGAGAGAGATAACTTTTGATCTTATGAGGTGGGGAAAAGAAAACTCCACAGCAGTGTTTATCATAGGACATATCACCAAAGAAGGCTCAATCGCAGGTCCGAGGATACTTGAACATATGGTAGATACGGTTTTATATTTTGAGGGGGATACTTCAAAAGAGATAAGACTTTTAAGAAGCATAAAGAATCGTTTCGGCTCAACCAGTGAAGTAGGAATATTTGAAATGGGCCAAAAAGGCTTGATAAGTGCGGAAAATATATCAAAAAAGTTTTTTTCCAGAGATGCAAGCCAACCGGGATCTGCCATAACAGTTGCCATGGAAGGCACACGAGCCATCATACTTGAAGTACAGGCACTTGTAAGTGAAAGTAATTTTCCAAATCCCAAAAGAAGTGCAACCGGATTTGAGCTAAACAGGCTCAATATGCTTTTAGCTCTGCTTGAAAAAAAATTGGGACTTCCCTTAAACAATTATGATGTTTTCATCAATATCGCAGGAGGTATAAAAATAAATGAAACAGCTTGCGATATAGCTATCGTTGCTGCGATTATAAGCAGTTTTAGAAACAGACCTTTAAGCAAAGATACTGTTTTTCTTGGAGAAATTACTCTTATAGGCAATGTAAGAGATATTTTTAATCTTGATTTAAGACTTAAAGAAGCTGCAGTGCAAAAATTTAAAAAAGCTATAATCCCTTCAAAGCCTGTTTCACCTATGGACGGTTTGAAATATTTTGAAGTAAAAGAGGTTTCAAAACTTATAGATTGGATGTAAAGATATTTTATAATTAATTTATTTTAATTAGATATAATTTTTCCTATCAAAACAAATACACAAAGGCTTAAAATGAGCAAAACCAAACCATGCATAGAAGCTTATCATGAAATGGAAGAAAGATATGCAATGCTCGAAATTAGATTTTTCGATAAAAACCAAAGTTTACAAATAAACAATGCAGTTGTAAATGCTATAAAAGAGTTTGAAGTTTCTCCTGATATTGTAGTAGAACATAACAGCGACAATCAAGACGAAGGTATCTATATCATTGAATTTCATGATGATTACGACAAAGAATCCGGTGAATTTTTTGAAAAAATTATAAAAGATCTTAAAATCGGCCAATGCACTATGTAATACTTAAGGATATCTCTTAAATAATTTCTAAAATATACGATATAGTATAAGATATTGTACAATATGAACCAAAAACAAAAGGAATGATAATGGCTGATGAAGAAAAAAATGAAGAAAAAAAAGAAAAAAAATCAGGATCAAATCTTGTACTTATTATCATAGTGATACTTTTAGTTCTTATTTTGGTAGGAGGTGGATTGGCTGCATACTTTTTGCTAAGTGATAACTCCGAAGACCAACCGGCCAAACAACAGCAACCACAATCCAAACAGATAAAAAAATCCAAAGTTTCAAGGAATTCCGATTTACTTGAAATTGGTCCAATATATCCGCTGGATCAATTTATAGTCAATCTGCTTAGTGAAGGGGGGAGTAGATTTTTAAAAGTCAAAATGGATTTGGAATTAAGCGGACCTGAGCTTACTGCCGAACTTGATAAAAAGAAGCCTCTTATAAGAGATATAGTCATAAGAACACTCTCTTCCAAAACTTTTCAAGAAGTCAGCACCAACAGAGGAAAAGAAAAATTAAAAGATGAATTGGTTGATAGAATCAATGCCGTTTTGGCTGACGGCCAAGTAAAAAATATATTTTTCACAGAATTTGTTGTGCAGTAAATGATTGGAATTGACTTAATAAATATAAAAAGATTTGAAAAATTTTATAAAAAATTTCAACAAAAAGCACTTGAGAGATTTTTAAGTACGGAAGAGATAAAGCTTTCAAAAAAGAAGATTGAAACACTTGCCGGATTTTATGCGGCAAAAGAAGCTGTTTCCAAAGCTTTGGGGTGCGGGATAGGAAGCAAACTTTCATTTCATGATATACATATCCATAAAACTCAAATAAATGCTCCCTATTTTACTCTTCCAAAGCATATTGTACAAGAGTATAAAATAACCGAAACTTCTCTTTCCATAACCCATGAAAAAGAGTATGCGATAGCTGTTGCCTATATAAAAGCAAGTGATTTGAAAAAACTTTTTCATTAAAGTTGCCTCTAAAAAATACAGGTTATTAGAGGTGAGCTTAATTTGTTCTAAATATCAGGCACTTAAATCTCTCTCCCATAAAAGCCGGGGCTATTAAAACTTTTACCTTATTCAATGCATTTAAATATGCTTTTTCATTGCTATTTTGCCTTAAAATTTCCAAAAGCTCTATAATGCCAAATTTTACCAAAGCTCTATTTTGAGTTGTATAAATTATATTTTGTATACCGTTTTCCTTAAAAGCATCTATCAAATGTAAAAAATTTACGTCATAAGTAATATCACTTTTTTTAAACAGGGATTTTAAGCCAATACCCTCTTTTTTCAATTTCTCATTTATAGCAAACTTGGTTAGCGAAAAAAACGGGTAAACTTTGTGTTTATCATAAATTCTTATAGAAAAATCATTTCTGATATCTTTTTCACCGTAATCAAATGTTACAAACTCAAATCTCTTGATACTTTTTGACAAACTAAATGCAAAATCTTCATAACCTATTGCAACTTCACCTTTTTCTATAGAGTATTTTTTTTTAATATTTTTTGCATAAGAAGACAAATCAAAAAAATTAACTTCAAAATTTTTAACATAAAGCATTTTATCATCTTTTATCACTTCACATGGAAATGCATCAAAAATTTCATTGGAAATGATAAAAGCATTTTCTAAAGATATCTCCTCAATACTCGTAAAATAGTCAAATTTTACAGCATTGCCAAAAGAGTTTTTCATATACTCTTTTTGTATATTCAGTATATTTTTCTGCTTTTCAAGTATGGAAAACTTCAAAGTATTTAACAGTTTTGGCTTTAATGTATAAATAAATTGTATTATATCTGCGATCAAATACCCCTGATGGGCTCCAATTTCCAATATTGTTGAGTTTTCAGGCAAAAAACCATCTTCTATAACTTTTATGATGCGTTTGGCTATACTTCCTCCGAAAAATGGTGTAGTGCTAACAGCTGTATAAAAATCCCCCTCTTTTCCGATAGCTTTAAAGTTTGCATAATATCCGTCTTTACCATAAAGCCACTCTTGCATAAATGAAGAAAATTTCACATTTTTCCTTCATGCTCATACAATTTAAAAAGCTCTATATCCAAATCATTTTGGTATATTTTCTTATCAAACAAAGTGCTTTTGAGTGAATTTTTCATAGTTTTTACATCATATATGGTTTTTTCACCGCTATTAAATAAATCATTTGTTGTTTTAAGAAGTGATGCATAAAGTTTTTCCTCTTCTTTTGCCAACTCTATCTTTTTTTTGTAAAACTCTATCTTTTTTATAATGGATTTGTAAAGCTCTTTTTCACTATGCTTTTTATCAATCATTTCAAGTTTTGATTTTAAAACTTTCAATTTTTGTAACTCAATATTTTTTTTTCTGTTAATGTCATACAGTGGCATTGATATTGATAAACCGTATGATTTGTAACTATCATTTTCTGTTTTAAAATACTTTATTTTACTGTCATTATAGTTTGCAAAAAGAGATACGGTTGGCAAATAGTTCGAAATGGTCATTTTTTTCAAATACTTTAGCTGTTTGATATTTGCATTGGCATTTTTTAGAAAAATATTATTTTTTATATATTTATCTATATTTACTATTTTTAAATGCGGAATTTTTATGTTTTTATAATCCAATGTACTTAAGGTATGAAAAGTTTTTAAAAGATCCGCTTTTGTACTTTTCATATCCAAAAGTGTAATTTCAAGTCTGTTTTTGTTAAGTATTGCATTGTTTAAAAAACTACTATCAAGCACTCCGTTTAAATATTGCTCTTTTTTTCTCAATATATCTATCTTTGCATTTTTTATCAAGAGTTCTTGTTTTTGTATTTTTAAATCCATATTTTTAAGATTTAAAAGGGTTGTAAAAGCCGAACTTAACAATGATTTTTCTTTTAAAGATGTAGATAGTTTTAAAAATTCCCGATTTGCTTTTGCATACTGCACAGCATAATATATACCCCCGCTTCTAAAAATAGGTTGGTTTATTGATATACTAAATATATCACTTGTTTGTGAAGGAGTTGTTTTATCATTTTTTGTATGAGTGTAAGAAAAAGTAACGGGATTTACCCAGTCAAACTCTAAAATATCACTGCTTTTTTCATTTTGCAGTTTCTCATTTTTAATTATATCTTTTTGTGTTTTAGACAATATATCTTTGGAATTTAAAAAAGATATTAAAACAAATAAACTAAGAAATATTCTCAAAAGCACTCTCAAGCCTTTCAAAACCTTTATTGATTTCATTTTTTGTAATGGTAAGAGGCGGTAAAAACCTCAATGTATTTCTTCCTGCTTTTAAAACCAAAACTTTATGTGCCATAGCAACTCTTACTATCTCATTAAGCTTTTGCGTACTTTTTATCCTAAGCCCTCTCATAAGACCAAGACCGACAGATTTATCAATCAATTTTTCATATTTTACTGCAAGTTTTTCTAATTTTTCACTAAAATACAGCATCGTTTCATCAAGTCTGCCGCTATTTTTTTCGCTTTCAAGTATTTCAAGCACCACCAATCCTGCCCTGCTTGAAAGATAATTTCCTCCAAAAGTACTTCCGTGGTCTCCGGGAGAAAATATATCTTTTAGTTTTGTCAGAACCGCACCTATGGGGACTCCCCCGCCAAGACCTTTGGCAACAGTTATAATATCGGGGCTAATATCATAAAGATTGGATGCAAAAAGTTCACCCGTTCTATAAATTCCTGTTTGAACCTCATCAACCATAAAAAGTATATCTCTTTTTTTTAATTCATTCTCAAGCAGCTTTATCTTTTGTTTATCCTGAGGCTCTACTCCGCCCTCTCCTTGTATAAGTTCTATCATCACTCCTACAGTTTTATCATCACAAAGAGATATTATTTCATCCAAATCTTTTGCATAAACAAAACCGTCCGGATAGGGACCGAAAAAGTTATGCATCTTCTCCTGACCGGTAGCTCTAAGAGAAGTTATTGTTCTTCCATGAAAAGAATTTTTCAAAGTTATGATTTTGTATCTTTTTGGCTCTGCATCCACTTCTCCGTATTTTCTTGCTATCTTGATAGCCCCCTCATTTGCTTCGGCTCCGCTGTTGGCAAAAAATACTCTCATATCATATCCGCTCAATTCCACTACTCTTTTGGCAAGCTGTGCCTGAGGTTCTATAAGATACAAATTTGATATATGGATAATATCACTTGCCTGTTTGCATATGGCATCAGAGAGTATTTTGTTTGCATGACCGACACTCACTACTCCAATACCGCTTGTAAAATCTATATACTCTTCACCTTTTTTATCAAACAAAGTAGCATTTTTTCCTGATGTAAAATTTATATAACTTCTTCCATAAGTATGCAAAACATACTCTTTGTCTATTTCTTCCAATGTCATTTCATCTCCTAAAGATTTTCATTATCCTCTGTACCAAATATCCTATCTCCGGCATCTCCAAGCCCGGGAACGATATAACCTTTATCATTTAATTTTTCATCAAGTGCTGCTGCAAAAATTTTAATATCGGGATATTTTTCATTGATAGCTTTTATGCCTTCGGGTGCAGCAACAAGACAGATAAATGTTATATTTTTCACTCCTTTGGATACCAAAAAATCAATAGCATTCAATGCCGATCCTCCGGTTGCAAGCATAGGATCTATAAGCAATACTTCATTTTTCAATGCTTGCATAGGTATCTTATCATAATAACTTCTTGGCTGTAAAGTTATCTCATCTCTATCCATGCCCAAAAAACCTACTTTTGAATTGGGCATAAGTTTCATAAAAGGATCCAAAAGACCAAGTCCTGCTCTTAAAATAGTGACCAAAATAGGGTGAGATTTTAATTTCTTTGTTTTTGCTTTGGCAACAGGAGTTTTTATAAGAGTATCTTCAAGTTCCAACTCTTTTGTAACTTCATAAACCATTAACAAACCTATCTCATCAAGAAGCATTTTAAATTCGGGCATACTTCTTTTTTCATCTCTTAGAAGTGACATTTTGTGATCTATTAAAGGGTGATTTAATACAATTACATTCATTTTTCATCTCTCCAAAAATTTTTTATATTATTCCCAAAATTCAATTACATATTGATAAAAATCTAATAAATGGTATTGTACAATAATACAATTTTTTTAAAAGGAGTTTCTTTGAAACCGACAGATTATAACTTTAGATTGAAAGATTCCGTCGTAGGTTTGCAATTTTTATTTGTTGCATTTGGTGCTTTGGTACTTGTGCCTATCCTAACAGGACTTGACAGTAATGTGGCACTTTTTACCGCGGGTCTTGGAACACTTATATTTCAGATAGTAAACAGAAAAAATGTTCCTCCGATTTTTCTTGCTTCCTCTTTTGCTTTTATAGCCCCGATAATTTACGGAGTTCAAAAATGGGGTATAGCAGGAACTCTAAGCGGTTTGGCAGCCGCGGGATTGGTATATGTAGCTCTTAGTTTTGCTATCAGGATAAAAGGAAGCGGATTTTTACACAAACTTTTACCGCCGATAGTAGTAGGTCCGGTTATCATGACCATAGGTCTTATACTTGCACCGGTTGCGGTACATATGGCTAGCGGTCAAACAGGTGACGGAAAAATGCAGTTAGTTCCTTTTGAAACTGCGATTATTATCTCTATGATTTCACTTATCGCTACGATACTTGCCACACTTTTAGGAAAAGGCATAATTAGACTTTTGCCTATACTTATAGGGGTTATAGTTGGATATATTACTGCTTTGATATTTGGAATAGTGGATTTTACACCTTTTGTAAAAGCACCTCTGTTTGCAGTTCCGCACTTTGTCTTTCCCAAGCTAAACTGGGAAGCAATATTGTATATTCTACCTATTGCCATTGCCCCTGCAGTTGAGCATGTAGGAGATATTCTTGCAATTTCCAATGTTACAAAAGAGGATTATTTAAAAAATCCCGGACTTGAAAATACACTGCTTGGTGACGGCTTGGCTACAAGTGCGGCTTCACTTCTTGGAGGTCCTCCGAACACAACCTATTCTGAAGTAACCGGAGCTGTAACGGTAACTAAAGCATACAATCCGGCTATTATGACATGGGCTGCGATTTTTGCTATAATTTTGGCATTTTTTGGAAAACTCGGAGGTTTTTTACAAACGATTCCTGTTCCGGTAATGGGAGGTATACTTTTACTTCTTTTTGGAATTATAGCTTCAGTAGGCATGGCAACATTGGCAAATGCGAAAACCGATCTTAGCTGCCCGAGAAATATGATAATTTTATCTCTTATACTTGTATTTGCGATAGGAGGTATGAGTTTTAATTTTGGAGGAGTCGGATTTAGCGGTATCGGTCTTGGTGCAATTATAGGCATCATACTCAATCTTATACTGCCTCAACCAAGAAAAGATGAAAGTATAAGTGAAGAGTTTTTAGATATTTAAAAAGCAGATGCAAAATATAACTGTCATTCTCTTTTTCTTTGCAGTAGGAGTCGGATTAAGATTTGTTAGAGATATAAATATAGCAAAATTTTTAAATATTGGTATAATTTATATCTCTTTACCGGCTCTTGTACTATATAAAATCCCCACTCTTCATATATCGTCTAAAACTCTTACTCCTGTGATTTTGCCATGGGTCATGGCTTTTATACTTCCTTTTGTAGTGATATTTTTTTCAAAGAAATATTCTCTCTTAAAAAAAGAAACAGGAAGTTTGCTTTTAGTTTCAGTTTTAGGAAATACTTCTTTTTTAGGAGTACCGCTTATTGAACTTTTTTATGGCGGCAATTATGTACCGTATGCTCTTTTGTATGATCAATTAGGATCATTTCTCATACTTTCAACTTACGGATCACTTATAGCTGGCATATACGGAACAAATAAAAACATAAATTTTTTAAATATAGTCAAAAAAATTATATTTTTTCCTCCATTTTTATCTTTGTTATTGGCATTTTTTCTAAAAGATTTTTGGGTGCATCAAGCATTTAAAACTGTCTTAAACCCTTTGAGTTCCACTTTGGTTCCTTTTGCACTAATGAGTGTCGGCTGTCAATTAAGATTTAAAGTACCGTACAGTGAGAGAAAAGCACTCTTGATAGCTATATTTATCAAAACTGTAATTTCACCTGCAATTGCACTGATTTTATGCTTAATTTTTACGGATATGAGTATGATAGTAAAAACAAGTATTCTTGAAGCCGGAATGGGTCCTATGATAACAGCCGGCATTATGGCAAGTTTAGCCGGTTTAAAACCATCCTTGACAAATGCCATAGTAGGATACGGAATACTTTTTTCTTTTATTACTCTGCCTGTTTTTTATACGATACTGTTAAATTTTTAATCAAGGTGCCTCTAATAGCTTATACACTTTTACCAGCGGAGATAAAATAACCGGTTTAAAATACTTTTTATCATAATTTTGCAATACAAAAAGTTGTATATAAAGAGAGTTGTAAACCGTATCGTCCAATACCAGTATCTTTCTATAGTTTGTCATATAAATTACATTGATATTTGAATTGGAATCAATATTATCTGTTTTTACACTCAAGATACCGTTTTTTTTATAAACAGTTTGAACAAATCTATGCAGTCTAACTATCTTATCTCCTACAATAATTTTTCCTTCTTTTATAAGCAGTTTAACGCCTGATCCTAAATCTATCATATCTTTATTTCTGTAAAATCGTGAACTTTGAAACAGAAAATGTCCTCTTTTTTTAATTCCGCTCATTAAATCTATATTTGAAAAAAGTTCAATAGTCGGATATATATCTAACATTCTGTAAGGAAGATATATATAAATATCTCTTGTACTCTTTGGCATTTTTATATCGGTTTTAAGTGCATCAAGAAAATCATTTGTATCCTTAAAACCATAATCTTTTGTCATTTCTTCTATGTTTGAAAACAGTTTTCTTTTTTCCTCTTTTGATTTGTTTTTATCTTCATCTTCTATCTTAAACTTTTTTTCAGTATATTCGACATCAAGTCTTGCCATCTTTGCAGCAATTTCTTGCGGATGAGTGAGTATAAAGCTAACCGGAAAATTTACATCACCTCTGTGTTTTCCTCCATCGCTCAAAGTTTTTACATCCGCATAATATCTTATAGGATATCCGTAATCCCACCATGAAATAACATAATCCTCTCTTTTTGCAATTTTATGTAGCTTTTTAAGTACGGCAACTTCCGAGGAGTTAAAAACAGTCGGTACTTTGTAGTGTATTATATGTCTGATATTTGGGTACAAAATAGCAACTGTGGCTAAAACAATATATAAATATCTTAATCTTTTGTCTTTTAGAAAATCTCCTGTTTTAACTATTATATAAGCAGCTCCAAATGCCATAACCGGTACAGCATATATGGTAAATCTAAGTCCTCCCGTATATGCCATAAATCCAAGTCCAAGCATAGGAAGTGCAAAAAGAAAAACCCTGTGTCTGTAAGACAGCCACAAATATCCTACTAAGGATATAAAAAAAGTTACGACACTTCCGCTTATTCTTTTTGCAAATAGATCAAACGGTATCTTTCCAGCTTCTCTTATAGTTTGCATAACAGTAAAAAAATGAAGTCCGAGTCCTCCGTTTTCCCTGCTGATGCTTGTTTTAAAAACATATCCTTTCAACTGATTCCATATCGGTGAAAAACCACCACTGGCAAAAAGTCCAAAAACAGCTGCAAAAAAGAGATAAAATATATACTTATCATACTTTTTATCTTTAAACAAGAGATACATTATCAAAACCAAAGGAAATCTTATATACATACTTATCATCATCATGGCAACAAGCATAATTGTTAAAAGCTTATAAAGATATATGTTTTTTCTATCAAATACCAATATATAAAATAAAATCAATCCAAAAAATGAAAAATCAAGTGCATAGCTCTGAGGATACCACCATCTGTATATCAGTATATCCAAAGCTGCAAACAGAAGATATCTTTCCTGATAAGTTTTAAAAGACAGTATAATACTCCAAAGTAAAAACAAAGGCAAAACTATATTTAGCATATCAGTATCATAATACCCTATCATGGTCCTATTATAATAACTCCATGCGATACCGGCCAAAAGTGCGGCAATAAGTCCCATTTCATCTTTTTTAATACTGTTTGCTATCAATATAATAGGAATAACGACCAAAGAGCCGAGAAAAGCACTCATATAAAAAATAATACTCTCAAAAGAAAACGGTAGTATCTTTACAAAAACAGCCGTAAGCAAAGAAGCTGCACTATGCACGGGAGAAGAGTCATGGAGTTGATGAAATCCGGTAAGTATATCTCTGGCTCCTTCAGCCCAATAGTATCCATCATTTGTATTTATCATAAATTGACCATTAAATTTAAACGAAGAAGCATCCGCAAACTGATATACCCATATAAGCCTGACAACAAATGAGAATATATATGCAAAAACAATATAAAATATAACTTTTTTTCTTTCACTAAAATTTTTTGTCATCGGTTACAACCTTTGGTAATTTATTTATTCGTATTATATCATTTTATCTTGTACACTCATCTATAAGATAAAATATTGATTCATAATCTATACCGCTATGCTCACTCAAGCCAATTTCACAGGTAATGCTTGTAGAGTAACCTTTTCGTACACTATTATTTAAATCACTTTTAAGCCATCTTAAAGCCGAAGCATTTAATTCGGGAAAATTAAAACCTCTATCGCCTGCAAAACCACAACATGTAACATTTGTCGGCACAATAACCTTGTCACTGCACATTTTGGCAAGTTTTATCAATTCGTTTTTTAAACCAAGTTTTGCAGTAGAACATGTAGTGTGAACGGTTATAGGTTTGTCTAACTTCTTAAATTTTAATTTCGGAACCAAAAATTTTAGTGTAAATTCAATAGGCTCATATACTTTTATATCTTTTTTAAAACCTGAAACCATTGCTTTGACACAAGGTGAAGTTTCACACAATACAGGATATTTTCCACCATTGCTTGCTTCAAAAAGTGCCTCTTCAAGCTCACTAAGCTGTTCTTTTGCCTCATCTTTGTATCCTTTTGAACTCATAGGTGTTCCGCAACAGAGTTTATCGATATGTTTTGGGATAATAATTTCATATCCTGCTCTGTTTATAATATTGTTTATTACTTCATACGGTTCGAGTTTTTGATTATCTTTTTTACCAAAGGTTCTGCAAAGGCAAGATGGAAAATAAACAATTTTTTCATCGGATTTTTTAACCAAAATTCTCTCTTTTTCAAAATTTGACTTATGGGGAAGATGCGGGGTCCATTTTGGTATTTTGCCGTTTGTTATTTCTCTTGCAAAATCCATACTTTTTTGCATAATTTTTTCACCAAAAATAGTTTTCGCAAGAGAGTTTGTCATAAGAGTAAACTTTACAAGATTCAAAGTTTTATCATAATTTCTAATAATTTTTTTAGCTATTTTTCTGTTTTTTTGACTAATTTCTCCTGCTCTTAACTCTTTGGTCAAGAGTGCGGTATCTATACCGACAGGGCAGGACAACGAACAAAGCGAACATGCCGCACAAGTATCTACAGCTTCATACTTGTATAAATCTTTCAATAATTTCATAGCTTTTTGATCTTTTTCTTGAGAAAAAAGTCTGTTTATCTCTCTATTTGCAATTATTCTCTGTCTCGGAGTAAGAGTTAAAACATTCGAAGGACAATTCGGCTCACAAAAGCCACACTCTATACATTTGTCTATCAAGTCATTACTCGGATATAAAGGTTTTAAGTTTTTTATATATATTTCGCTGTCATCATTTATAAGCACACCGGGATTTAAAAGATTTTTAGGATCTAATATAGCTTTTATCTCTTTCATAATTTCATAAGCTTTTCTACCCCACTCCATCTCTACGAAAGGAGCCATATTTCTGCCGGTACCGTGTTCTGCTTTTAGACTTCCTTTATAATCTATCGCGACCATATCGGTTATCTCTTTCATAAAATCTCTGTATCTTTCAACCTCTTGTGACTTTGAAAAATCCTGATTAAAAACAAAATGAAGATTACTATCCAAAGAGTGTCCGAATATAATTGCTTCATCATAACCATACTTTTTAAATAGCTCTTGTAATTTCAAAACGGCACTGTCAAGCTTATTCATTGGAAATGCTATATCCTCTATAATACAAGTCGTTCCTGTTTTTCTCATAGATCCGACAGCGGGAAAAAGTCCCTTTCTTATATCCCAGTATCTTTTATAAACTTTTTCATCATCACTAAATTCTATGGGAGCTACAGTTTTCAAGCCTTCTAACAGTTTTATTATCTCTTTGGTTTGGCTTTTAAGCTTTTCTTTTGAAGTTGAAACACTCTCTACAAGCAGTGCGGCTACATTACTGCCAAGCTTTTTTAAAAACTCCATTCCTTTTTTGTTTTCGACACTTTTTAATGCCGCCCTATCCATCAACTCTGCTGCCGGCACTATACTCCTTGGTAGAGTTTTAAGCCTTTGGACTGCCATAGCTGCACTATTTATATCAACAAAAAGCATCAAAGCACTTGCTTTTATAGGAGGATCATCAACCGTATGATATGTAATCTCTTCTATATATCCGAGAGTTCCTTCACTTCCGATCATTAAATGCAAAAGTATATCAATCGGATCTTCATAGTCTATTAAAGAGTTTATAGAATATCCGCATGTATTTTTTATTTTATATTTTTTAATGATTAAATTTTTTAAATCTTCATCTTCAATAATTTTTTTTCTTAAATATAAAAGTTTTTTACAAATATCCTGATGAGTTTTTTTAAACTCTTCTTTTGAATCATTTGATGAGGTGTCAAGCAAAAAACCGTCCTGAAGGATAATTTTCATACTTTTTACGGTCTTATAACTGTTTTGATCGATACCGCAACACATTCCGCTTGCATTGTTTGCCGCAATACCTCCTATCATACAAGCATCTATGGAAGCTGGGTCCGGTCCGATTTTTTTATGAAATCTTTTTAAATGCAGATTTGCATAAGATCCTACAACCGAAGGCTCAAGAGTTATACTTTTGCCGTCATGAGATACTTTGACGCCTCTTTTATCTCTTGAAGTTACAACCAAAATACTATCACTGATAGCTTGTCCTGAAAGTGAAGTTCCGGCTGCCCTGAAAACTATCGGCAATGAAAGTTTATCCGATAAAAAAAGTATTTCTCTGATTTCATCACTGTTATTGCAGATAATTACAATCTTAGGTACCAATTTATAAAATGATGCATCATGTCCATAGCAGATTGTGTTTAACAAATCAGTGTAAATTCGCTTCTTTGGTATAACTTTTGATATAGCTTCGTAAAATTCTCTATATTTTGTTGACAAGTGTTGCATACTTTATCCTTTTTGCATAAATGATTATTTTATCAAAACTTTAGTAAAATATATCTATGAGTAATATAAAAAATAATTTTAAAAATTTTTATATCAAATTTGCCTATCTTAACACAAAAGAATTGATAGAAAATTTTGCTGTTTTTGAAGGATTTGAACTAAACAATATCACCTTAGATAATAATGTATTTGAAAATATAAAAACAATTGTTGTGCAAAATTATCACAAAATAAAAGAAAAATTTTATTTTGATAAAGACAAAAAACTTATATTGCAAAAATTGGCCGGGGGAGACAGAAAACAGTATTCGCTCTACAGAAATACAAAAGAAATTTCGCAAACAAGAGGAAGAATACTTCATAAAGAGTTATACCAAAACAATATTATAAAAAAAGAACCCACCAGAGAAAAGATACCCCAAAGAGAAAAAAACAGATATATAAAAAAAGAATTTAGAGGATATTATCCTGAGGATAAAATAAAATTTGTAAAAAATTTTGATAGATTTTGGTATACTTTTATCTCCCCGTTTAGTGATGAGTTGGAGCAAGGATACAAACAAGACTGCATAAATTATATACAAAACGGTTTTGAAAAATATGTAAGTTTAACTTTTGAAGAATTATCAAATGAACTTATAAAAGAAGAATTTTTTAATCTTAATATTGTTGAAAGCGGAGGATACTGGAATAAATACACCGAATATGATATACTTGCGAAAAACAAAGACAATCGATATATCTTGGGCGAATGCAAATGGACAAACCAGAAAATTTGCAAAAATACTTTAAGAAAACTGCAAAACAAAGCAAAAAATCTTGATTTTGAAATTGTTAACTTTGCTCTTTTTTCAAAAAACGGCTTTAGTAAATCTTTAAAAAAAGAAAGAAATATACTGCTTTTTGATTTAAGTGATTTTAGGAAACTGTATGATAGATAAAGAGATGCTTAAAAAACTTGACTCCAAAGAAAAAGAGATACTCAAAGAGACACTAAAAGGCTTGATTGACCAAACTTATGCTGTTGAAAATGAGTATAAAGAGTTAAAACACTCATACAATGAATTACAGGACTTTATCAAACAGGTTGTCGAAGTTTTGCCGAATGCTATATGGGTTATTGAAAACGATAAAGAAATTTTTTTAGAAAATTCTGAAGCCAAAAAAATACCGGGTCTAATCAAAATAATTGATAAAAATAAAGAGAGTGATGAAGTGGAATTTAACAATAACTATTATCTTGTTAAAATCAGTCAAGCCTTTGGTAAAAAAATTGTCAGTGCTACTGATATAACACAGGAAAAAAGAAGTGAAAGGTTAGCATCTATGGGGCAAATAGCAGCACATCTCTCCCATGAGATAAGAAATCCCATAGGCTCAGTTTCTCTTATGGCTTCCTCGCTTGCAAAAAGAGTAGCTCCAAAAAACAAACCTTTGATAGATGAAATAAAAAAATCTATTTGGAGAGTTGAAAGAATTATAAAGGCTACACTTCTTTTTACAAAAGGTGTATCGGTAAATAAAAATTGTGTAAATGTAAAAAAATTCAAAGAAGAGTTGCAAACTGCTCTTGCATATTATACATATTCTAAAAATATAGATATAGAATTTAACCTGGAAAACTCCGATATCGAAGTTGACTTTGATCTTTTTAGCATAGTACTTCAAAATTTTATATTTAATGCCATAGATGCAATAGAAGAAGATGAAAACGATCAAGGATGGATAAAAATTATTTTTAAAAATAGTTCATTTTTTATACTCGATTCAGCTCCACCGATAGAAGATGCTTCGATACTGTATGAACCGTTTAAAACTACTAAAACAAAGGGTCATGGACTTGGAATGGCACTCTCTTTGGAAATTTTAAATGCACACAATGCAAAAATAAAGATACTAAATACACAAAAGGGTTTTGAAATAATTTTATAAACGATTTCAAGATACTCTCTATGCAACTGCTTCAAATGACTCAAGTTTTGATATCTCTTTTACTATATCTTCGCTGACTCTTTCATTCACATCTATTACAACATCTTCTCTTTTGGAGCTTATAATTAGTTTTAACTCTCTACTTCCCTGACAGTTTCTTACTATCGAATAGAGTTTGTCAATAATATCCAACTCATGTGAAAGTTTTATCTTGATAAATATAGGCTCTTTTGGAACTTCAACTGTCTTGGTTTGAATATTCTCTTTTTTTGATTCATCTATTCCCATAATTTTAAGAGTTTTAATCCTTGTAAATTGATCATCTTTGTTAATCTGCACCTTAAAGGCCAAAGGTTTTTCCAAATCCATTTTTTCAAGCTGATAGAGCATTTTTTCAAATACAGTCAATTCAATATTACCGTGAAAATCCATAATATTTATGATTGCAAATTTATTGCCTTTTTTACTTATTTTAGTTGTTATATCCTCCACTTTTCCTATAAACAGTGCTTTGCTGCCGTCAGCTATAGTATCTACTTCACTTGAGAGAGTATGGGGAATTTTTTCTATCTCCTCTCTGTAGCTGTCAAGCGGATGGCCTGAAACATAAAAACCCATAGTCTCTTTTTCCAAATCAAGAATATCTTTTATTTCAAATTCGGGCATATCATTTATCTCAACTCTGGCTTCCGTCATCTCGGCAGTATTGCCAAAAAGAGAATTTTCAGCCATTTTTTTAGCTCTTGTGCATTCTGCACCTGCATTTACAATATGCTCTATATGATCTAAAAGAGCCCGTCTGGAGTATTTAAAACTATCAAAACTACCTGATTTTATCAATGATTCCAAAACTCTTTTATTGACTTTTGATGTATCAATTCTTGATATAAAATCATTTAAATCCTCAAACTGTTTTTCTTCTCTTGCTTCAATAATACTCTCTATCGCTTTTTCACCAACTCCTTTTATCGCACCCAGTCCAAACAGTATGGCTTTTTCATCTTTATCATTTATTGCTGAAAATTCTATATGGCTTCTTTTGATATCAGGAGGTAAAAGTTTTATGCCAAGTCTTTTGACTTCATCTACATATTTGACTATTTTATCGGTATTATCCTGTTCACTTGTTAAAAGTGCGGCCATAAATTCTTGAGGATAATATGCTTTTAAATAACTTGTTTGGAATGTTATCATTGCATAAGCAGCAGAGTGTGACTTGTTAAAACCGTATCCTGCAAACTTCACTATCAAATCAAACAATTCTTCGGCTTTTTTCTTATCAAAACCTTTTTTTACAGCACCATTGGCAAACTCTCCTTTTAGCCTGTCCATTTCGGATTTTATTTTTTTACCCATTGCCCGTCTGACCACATCAGCACCACCAAGAGTAAAGCCACCTATGGTTTGAACTATCTGCATAACCTGCTCTTGGTAAACTATTACTCCATAAGTTGGTTTGAGTATAGGCTCAAGTTCGGGAAACATATATGTTATCTTAGCTCTGCCATGTTTTCTTTCTATAAAGTCATCAAGCATTCCGCTTTCCATCGGTCCCGGTCTATAAAGTGCCAATACCGCAATAATATCCTCAAAAGTCGTAGGCTTCAATCTCTCATTTAATTGCTGCATACCGCTTGATTCTATTTGAAACAGTCCAAGAGTATTGCCGCTTTGTATAAGTTTGTAAATTTTTGGGTCATTCACATCTATCGTAGAAAAATCTATATCTTTGTCATATCTTTTTTTTATCAATTTTAATGCATTATCTATAACAGTAAGTGTTTTCAGTCCCAAAAAGTCAAATTTTATAAGGTCAACATCTTCAAGATATTTCAAAGAGTACTGCGTTACAAGATGCTCTTCGCCTGATGGCTTATAAAGTGGTGTCTTATGCCACAACTCTTCATTGCTTAAAACTACTCCTGCCGCATGCATTCCTGCATTTCTGTTAAGCCCCTCAAGAGATAAAGCAAATTTCCAAACTCTGGCAGCTGCTGAATCTTTTTCTATAAGTTCTCTTAGTTTAGGCTCTTTTTCATAAGCTTTTTCAAGAGTAATACCAAGCTCATCAGGTATCAGTTTTGCCATTTTGTCAGCTTCACTGTATGGCATACCAAGAACTCTTGCCGTATCTCTGATAACTCCCTTTGCCAAAAGCTTGCCAAAAGTAATAACTTGGGCGACATTGTATCTGCCATATTTTTCCACAACATAGTTTATAATCTCACCTCTTCTTGCTTGGCAAAAATCCATATCAATATCCGGCATACTGACTCTTTCAGGATTTAAAAATCTCTCAAAAAGCAAGTCATATTTTAACGGATCGATATCTGTTATCTTTAAAGCATAAGCCACCAAACTACCGGCAGCCGAACCTCTGCCCGGACCAACAGGAATACCTCTTTTTTTTGCCTCTCTTGTAAAGTCCCAAACAATTAGCATATATCCTGGAAATTTCATCTTATTGATAATATCTATCTCTCTTTCTAATCTTTCATGATATTTCTGATGCTCATTTTCAGGAATATTTTTCAACCTCTCAAGTAATCCTTCTTTACATTTGTATATAAAATATTCATCGTCACTTTGAATATCAAGCCCCTCTTTTTTCGCATACTCTTTTGTAAATTTAAACTTTGGAGGTGTGGGGTGGCCAAGGTTTAATTTAAGATTGCATTTATCAACAATTTCTTGGGTATTGCTTATCGCCTCAGGTATATCAATATATAATTTAGCCATCTCTTCGGGAGATTTTAGATAAAATTCATGCACGGAATGTCTTAGTCTATTGGGGTCATCAAACTCTTTATTCATAGCAATACACATAAAAGCTTCATGTGCATCTGCTTCTTCTTGTTTCAAATAGTGAGTATCATTGGTTGCTATAATCTTTATACCGGTTTCAAGAGAAAGTTTTATGGTTTGTTCATCAATAAAAAACTGATCATTGATACCATGCCTCATAAGTTCAAGATAAAAATCCTCTCCGAAGATATCTTTGTATTCAAGTGCTATCTCTTTGGCTCTGTCATATCCTTTTGCACCAAACTTTTTATTTCTTTCATTGTTGGTATTTAAATGCCAGTTAACCTCCCCTTGCAAGCAGGCAGAAGAGCAGATAAGTCCCTCACTGTATTCGCGAAGAATATTTTTATTGATCCTTGGATAATAATAAAAACCATGTATATAACTTTGGGAGCTTAGATACATAAGATTTTTATATCCGGTCAAATTTTTTGCATACAGACAAAGATGAAATCTTTGTCTCGTTGTTTTATCGGAAATATCATCTTGATTGTGTATATAAGCCTCTATGCCGATTATGGGCTTTATACCTTCAGCATTCATGGTTTTATAAAAATCAATAGCTCCGAACATATTGCCATGATCGGTAATAGCTACACTTTTGACACCCTGTTCTTTTAGAGTTTTTGCAAGCAGTTTGATTTTGTTTGCTCCATCAAGAAGTGAATATTCAGTATGTAAATGCAAATGGGTAAATTTTATATCACTCACAAAAGTCTCCCTGTAATTTTATATAATCATAATTAAGTACCCAACTAAAAGAAACCCCATTCTAATGAAAACTCAAAAAGGCTGCAGAAGCTTCATAGCAGAAAGTTTACTATTTGCAAATACACTCTTAAACTAACAAAAATCTGCTAAAAGACCGGCTTTTAATTCATCGTATTTTTCATTGCCAACAAGCAATTTAACTATTTCAAGCCCAAAACATATAGCAGTACCGGGACCTCTTGAGGTTATGACATTGCCATCAATTACTACTTTTTCATTTGCTATATAACCATCTTTTCCCGTATGGCTCTCGAAACCTGGATAATTGGTATGTTTTTTTCCTTCAAGCACTCCTGCTTCTTTTAATGCCCATGGGGCTGCACAAATAGCACCGACCGGTTTATTTTTTAAACTCATCTCTTTTATTATAGATTTGACTTTTTCACTTTTTGCCAAATATTCAGCCCCGGGAAGTCCGCCGGGAAGTACAATCATATCAAGCAAATCAATGTCAACATCATCCAAAACAGTATGGGCTATCACTTTAAGTCCGGTGTTAGACCCTTCGACTTCTCTTTTTTCAAGCCCCGCTACAACCACATCAATTCCTGCTCTGCTTAAAACATCTATAATGCTCATAGCTTCTATCTCTTCAAAACCGTTTGCCAATGGGACTAAAACTTTTGCCATTTTTATCTCCTTTGAGAGTTATTTGACCTTTTCTAAATATTCACCTTTTGCAGTATCAACTTTTATGGTGTCACCTTCCAAAATATGAAAAGGCACCTGCACAACTGCTCCGCTTTCCAATGTTGCCGGTTTTTTCCCACCTTGCGAATCACCTTTGAAATTTGGCGGTGTTTCTACAATTTTAAGCTCAACCACGCTTGGAGCTTCGACTCCGATAGCATTACCGTTATGAAAAAGTATATCAACATTCATACCATCAATAAGCCATTGGGCGGCATCGCCTACTTGATCTTCGCTTAATGCGATTTGTTCATAAGTTGCTGTATCCATAAAATGGAGCATTTCACCATCATTATAAAGATACTGCATAACTTTATCTTCCAAATCGGGCGATTGACACTTATCGCCCGCATGAAAAGTTTTATCAATAACCTTGCCGTTTAAATATGACTTGATTTTTACTCTTACAAAAGCCGCACCCTTGCCTGGTTTTACATGCTGATACTCTACAATTTTATATGGAATACCATTTAACTCTATTTTCAAACCTTTCTTCAAATCTCCCATTGAATATGTTGCCATGTTTTTCCTTTATATATCTTTTGAATTATCCATTAAAACCGGTATAAAAATTAAGGATACCGCCACAGCCGCAACAGTACCGCCTATAAGAGCTACTCCAAGCCCTCCGAATATCGGATCGCTTGCAAGCAAGGCTGATCCGAGTATGATAGCAATTGCTGTCAGCATGATAGGTTTTGCTCTGGTTGCGGTTGCTATGGCAATAGCCCTTCTTTTTTGTATACCTTTTTCATTTATAAGTGCTTTTGCAAAATCAACCAACAAAAGTGAATTTCTTGAGCTTATTCCCATAAGAGCAATAAACCCTATAAGACTTGTTGCTGTTAAAAAGAATGTATCTTTTGTCACGAGATCAGCCACCCAATGTCCGACGATAACTCCTATAATAGATAAAAAACTACCTGCCATAATAATAGAACTTATAGAGTAACTTTTATAGTAAATCACCATCAAAACATATATCAGCACCAATGCCGCTATGAACGCAAGACCAAGATCCCTGAAAGTATCAAGTGTAACTTTCATCTCTCCATCCCAAACAATATCAAGTTTTTCACCGGTTTTTTTATCAGTAAGATGAAGATCAAACATATGTGTAAAGTTTTTTACACTCTCTTTTTTAACAATATAATTTTTTGACAACTCTTTTATCATTTTATCTCTTGCATCCAAAAGCGGATAAACCTGAGAAACTTCATCCGTCTCTGCCGTTACATTTATATATCTTTTTAAATTCTTATGTGTTATCATTGGTTCATTCGTAGTTTTAACAATATCAACAACTTCCCCAAGAGGCACCATCATACCTTTTTGATTCATTAACTCAAAAGAAGATAATTTTGCTTTTACATCATGTAAATTTGCCGCATCAAACCTTCTGGTTTTATCACTTAGTCTGAGAAAAACCGTTATCTGAGAAGGATAATTTTCAGAATTTTTAACCCCTACACCCATACCTTCAAATGCAAGGTAAAGTATCTTTTGGACTTGTTCAACCGAAAGAGCACTTTTTTGTATCTTGTCTACATTCGGCCTTATATTGTATTTTGGGTAAATGTCATCATCCATTATATCAACATCAACCAAACCTTTTGTATTTTTAAGTATTTTTGCAACTCGTTTTGATAATTTTCTAATAGAATTTATATTTTGGCCGTACAATTCTGTTACTATAGATGCAAGTGTCGGCGGACCTGCGGGTTGTTCTATCATTTTTATAACAGTGCCTGTTTTTAACTTTTCACAACTTTTTTTAACAACAGGTCTTAATCTATGAACCATTTCATAGCTTTTCTCTTCTCTATCGTGCTTGTCGGTTAAATTAATAACAAATTCAGCCACATTTTCACTGTTTTTAAATCCGCTTCCTTTTACAAGCCCCGCATAATCAAGCGGCGCTCCTTCTCCATAAAAACTCTCTATATCCGTTACTTCTTTCTCTTTTTTTAAAATTTGTAAAATACACTTTCCGACTTTCTTCGTTTCTTCTATGGAGCTTCCTGTTGGAAGGTCTATGTAAACACTGTATGTATTTGCACTTTTTCCGGGAAGCATTTTGGCTAAAACTACTTTTGTAGGCAGCATCATTACTGACCCTCCCAATGCAAGGAGTGTTATAACGATAACTAAAAATTTTAATATTTTACTGTTTAAAATAGCATATACAAATCTTTCATACATTTTCATTTTGCACCCCTGTCTTGTTCGCAAGTTGCATTTTCTTCATCATTTTTTTGAAAATGGTGATGATGATGATGGAGTTTTGGCTTCTTGAGTAATTTTTTTGACAAATAAGGTGTAAATATATATGCTATAAAAAGTGATGCCACAAGCGCTACCGGAACATTTTGAGGTATCGGCTTCATAAATTCTCCCATCATTCCGCCAACAAATGCCATAGGAACCATTGTAAGTATGATAGCAAGTGTTGCTATATTGGTTGGTGATCCTATCTCATCTGTTGCTTCAACAACTATCTCGTCCATACTTTTATCAACAGAAGAGTGATCATGTAGATGCCTGTGTATATTTTCTATAACTATAATTGCAGCATCCACCAAAAGCCCCAAGGATAGCAAAAATGCAAAAAGAGTAATTCTGTTTATCGTTTGTCCGGTTATATAAGCTATAAAAAGAGTAATTGCCAAAATCGCCGGAACAGTAAAAGTAACGATAAGAGATTCTCTCCAGCCAAGAAAAAATATCAGCATAATAGCAATAATACCTATCGTTATCAAAAGATGATCTACCAATTCATTTACTGCATCATTTGCTCTTTTTCCGTAATTTCTGGTTAATACATATCCTATACCTTCTTTTTTTAACATAGGTTTTAACTCTTTTAATTTTGCTATAACATCATTTGCAACAAAAACTGCATTTGTACCTTTTAATTTCGCAATTGTCAAAGTATACTGAGCAATATCTTTTTTAATATCCCTAGTCCAAATATCAGCCTGTTTGAAATTTTGTATATCTATTCCGTCTTCTACTTTAGCTATATCTTTTACATATATAGGTGAATTCATATAATTTGCAACCATTATATTTTTGACATCTTCTATACTTTCAATTACATTCGGAACTCCGAATATCACTATCTTTTTATCTTTCGTCCTGTTTTTTACTTCAGGTACTTCTTTTGCAATAGAACTGACAGCTTGCATAACTTGCCCCAAAGAGATATGATAGCCTTTTAATTTATTTAAATCAACCAATATATTAAATTGTCTCTTATGAGCTCCTTTGAGTTCTGTTTTGGAAACATTTTTTATACCGTTTATCTGATATTGTATCTCTTTTATTATTTTAAAAAGTTTTGCATCACTTAGATTTTTATCTTTTTTATAAAACGCAAACGATAAAATAGGAATATCTATATCTATATCAAACGGTTTAACTATGGGATTCATTGCATTTTTAGGCAATTCATCTATATGTTGCATAACTTTATCATAAAGTTTCAAATTGGAAATTTGTCTGTTTTGGCCTATATAATACTGCACATTAACAATTCCTACATTGTGCATAGCCATACCGTAAACATGTTCAACTCCCGAAATTTCTCTGATTCGTTGCTCAAGTGGCTTTAAAATAATATTTTCTATCTCTTTTGGAGTGGCCCCCGGCATAGGAACTATGATAGCTCCTCCGCTAATTGCAATTTGCGGATCCTCTTCTCTTGGCATAATTTCCAAAGAAAGATAACCAATAGCCAGTATAAAGACTGCAAGCATTGCAGTCAGTGGATTATGCAAAAAAGAGAGTGCCAATTTGCCTGCATAATCTTTGGGCTTGTAATTTATATCATGTTTATTTTCCATATATCCGTCCTATTTTATTCTGACTTCCGCATACATTCCGGGGATTATTTTACTTGTCTTATCTTTTAAAAAAGCTATCTTAACTTTAAATTTATGTGTCATAGGGTTGGCCGCAGGAATTATAGAAGCTATGGTTCCTCTTGTTTTATATCCGATTGACGGAATCAATACATCAACTTTTTGTCCCAATTTTATATTTTTTAAGTTACTCTCTCCAATTTGAATCATAATTTTCAAATCATTCAAAGAAGTTAAAATCAGTGCCGGCATTCCGGGAATGGCAATTTGTCCGACTTTTATATTTTTTTGTATAATAACTCCGTCATTCGGAGCTTTAAGCTTAAGATATTCATACTGGTGCAACACTTCTTTCAGCTTAGCCTTTGCCTGGTCTAACTGTTTTTTTGAAATTGTAACCATATCTTTTGTATTTTTCTCCATAAGCTGCATATTTTCCATATCATATTTGGATACGAAACCTTTTTTATACAATCTTTTATATCTTTCATAGTTTAAGTGGGCATTATTATACATATTTTGATTCATTTGTACTGCGAGTCTCGCTTGCGATATGGCAAGTTCAACTTGAGACTTTGCCAAATCAATCTCTTTTGAATCTATCACATAAAGTAATTTCCCTTTTTTTACATAATCACCCTCATCTACATACACATTTTGTACAAATCCCATAAATCTGCTTGCTATCATCTTTGTATCATCGCTGACAACTGTACCGGACAGCTTAATATCGGATGCATTTATAAAAGCCGCGAACATTAAAAGTGCAATTATTATCTTTTTCATTTTAACTTCCCTCCAATAAACTTTCTAATTCAAAAACTTTTTGATTTCTATCGGTTTTAACCTTTAAAAGCTCCAAAAGTGCTTTTATCTCCTGAGAATGTTTGATAAGCACATCACTTATCTTTTCAAGTCCCTCTTTATACTTGCCTTCGTATTGCTCAAAAACTTTTTTTGTAAATTCAAACTCTTTTTGTTTGGCTTTTACATCATAATCTTTACTTTTAACTTCCGTTATAATCTGCCTTATCTTAAGTGCCAATCCTCTCTTTGCAAGAGATAGCTTTTCAGCCATTTGCATATGTTTTACTTTTGCCTCTTGCAATTGGGCTGACTTTTTGCCGCCGTCAAAAAGATTCCATTTAAGTTGAGCACCAAAAGTGATACTGTCATGTTTAAAAAAGTCATTAAATGGTTTGTCATCAGCTGTGGAGTATTCTCCAAAAGCACCAATTACAGGATAGTAAGCACTTTTTTTAAGTTTTATATTCTCTTTTGTAATTTTAAGTCCGAGTTTCGCCATTTTAAGATCTATTGTTTTTTCCACCATTGATTCTATACTCTCATTAGGCAAAGGTGCAAGATCATTGACATGTGAAATCGAGCTGACTTTTTCATCTATCAAAAATTCAAGATATTGATATGCCAAATTCCTGTTTAATTTTGCCTGATTTAAATAACTTAGTACACTTGCCCTTTTTGCCTCTACTTCGAGTATATCCGTATTTTTTGCGTAACCCTCTTTTTTAAAAGCTTTTATGATATCTTCAAGTTTATCAATATTGTTTTTTAACTGCTTTAAATGTTTTATATAATTTTCAACCAAAGAGATATTGTAAAAAGTTTTTTTTGTTTGGTATATCTCTTCATTTATAATTTTTTTTGTATCAAGCTTTGATAGTTTTTCCATATCCTTCATTATAACTTTATACTGGGTAAGTTTGTATCCGGTAAAAAGCGGAACTTTATAAGACAATATATTTTGAAAATGATTTCTGCAACCGGGATAATTCAAATCACTTGGGGAAGTATCCAAAAGAGTATCTTGCATTGAAGGATTTGACATAAGAGTTGAAAATGTTCCGAAATTTCCGCTTGCAAGCTGTAAAGCCCCGCCTACCCCTCCAAGAAAATCCTTAAAACCAAAATCTCTAAATGTTGCTTCTCTGCTTTGAAGTTTAAAACCAAATACATTTCCCGCATCATTACTTCTTAGTGCATTTAGAGTATAATCCAAATTGCCGTAGTTGTAACTTTCAGCAACTTTTGTTTTAAATTTGGCCATCTTTTCATTGAATTTTGCTATTTTTATATTTGAACTATTTTTTTTCAATAAAACAATTGCCTCATTTAATGTCAAATCTTTTTGCAAAGCAAATATAGATGAAGCAAATAAAAGCAAACCAAAAATTATTTTCATCAGTTCTCCTTATTGTTATCATACATAAAAGTATGGATTATATTAAGTTTACACTTAATAACTAATAAAAATCATTATAAAAAAATCTTATAATAATCATAAAATAACATAAGAAACACTAATACAAGCTTTTAGTTTTGACAATTCATTTAGTATATCTTTAGTAACACTGTTATCAACAAGTATAATTGCCAAAGCTTGGGATTTGTTATTTCTGCCGAGTCTGAAATCAGCTATATTGATACCGTTTCGGGCTAAAATAGTGCCGATTTCTCCTATAACTCCCGGAATATCCGTATTTTTAAAAATTATCATTTTGCCTTTTGGCTCAACATCCAAACTAAATCCGTCAAAATTGACAATTCTTTGCATATCATCACCAAAAGCAGTACCGCTTATTTCGATTGTACCTTTATTTGTACTTAGATATATGTCAATTCTGTTTTTAAAAGCACTGTTGCCTTTTGAAACTTCGGTTAAAGTCTTTATATTTTTCTCTTTTGCAATAAATCCCGCATTGACATAATTTACCTGTTCACCCATTGATTCTTTCAAGCTTCCTACGAGAGCAAAAGTAAGTAAAGAATCAAGATATTCGGCAATATCTCCTTCTGCTACAACTTTGATAGTTCCAATCGGTGATTTGTTTATCTGTGCGGCGAGTGATCCCATTTTTTGCATAAGCTCCAAATACGGCTTAACAAAAGAAGGCATTTTTGTTTCGTCTATAGGTAAATTCAGTGCATTTGGATAACTGCTTCCTCTTGCTGCACTTATAGCTTGTTCGGCAGCTTGAACTGCAATTTTTTCCTGTGATTCATATGTGTTTGCTCCAAGATGCGGAGTAACGGATATATTTTCAAGATCCAAAAGCTTATTGTCAATTGCAGGTTCTTTTGCAAACACATCAATTCCGGCATATGCAATTTTTCCGCTTTTTATATTGTCATAAAGTGCATCTTCGTTATAAAGTCCGCCTCTGGCACAATTAATCAGCCTGACACCATCTTTCATTTTATTAATTTCATCATATGAAATCATATCAATAGTTTCATTATTTTTCGGAGTATGAATTGTTATAAAATCACAAGAAAGAATATCATCAAAATTTTCCGTATATTTTACACCGGCATCTATGGCTTTTTTCGGATCTATATATGGATCATATGTTATAACTTCCATACCAAACGCTTTTGCTCTGATCCCAACTCTGCTTCCGATATTCCCAAAACCAATAATACCGAGCTTTTTTTCAAACAATTCCACTCCGTACCATTTTTCTCTTTTCCAAATTCTGTTTAATTTTAGATCATTATTTGCATTTGGAAAAGATCTGGCACTTGACAAAAGATGAGCCATTGTCATTTCAACTGCAGCTATAGTATTGGCAGTAGGTACATTCATAACAATAATACCCTTTTTACTGCACCCTTGCATATCAACATTATCGACACCCACACCGGCTCTTACAATTGCTTTTAAATTTTTAGCATGATTTAAAAATGCCTGATTTACAGGAGTGGAACTTCTTGTTATGGCAATATCATAATCATCTAAAAGTTCTAAAAGTTCATCTTTCGGGCAGGATGAAGCATCATAAACTTCTATATCCTCTTCTTTTTTTAATAATTCTATACCTTTGGAATGTATTGTGTCACAAACCAAAACTTTTTTAATTTTCATATCAAAATCTCCTTTAAAGTAGAGCGGGTTTTTCAATCTTTACAATCTCTTTACACTAACTTATACAGTATCGGCAAAATAAAAACCTTTTATTTATTTGCTCTGAATTTTTGAATATATATCATACTTTCTTAATTCACTTGATATACTCTCAAGTTTGTCTTTTTTATCGGTTTCTATGTATAATTTTGAATTTTCGTATCCGTTTTCTATAATATAAGGAACCTTTTTCTCATCTAAAATTTGCAATATACAAAACAAAGAGTAATTATTTAAATCAGGTATAACCAGATTATAGTATTTTTCTTTCCTACTGTAAACTGCTTTCTTTTGTTTTACAAATTTCATTGTCAAAAACAGTTCGGTAACAGGAAACATATAATCACTCTGTTGATAAGATGATAATTTATCGGTCCAACTGCTTTTGTTTAAAAAAGAATTACTGTTTTTGTCTTTGTTGCTTCTTGTGAAATTATCATATTTATTATTGACATTCGAACTGTTCAATAAAAAAATTAACAAGAACAGAATCAAAACAAGTAAAACACCAAAGACTAAAAACAGTACCTTTTTTTGCATTTTTTATTTTAATTGATCTTTAATAATATCACCCAGTGTCATTTTATCTTCTTTATTGATTTCATTGAGCATTGCTTTTTCTTTCATTCTTGAAAGTTTTCTAACAGAGAGTCTTATTCTGTTTCTGGAACCATCTATATAATCTATAACGGATTCTATTTTGTCACCAACATTCAATTCATCAATTTTGAGATCGCCAAGATCTTCTTTTCTTATAAGAGCATCTACATTTTCATCCAATTTAACAAATACTCCAAAATCCTTAATATCTCTTATAGTACCTTCGATTATATCACCGACTTTATGTGATTTTGCATAAACTTGAACAGGATTTTCCAATAACTCTTTAACACTTAATGAAATTTTTTCATTTTCTCTGTCGATTTTGGTTATTTTTACTTCGATCTCTTGCCCTACTTCATACAAATCTTTGCATTTGTCACTTCTATTCCAAGAAGTATCTTCATTGTGCAACAAACCTTCAACACCGTCAATTTTTACAAATGCACCGAAATTTGTCAATGTGGTTATCGTACCTTTTACAATATCACCTGTTTTGTATTTTTGTAAAAATTCTTCAAACGGCTTTGGTTTTAAATTTTTAAGACTCACTCTCAATCTTCTGCTTTGTGCATCTATCTCTATAACTTCTACATCCAATTCTTCATCAAGAGTAACATATTCTTTTGGATTTTTAATATTTTTATCCCAGGAAATTTCACTTATATGCAAAAATCCTTCTATATCATTACCTATATCGACAAAAACACCATAAGGCTCTATATTGCTAACTGTCACTTTTATAACATCTCCAACTTCAAGCTGATCTTTTATCCCTTCCCAAGGATCACTTTGAACAGCTTTAACGGAAAGTGAAAGATGCCTTTTTTCTTTATCATATTTTATAGCTTTTACTGCAACATTTTCACCCTCTTTATAAAGACTTGCAGGATTTACAGGACCTTTGTAGCTTATCTCGCTATAATGAACAAGTCCGTCCACACCGCCTATATCTACAAACATTCCGTAAGTTGTAATTTTTTTGATAACTCCTTCGACTATTTCACCACTTTCAAGTAGTTTATCAATTAACTCTTTTTTCTTTTTTCTGTCATCATCAAGGAATTTTTTTCTTGAAATGATTATTGATTCACTATCTTTGTCAACCTTTAAAACTTTTGCTTTTATATTTTTGCCTACCAGTGCATTTACATCTCTGTATGCTGCTTGCGATCTGGGTAGAAAAAATTCACATCCATCTTCATTTTCAACGATAAAACCACCTCTGTTTTTACCGACAACTTTTCCTTCTATAACTTCATCCGCATCTTCAGAATAATTTTTTATAAATTCTTTGACTTTTGCTTTTTTGAGGGCTTTTTTATGAGAAACACTCGGTCTTTCATTTCTGTAACCGGTAATTACAACCTTGATTGTATCGCCTGTATTATATTTGATATTTCCCTCTTTGTCCGTAATCTCTAAAAGATTTAAAACGCCTTCGCTTTTTTTACCGACATCAACAAGGGCTATATTGTCATTTATTTCTACAATAACACCGTCAACTACATTTTCACCGCTTGTCTCTTTTTTAAAAGACTCCTCTAACATTGTAGCAAAATCTTCTACATGCTCCTCATTTTCACTAACCTCTTGGTTTGATAGAACTTTATCGTTCACCTCTGCCATCACACTTCCTTTGTAAAATTTTTCGAAAAATTTTAGAGTCGAGCTCTAAGTTTTAGGCTGTTTTTCAACCCAAAACTTAAAACTGACCTTATTTGTATATACTGTCTACATTATACCATTTATTTCTTTAATTTTCTCAACAACATTTTTTATAATCCAATCAGGGGTTGATGCACCGGCACTTATACCGCATATTTTTTTGTTTTTAAACCATTGGATATTAAGCTCATTTTCATTTTCTATCAGATAACTGTCTGCACAATTGTGTTTTGCAATAGAGTATAATTGTTTTGTATTTGATGAATTTTTACCGCCAACAATTATAACTATATCACATTCATATGACAATTCTCTGACGGCTTCTTGATTTTCAAAAGTTGCATTGCATATCGTATTGAAAACTCTTATTTCCTTTGTTCTTGGAATAATATAATTAACTATCTTCGTATAATCATCAAATTTTTTGGTAGTCTGAGATATAACTGCCACTTTTGAGCCTAATTTTATATTTTCAAGCTCTTTTTCGTTTAGAACAACTATAACCTCACCTTCTGCATAACTGATTACACCTTTCACTTCAGGATGATTGATATCACCAAACATAACAATTTGATATCCTTTTTTACTCATCTTTTCACAAATATTCTGAGGTTTTGAAACAAACGGGCATGTCGCATCAACAATATTTATATTTTTTTCTTTTAATGTTTTAAAACCCTCTTTTGTTATACCGTGCGTTCTGATGATAGCTTTTTTGATATTTTTTACCTCGGTATAATCTTTAATAGTATCTACATTAAAATTATTTTTTAGTCTGTTTATCTCTTCATTGTTGTGTATAAGAGGTCCTATAGTTGTACTGTCCGGAGATTCTTCAGCTATCTTTATCGCTCTTTTTACACCGAAACAAAATCCATAACTTTTTGCCAGTCTAATTTCCAATTTCAATCCTTGTTAATTTTTGCAAAATTTGTATAAAATTAGGAAAAGATGTTTTTATACATTCTGTGTCATTTACTCTCATATCGCTTACAAGTCCTGCTATTGCAAAACTCATTGCGATTCTGTGATCTGCGAAACTCTCAACAATGCCACTTTTTATCTCTCCTCCGTTTATCTCATATCCATCTTCCAATTCTTTTACTTCAATACCGCAAGAGTGCAATCCTTTAACTACGCTTGCTATCCTGTCACTCTCTTTTACTCTTAATTCTTTGGCATTTTTGACAATGCTTTTTCCATCTGCAACCGCCATTGCAATGGACAGTGCCGGAAGCTCATCTATCAACCAGGCTATATTTTCTTTTACCTCAACTCCTTTCAGAGATGAGCTTTTTACAATTATATCACCGATTTTTTCATATTTTTCATCTTTTATAACATATTTTATATCAGCACCCATTCTTTTTAAAACTTCATAAGCTTCGATTCTTGTAGGATTTAAAAGTATATTTTTTAAAATTATAGTGGATTTTTTTGAAATTACTGCAGCAACTGCAAAGAAAAATGCACTGGACGGATCTGCAGGAATCTCTATCTCAAGAGGTTTTAGCGGTTTTGTTAAAGGTTTTATCTCTATTTTGTTTTTAAAGTTTTGATCAAGATGTGTTTTTATATCAGCTCCCATTCCTTTAAGCATTCTTTCCGTATGATCTCTACTTATATGGGGTTCTTCATAGACAGAAGGAGTTTTTGCATTTAATGCTGCCAATATCATTGCACTTTTAACCTGAGCCGAAGCAATGGAACTCTCATAGCAAAAACCATTCAAATTCTCTTTTCCTCTGATACATAATGGGGCATAATTTCCATTATCTCTGCCATCTATGTATGCCCCTATGTCTCTTAACGGTTTTACAACTCTGTTCATTGGCCTGTTTGCAAGATATTTGTCTCCATGAAGTATATAAAATCCGGGTCTGCTTGATAAAAAACCGCAAAAAAGTCTCATTGCGGTTCCGGAATTACCACAGTCAAGTATGGTAGCCGGCTCACTATAGGATTTTGGAGGAGTTATAATGAGAGTATTTTCCATCTCTTCAAGATTTGCACCAAGGCTTTTTATAATATAAAGTGTATTTATAGTATCTTCCGCTTTTAAATAATTTTTTATAATTGATTTTTGGTTACTTAAAAGAGAAAATATTGCACTCCTGTGTGAAATTGATTTATCACTCGCAATTTCATCAATTTCAAGCTCAAAACCTTTACTTTTATATACTTTTAAAAAATTCATCTAAGCTTTATTCCATTACTCTCTAATTTATTTAGTATTTTAGATAACAGTGCATTTATATCATCATCATTTAATGTTTTGTCAAATGATTGAAGTATGAATCTTACGGTTAAACTGACATTATCACCCAAATCATCATTTTCATATCTGTCTATAGGAAAAAATTTCACGATCTCTTTTGGCAAATCAGACGCTATTATCTCTTTTATATCTGCATACGGTATATCTTTTGGTGTTAAAAAACTAAAATCTCTTTCCACAGAAGGATATTTTGAATATGGTTTTACAACTTTTTTTTCAAGATCTAACCTGTCAAAATCAATTTCACAGATATATGTTTTTGGCAAATCATATTCATTTTCAATATCCAAATGAATTCTTCCGATATATCCGACTACTTTTGAATCTTTAACGATACTGCCTGATTCAAATGGCGACAAATAGCCATAATCATCAGATTTTTTTATCTCAAACTCTCCTATTATGGAAGATATTTTTTGAGCAAACGCAAAAAAATCTATAATATTTGGTTTTCCTTCATTTCTGATAGCGGCTCTTTGTGTTTCACCGCTAAATATAAATGATATTTTCGTACTTTCATTTCTCTCTTTGTCAAAAATAGTGCCGATCTCAAAAAGTCTGATACTCTTTTTGCCATATTTATAATTTCTTTGTGCACTCTCAAGCAAACCTACTGCCAATGTAGGTCTTAATGTATTTAACTCTTTTGTTACCGGATTTATAAGCTCTTTTGATTCAATACTTTTTTCAAACCCCAATTTCTCAAGTTTATTACTATCGGTAAATACATAATTTGTTATTTCAAAAAAACCATTTGATGATGATTTTTGCCTATAATAAACTCTTTTTTTATAATTTTGCAAAGCTTTGTTTTGGTTATTTGATTCGGTAAATTTCAATGGCAATGAAGCTATATTGTCAATACCGACTATCCTGACAATTTCTTCGGCAATATCTTCTTCATTGCTTATATCATGTCTAAAAAGCGGTATTTTGACACTCAACAGATCAAACTCATCTTTCATTTCTACTTTAAAACCCAAACTTTTTAGTATGGAAACTATTTTGCTTTTTTCAATTTCCTGTCCTATAAGAGCATTTATCTTACTGATATAAATATTGATTATCTTTGGTTCAGGCCTGTTATCTATAGTTTCAAACCCGCTATACCATTTAACTTTTGAAAATTTAGAGAGTATCACTTTAAACAGTTTTGCTCCAAATTCCAAATTTGGCTCACTGCCTCTGCTTGAATGATAAAATGTTCTGTCGTTTTTTGTATCAAAATATTT
>Ga0256914_1000612_pt1 | contig 34883 bp, 31 predicted proteins | sample HulkmetaG_FD_191571 | JGI IMG/M metagenome (GOLD analysis project Ga0256914, IMG submission 191571) | Hydrothermal chimney microbial communities from Main Endeavour vent field at the Juan de Fuca Ridge, Pacific Ocean - Hulk | ecosystem: Environmental > Aquatic > Marine > Hydrothermal vents ... | reverse complement strand
GGTTGCTTGGTTGCCTGGCTGCCTGGTTACTTGGTTGCCTGGTTGCTTGGTTACTTGGTTGTTTGGTTGTCTGCGTTCTCCGGCGGGCGAGGGCAGGGCAAGGCACGCCTTGCCCCTACAAGAAAATCGGCGGAAATCGGTGTCAATCGGTGGATTTATCTGCGTCCATCTGCCTTCATCGGCGTCATCTGCGTTCCGCTTCTCCCAGCGGGCGAAGGGGGAGCGCGAATCGGTGTCAATCGGTGGATTCTACACGGTGGGGCGGTATTCGCCCCACACGCGGCGCAGTACGCCGGTGATTTCGCCCAAGGTCGCGTAGCGCTCGACGGCTTCGATGAAGAGGGGCATCAGGTTTTCGTCGCCGCGGGCGGCGCGTTCGATGCGGGTGAGGATTTCCGCTACCGCGGTTGCGTCGCGACGGGCGCGCAGCGCGGCCAGGCGGCGGCGCTGGGCTTCTTCGATGGCCGGGTCCACTTTGAGGGGTTCCAGGTCGGTTTTGGCTTCTTCGATTTGGAAGGCGTTGACCCCTACCACGATTTGCTCTTGGGTTTCGATGGCCCGTTGGTAGCGGTAGGCGGCTTCCTGGATTTCGTTTTGGATGTAGCCGCGTTCGATTGCGGCCAGCGCGCCGCCCATCGCGTCGATTTTGGCGATGTAGGCCTCGGCGCGGCGCTGCAGTTCGTCGGTGAGGTATTCCACAAAGTAGGAGCCGGCCAAGGGGTCGATGGTGTCGGCAACGCCCGATTCGTAGGCGATGATTTGCTGGGTGCGCAGCGCGATGCGCACTGATTTTTCGGTGGGCAGCCAGAGGGCTTCGTCCATGCTGTTGGTGTGCAGCGATTGGGTGCCGCCCAGCACCGCGGCCAGGGCTTGCAGCGCCACCCGCACGATGTTGTTTTCCGGCTGTTGCGCGGTGAGGGTGGAACCCGCGGTTTGGGTGTGGAAGCGCAGGCGCCACGATTTGGGGTTTCGCGCGCCAAAGCGCTCGCGCATGATGTTGGCCCACATGCGCCGCGCGGCGCGGAATTTGGCGATTTCCTCGAAGAAGTTGTTGTGCGCGTTGAAGAAGAAGGAAAGTTGCGGCGCGAAGGCGTCCACGTCCAGCCCTGCGTCCACCGCGGCTTGGACGTAGGCGATTGCGTCGGCCAGGGTGAAGGCGAGTTCCTGCACCGCGGTGGCGCCTGCTTCCCGAATGTGGTAGCCGCTGATGCTGATGGTGTTCCACTTGGGCACTTCGCGGGCCGCAAATTGGAAGATGTCGGTAATCAGCCGCATGGAGGGTTTGGGCGGGAAGATGTAGGTGCCGCGGGCGATGTATTCTTTGAGGATGTCGTTTTGGATGGTGCCGCGCAGTTTGCGCACGTCGGCGCCTTGTTTTTTGGCCACGGCAATGTACATGGCCAGCAGGATGGCCGCGGGCGCGTTGATGGTCATGCTGGTGGAGACTTTTTCCAGGGGGATGCCGCGGAAGAGGGTTTCCATGTCTTCCAAGGACGAGATGGAAACGCCCACTTTGCCAACTTCCCCTGCGGCCAGGGGGTCGTCGGCGTCGTAGCCGATTTGGGTGGGCAGGTCGAAGGCCACCGAAAGGCCGGTTTGCCCTTGCGCGAGCAGGTAGCGGTAGCGGGCGTTGGATTCTTCCGCGGTGGCGTAGCCGGCATATTGCCGCATGGTCCAGAAGCGGCCGCGATACATGGTGGGCTGCACCCCGCGGGTGTAGGGGAAGGCGCCGGGGAAGCCCAGTTGCTCCAGATAATCGGGGTCGGGGTCGGGGGGAAGCAGCAAGCGGGGCACCGGAATGCCCGAGGAAGTGGTGAATTCCGCTTTGCGCTCGGGAAAGCGGCGCAGAGCAGGCTCTAAGATCTCTTTTTCCCAGCGGTTTTGGGCTTGTTTCAGGTCATCGGTTGGCATGGCACACCTCGGGACGTTTTTTGTAAGTATACTCCAAGGCCGGGTTTGGGAGTGCGATTTTGCCCAAGCCGCTGCCTTTGGGCGGTTTGGAAAAATTCACCTACCGTTCTGCGCAATTTTGTTATACAATGAAGAGAGCCCTAAGCCATGCCTCGCGAGCGCGGTTTGGCTGGGTGTTTGTTTATGCCGTGGTAGGGAGACGACGTGTTCCGACGCTTGTGGAATTTCTATAAACATCCTTTCCGACGCCACCTGCTGTGGATCAGCGTGGGGGTGGGTGTTTATTTTTATATGCTGTTGCGGCATTTTTGCCCGTGTGAGTTGGTCAAGCAGTTGTTTGTCTTTGACCTTTTCCAAATTATTGTTTCGTTGATGCGGCTGTGGGAAAGCAGCGGCTGGTGGCTGTTTTGGGCGCATGTGTTTTTGTTTGTGCTGCTTTGGCTGTTTTGGATGTTTTTCTTTTCGCAGTTTATTTTGCCCGTGCAGGGGAGCAAGCGGTTCAAGGTGTTTAAGCAGTTGTTGGGTTATGTGGTGGGGCGGCATGGGCCTGCGATGTTTATTCAAGATGGGGAGATGATCGCCAGTTCCAAGGAACGCACTCGGATGGGGGAGGGGGTCATTGTGTTGGATACCGCCAGCGCGGCTGTGCTGCGCACGGGGCGGAATTTTACGCGCGCGGTCGGCCCGGGGGTGGTGTTTACCCGGCCGGGTGAGTGGGTGGATACTGTGTTGGATTTGCGCAAGCAGGTCAGCGTGATTGGCCCGACCAAAGACGATGTAGACCCCTTCGCCCCGCAGGGGGCGGATGAAAGCGATGAGATGTACGAAGCCCGCCGGCTATGGTATAAGCAGACCGTTGGGCGCACTCGGGACGGCGTGGAGGTGGTGCCACGGCTCTCGGTGGTCTTTGCTTTGGATAAACACCCCGACGGCCTTTCGGAAGAGGCCTTTGAGGAAGGGCGCTTTCACACAAATTTTTACGGCCATGCGGTGTCTGCTTGGCGGGCCGTGACGCATCGGCCGGTGAATGCTGACAAAGCCGTCGGCGGCACAGGGCAGCCCAAAGAGCGGCTTTTGTCGTGGAAGTGGCTGCCTGAAGCGTTGGCTGTGGATTTGTGGCGCGAGTATCTCCAGCGGGTGCGGCTTTCCCAACTCTTTGAGCCGCTGGATGAGGAAGGCCACACCGCACTGGACCGCATTGCCCAGGTCATGCGTGAGCGGTTGTCGTCGCCCACCTATCGCGAGCTGGATGTGGACGCCCGCTGGAGCGACACCCGTTTGCCCAGCCGAGAATATCAGCTGTTGCAAGAGCACGGTTTGCGGGTGATGGGCGTGGCCATTGGGGCAATTTATCTGCCGGAAGCGGTGGAAAAGACCCTGATTGAGCGTTGGTCTTCGAACTGGTTAGAGCGGGCGCGTCGTGAGAGCGAACTCATTGCCCGCAAGCGTTCCCTGGCGCAGAAACGGGGCGCGGAGGCCGCGGTGTTGGATTGGGGACGGATGATTGTGGAAGTGTGCGCATCGGCCGACGAGCGAGCCCTTTCGCGCGAGACGTGCTTGGCCCGCTTGCTTGCAGCCACGCGCGATATGTTGCGTTCAAACCCAGACCTGTATCAGGCGGCCCAAGAAGACCTCGTGGCCGCGTTGGATGAAATTTGGGCTTGGTATCAACGCTCGCAAGTCACTGCCGAGCCTCAGATGCCGGCCGAGGAAGAACACTAATGCAACAGATGTGGGAGCAATTCGTCGTTGATCTCCATCGCTTGATGATGTGGCTTGAGGCGCTGCCGTCTCGCCTGGTGGGGCGCATCTTAGACCGTTTCTTCATCATGACGCGCCCTGATGGCAAAAAGCGCCTGCTCTTGCGCCACTTTGCCTTGCTGTTGGTTGTAGGTTGGATCGCATTCAAGCATTGGGATATCGTGAGCCATCCGCCCTTTGACGTTTATTGGAACCGAGTGGGCGTGGTCGAAGGGGCGTGGTTCGCGCGCGTGGTTGTGGTGTTCATCGCGGGCACGATTGCCTATTTCCTGCGTTTGATTGCGGTTTTTCTCTCGCCTGATAGTTTGCGCCTGCTGCTGTTGGTGGTGTTGCCTTATTATTTGGCGTTATACATGGCGTCGCGCTACCTGGAAGACATTTACGAATTAGGCGCGGTGTTGCAAGACCAAAAAGCAGGCTTAGAAGCGGCGACCTTGTTCTTGCGGCGGGCGGCTTTCTCGCACAACTATTTTCGCCCCAAACGGAGCGGCGGGTCTCTCCGCGGGCGGCAGGGGAACACCGCGAGCGCCCTGGCCGCGTTGGAAGCCTCTTTGCCGGTGTTGTCTATTGTCGAGGGGGAAGTCTCGAACCGGCGCTCACCGCTGTTGCTCATTGGCGGGCCGGGCTATGTGGCCATCAGCGCGGATAGCGCGGCGCTGTTTGAACATCCCAACGGCACCCCGCGGGTGTTGGGGCCAACGCGCGGCCGCTGGCATCAAATCGAAGGCTTTGAACGGCTGCGGCGCATTGTCAATCTGCGCGACCATCAGCTGACCTTGAGCGTCTCGACCCGCAGCCGAGATGGCATCAAAATTCGGGTGGAAGACGTCCAAGTGCTTTTTAGCATTTACCGAGGCGGGCGTCATAGCAGCCAACGCGAGCCATACCCGTTTATGCCGGGCGCGGTGGAGCGCTTGGTGTACAACGAGCGCGGCGATAGCTCTATGGAGCGCTGGGAGCGGCTGGCCAGCAGCCGCATGTTGGCCAGCACCATGCGTTCCATGGCCCGCGCGGAGATTGTTTCCTTCATCCGCTCCCAAACCTTGGTGCAATTCCTCGCCAGCGTTTTGCCCACCGATGTGGCCGCGCTGGAAGAGACCTACCGCGAATTGCTGGCCGAAATGCAGGCCGAAGCAAGCCGGATGCAAATTTCCCTTGCCCCTCCCGCAGACCCTGCGCCAGGCCAATTTGTGTGGCGTTCCCAAGTTGCCGAGCGCTTCGATGCCTTGGTCAACGGCCCCCACGGCAACCGCGCGCGCCAACGCGGGGTGGGCTTGAAATGGATTGGCCTCGGAGCTTGGCAGACGGGCGTGGATAAGGTCTTGAAAGACCATCTTGACGCGTGGCGTTTGAGCGTGCGCAACATGATGCGCGGCAGCCCCAAGGCGCTCCGCCAGCTGGAATGGGAGCGACGCATCAGCACCCTGGTGCAGTTTGCGCGCGAACTGGTAGCCTCGTTTCAACAGAGCGACGGCGCCGCTCTCGAGCGCCAACTGGCCCTCTTGCGCTATTACGCCCATCGTTTAGACGTCGCCCTTGATTTGCACTATGGCAGCCTGGAGGATGCCCCAGCCTCTTGGCGGCGGGCTTCCCAAAGGCTGCACTCGTACCTTCCGCGGGACATTGATTGACCCACAACAAAGGAGCCCGGCGTGACCATTTGGGAAAACGTCAACCCCGAAGCCCCGGTGCTGGTGTTGGGCAGTGCCGCGGTGGATACGATTGCTTACCCCGAAGGCGCCCTGGCCGAGGGTGTGGCCGTGCCTGCCCAAATGCGCACCGCGTTTGGTGGCGTCGCCCGTAACGTGGCCGAAAACTTGGCCCGTTTGGGGCAGCCGGTGATTTTTATCTCCGCTGTGGGGCGCGACAGCCCGGGAGAGCAACTCCTGGCGGCGCTCCAACAATTGGGGGTGGATACGCAAGCCGTGATTCGCACGGAGGCCTACCCAACTGGCCGCTACGTGGGGGTTTTGCGCGCCGAAGGCGGGTTGCACTATGGCTTGCACGATATGCGGATTAGCCAATCCATCACCCCCGAATACCTCCGCAGCCACGCCCACCTTTTCGAGCAGGCTTCGGCCTTGGTGATGGACGCCAACCTCCCCAAAGCCACCTTGCGCACCGCGTTTTCGTTGGCCCGCAAGGCCGGGATTCCCGTGGCGGCAGACCCCACTTCGCCGCAGTTGGCCGTGCGCCTCAAACGCCACTTGCCGCGGCTGGCCCTCATCACCCCCGACCACCAGGAAGCCGCAGCCTTGTTGGGGCGGCCGCTGGAGCCCACCCGCTTCGAGGAAGTCATCCGCGCTGCACGCGACTTGGTCGCCCAAGGCGTGGGGCTCGCGGTCATTACGCTGGCGGAATTCGGCTTGTGCTACGCCACCCCAGAGACCAGCGGCCATCTTTCCGCACTGCGGACCGAAATCATTGACCCCACAGGCGCGGGCGATGCTCTCTTGGCAGCCCTGCTTTTCGGCTTGCTCAACGGCTTCCCGGTGGATGATGCCATTCGCCTGGGTATTTCAGCGGCTTCATTGGCCCTGCACGCCGAAGGCAACGTGCCGGCCGATTTGTCGCTGGAACGGCTCTATGACCAGTTAGTGCTTTAACCTTCCCTTGAGGAGTAAAGATGTCAGAACAGTTTTCCCCTGCTTTTCACGTCGCGCCGCACGTCGCGCGAGCCCTTTCGTTGAAGATGCCGGTGGTGGCTTTGGAATCAACCGTGATCACCCACGGCCTCCCCAAGCCCGACAATTTGGCCCTGGCCGCAGATATGGAAGCCGTGGTGCGCAATGGCGGCGCTACACCGGCGACCATTGGCGTGTTGAAGGGCAAGGTCATCGTGGGCTTGGCAGAGGATGCGCTACGCGAATTGGCCGACGCCCCTGCCCCGCGCAAGATTAGCATCCGTGATTATGGGGCTGCCATTGCGCAAAAGGCCAGTGGCGGCACCACCGTGGCCGCAACTTTGTATGCCGCCCACCTCGCGGGCATTCGGGTGTTTGCCACGGGCGGCATTGGCGGCGTGCATCGTTGGCCCCCTCACGACGTCTCGGCCGACCTCCCTGCGTTGGCTTCCTATCCGGCCATTGTGGTGTGCGCAGGCGCCAAAGCTATTTTGGATTTGCCCGCCACCCTGGAAATGCTCGAAACCTTGGCCGTCCCCGTGGTGGGCTATCAGACCGATGAGTTCCCGGCCTTTTATTCCCGCGAAAGCGGCCTCAAAGTGCCTCAGCGTGCGGATTCGCCGAAAGAAGTAGCGGCCATTGCAAAGGCCCATTGGGAATTGGGCTTGAAGAGTGCGGTGTTGGTGGTGGTGCCGCCACCCGAAGAGGCAGCACTGCCGCGCGAAGAAGTGGACCAAGCCATTGCCCAGGCCTTGCGCGAAGCCGAGGCGCAAGGGGTGCGCGGGCAGGCCAGCACGCCGTTTTTGTTGGCGCGCGTGAGCCAGCTCACGGGGCGGGCCAGCTTGGAGGCCAACCTGGCCCTGCTCAAAAACAATGCCGCTGTGGCCGCACAAATTGCACGGGCGCTCTACCCCGCACGCGGGCAATACATGGTGTGAGGACGGACAGTGAAAATCGCTCTGGCGCAGATCGCGCTTACTTTGGGCCAACCCAACCTCAACCTGCGCACGGCTACCGAGGCCGTCGCCCAGGCTGCCCGCGCGGGCGCGGAATTGGTGTTGCTGCCCGAGCTGTGGGCCTGTGGTTACGCCAGCGAGCGTTTTGCTGCCTGCGCCTCGCAAATAGACGCGGGTGTTTTCGCCCAAATGGCCGCTTTGGCGCGGGCCTATCGGGTGGCCGTGGGGGGCTCTCACTTGGAGCGTGACGGCGAGCAACAATATAACACCTTTGCCCTCTACGGCCCCGACGGAACGCGCTGGGGGGCTTATCGGAAAATCCACCGATTTTTGCCCCTGGGCGAGGGTGTGCTTGCCGCGGGGCAACAGGTGGGCTTGGCCGAAACCCCGTGGGGCAAGGTGGGGTTGGCGGTGTGTTACGATTTGCGCTTCCCTGAGGTCTTTCGCACCCAGGCGTTGGCAGGGGCTCGGCTGCTGTTGGTGGTGGCCGAGTGGCCCTTGGCCCGCATCGCCCATTGGGAAGCCTTGCTTCGCGCCCGGGCCATCGAAAACCAGGCCTTCGTTGCCGCGGTCAACCGCGTGGGCGAAAGTGCAGGAACCCGCTTTGGCGGGATGAGCATGGTGCTTTCGCCGCGGGGCGACGTCGTGGCCCAAGCGGGTTCCACCGAAACCTTGCTGCTGGCTGAGGTGGACCTCGCCGAGGCCGACGCGTACCGTGCAGCCTTTCCCGCGCTGCGCCATCGCCGCCCAGAGGCTTATCGGCTGTAGTCATGCGTGGCAAACTGCGTCCCTTCCTGCTTCCGTTGGCGGTGTATTTGGGGGTCTTGATTGCGCCCTATTGGCTGGCTTGGCAGGCGGCCGGCACGCATTTCGTGTTTGGGGGCGTTTTGTTCAATCCCCAAGATGGGTTTTCGTATCTCGCCAAAATGCGCGAGGGTTGGTCTGGCGCGTGGCGTTTCACCTTGCCCTACACGGCCCACCCGGGGCCAGGGGCGTATTTGTTTTTGTTCTATCTGGCTTTGGGGCACGTGGCGCGCTGGCTGCACGCGCCGTTGGTGGTGGTTTATCACGGCGCTCGCCTGCTGGGCGCCCTGGCGCTGGCTTGGGCGTTGTGGCGCTTCTTCGAAGCCGTGTTGCGCCCGCGGGAAACCGCTCGCCGCGCTTGGCAATATGCCCTGTTTGCGCTGGGCATGGGATGGCTGGCGTTGTTTTGGGGCTATGCCACCGCGGACTTGTGGGTCGCGGAGGCTTACCCGATTTTGAGCGCGCTCACGAATGCGCATTTCCCTTGGGCGTTGGCGCTCCTGATTTTCTTGCTGACGCCGGAACCCCGCGGCTTAGGATGGCTGGGAGCGGCCGCACTGGCGCTGGCGATGCTCTCGCCCTTTGGGGTTGTGGTGGCGTTGACGGTGTGGGGCGTCTATCTGGGGTGGGCCTTCACCGTGGACGAGGCGCGCCAGAAGCGTCTGGCCGGGCGGCGTTTGTTGGCGATTGCGTTGGGCGGCTTGCCCTATGTGGGGTATGCGTATTGGGCAACCCTGCACGATCCGGTATTAGCGGCTTGGAATGCGCAAAATGTTACGCCCATGCCGAAATGGTGGGATGTGTTGCTCTCGTTTTCGCCGTGGCTGGAAGTGGGGCTGGGCGGTTTGTTTTTAGGGGCGCTTCGCATAGCCAAAGAGGCGCGCGCGGGGGCGGGCGGTTCGCGGCTTATTCGGCAGGCCGCGGAAGCGGGGCGGCAACCTGGAGCCTCGGTTGCGCGGCGAGGGCTTCCTGTTTCCTTGTGGTCTCTGGCGTTTTGGGCTGTGGTGGCGCTGGGGCTGGCGGTGTTCCCGTGGGCATTGCAGCGACGGTTTTTGATGGGTTTGGTGGTGCCTTTGGTGGGGTTGACGGTTTGGGCTTTGGCTGCGCGAGGTTGGCCGCGCTGGGCTTCCCTTGCGCTCTGGGCGCTCACCGTGCCGACGTTGGCCGCGGTGCTTTTGCTGGCCTGGCGTGGCATCGCGACGCACGACAGCCATTTCTATCTAACCCGTGGCGAAGCCGCAGCCATGCAGTGGCTGGCTGAGCATACCCCACCTGATGCCGTCGTGCTGGCCGCGCCCGAAACGGGGATGTTCATCCCCGCGTTGAGCGGGCGGCGCGTGCTTTATGGGCACCCTATGGAAACCATCGAAGCCCCGCGCTACCGCGAACTCACGGGCGATTTCTTCCGGCGGTGTTTCAAGGGCGCGCAGGCCTGGGCCTTTTTGCAACGCGAGGGCGTCAACTATATCTTTTTGGGCCCGCGTGAGCGGGCGTTGGGCGGCTTGCCTTTGTATCTTCCCCCCGACGCGGTCGTCGCCCGTTTCGATGGGGTGACCATTTACCGCGTCCCCGAACCGTGAGGCGCCACATGTCGGCCGAAGATGTCCTCGCCAACAACAATTCCCTCGCCCCGCAGCCAATCGCTCGCCCTCGATGGTGGATGTGGCTAAGTTGGGGTGGATGGCTGGCGCTTTTGCTGGGGCCGCAACTGGGCCGCGTGCCGTATCCGTTAGAGGCGGCATTTTCGGATATCGTGGTCGCCCATCTCCCGCAGATTGTGTATTTGCGTCGGGCTTGGTCGCTCTGGCACACCTTGCCGCTGTGGGCGCCGACGTATCATAGCGGTTATCCCTTTTATGCCGACCCCTTGAGCGGGTTGTGGTATGCGCCAGGGTGGCTGGCTGTTGTGTTGCCCTTGCCGGAGGGCATTACCCTGACGGTGGGCTTGCATTGGCTGTTGAGCGCGTGGGGAATGTACGCCTTCTTGCGGGCTATCGGCCACACCGAATCGGGCGCTTTTCTCGCATCGGTGGCTTGGTTGGGGTTTGGCAAGGTGTGGGCGCATTGGGCAGGGGGACACTTGAGCCTGTTGTATGCCGTGGCCTGGACGCCTTGGCTGCTCTGGGTTTCGCTCCGACGGGGGCGTTTTCTGCGGCCGGCCGTGGTCTTGGCGTTGATTTTCTTGGCTGACCCTCGGTGGGCTGCTTATGCTGGTGCTTTGTGGGCGCTGTGGGAATGGCACCACAGCCGCGGGCGCGCGTGGCGGAGAATCCTCTCGGAAGGGCTCTTGGCGGCCCTCTTGGCGGCCCCCTTGGCCTTGCCTTTGTGGCATTACACCCAGTTGAGCACCCGTGCCCACCTCACCCCGCAAGATGTTTTGCTGTTTTCGCTGCCCTGGTCGCGCCTGTTGGGCGTGGTGGTGCCCATTGGGGGGCTGACCGAGTGGGTGACGTACGTGGGCGCGGTCAGCGTGCTGTTGGTCAGCGCGGCTTGGCTGCGGCGCGAAGCGCGCTTTTGGGCTGGGGTGGCCTTGCTTGCTTTGGGGTGGGCGCTGGGCGAGCATCTCCCCGGGATGACATGGCTGGCGCGGTTGCCCGGGGTTTCTTTGCTTCGGGTGCCCTCGCGCGGGCTGTTTCTCGCTGGCTTTGCCATCGCGGCGGCTGCGGCTGCAGGGTGGGACGCGTTGCTTTCCGCCGCGTGGCCTGAGCCGTTGCGCAAACGGCGTAATTTGCTGTGGTTCGCGCTGGTGGTGTTTGGCTTTGGGGCCACGGCGCTGACCGGCATGCTCCTGGGCGACCCGTGGGTGGCGGGCAGCAGCCTGTTTTGGCTTTTGGTGGGTTGGGCTGCCTGGAAGATCCCCCCTCGCCACCCTTGGGGCTTGAGGGTTTGGGCGTTGCTCTTGGCGGTGGATTTGTTGGCCTTTGCAACCCACCTGGTGGCACCGCGCCCCTTTGACGCGCTCATGCAACCCCCGCCTGTGCTCACGGAAGCCGCCGCCTCTGAACCAACAGCCTTTCGCTTCTATTCGCCTTCTTACAGCATCCCCCAGCAGATTGCTGCTGCCCAAGGCTGGGAACTCGCCAATGGCGTGGATCCTCTCGTGCTGGCGGCATATTCGGAATTCTTGGAAAAAGCCAGCGGCTTTTCGTGGAAGGGCTATACGGTTGTGGTGCCCCCTCTGGATTCCGATAATTTGGCCGTCAGCCGCCACTCTGTCCCCAACCCCACGTTGTTGGGCTTGCTCAATGTGGCGTATGTGGTCTCCGATTTTCCCCTGTCGGGCCAAGCCTGGACGCTCTGGGCGCATCGCGATGGCCTGTGGGTGTATCGCAATCCCCAATGGCGGCCGCGCGCTTGGGTGGCTCAGGGCGAGGCATGGCATCCTGCCCGCGATGTGCGTTGGTCTCCCAACCGCATCACCATCGTAGCCGAGGGCCCAGGCGAATTAGTGCTTTCGGAAGTGGCCTACCCGGGTTGGCAGGTCACGGTGGATGGCCGCGCGGCCGAAGCCCATACGGCCCACGGCGTTTTGCGCAGTGTGCAGATTCCAGAAGGCGTCCATACCGTAACCTGGCGTTTTCGTCCTGGAGACCTGGTGCTCGGGTTGTTGGCTGCGGTTGTGGGCTGGCTGGTGGTGATTTTTGGGCCGCGCGGCGTGCCCGCTTCCGCCTGGGGAGGTCGGCCGTGAGGCGTTATCTTCGCAGCCGCGGTTGGGCTGTGCGCTATGGCGTTTTCCTGGCTTTGTTGACTGCCTTGCCCTATGCCGTAGCTTGGCAGATGCAGGGCGAGGCGTGGCGCTTTAGCGGCTTTTTGGTTGGTTTGGAAGACGGCAATTCATACATCGCCAAGATGCTTTTGGGCTCGCAAGGGGCTTGGCTGTTTCGCCCGCCTTATACCACTTGGCCGGTGGATGGCTTGCCGGTTTTTTTGCCTTATCTTTGGTTGGGGAAACTCGCCGCGGGCGAGGCGTTGCATTTGCAGTTGGCCGTGCTTTTCCATTTGGTGCGGCTGGTGGGGGTTGTGGTTTGGGTGTTGGCGACGTGGGATTTTCTGGCCTTGTTTCTGACCGAGGCGCGGTGGCGGCGCTGGGGGGTGCTTTTGGCGACGGCGGGCGCTGGTTTGGGCTGGCTGGTTGCGCCGTGGGCGCGTTTGAGTTGGGCAGGGCCGCTGTGCTTTTATTCGCCTGAGACGTATGGCTTTTTGGCGGCTTTGCTCTTGCCGCATTTGGTTTGGGCGCGGGCCTTGTTGTTGTGGATTTTGCGCCTGGTGGTCACCGCGCGGCGCGGCAGAGCCGCGTGGCAAGCTGCTGCCTTGACCTTGGTGTTGGGGTGGTTGCACCCGTTGGAATTGGTGCCTCTGGTCGCGCTGCTTTCGGTTTGGGGCGGATTGCCGCTGTTGTGGCAGGGATGGCGTCGAGGCTGGGCGGGGGTGCTGGCCGCGTGGCAGCGGTGGGGGCAGCGGGCAGCGCCGGCTTGGGGCGTTGCGGTGGCGATGAGTGGCCTTTATGCGGCTCTTTCGTATAGCCAGGAATACCTGCGGGTGTGGAGCGCCCAAAATCTAATCCCCTCGCCGCCACCTTGGCAATATCTCTTGGCTTATGGTTGGCTGTTGCCGTTTGCCTGGTGGGGGCGCAGGCGTTGGCTGCGTGGCCAACGTTGGCGCAAGGCTTTGCCTTGGTTGTGGTTGGTGTTGCTCCCTGGGTTGCTTTATGCGCCGCTCACGGTTCAACGTCGTTTGGCCGATGGCGTTTGGGTGGCTTTGAGTGCGTTGGTGGCTGCAGGTTGGGAAGCAAAGCATCGGGCGGCCGTGGCCAGAGGCGCAGCCTGGCGCTGGCGGCTGGGAAGCGCCGCTCTTTTGGGTTTGGCTTTGTTGCCCAATGTGCTTTTCTGGGGTGGCCTTTTTCGGCTGGCTTCGACACCCCAGCAACCGATTTTTCTGCCGCGCGCAGAGGTGGCCGCGTTCCAAGCGTTGGGACAGGTCGCTCACTCGGGCGATGGCGTTTTGGCGGCGTATACCACCGGTAACGCGCTGCCCGCTTGGGTGCCGGTGCGGGTGATTGCAGGGTTGGGCCCCGAAAGCCCTGGGCTGGAAACCCAGCAGCAAAATCTGCGTCGTTTCTTTTCCGCATCTGCTTCGGACGCCTGGCGGTTGTCCTTCCTCGAGCAACATCGTCTCCGTTGGGTCTTTTGGGGGCCGGCCGAACGCGCGCTGGGCCCTTGGGAGCCCGCCCACGCTGCGTTCCTCTGCGCTCGCTACCAAGCCGATGGTTACGCTTTTTTTGAGGTTTGCCCATGAAAGCCCCTGCGTGTTGTCGTCCCTTGCAGCGCCTTGAGCGCCTTTCCCCGCGTGTGGCGTTGTGGCTGGTGCCGTTGCTTTTGCTCGCGCCGGCTTTGCGCCCGGGGTATGCGTTGTTTTGGGGCACTCCTTCGCTACAATTCGTGCCGTGGCATTGGTGGGCGTGGGAAGCGTTGCGAGCGGGGCATCTACCCTTGTGGAACCCGCTTTTGGGCGCGGGGGCGCCGCTGTTTGCCAATTATCAGAGCGCTTTGCTCTATCCGTTCAATTGGCTCTTGTTGCCGTTTGCTGCTTTGGGGAAGCAGGCCGGCCTGGCTTGGGCGCATGGCCTTTTGGCTGCTTTGCATTTGATCCTGGCCGGTTTGGGGACGGCCAAGTTGTTGGACGATTTCGACTTATCCGAGCCTGCGCCGACCGTGGGTGGCCTGGCGTATGCGCTTTCCGGCTATTTGGTCGCTCGTTTGGGCTTTTTTAGCATCAACGCGGCCGCGGCGTGGTTGCCGTGGCTGCTGTGGGCGGCCAGGCGGGTGGCGCAACGGCCGCGACGGCGAGAAACGCTGTGGCTGGCGCTTTTTTGGGGGCTGATGCTCTTGGCCGGGCACGCACAGACGGCTTGGTATAGCGCGCTTTTGGTTGCTTTGTGGAGTTTGTTTTGGCTGCAAAGGCCGTTTTGGCGGTCGGGGTTGGCTTTGGTGCAAGCCGCCCTGCTGGGCACAGCCTTGGCCGCGGTGGCGTTGTTACCTACGGCGGTCTATTTGCAGCAATCGCAGCGGGCGGGCGGCGCGCCTGCTTGGGCTTTGGATTATTCGTTTTGGCCGTGGCATTTTCTGACCCTGGTCGCGCCCGACGCATTCGGCACCCCGGCGCGGGGCACTTACTGGGGGTATGGCGCCTTTTGGGAAGACGCCGCTTACGTGGGCTTGTTGCCTTTGCTGCTGGCCATATATGCGCTGTGGCGACGGAAGCCCGCGCGAGTGGTTGGCTGGGCTGCAACGGCGTTGGGCGTGGGGTTTTTGTTGGCCTTGGGGAAAAACACCCCGGTGTTCATGTTCCTCTATCGTCACGTGCCCACCTTCGATGCCTTCAAAGCGCCGGCGCGGTGGCTGTTGTGGCCAGAGATGGCGCTGGCGGTGTTGGCTGGTGTGGGCGTTGCATTTTGGCGGCGTCCGACCGGCAAGGCCCTTTACTGGACGCGTTTGGGCACAGCCGGGGCTTTCGCGGTAGCTTTGGGCGCGGGGTTGGCGTGGTGGTTGATGGGCGACGTCAAGGCCACGTTGGTGCGGGCTGCTGCTTTGGCCGGTTTCTGGGGCCTGGGGGTGGGCGCGTTGGCTTTGGTGGCCCCTCCCCAAGGCCGCCCCGCTTCCTTTGGGTGGCGTTGGGCTGTGGTGGCTTGGACGGCCGCTGATTTGCTCGTGGCGGGGTGGGGGTTGAATCCGGCGGTGCGGGCTCAAACGGTGTATGGGCCCACCCCGCCAGCAGTGCAGGAAAAAGCCCAGGCCCTGCAAGGCGCACGGGTTTTTCTCCCGCCGGCCGACGAAGACCGCCTAAAGTTTCAGCATTACTTTCGGTTCGACGATTTTTCGCCGCCCCCCGAAGGGTGGCAGAGCCTGCGGGCTTCGCTGCTTCCCAATCTGACATTGTTGGACGGCCTGCCCTCGGCCAACAATTTCGACCCTCTCTTGCCGGCTCGTTATGTCTCCTACACGCAACGGGCTGCTGCCCAGCCCCCTGATGCGCGCGAGCGGCTTTGGGCTCGGCTGGGGGTGGGTTTGTTAGGCCATGTTGCAACAGAGCCGCCCTATCGCCTCACTTGGCTTGCCCTCGAGGCCGAGCCGCAAGCTCGTTGGGTGCCGCGTGCGACCTGGGTCGCGGATGGTGAGGCCGCGTGGCAGGAAGTGGCGCGGCGTGCTCGCCAGGGTGGAACCGCGTGGGCCTGCGAGGTCGTTTTGGAAGGCAACCCGCAACCAGCCCAGCCATCGTGCAGCACTCATTGGCAGATCACCCCCCAGACGCTCACCCCCAACAGCGAGCGTTGGCTGGTGCAAGCCCCGCAGGATGGCGGTTTCGTCGTTTTTTCTGAAACCTGGTATCCGGGCTGGGAGGCCCAAGTGGATGGCCAAATTGTCCCCCTTTATCGGGCGGATTATCTCTTTCGGGCGGTGCCTGTGCCGGCCGGCACCCATGAGGTGACGTTGCGCTATCGGCCGCGAGAGGTGCTTTGGGGCGCAGTGCTCAGTGTGTTGGCTTGGCTGATATGGCTGGCCGCGTGGCTGCGCCGCACGGTGTCCTGACCCAGCCGCGTTCCCCCGCGAAGCTTTGCTGCTATGGGCAGGTCGGCCGAATGTCGGTGGTGACCTCTTCCAGCCGGAAGATGTAGCCGGGGTTGGTGGGGTAGTATTGGTGGTTTTCCAGCAGGGGGAAGTCGGTGCCGAGGTAGGTGTTGAGCACCAAGCGGAAGATGTTGACCGCGTTGAGGTCGTCGGGGATGGCCTGCGGCGGCACGCCAGGAAGATAAAGCGCCAGGAAGTTGGAAAATCGTTCCCACAGGCAGGTGTTTTGGATAGACGAAAAATCGGTGTCAAGCCCTGGCCCGTGGTCCGATTGCAGGATGATGACCGTGGGGCGGGTGGCGTGGGCTTGGATTTGCTTTACCAAGGTTTCGACCCGTTGGTTGATATATTGCAGTTGGGCGACGTAGGCTTCACGATAGGCGGTTTTGCTTTGGGGGAAGTTGTTGCCGTCGTTGAACGTGAAGGCGTAGCCAGGGTCGCGAGGGCGGCCTTCTGCATCGAAGACAAAGGGCGGGTGCGGCGCGATGATATGCGCGAAGACAAATTTGGGCTGGGTGGTCGCTGGTAGATTTGCCAGGGTATCGAAGGTGTCGTTGATGAGCGCTCGATGGTTCGCGTTGGAAGGCAAAAAAGCCACCGGTGCCAGCAGCGGGGTGAAGATTTTGAGGGGCGTGGTTTCAAGATAGTAAGCCTGTACCCCGAGGATGTGGAGGGGCTTAGGGTGCAAATAGTGCTCTGCTTGGGTGTTGTTGGTGATTTCCCAATCGGATGCGAGGGCCACGCTGGTGTAGCCGGCTTGCTTGAGGATTTCCCATGTTTGGCTGTCGGTGATAAAGGGCTTCACGCGCCACCAAAACGGCGAGTCTTCCATAGGGGGCAGGAAGTTTTGGACGTAATCCATGTTGAGGGAAGAGGGCAGCGACAGCGCCGTGCGGGGGTAGTTGGCCTGGCTGTGGGGGACCACGACGAAGCCCTGCTGTTGGAGGGCAGTGATGAAGGCGCGGTTGTCGTAGTGGTAGAGGGCCTGGAGCACGTCGGCGCGTCCATACCCATCGAGGATGATGTAGTAAATATCGGGGAGGTTTTGGGTTGAGGGTGGGGGCTCCCAGGCTGCGGGCAGGCGGTGGCGGGTTTGCGGGGCGGGGCTTGCAAAAGACCCAGGCACCCGCGCGAATACCCACACCACAGCAGCAATGGCAGCCAACGCGGTGGCGGTGAGCAGGAAGTTGAGCAAGGGGGGTGAGAAGGGCTTTCGCAACCCTTTGAGGGTTAGGTAGGCCAAGGCGAGCGTTAGCACCACGCCACCGCCAGCCAAAAAGAAGAAGGTCTGTTGGGTGAGCAGGCCAAAGACCCCAATGGTCAAAAAGAGGCTGGTGCGGTACCAGTCGTGAGTAAAGCGCCGCAACAGGTAGCACCCTGCCAAGATGAGGCTGAAATCCAACAAAAACAGCCAAGGGACATCGGTCCACGGGGAGACCACTGCGGCGCGCAGGTAGGTATAAAGTATCGCCGCGGCGGCAAACAGGAAGGGGGGCAAGCAAATCCAAAGAGGGTGGCGTTTCATGGGAAAAAGGGGCAATCAGAGGGGGCGAGGCGTGGCGCTGCGGCGTTCCATCAGATAGAGCACGCGCTGGGATTCGCGGACAGGCACCCGTTCATGAATCACAAACAGGCGTTGGAAGGCCGCTTCAAAGGCTGCTTGATGATAGGCCGCGAAAATGTCTTGTCGGCTGCGTAGCAAGCGCTGCACTTGCGAATCTTCTTTGGGGATGAACTCTACGATGAGCCACCGCCCCCAATCCGCGAAAAAGGCGGCCATGTCTTCCCAGGGGACGTTGTTTCCAATGGCAAGGTGGTGGATAAGGGCCAAGGCCAACAGCAAATCGGCGGGGCCACGCGCGCGCAGGCTGGCGCGCTCTTGATTGCGCCAGCCGATGTCGGGGCTGGGGTTGGTCAAATCCACCCAAAGGGGGAGGAGATGGGTTTCGTGGTTGGCTTTGACACGGCGATAGTTTGCTTCGACCGCGGAGGGGTCAAAATCCAGCGCCAAAGTCCATGCGTTGGCTTGGGCGGCCAGGCGGCTGAAGGTGCCGTCGTTGGCGCCCAGGTCCCAGGCGACCTGGGGGCGCAAGCGGGCAATCCACTCAGCGACGATTTTCTGCTTGTGGGAAAACGCGGCTGGGGTGTAGTTGGTTTTCGTGTAGTAGTCGCCCCAGGCGGTGCCGCCGGGTTCCCACGAAAGCCCGCGGATGGTGTTTTCCAGGCTTTCGATAAGCCCCAGCATGGCCTGCCGCCCCATGCGCTTGGAAGGCGCGGTTTTGTCTGCCGCCGACGCGGAGAGCTTGCTTTGGGCTTTGGCGTGAAAATAGAGGTGGGTGAGCAGGCCAAAATTGGTTTTGGCCCGCGCCGGCAGCAGGCGCGCGGCCAAGTCCAGCGGAATACCGTCCAGGTGGGTGCGCAGCATGGCGCCAAGGCGCACATCCACTTTGGCCATCAGGGCCAAGGGCGCCAGGAAGTGTTGGCAAAACTGGCGGTAGGCCACCCACGGCGTGCCTTCGGTGTAGATTTCAAATGACAAAGTATCAATGAAAATCGGCCGCCCTTGATGCCATTGCACGTTGTAGGCGCTGGCATCTTTGAGGACCATCTGGTGTTGAAGCGCCAGTTTTTGGATGCGCAAGGTCAACAGGGCCGCGTCTTTGAGCAGCGAGAACGGCCATTCGTAGGGGTAGGAAAGCAGCGCGATCGGCTCGGGTTGGATGACGGCATACGCGTGCTCAGGCGCGGGGGGCGGCACATCGGCGGGTTGGTGGGGGATGAGCAGCCCTTCCTGGGTCAGGCGCTGATAGAGCCCTGAGCGCAGAAGGTGCTCGTAGTGCTCGGCATACCTTTGGTTGATTTGCCGATAGAGCGCTCCCGCGTGCCAAAACATGAAGCCGCTGGGGTCGCGGAATGAAGCAGGATGGCGGCGCTGGGTGTTCATGCGTCGGGGAAAGTGTCGTGTTCGGTTTCGGTTGTTTCTTGTTTGCTGGAGCGGCTGAAAAGCCCTTTGATGCGGCTCCATTGCGTGCGCACGAACACGCCCGCGGCCAGGAGCCCCGCAATGAGCACCTGAAAGAGGATGGACCCCGAGCCAGGGTCCAAATACAGGGCATGTCGAGGCAAAATGGAAAGTAGCATGGCGTTTTCCTCTTGCGTGGTGTTTGGGCGAGGGGAATTCACGAACGCGGTAAGCGTTGAGGTAGGCCGATTATAACACCGCGGGTGTGAGGCTTTTTAGCCCCACAGCCAAAAAGTGTTGAGGGCCAACGCCAAGGGCAGCAGGCGTTGGAGGGCGCGCTGGTGGCGATGCTGAAGTGCGTAGAGCAAAAAGGCCAATTGAAGCCCGCTGGCTACCCGCAGCACCCCTGCGGGTTCCCGAAAGGTGCTGTAAGGCAGGAAGATGATGGGGAGTGCGTTCAGCAGATAGAGGAAAGAGGCCAAAGTGTGGGGTGGCTGCCAACTCCATTGCAGGGCCAAGAGCGCGGGCACCCATACCGGGATGAACAACACCAGATAGAGCAGCAACAATCGCCCATTGGCCAGGCCGACTTTGAGGAGCCCTGCAAAGGGAATCCACTCCCACGGCGTGGCGCCGGCGCCGCCGCTGCCGAGGCCGATGTGGCCAAACCAGTGCCACAACAGCCCTTGCCAAAGGACGAAGACGAGCAGCGGCAGCCCCAGCCAAGCGGCTTCCCGTCGGCGGCGTTGCACCCAGAGCCAGAGCGCATGGGCGATGACGAAGACCAGCACCACTTCTTTGGCCAACACCCCCAGCGTATAGGCCAGCGCGGTCAGCCCTGGGCGGCGACGCTGCGCTGCCCACAACGCAACCACAACCCACCCGTAAGCCAGCGGCTCAGGGAGCCCAGCCAGAAAGGCGCCGGTGAGCCCGGGCCAGAGGCCATAGGCCAGGGCTGCCCACCAGGGGCTATGCCCTTGTTGTTGGAGCAGCGCCCCCAACAGGGCTACGGCCAGCAGCTGGGCTAAGGCGTCCCACGCGAAAATGGCCCAGGGCAGGCACGCGGCTTGCCCTAAGCAGACGCCGTGGGCCAGCAGGGGCAGCAAAATGCGTTGGTAACGATACGCCGGCACGTCCAACCGCTCGGCAACTTCCCGCGGCGCGGGCGTTTGGGCAATGTAATAGACGAATTGCCCGTCGTAGGGCCGCTCGTTGTACCCCGCCAAGTGGAGGGCGCGCAGCGGGTCGCCATCGTAAAGCCCCCAAACTACCCAAACAAAAAACGCCAACCACACGCCCCCTACCAGCAACACGCTCATGCGCAGCGTGCGCCGTGTGGCAGACGGCGAGGGTGACGCGAGGAAGGCCTGAGCGTTCAAGGGCGGTTTCCCCAAAAGGGAGGAGGCGGTTCTCAGAAATTCTGTTGGCGTTTGAGGTCTTCTTGAATCATCTGCACGAAAACCTGAGCCATTTCAGGGTCGAAGAGCACACCAGCCTTGTCGCGGATTTCCTTGAGCGCGACTTCGGGCGGCAGGGCTTTGCGGTATGGTCGGTCGGTGGTCATGGCGTCGTACACGTCCACAATGGCCAGCAGCCGCCCTTCGGGTGGGATTTCGCGGCCTTTGAGCCCGTAGGGGTAGCCGCTGCCATCCCAACGCTCGTGGTGGTAGAGGACATAGGGAATCGCGGGCTGGAGATGGACGACTTGCCTCAACATATCGGCCCCGCGCTGGGGATGGCTCTGCATGATTTCCAGTTCGGCTTCGGTGAGCGGCCCTGGCTTGTTGAGGATGTGCTCGGGAATGGCAATTTTGCCGATGTCGTGCAAAATTGCGCCGAATTCCAAGATGGCCAACTTTTCCTCGCTCCAGCCCAGCAGGCGCGCCAGGCGCAGGGCGTAGTCTTTGACGCGTTCCACATGCCCGCGGGTGTACATATCGCGGGCTTCGATGGTGTTGGCCAACATGATAACGGTTTGCAGGTGGGCTTCGCGGGTGGCCAGATTTTCGACGGCTCGTTTTCTTTGCAGGCTGTTTTTCACAATGGCCGTGAGCTCGCCGGGGTTGAAGGGCTTGGTGAGATATTCGTCGGCGCCCGCGTGGCGCACCTTGCGCACCGTTTGGGTGTCCACCAGGGCGGAAAGCACCAAAATAGGCACGGCTTTGCCGTTGGGCATTTGTCGGATGTAGCGGATGAATTCCATGCCGTGCCCATCAGGAAGGCGCAAGTCGGTGATGATGAGGTGGGGCAAACCGTGCCGCACAACGGCCAGCGCTTCGCGGATGGTGCGCGCCTGGATGACCTGGAAGCCGTCTTGCTCCAGAATCGTGCTGATGACTTCGCCTAATTCGGGGTCGTCATCCACGAGTAAGATGGTCGGCGAAGTTTCGACGTGCAACAAGTTGCGAGAGAGGGAGGAAGCGTCGGCAAACATGGTCTCAGAGGTCATTAGGAAAATTCACCGCTTTCGATTCGGTTGAGGGCATCGCGGGCTGCGGCCTTGGTCGCTTCGCGTTTGCTGGGGCCGATGCCGCGCCCCCAAGGCACGCCATCTACCAACACTTCGACTTCAAACTGGCGTTGGTGATCTGGCCCTTGGACGTTGACCGTGCGATAGGTGGGCGATGGATGCCCGTGGGCTTGTACCCATTCTTGCAAGGTGCTTTTGGGGTCTTCGTCCAGGTGCTCTTCCAAGATGCGGTTGACCGCGGGTTCCAGGAGGGGGATGATGAAAGCCCGCACTGCGTCAATGCCGCTATCCAGGTAAAGGGCCCCCACCAAGGCTTCGAATGTTGCGGAGAGCAGCGTATCGCGTGTGCGGCCGCCGTGGGCGTCTTCGCCGCGGCCCAAGAGCATCGCTCGCCCCAGTTGGATTTGGCGGGCAAATTCTGCCAGTTGTTCTCGGCAGACCAACGCGGCCCGCATCCGTGTCAGGTTCCCTTCGTCCATTTCCGGGAAGTGATGGTAAAGCCATTCGCCCACCAAAAAATCTAACACGGCATCGCCCAAAAATTCCAGCCGCTCGTTGTCTTCCAGGGCTTCGGGGTGCTCGTTGAGGTAGGAACGATGCGTCAAAGCCCGAATGAGCAGCCGTCGGTCGCGAAACGGCAATCCCACACGCTCTGCAAAGCCTTGCGGGCTTTCGAGGGTGTTTTGTTCCATTGCGCAGGCTCCTTAACCGAACGCAAGGAACGCCGCGCGCCCAGCGATGCAGATGGGCACGCGGGGTTCATGGCGTTCGTGGCATTTGGGTTCGCGAGCCATGCACCCTCGCGAGGATGGTGTATGGACATTGTACCGCAAGTTGGGCGCTTATGGTGGCCCGAGTTGCCAAATTTGTGGCCTCGCCGCGCGGCCGGCTTAGGCTTGGGGGCGCGACGGGCGCGGCGAGGTCGGGGGTGCGTTTGGGGTGCTCTGGCGTGGGTTGGGCCGGCTTTAGCGATAGGCCCGGAAGACCAAGATGGCGTTGTGCCCGCCAAAGCCAAAGGCGTTGCTGATGGCTACTTCGACGGGGTGCTCACGGGCTTGGTTGGGGACGTAATCCAAGTCGCACTCGGGGTCGGGGGTTTGGTAGTGGATGGTGGGGGGGACGACGTGCTCGCGGATGGCCTGCACGCACAAGATGGCTTCCAAGGCGCCGGTGGCGCCCATCATGTGGCCGGTCATGGATTTGGTTGAGGAGATGGGCACGTGATAGGCGTGTTCCCCTAAGGCGCGCTTGATGGCGACGGTTTCGGCCACGTCGTTGAGTTGGGTTGCGGTGCCGTGGGCGTTGATGTAATCCACTTGGTCGAGGGCGACGCCTGCGGTTTCCAGGGCCAGGCGGATGGCTTTGGCGCCGCTTTCGCCTTCGGGATGCGGCGCGGTGACGTGATACGCGTCGGCTGTGGCGCTGTAGGCTGCCAGCTCGGCCAGGATGGTCGCGCCCCGCGCTTTGGCGTGGCTTTCGCTTTCCAGCACCAAGATGCCCGCCCCTTCGCCCATGACCAGGCCATCGCGGTTTTTGTCGAAGGGCTGCGGGGTCATGCTCCAATCGTCGTTGCGCCGCGAAAGCGCGCCCAGCCGGTCGAAGGCGCCCACGCCGGTGTAGGTGATGGTGGATTCGCTGCCGCCAGTAATGGCGACATCGGCTGCCCCTGAACGAATGAGGTGCCAGGCCACGCCGATGGCATCATTGCCCGAGGCGCAGGCCGAAACCGGCGAAAACGAAGGCCCGCGAAAGTTGTAGCGCATGGCAATCAACGATGAGGCGCCGTTGGCCATCATCATGGGGATGATGAAAGGGCTGATGCGCGTGGGGTCGCGCTCTTGGGCGATGAGGATGTTTTCTTCCAGCCGTTCCAGGCCGCCGATGGCCGAGGCTACGATGATGGCGATGCGGTAGGGGTCTTCTTCGTCGGCTGAGATGCCGGCTTGGGCGATGGCCTCCTGCGCGGCCACCAGCGCCAACTGTTCGAAGCGGCTCATGCGGCGCGCTTCTTTGCGGTTGATGTGTTGCGTTGGGTCGAAATCTTTGACTTCGGCGGCAATATGCACTTTGAGGCGGGAGGCGTCAAAGAGGGTTATCGGCCCGGTGCCTGAAAGGCCCTCCAAGGCGTGTTGCCATGTCTCTTGGACGGTGTGGCCGATCGGGTTGATGGTGCCCATGCCGGTAATCACAACGCGTTCGGTCATCTTTTCGCTTCTCCTGGGTTTGAGGATGGGGTTACGGACACTTGGGGGGCTTTGAATCCACTGCCAGTGAGGATGGCCACGATGGGGTCAGGGGCGCAGTTGCTGATTTGACGCAAGGCATCCCACACCAGGGCCGAGGTAGGTTCTACGAAGAAACCGCGCTGGGCCAGGGCTGCGCGGGCCGGGAGGATGGCTTCTTCTTCGACGACCAGGAAGGTGCCATCGTGGGCCTCGGCCAGTTGGAGCAAAGCGTCGCCCCAAACCGGCCAGCGCACGCGCACGCCTTCGGCCGCGGTGGGCACTTGGTCGGTGACCCATCCCAAGGCTTCGCGGCCGCCCCGGGCCACTGCCCACACGGGCGCGCATGCCAAGGCTTGCACGCCGAAGATGCGCGGCATGCGAGGAATCAGCCCGCTGCGCTGCAAGGCCAGGAAGCCTCGGGCGATGCCCAGCAGCAGGCCACCGTGCCCGACCGGGGCTACAACTGCCCCTGGCGCGCCGATTTGTTCGTAGATTTCGTAGGCAATGGTGGCGTAGCCATCCAAGCCTACAGGCAGGAAGGCGTGGCTGGCGTAGGGCACGCCTCGGTCTGCGTCTTGGCGGGCAGCCTCGGCCGCGGCCGAGCGCGGGCCATCCACCGCGATCACTTCCGCCCCATAGGCTGCCATTTGCGCCCGCTTGACGCTTGAGGCGTAGGCTGGGGTGTAGATGCGGGCGTGCAATCCTGCCCGGGCCGCGTAGGCGGCAAACGCGGCCCCCGCATTGCCCGAAGAGTCTTCAACCGCTTCGCTCACCCCGCGCGCCTTGAGGAAGGAGGCCATCAGCGCCGCCCCGCGGTCTTTGTGGGAGCCGGTGGGGTTGACGTATTCCATCTTGAAGGCCACGCGACGGCCGAAGGCTTCATCCCACACCAGGGGGGTGCGGCCTTCGCCCAGGCTGACGATGGGCGCGTTTTCGGGCAGGGCAAAGGTGTGCCGATAGCGCCATATGCCCGGCGCGTCGGGGGGCTGGGCTTGCGGGTCGAAGGTGGGAATGTCGGGACGGTCGAAGACCCCGCCGCATTTGGGGCAGCGATAGGGCAGGCCGTCGTCGGGGTAGGGGGTTCCGCAGGATGTACAACGCCAGGTTATTGCCATGCTCACCTCGGAGGGGAGTCGTCTTTAGGGGTGGGGTGATAGTGCCCGTGGACCCAGGTTTGCCCTTGCGGCCCTACTTCTTTTTTCCAGACGGGCACGATTTCTTTGAGGCGGTTGATGCCATAGCGGGCGGCTTCGAACGCGCCGTCGTTGCGGTGGGGGGCGGCGCAGGCCACGAGCACGGTGGGGGTGCCAGGTGCCAGCCGACCGATGCGCTGCACCACCGCGATGCCTTCGACTTTGGGCCAGCGCTCGCGGATTTCGGCCGCGACTTGGCGGAGCTTGGCTTCGGCCATTGCGCGATAGGCTTCGTATTCCAGATAGGCGGTTTCCTGGCCTTGGGTCAAGCCGCGCACCACGCCAGAAAAAAATACCACCGCGCCCGTGGTGGGGCGGGTGATTTGTGCAATGAGGGCGTTGAGGTCCAGGGCTTCTTCGGTGAGCAGGGCGATGGTGGGCGGGGCTTCCGCGCCCCCTGCGATGGGGTGGAAGAGGGCCACATGCGCGCCGTCGGGGATGGGCTCGTCGTCTTCCGCGGTGCGGTTGCCAATGGAGGTCACCACGTTGTGGAAGGCGGGCGCCAATCCGGGGTAGCGTTCTAAGAGCATGGCTTTGAGTTGCCCTACGGTGGTGCCTTCGGGCACTTCCAGGGTCAGGCGCTGTGCCGCGACGATTTCCCGTAGGCCGCCAAAGAGGGTTACGGTGATTTCGGGCATGATGCTTTCCTCGCGAGGGAATCAGCCGCCGCTCACCGGGGGGAAAGCGGCAATTTCGTCCTCGGGATGGATGGGGGTTGCGTCGGTGGTAAAGGTGTGATTGACGGCGATGATGGCCGTATCCAAGTAGGGCGCCAGCGCGGGATATTGCTCGCCCAGCGCGGCCCGCAGTTGTGCGACGGTGGCGTTGGCGGGCAGGTGGATGTGGACGCTTTCCTGCCCGACTAAATCGCGCAGGGTGGCGAAGAGAAGCACACGATGCGAGGGCATGGTCGTTACTCGTTGATGATGTCGCCACTTTGTCCGCCAGATTTGCGGACCAAGCGGATGTTGGTCAGGCGCATGGTTTTTTCGACGGCTTTGGCCATGTCGTAGATGGTGAGGGCTGCGATGGAGACCGCGGTGAGGGCTTCCATCTCGACGCCGGTTTTGGCCGTGGTGCGGACGGTGGCGGTAATCTCGACGCCAGGGAGGTCGTCGCGCAGGGCGATGTCTACGGTGATTTGATGGAGGGGCAGGGGATGGCAAAGGGGGATGAGGTCGCTGGTGCGTTTGGCTGCCATCACGCCCGCGACTTCGGCAACGGTCAGTACATCGCCTTTTTTGAGCGCGCCGTCGCGGATTTGTTGTAGGGTTTCGGCGCGCATGTGCACTTCGCCTTTGGCAACGGCCACCCGTTCGGTGACGGGTTTGGCGCCCACGTTGACCATGCGGGCGCGGCCTTGGGCGTCTAAATGGGTGAGGTGCTTTGTTTGGGCCATGGGGAAATTATATCATTGGCCGTACAAATGGAACACCGCAGCACGCCATTGGGCGCGCTGCGGTGTTGTGTTTTGTCGGGAAGGGTTTTTTATGGTTGCTGCGTGGGTGCCGGTTGGGGCATGGGTTGCGGTTGGAAGAGGGCGTTGAGCAGCATTTCGACCTGTTGGGCTGTTTCGGGTTTGAGTTGGGGCTGGGTGGGCACCACTTGTTTCCACAGGTCGAATTTTTCGATTTTGGCTTCAGAGCGCACTTTGTTGAGCCAGTCAATGTAGGCTTGTTGCTGGAGCTGTTGGTATTCGTAATTGGTGACCGGGCGGTCGGCGTGCCCTAAAACCTGGATGATGTGCCAGCCATATTGGGTTTCGACTGGCTCGCTGATTTCTCCGACTTTGAGGCTGAAGGCGGTATCTTCAAAGGCTTTGACCATTTGCCCGCGGCCAAACCAACCCAAATCGCCGCCTTTGTCTTTGGTGCCGGGGTCAATGGAGTATTCTTTGGCCAGTTCGTTCCAATCGCCGCCGTTGAGCAGTTTTTGGCGTACTTCTTCGGCGGTTTTCTTGTCTTTGACCAGGATGTGGCGAGCCCAAACTTGTTCTTGGGTGCGGGGGATGTCGGCGGTGACGGCTTCATAGACTTTTTTGCGGTAGAGTTGGGCGCGCATGATTTCGCGCAGGTCGGCTTCGCTGAGGCCGGCCAGCTCTTTCATTTGGTCGAAGTATTTTTGCAGGGCTGTCCGATAGGCTTCCTCGGTGTAAGGGGTGGGGGTGGGGCCTTCGGGGGTGGGTGCCAGGGTGGCTGTGGGGGTAGGCGAGACGGCCGGGGTGGGTGTGGTTGGGGCTTCGGTGGGGGTAGGCGTCGGCGGGATGAGGGCCAACTGGGTGGGTGAATAGGTGGGTGTGGGCATTTGCGTCGGAACGACCTGCGGGGTGGGTGTGCCTTCGGGGTAGTAGCGTAGCGCTTCTTGGAAGGCTTTTTCGACCTCGGCGTCGGTGACGGTGATGCCCATTTCGTGGGCTTTTTGGATGATGAGCACCTCATCAATGAGGTTGTTTAACACTTGCTCGCCTAACCCTTGGGGGTCGTTGAGCTGGTCATACCAGCTTTTGATTTGCTGCCCGAAATAGGAAAGCAGCATGGTGTCTTGCCCAAATTGTTGCAGGTTTTGCATGGTGGCGTCAATCTGCATGATGTAGGTCGCCCGTTGGAAGCGCACCCGTTTTTGGAATTCGCCTACGGTGATGGTTTGGCCGTTGACTTTGGCCACGGGTTTGCGGGCCTGCAAGACGGTTTGGTTGAGCACACCCCAACCGATAATGGCAGCCAAGAGCACGATGAAGGCCACGGCGCCCATCATGATCATGCGCTGTTGGTGTTGAAGCCGCCGCGAGACGTGTTTTTGCTTGCGGCTGACTTCAGAGGCTTTGATTTCGTGTTTTTTGCGTTTACCCATGAATGTCTCCTCACGTTTCAAAAACGGGGCATAGGGTACTGCACGACCCTATGCCCCGAGCGGTTATGATGCTGCCACGGGCTCAGCGGATGGCGATTTCGCCCACAAAAGGCAACAGGGCCAAGTGGCGGGCGCGTTTGATGGCCCGAGCCAATTGGCGTTGGTGTTTCGCGCAGGTGCCCGTCTGGCGCCGAGGGCGAATTTTGCCCTCTTCGGTAATGTAGCGCCGCAAAACGTCAACCTGTTTGTAGTCAATTTTCTCGACTTTTTCCACGCAAAATTGACAAACCTTAGGACGGCTATAGTAACGCCGATTGTTAGCCATAGTACGTTCTCCTTACAAGAGGGTTAGAAGGGGAAGTCCTCGACATCGTCGTCGGAGGGCATCGTTTCATCGGAAGATGCTTCCTCCAGCGGCAAGGGGGCATCGTGGGGTGTTTCGCTTTCTTCGTGGTGTTCCGCCCGTAGGTGCCGCCGGTCGCCGAGGATGATCATTTCGTTGGCGACGATTTCGGTGCGGATGTGTTGCACCCCGTTTTCGTCTTGCCAGCGGTAGTTTTTGAGGCGACCTTCGATGTACACCTGTTGGCCTTTGTGCAACAGTTGGTTGCAAATTTCGGCCAGGTTGCCCCAGGCGACCACTCGGAACCATTCGGTTTCGGTGCGCCGGTCGCCGTTGGCGGTATTCCAACTGCGGCTGGTTGCAACGCTGAAGGTTGTCACGGCGCGGCCCGAGGGCGTGTAGCGCATTTCCGGGTCACGTCCCAAACGACCGATTAGCATCACCTTGTTTAAACCACGGCTCATCATTCGCTCCTTGCTCGCATGCTCGGGTCTATGGGAATACAGCCGCCGACCGGAACAGAAACAAGTGGTTATTCGTCCGTGCGGGTAACCAGATAGCGCATGATTGGCTCATGCAAGCGCATTTTGCGTTCCAGCGGCGCGACCGCGGTGGGGGGCATGTTGGCTTCGATCAAAGTGTAGTACCCTTCGCGGCGCTTGCGGATGGCGTAAGCCAACTTGCGTTTCCCCCAAGGTTCTACCTTGGTAATTTCACCACCTTCGGCGGTGATCCACCCTTTGACCTTTTCAACGGTTTCGTTGAGGGCGTTTTCGTCCAGGTCTGGGTGCACAATGAAAACGATCTCGTAACTGCGCATAGATCCTCCTTTCCTCGGGGTTGCCTCCGACGGAGGGGCCGGAAGCGGAATAGGCCACGCTCCAGCGCGTGGCACGGCGCTAAGTGTAGCACGCGGCCGCTGTTTTGAAAAGGGTTCACGGCTTATTTCGCGAGGATGGCCGCCCAGCCGCCCCACGGCCGCTGGGCGGCGGGCGGTGTTCCCGTGGCGGCGGGAGGCGGGGGCGGTGTCAGCGCTTGCCGCGGCAGGCTCACGGCTGCGTCAGCCGTTCCAGCACCCCTTGAAGCACGGCCACGGCTTGGCGGTATTCTGCCAGGGGAAGGTGCTCGTGGGGGGTGTGATCCAGGCTGCTATCGCCAGGGCCATAAGCCACGGCTGGGCATCCCCACACTGGCGCGACGATATTGAGGTCGGCAGTGCCGGTTTTGACCACAAAGCCGGGCTTGCCGCCCGCGGCGCGAATGGCGCCCAAGAAGGCGCGCGTCAGGGGCGTGCGTTTATCGCCGCGGTAGGCGGGGATGGCATAGCCTTGTGGGGTGATCTGCCCCGTGGGCTGAATTTGAGCCAGTAGGTCATACCATGCCTGGGGGGGCACGTCGAGGGGAAGGCGGCCGCCCAGGTGCAGTTCAGCCCATTCGGTGAAGCCATCGGTGCCGGAGGTGAGGCCGCGCAGGGAAGGTTGGAGGCGCTCGAACGCACGGCGGCGGTTGGCGTTGCGGGTTGCGGTTTCGGCGGTGAGGTTTTGCCACCACGCGCAGGCCATTTCCGCGGCGCTGGTTTCTTGGGATGCTGTATGGCTCAAGGGGCGGGCAAAGCGCACGGTGGCGCGCGCGCTGCCTTTGTAGCCCAGCGTGATGCGCTGCCAGCTGCTGGGCTCGCCGATGATGGCGAATTCGGGGTGGTAAGCCGCCTGTTGGGCGATAAAGCGAGCGCCTGTTGATTCGCGCTCTTCATCCACTGCGCCGATGACGATGATTTGCCAGCCTTCCCGTGGGCCCAGCGCGGCCACCGCGTCGGTGAAGGCGGCCAAGGGGCCTTTGGCGTCTACGCTGCCGCGGCCGAAGAGTACTTCGCCCTCGTCGGGCAGGGTTTCCACACGCACGGGGATTTCGCCGGGCACCGTATCAATATGGCCCAGCAAGACAATTTGCCGGGGGCCTTGGCCCATGATTCCGACGGCATTGCCTGCGGCGTCGCGGCGCCACTTCGTATAGCCAAGTTCGCGGAAGCGGGTTAGCAGCGCCTCTACGGCTGCACTTTCCTGCCCGCTGGGAGAGTATTGCATCACCAGCCGGTAAAGGGTGGTGGGTACATTGCTTGGTTGGGTCATTGCAAACACCTATCGAGAATCCCTGTCGGTATGCTCATTCGGTAAGCACGCTTTGGAGGGCTTCCACCACTTGGTCAACCTGCGCACGGGAAATCACCAGCGGCGGCAGAAAGCGAATGACCGTCAGACCTGCCGGCAAGGCCAAGACGCCTTGGTCCATCAGGGCTTGAATGTAGGGAGCTACTTTGCGCTTGAGTTCCACGCCGATCATCAGCCCCAGCCCGCGCACTTCGCGAATCAGCGGGCTTTGAATGGCTTGGAGGCGCTCCAGGAAGTAAGCCCCCGTGGATGCAGCCCGCTGGGGCAGGTTTTCTTCTTCCATCACTTCCAGCGTGGCCAGGGCGGCCGCGGCAGCCAGGGGATTGCCGCCAAATGTGGTGCCGTGGATGCCGGGTTTGAGGTCCGCAACCCGTTCTCCCAGCAACACGGCGCCCATGGGCACGCCGCCGGCGATGCCTTTGGCCAGGGTGACCATGTCGGGCTGAAGGTCATAGTGCTGAAAGGCAAACATTTTGCCTGTGCGCCCCATCCCGCTTTGGATTTCGTCCACGATGAGCAGGGCGCCGCGTTCGCGGCATACTGCTTGGGCGGTTTCCAGGAACGCCGCGTCTGCGGGATGGATGCCGCCTTCGCCTTGGACCACTTCCAGCAACACCGCGGCGGTATGGTCGGTGACGGCGGCTTCCAGCGCGGCGGGTTTGTTGTAGGGCACATGGTGAAATTCGGGCACCAGGGGCTGGAAGGGTGCGCGGTATTTTTTGTTCCAGGTGGCTGAGAGGGCGCCCATGGTGCGGCCATGAAAGCCCCGCATCGCGGCGACGATGCCGCTGCGCCCTGTGCTGTAGCGGGCGAATTTGAGCGCGGCTTCTACGGCTTCGGTGCCCGAGTTGCAGAGGAAGACCCGCGTCATCCCCGGCACCAAGGTGCCCAGCCGCGCCAAGAGGCGGGCGCGCGTGTCGTTGTAGAACATTTCGGGGCAGGTGATGAGGCGCGCGGCTTGCTCGCTGAGCGCTCGGACGACTTTGGGGTGGCTGTGGCCGATGTTGGCAACGCCGTGGCCGGCCACGCAGTCAATGTATTCTCGGCCTTGCTCGTCCCAAACGCGTGCTCCTTGCCCTCGCACGATGGTCAAGGGGCGTTTGGCATACAGGCCCGAGGTGTGTTGGTTTTCGAGGTCTTGAAAGTTCATGGGGCAATCACTTCATGGGGTGGTTGGGGTGCGGTTATTCGGCCGAGCGGTGGGTTGTTGGCCGTTGCCACTGCCAAACCGTGGGGAGCAACAATCCGGCGGCCAGGGCTTTGAGTGCGTCGCCAAGCAGGAAGGGTGTCAGCCCCAGGGCGATGGCTTGGCGCATGCCCACAAAGCGGCTCAGCCAGGCCAGGCCAAAGGCGTAAAGCACGATTTCACCCAGCAAAAAGCCTGCCCAGGCGGTGATGAAGCGGCGGTCGTGGCCGTGTTCGGCCAGTTTCCCGACCACCCAGGCTGCGGCCACGAAGCCGAACAGATAGCCGCCGGTGGGGCCGAGCAGGTAGGCCAGGCCGCCTCCGCCCGCAAACACTGGCAGCCCTAACGCGCCTTCTGCCAGGTAGGCCAGCACCGCGGCTGCGCCTCTGCGGCTTCCTAAGGCCGCACCCACCAGCAGCACGGCAAACGTTTGGCCGGTGATGGGCACAGGCGTGAAGGGCAGCGGCAGACGCACGTGCGCCATCAGCGCGATAAACGCGCTGGCTGCGAGCACCAGCGCCAAATTGCCCGCGCGCGAAAGCGCAGGCACGAGCACGGCTTTGCGAGGGTGAACGGTGGTGAGCATGGTCATGGCAATCTCCTGAAAGGGAATGAAACGCGTGCGCTATGAAATATCAACCCCAGTGGTCTGGGGCTGGTTGCGGTGTTGCCACCAACCTTCGACCCAAAAGATGAGCAACGCCAGCCAAACCAGGCTGTAGCCAATCAAATGGGCTCGGGTGAAAGGCTCGTGCAGCAAGGCCACGCCGATGAGAAATTGCAGCGTGGGCGCGAGATATTGCAAAATGCCTATCACGCTCAGCGGCACCCGCCGCACGGCCGCGCCAAAGAAGAGCAATGGCACTGCAGTGACCACGCCCGCACCGACCATCAGCAGGTTTTGGAGCGCCCCAGCATGCCCAAACGCGCCTTGCCCTTGTTGCTCGCTCCAGAGCAAGAAGCCCAGCGCTGGTAGGAAGAGGAGGCCGGTTTCCAGGGTCAGGCCGTCAATGGCTTCCAGCGGCGCGGTTTTGGTCACCAAGCCATACAGGCCAAACGTGCCGGCCAGCGCCAGGGCAATCCACGGGAGGCGGCCATACATCCATGTGAGATAAGCCACGCCCGCACCGGCCAGCCCAATGGCAAGCCATTGCCACGGCCGCAGGCGTTCCTTGAGCACCACCAAACCCAGCAGCACGCTCAGCAGCGGGTTGATGAAATAGCCCAGGCTGGCCTCGACCACGTGCCCATGCGTAACGCCCCAAACATACGTCAGCCAGTTGCCAGCCAGCAGCAGCCCTGCAAACGCGTAGATGCGCACGATGCGGCGGTCGCTGAGCAATGTGCGCAGGCGCTTTCCTTGCTTGGAGACGGCCAGCAGGCCAAGCATGAAGAGGAAAGCCCACACGATGCGGTGGCCGATGAGTTGGGTGGCGGGGATGTCGCTCAGCGGTTGCCAGTAAAGGGGAAACAGCCCCCAGAGGATGTAAGCCGTCACTGCGTAGAGATAACCGATGTCCATGAGGCCCTCGACGGATAGGGGCTATCTTACCATGTTTTGGGTTTTGGGGGCTGCCGCTGAGGAAGGCGGCGGGAAGGCGGCAATCGCGCCCAAGGCGGTGACGGCTTGGGCGCCGGCTGCGTTGCCTGCGGCAGCGGCATGTGGCGGCGCCGCGCCTTGGAGCGCGGCCGCGATGTAGCCCGCGGCAAAGGCATCGCCCGCGCCGGTGGTGTCAACCACGGTTTCGACCGGGCGCGGCGGCACCACGCCCTGGAAGTCGGCCGCGTGGACAAAGCACCCTTCAGCGCCCAATTTCACCACCGCGGTGCGCACCCCGCGCGCGACCAGGGCCGCGGCAATGGCTTCGGCCGTGGTTTCGCCGGTGATGCGTTCCCCTTCGTGGCGATTGCAGAAGAAGACGTCGAGGTGAGGCAGCAACGGCCAGAGCGGGCTGGGGTCGTCCATCGCGGGCGAGGTGACCACGTCCAACGACGTCCGCAGCCCCAGCGTTTGTGCGCGGCGCAACACGGCCGCGAGGTCGGGGGTGAGCAAGCCGGGCAGCACGAAATAGCCCGCGATGTGCATCCAGCGCGCGCCTGCAGCCGCGTAGGCTTCGGGGTGGATGCGTTCGGGGGTGAGGGCGGCGTTGGCGCCTGAGGTGTGGATGAAGCGCGGTTGGTAGGCGCTATCCACCAGGCCGACGCTCACCGCGGTGGGGGCGTTTACGGTGGTGACGAAGCGCGTGTCGAGGCCGTAGGTTTGCCAGGTGCGGCGGGCGAGGTGGGCTGCGTCGTCGGTGCCGATGCACGCGGCCACGCCGGTGGGCACGCCCAGGGAAGCCAGCACCACCGCGGTGTTGGAGGCGCACCCGCCCGGCCCCACCGCTGCCCGTTCGAAGGCGATGGATTCGTGACGCGGGACGTCATCCACAGGGTAGCAGATGACGTCTAAGGTGACGTTGCCGACGACGAGCGCGTGGATGGCAGGGGATGGCATAGGGTCAACCTGCGGTGATGGTGGTGCCGCGGCCGGCCAGCGCGCTTTGGATGGGGTGGGCGATGCGGCCGTCGGCAATGATGACCTTGCGCGCGCCGCCCTGGAGGGCTTCCTGCGCGCCCAGCACTTTCTTTTTCATGCGGCCTTGCGCGTAGTCAAGCGCGCTTTCCAGTTGCGCAGCCGTGAGGTGGGGAATGAGGCTGCTTTCGTCGGGGAAGTTGCGCAGCAGGCCGGGCGCTGCTGTGAGCAGCAGCAGCGCATCCGCGGCCAGAGCCGCGGCGATCATGGCGGCTGCGCGGTCGGCGTCTACGTTGAGGGCTTCCCCTTTTTCGCTCACGGCCAGCGGCGCAATCACGGGGGTGTAGCCCGCTTCCAGCAGGGTTTCCAGCAGGGCGGTGTTGACGGCTTGGATTTTGCCGGTGTAGTCGCCGCGCAAGATTTTGCGCTTGCCGTTTTCCACAATGCGGATGCTGCCTTTGCGCTTGGCTTGCAGCAGGCGGCCGTCCAGGCCGCTGAGCCCCAGCGCGTTGACGTGGTGTTGCTGGAGCTGTTCGGTGAGCAGGGTGTTGACTTTGCCGTTGACCGCCGCGGCGAAGATTTCCAGAGTGGGGCGGTCGGTGTAGCGGCTGGTGAAGCCCGAGGGGGAAGTCACGAAGCGGGGCGGGGTGCCCAGGGCTTCGCCTAAGGCGTTGGCCTCGGCCGAGCCGCCATGCACCACCACCACGCGTTGGCCTTCGGCAACCAGCGCGGCGATGTCTTCGCATGCGGCTGCAAAATCCACCCCTTCGGTGCCGCCAAGTTTGATGACCAGGGTCATTGAGCCTCCTTGTGCGATGAAAATACTGGACTTGGACTACGGTTGGGTATTGCTCCATCGGAGGGTGTAGAAGAGCCGCTCGAAGACATCCCAGAGAAGTCGGTAGTCGAACTCGTGAACGCCGGCCGCAGGGTCGTAGTTGCCGATGTTGCTTGAATGAGTGAACAAGACAATAGCCACACATCGGTCGTTCACATAGGTACGAAAGATGTGCGTATCGTAAGCTTGGCCTGCTCCAGCGTCAAATGTGCTCAAGAAACGATACCCAACCCCGTTGACCCACCAGGTCCCCGCATCCCTTTTGTGCATCCCTTCATGAGGAACCGAGGCTTGGAAACAAGCCTCTTCGGGATGCTCGGTCTGGGGGATGGCAAGTTCGCCGATGCAGACCCGGGCCTCGCTCAGATTGGTGTGCTCCATCAGCTCGGGGGTGATGATATCCAAACACTGCGCCTGCCCCCCGGTCCTTTCCTTCCATTCATCGGCAACCC
>Ga0256914_1000611_pt1 | contig 34890 bp, 26 predicted proteins | sample HulkmetaG_FD_191571 | JGI IMG/M metagenome (GOLD analysis project Ga0256914, IMG submission 191571) | Hydrothermal chimney microbial communities from Main Endeavour vent field at the Juan de Fuca Ridge, Pacific Ocean - Hulk | ecosystem: Environmental > Aquatic > Marine > Hydrothermal vents ... | reverse complement strand
ATTGAGATTGGGGATATAAATATAAAAAATAGTAATTCTGATATAAAAAAAATAGATGTATCTGGAAAATATATTTTTCCTGGATTGATAGATTTGCAAGTGCATTTACGAGAGCCAGGTCGAGAAGATAAAGAAACAATAGAAACGGGTTTAAAATCGGCTCTTTGTGGTGGAATTACATCAGTAGTTTCTATGCCAAATACAACACCGGTTACGGATTCTCAGGCGACTGTAGAGTTTCAAATTGCGAGAGCTGAAAAATTAAATTTAGGAAATTTGTATCCTGCAGGGGCTATTACAAAAGGGCAAAAAGGAAAAGAAATTTCTGAAATGTGGGAAATGAAAAATTCTGGAATTGTGGCAATTACAGACGATGGAGTTGATGTTCAAGATGAAGGAATTTTGGAAAAAGCAATGGAATATGCAAAAACTCACGATTTAGTATTAATGAGTCATTGTCAAAATGAAGCACTTTCAGCGGGAGGTGTTTTACACGAAGGAGAGGTTTCTACAAAATTAGCACTTCCTGGTATTTCACCTCAAGCAGAAGATTTAGCGGTGTATAAAAATTTGGTATTAGCTGAAAAAACAGGTTGTAAGTTGCATTTATTACATAATTCTACAAAAGAATCGGTGAATTTAATTAAACAATTTAAAGCACGAGGTGTAAATGTTTCGGCAGAAACATGTCCTCAGTATTTAACACTTACAGATGCTGTATGTGATAATTACAATACTCAGGGAAAAATGTATCCACCAATTCGTTCTCAAGAGCACCAAGATGCTTTAATTGAAGGTTTAAAGGAAAATACAATTTCTGTTATTTCAACAGATCATGCTCCGCATTTATGGTTTGAAAAAGAAAAACCATTTATGGAAAGTGTGTGGGGAAGTGTTGGGGTAGAGTGTTCTTTTGCTCTTTGTTATACAAGATTAGTAAAAACCGGAGAACTATCTCTTTCTGATTTATTGGCAAAAATGACATTTCAACCAGCTGATGTAATTTCTGTTAAAAGAGGGGATTTATCGGTTGGAAGTGTTGCAGATATTGCAGTTTTTGACCTTGAAAAAGAATGGGAAATAAAAGTAGATGAAATGCAAACGAAAGGGGGAAATTGCGTTTTTGAAGGAATGAAAGTTTTTGGAAAGCCGACTCATGTTTTTGTGGCTGGAGATGAAAAATTAGCTAAAATTTAGGTAAGGAATATCTGCAAAACTTATAATTTTTTTATTTTTAATATTGACTTTGGGTTTGATATTTAGATATATTGTGTTTAATGTAAAGCATTGTTATTTAATTAAAAGGTTATGTTGAAAAAGTTTGGAATTTATGTTTCTTCTATTGCAGTTTTTGTAATAGGTGGTTTTGCATTATTGGGTGATACATCGGCGATGGGGTATACTCCATTAGTTATGAGTGATGGTGTTATTTCTAATATACAAAAGAACGATAGGATTCTTGTTAATGCTAATTTTTGTAGTACGGCATCTGTGTCAATGTTTATTGCTATATCTCCCGAGATGAATGGTGTAAAAATGGCGAATGGACAAAGTTATGAGTTTGATGCTGGTCAGTGTTTAGATGTTGAGTTTTCTTATCCAATATTAACAGAAACAGCAGAGCGTGCAGGCATAATAAGTGATAGGCATGTTCAGTTGAGTTATAGTATTAGTGTTGAAGGTGTTTATGATGCTTATTCAATAAATGTAGGAGAGATGGATATAAATATGGATCCTGTTTATTTTAAATCAATGCAATATTCATTGGATAGGCAAAATCAATCAGCATTTACTGATATTTCATTTGGAAGTGAATATTTTGATGCGGCTCAATATTTTCATTCTCAAGAATTAATTAATGGGTATGATGACGGATCATTTAAACCAAGTAATTTAATTACTCGTGCAGAATTTACAAAAATAATTTTATTAGCTGCAGGATTTAAAACAGGTATAGACATTTCAACAATGCAGGATTCTCAGTATTTGAAACGAACACATAATGTATTTTCTGATGTAGTTTTATCGGATTGGTATGACAAATATATATATTTTGCGTACAATAAAAATATATTGGGTGGTTACAATATGGGATATAAAACGGAGTTTCGTCCAAATAATAATATAAATTTTGCAGAAGCATCAAAAATAATTGTAAACACATTGGTTCGTCCAACTGAACCAACGGCTGTTGGACCATGGTATTCTGAATATATTTTGATATTAAATGAGTTAGATGTGATTCCTGCTTCTTTGATAACAGTGTCTTATGAAGGAGACAGAGCAGCGAAAGTTGATAATAATTTAACAAGAGGACAAATGATTCAAATTGTTTATTATATCTTACAATCGAATAATACGCTGATTTCTTCTTCTGAAATTTCGAGATAAATAGTTAAATAAATAATAATAAAATGGAAAGAACTACTAAAATTAAGCTTGTTATTTATTTTATAGGTTTTATATTGCCAATATTGGGAATGATGAATTGTCAAGGTTGGAATGAAGGAAGTGGTGTAGTTTCTGATTGTATAATAGATTGTATTTTGTTTCGTTCTTATGCAGATTTTTACTATGGATTATTATTAATATCTACTTTTATGGTATTAATACCATTAGGAATTTATTCTATTATTGTTATATTTTTAGCAAATTTTTTATCTAAGCGTTTATGATATTAGAAATAGTACTTTCTTCTTTGTTATTTGGTGTTCCAAATTTTGAAAATATTATAGATAATTCTGTACAGAAAACTTTTGAATTTTCTGAAAAAATAAAAAATAAAAAAATAGTTTCTGAATATCATAAAAATATTCAGAAATTTGCAAATCATAAAAAATATCCAAAAGATACACAATTTGTGTTGCTTGCATTTGATGGGTCGTATTCTCTTGATATGTGGCAACGAACTTTGGATTTTGCAGAAAAAATGAAATTACAGAAAAAACCTGTTAGATTTACATATTTTATTAGCGGTGTATATTTTGTTCCAGAAGCGTTGAAAAATGTATACGATTTAGATGGGTATAGAACTGGTCATTCTGATATTGGTTGGGGGGATGATATAGATGATATTACGAAAAGATTTGCTTTTGTAAATGATGCGTATAAATTTGGTCATGAAATAGGCTCACACGCCAATGGGCATTTTAATGGAAGTAATTGGACTCAAAAACAATGGGAGCAAGAATTTGAATATTTTAATAATTTTATTTTTTTAGAAGATAAAAATTTTCAAAAAGAATTGAAAAACAAAAAAGCAGGAGTTATTTTCCCAAAATCAGAAATCACTGGTTTTAGAGCTCCGCTTTTGGGGCATAATAATGCAATGTTTAAAGCATTGAAAAATTATGGTTTTACATATGAAACAAATAAAGTTTTTATGCAAAATAGAATGGTTGAAAAGGGTGATAAAAATCATAATGGTGATATCTGGAATTTTCCTTTGTATGGGGTAAATATTGCAGGGAGAAATACTATTGCTATGGATTATAATTTGTATTATTTGCAAACAAAAGCAAAGAGTATTTTAAAATTTGGAACTCAAGGCTGGAAAAAAGCACATGATAATGTCTTGAAGGGGTATTTAAATTATTTTTACAATCATTATAATAATTCTGAAAATTTAGAAGATGTTAAATTTAAAGCACCTGTAACTATTGGTCATCATTTTTCATTATGGAATGATGCTTTGTATTGGGTGGTAATGAAAGATTTTGCAAAAGAGGTGTGTGGGAAAGAAAAAGTTGTATGTGGAACAGGACAAGAATATGAGGCTTTTTTAGAGAGTTGGGGGAAATAATATTTTATAAAAAAAGCTACTTATTTTATTTATCTAGTCTTGGCTGATTTTTTCAGTCAAGATTATTTTTGTTAATTTTTATATTGAAAATCTATATGTAGTGTGTAAATATGTTTTTACGCAACAATATGTGGTGTTTTTTTTATTTTTTAAAAGATTTTTTATATGTTATCAAAAGTTATAAAAAGAAACGGTCAAACTGTTGATTTTGATAAGCACCGTATTATTGAGGCTATTAAAAAATCTGAAAAGCAGGCTGGGGTTATAGACACTGAATTTGCTGAAAATATTACAGATCAAGTTTTGAATCATTTGCATGAAAATTTTGATTGCAGTGCAAATATTCCAACTGTGGAACAAATTCAGGATTTAGTAGAAAAATTTTTAGCAGAAAGTGGAAATTTTGAGATTGCAAAAGCGTATATTTTGTATAGAGCAGAACAAGCAAAAAAACGAGCAGAAGCACGCCTTGAAGAAATGCAAAAAATTGATCAGCATTTGTTGAAGGTTACAAAACGATCTGGAAAAAAACAAATTTTTTCTGAAAAAAAATTACAAAAAGTTTTTGCACGAGTTTCAAAAGGGTACGAAGAAACATGTACATTTGAAGAAGTGTATGAAATTATTAAATTAATGATTATTGACGGAATTGAAACAAAAAAACTAATAAATATTATGCGAAAAGCATGTGTTGATTGTATAACAATAGAAAATATCAATTGGCAAAATATTGCAGGACGATTGTTTACAATAGAATTGTATAAAGAAGCATCAAAAAATAGAGATATAAAAATATCTGAAATTTATAAACCAGAAGTATTTTTAAAACATTTCAAAGATTATATTGCTAAAAAATATTATTATACTGATTTTTGTGAATATTATTCAGATGAAGAAATTTTAGATTTAGCATCAGCAATAGATAAAAAGCGAGATTTTGAGTATGGCTATTCAACAATGTTGGCTTTTGTAAACAGATATTTATTAAATCCAAATAAAATTGTGCATGAATTACCACAAGAAATGTATTTGGCGGTAGCAATGTTTTTGGCAATTCCAGAAAAAAAAGAAAATAGAGTAGAAATTGCAAAAAAAATGTATGAAGTGTGCTCATCTCAAAAATTATCACTTCCAACTCCAACTCTGTTAAATGCTCGAACAAATTATCATCAGCTAAGTTCTTGTTTTAAGTTAAATATCGACGATGATTTACGGGCTATTTATCATCAGTTGGAAAATATGGCTCAAATTTCTAAATTTGGTGGAGGGATTGGTGTGTATTGTGGAAATATTCGTGCAAAAGGTTCTTCTATTCGATATGTTGAAAATGCTGCAGGAGGCGTTATCCCTTGGGTGAAAGTTATGAATGATACTGCAACAGCGGTGAATCAATTGGGAAGTCGCAATGGTGCAATAAGCCCAACTTTAGATGTTTGGCATAAAGATATTTTTGATTTTTTAAATCTTCAGACGGAAACGGGAGATATTAGGTCTAAAGCTTTTGATATTTTTCCTGCAATCTCAATTCCTGATATTTTTATGAAACGAGTTCAAGAAAATAGAAACTGGACATTGTTTGATCCGTATGAAGTAGAAAAAGTTACTGGAAAAAAACTTCAAGATGTATTTTCTGATGATTTTGAAAATTTTTATGCTGAATGTGAAAATAATCCAAAAATAAAATTGAAAGAAACAGTTTCTGCAAAAGATTTAATGAAAGAGGCGTTAAAAGCTACTGTTGAAACAGGAATGCCATATTTCTTTTTTAGAGATACTGTAAATAAAGTAAATCCAAATAAACATGCTGGAAATATTTATGCTACGCAATTATGCACAGAAATTTGCCAAAATACATCACCTGCAAAATTTTCAGAAGAAGTTTTAACAGAAGAAAATGGAAAAACTGTTGTAAATATTAAGCACGAAACAGGGGATAGTGTTGTGTGTAATCTTGCTTCGGTTAATGTTGCAAAAGTAAATACTACGGAAGAAATGGAAAAAGTTTTTCCAGTTGCTGCACGAGTTTTAGATAATGTTATTACGCTAAATTTATATCCAATTAAAGAATCGGAATATACTGCAAAAAAATATCGGTCTATTGGTCTTGGATTTATGGGATTAGCCGAATATTTAGCATGTCAAAAATTAGCATATGATAAACCAGAAGCACGAGAACATGTAGATAAACTTTTTGAACAATATGCGTATCATACTTTAAAATCTTCAAATGATTTAGCACAAGAACGAGGACAATACGAGCTTTTTGCAGGGTCTGAATGGTCGAAAGGTATTTTATTTGGACGAGATGAAAAATGGTATAATACAGAAAATAAATCAGTTTCTTCTGAAAAATGGTCAGAATTAATTTCAAATATTAAAGAAAAAGGACTACGATTTGCATACCACCTTGCACCAGCCCCAAATACTTCTACTGCAGGTGTTGTTGGAACCACAGCAGGACTTTTACCGATTTACAAACGATTGTTTGTAGAAACAAATTCTATTGCTCCAGTTGTAAATGTTGCACCAAATTTATCTCAAGAAAATTTTTGGTTTTACAAAGAATACCAACGATGTGATATGAGTGATGTAATTGATATGTTTGGTGTTATTTATAAATGGATTGATCAATCTGCAAGTTTTGAATGGATGATAAATCCAGCAGAAACTTCTCCAGCCGATTTATACGGATATTACATGAAAACATGGCAAGCTGGAATAAAAACAGTGTACTATGTACGGTCTATGAGTGGAGAAATTAAAGAAGATTGTGAGAGTTGCAGTGGGTAAAATTTATGATAGAATCAATTTTTAGTTGGTTCTATTTTTGTGTTTGGTATAAATGATTATGAGGCAAATTCTTCAAGGGAAGATGCGTCTGTTCGTTTTTTTAGTTTTTTGGTTGGTGTTGATATTTTAAGAAAATCAAAAAGTGTCCAACAAATTTATAAAGGTGGATTTAAGTGTTTTGAAATTACAGGACTTTCTAAAGAGAAAAAATAATAATAGTGCACTTGAGGGAGGAGATTTTTGATGGAAATAGGGTCTTGTATTTAATTTCTACATTTTATAAAAAATCATATCAAATAAAAAAATATTCAATAGTAATTGTCTAAAATAATATTGAGAAAATAATTTTTTATATGTATGATAAATATAAATTTTTTAAATTTACTTATTATTTAACAAAAAAATATGGAATTGATGTACGAAGCAGATGCTGATGCAAAATATTTAGATGGAAAACAAGTTGCAGTTATTGGATACGGAGCTCAAGGGCGAGCTCAAGCTCTTATGATGCATGATTCTGGTGTAAATGTTGTAGTTGGAGTTCGAGAAAAAGGAGCTTCTTGGGAGCTTGCAAAATCTGATGGTCTTCAAGTTTCAACAATTTCTGAAGCTGCTAAATCTGCTGACATTATTCATATTTTAATTCCAGATGAAGTACAAGCTGATGTTTATGAAAAAGAAATTAAAGAATATATCGTAAGTGGAAAAACGCTTTCTTTTTCTCATGGGTTTAATATTATTTTTAATAAAATTACTCCACCAGAAGGAGTTGATATAATTATGGTAGCTCCTAAAGCACCTGGTACAGAAGAAAGAAAAGTATACCTTGAAGGATTTGGAGTTCCTGCACTTATTGCAATGCATAGAGATGAAACAGGAAATGCAAAAACAACTGCACTTGCAATGGCACACAGCATGAATTTTACAAAAGCTGGAGTAATGGAGTGTACATTTGAACAAGAAACATATGAAGATTTATATGGAGAACAAGTTGTTCTTTGTGGTGGAGCTGTAGAATTGGTAAAGGTTGGGTTTGAAGTATTGACTGAAGCAGGATATCCAGCAGAAATGGCATATTTTGAATGTTTACATGAATTAAAATTGATTGTAGATTTAATGTATGACGGAGGAATTGATCATATGTATAATGTTGTTTCTAATACTGCAGAATATGGTGGTAGAACAGTTGGACCAAAAATTATTACAGCAGAAACGAAAAAAGCAATGCAAGAAGCATTACGACGAGTTGAGACTGGAGAATTCACAGAAGAATATTTGGCAGACTTTAAAAATGGATTTAAAAACTTAAATGCTTTACGAGCAGAAACAAAAGTTCATCCAATTGAAGTGAAAGGTGCTGAAATTCGTAAATTATTTGAAAAAAAATAAAAAATTTAAAATTTATTTTCCCCCCATTTTTATGCGTAAAATTTTTATTGGAAATGATCATGCCGGTCCAGAATATATACAAGAAATTATTTCATATTTAAAAGGTAAAAATTACGAAGTAGAACATGTTGGAAGTTTTGATGATTCATCTGTTGATTATCCAGATTTTGGAGAAGCATGTGCAAGAAAAGTTGTTGCTTTAAATGAAAAAAATGAAAATTCTGCATTTGGAATTGTTATTTGTGGAACAGGATTGGGGATTGGAATTGCTGCAAATAAAGTAAAAGGAGTGCGATGTGCTCATTGTGTAAGTCCTCATTATGCAGAAATGGGAAGATCTCATAATGATGCAAATATGATTTCTTTGGGGGCAAGAGTTATTGATATTGAAAATGCAAAGATTATTATTGATATGTTTTTAACTACAGAGTTTGAAGGTGGGCGACATCAGCGAAGGGTTGATAAATTAAATGCTATTGTTTAGGTGTTATATTAAAAACTAAATAAAATATTTATTTAAATTTTTATTTGTGTAATAATATTGTAAATAAAGTAATTATCTTTTTTATATTTCTGTATGACTTCACTTCATATTGGTTTATCGGCACAAGAGCAAGAAGAAAAATTGATTAAAATTCGAAATAATAGAGATTTGTCAACATTTGATGTTGTTTCTATTGATGATTTAACGGTTGAAGATATTCATCTTATATTAGAAATTGCAGATGAAATGAAAAAATCAGGAACGCGAAAGTTGGGGCTTTTAAAAGGTGCAACAATTGTAAATGCTTTTTATGAAAATTCTACACGAACAAAAACAAGTTTTGAAATGGCGGGAAAGCATTTGGGGGCAGATACTATAAATATTTCAGGAAGTTCATCTAGTGCAAAAAAAGGAGAAAGTTATCAGGATACAACAATGACTTTGGCTGCATACGGCGCACAAGTAATTGTTATGAGGAGTGAGTATTCAGGGCTTCCAGAGCAATTAACAAAACATGTTCCGTCAAGTATTATCAATGCTGGAGATGGTTGGCATGAGCATCCTTCACAAGCACTTTTAGATGTAAAAACAATTATAGATCATCACGGAACTCTTGAAGGAAAAATTATTACAATGGTTGGAGATATTATGCATTCTCGTGTTTTTGGTTCTGTTGCACGAATTATTAAAAAATTAGGAGGTAAATTACGAGTTGCGTGTCCATTAACCTTTGTTCCAGAAAATGTAGAAAAAGTATTTGATATTGAAATTTTTACAGATATTGAAAAAGCATTGATTGGTGCAGATGTTGTATATTCTTTGCGAGTTCAAGAAGAGAGGGGAAGTGGTGGATTTATTCCATCATTGCGAGAATATTCAAAGACATTTGGAATTACAAAGAAAAGATTAGAGCTTGCAAATGAAAATGCTATTTTGATGCATCCAGGTCCTGTAATTCGAGATATTGATATGCATTCAGCACTTGTAACATTAGATGATAAGTCACGAGTTTTAGATCAGGTAGAAAATGGAATGGCTATTCGTGGAACACTTCAATGGTTGCTTGCAGATAGATGTGACGGAAAAGTAAAATCATGTATAAGAATATAAAAAACATATGAGTAAAAAAAAATCACCTTTTCAACTTTGGCCAGCTATAGATATTATTGATGGAAAGCCGGTTCGTCTTTTTAAAGGTGATTATTCTCAAAAAACAGAATATGATCATACATTTGAATCATTGGCAAAAACTTTCTCAGAGTTTGCATTTGGAATTCATATTATAGATTTAGATGGTGCAAAACGAGGAAAGCCTGTTAATTTAAAAGCAATTAAAATCATTGTTGACCACTCTGCCAACTCAATTGTAGAAGTTGGTGGAGGAATTAGAAATATGCAAAACTTAGATGAATTATTTAAGATAGGAGTTTCTCGTTGTATTTTGGGAACTTCAGCGTTGAAAGATCCAGAATTTCTGCAAACAGCTATAAAAAAATATGGTTCACACAAGATTGTTGTTGGGGTAGACTGTAAAAATAGAAAAGTTGCAACTCATGGTTGGGAAACAGAATCGACAGTTTCTGATATTGAATTTATTGCAAGGCTTGAAAAAGTAGGTGTACAAATTATAAATTATACTGATATTTCTACGGATGGAACATTGGAAGGATCTGCAGTAGAGATTTTTGAAGAACTCTATAATACATTTCCAAATATTAATTTTATTGGATCTGGTGGAATTGCTACAATTCAAGATATTCAAGAGGTCGAAAAAATAGGAATTTCTGGAATTATTTTTGGAAAAGCATTTTATGAAAATAGAATAACATTAGAAGAATTACAAAATGAAAAATATATGCATACATCAAAGCAGCCAAGACAATGATACTGGTGATAAAAATATAGAAGCTATTTATGATTTCATAATAAATAGTGTTCTTGCATATAATCCAAATATTTTAAAAAAACAAAAACAGATATTACATAATATTTTATATTTTTTACAAAAAAAATATCCTGATTTATTTGAATTAAGGATAATTATTCTGAAGGTGTTGTTAAAACTAGAGCCTGATATTCCTACAATTTTAGCATCTTTATTGCATGAATTAGAAGATGAAGTGGTGGATGGTAATGAAATTTCAGAATTATTATGTGTTGATGCTGTTTATATAGTTTTAGAGTTAAAAAAAATATCAGCAATTCATTATCAAAATGAAGAAAATGCAGAAATAATAAGAAGATATTTGCTTTTAAAAATTGAAGATGTTCGAGTTTTGTATATACGGCTTGCAAAAAGGATAGGTATTTTACAAAAAATTAAAGATAATAAAAATTCATACTCAGAAAAACAGAAAAACATAGCTTTAAACTCTGTTCATTATATTATTATACCTTTGTTATCACACTTGGGTTTGTATAAATTAAAAACAATTGCTGAAGATTTATATTTTGAAATTACAAATAAAAAAGAATTTGATTTTATCAAAAATAATACAAGAGATGTTAATTTTAAAAATGATTTGAATAATTTAAGTCATTTAAATTGTAAATTTACAGAAAAAATTCACCATATAAAGCATAATATTTCAGCTATATTGAAAAATCATAACATTATTGATATTGAAATTTTTGGAAGAAAAAAGGGAATTTTTTCTATTTATAAAAAAATAAAAATAAAAGATTATCATTCTATAAATGATGTTCAAGATATTTTTGCATTACGAATTATTACTTATTCTGTAGAAGATTGTTATAAGGTTTTAAGTGTATTGCATACAGAATATCAGCATGAGGAAGGGCATTTTATTGATTATATTGCAACTCCAAAATTAAATGGATATGAAAGTATTCATACTATTATTAAATATGAAAATCATTTTGTAGAAGTTCAAATTAGAACACAAGATATGGATTATAATGCAGAAGTTGGAACAGCTTCACATTGGGCATATAAAGGGATTCAGAATATTTCAAAAAATAAAAATAATTTTAAATTTGAAAATATTGATATATATGAAAATAAGCAATTTAATGCTTTAAAAAATTCTTTACCAAAAAAAATATATGCAATGACGCCAACAGGGGAAATAAAAGAGTTATCTGTAGGTTCAACACCAATTGATTTTGCATATTCTATTCATTCAGATATTGGGAATCACTGTAGTGGTGCTATTGTGAATGAAAAAATAGTCACTCTTTCTTATAAAATAAAAGAAGGGGATATGATTGGTATATTAACCGATAAAAATAAGTACCCAAAGAAAGAATGGTTAAATTTGGTTGTTTCGGATAGTGCTCGTCAAAAAATAAAATCATATTTATATTCTGTTGGAGAAAAAGTTTTATCTAAAATAAATAAAACTCAAAATAAAAAATTATCAAGTAATGTAAATAGTGTTAGTAGTGTTGGTGATGTAAGTCAGCTAGATAATAAGAATTATTCTGGTTTAGTTATCGGTGGGCAAAAAAATATGATTTATCATTTTGCAAAATGTTGTAATCCTGAGGATAAAAAAAATATTGTTGCGTATGCATCAAATACAAGAGATTTTGTTATTCATCACAAAAATTGTGAAAATTTAAAAAAACTTGATATATCTCGTATTTCATTAGTAGAAAAAAGAATTATTTCTTAAATTCTGGGTCAATTCCAACTCTAGATTCTTCTGGTAAAATTTGATTTTGATATTTAGAGCATTTTTTTTCTCCATATGGGACAAGTGCTTCCGAGCTCATATTCTCAAAGGCAAGCTGACAAATTCTCATTCCTGGATAAAGTGCAACGGGTACATTGTTTAGATTGGAAATTTCTAAAGTAATAGTTCCTTTAAATCCAGCATCTACAAATCCTGCAGTTGAATGTACTACAATTCCAAGTCGTCCAAGTGAAGATCGTCCTTCTACTCGTGCAACTAAATCGTTTGGAAGAGTTATGACCTCAGATGTAACACCTAAAATAAAATCACCTGGGTGAACTATAAAAGGTGTATTTTCATCTCTTTCATATAAATTTGTAAGAGGTTCTTCGTTCATTTTTTTTGGATCAAGCAATGCGATTTCTTGATGTTTATATACTTTGAAATATTTTCCAAGTCTTAAATCCATAGATGATGCATGAATTTGGCTTCGCCAATTAGTATCAGGGGAATCTATTATAATTTCTCCTGCATCAATTTTTTCAAAAATATGTTTATCTGATAAAATCATGATTTGTGTATAAATTTTTTAAATTTTTTCTATAACTGCAACAACTTCCATGTGAGGTGTGTGTGGAAACATGTCTACTCCTTGTGCTTCTTTCAATTTCCATCCATTTTTTTCTAATTCTTGTACATCTCGCTCCAGTGTTGATGGGTTACAAGAAATATATACCAGTTTTTTTATTGGTAAATCTATTACATATTGTAATGCTTTTGGGTGCATTCCAACTCGTGGAGGATCTATAATTATCGTGTCAAAATCGTCTTGGTCTAAAACTTCTGGTAATGCGTCTTCAACTTTTGCGGCTAAAAATTCAGTGTTTTCAATGTTATTTATTTTAGCGTTGTGTTTTGCTTGTTTTACTGCTTCTCTTACCATTTCTATTCCAACAATTTTATTGGCATCGTTTGCACAATAAATACCAATTGTTCCTGCTCCACAAAATAAATCTAAAACATTTTTATCTTCTGTGTCTCCAATTTTTTCTTTTACGGTATCATATAAAACTTCAGCACCTTTTGAGTTTGTTTGAAAAAATGCAAATGGAGAAATTTCAAAGTCCATTTTTCCTAAAGTTTCTAAGATTCTTGAATCTCCGTATAGGGTAGAAATTTCAGGATTATTTATTGCATCGCTTCGTCCTGAGTTTACTGTTTCTAAAATTCCTGTAATTTGTGAACCTTCTGGAAGTTTAAAATCTAAAATACTTGAAACAAGTCGTTCCCAAAATTTTTCTTCTTGATGAGAATGTACTACAAAATTAACAAGAATATCACCTGTTTCTTTCGATTCTCTAATAATTAAAGCTCTCCAAAATCCTTTTGAAATGAGTGGGTTCCACGGTGCTTTTTTTAAACAATTTGTTTTTTTTAAGATAGTTTCAATTTCTCTTCTAATAATATTTGTAGCTTCGCTTGCTAAAAATACATCGTCTATAGAAATAACAGAAGACCATGAACCAGTCGGATGAAAACCAATGGCAACTCCTTCGTCTTTCCATATTTTTTTTCCATCTATTATTTCTCGAGTCATTGTTTCGTATCCAATCGAAAATTCCATTTTATTTCGATATCCAAAAACTTCTGGAGATGCTTTAAATTCTGGAAGTTCTATATTTTTGTAATTTCTAAAAATTTCAGATAGTTGTCCGTGTTTAATTTTTAGCTGATTTTCGTATGAAATATTTTGATATGGGCATCCTGGTAATGCATTTCGTTGTTCTGATATATCTATTTCAAGAGGAGACCGAGTTAAAATTTCTTCAATTCTTCCTTCTGCATAGCTTTTTTTCTTTTTTGTAACAAGATATACAATTTTTTGACCTTCAATTCCATTTTTAATTAAAACTTTAAATCCTTCAATGGTAATAATTCCTTTTCCTCCAAAAACTGTTTTTTCAACAGTTCCTATGTATTTTTTATTTTTTGAAAATTCTTCAAGTGTTGGATTTTCTATAATATTTTCTGTAATTTCTAATTCTGACATGAGTATAATTTTTTAATATATAAGTATAATTTGTATATATATTATCATGTTTGTGACATATGAACTATTTATTTTATTAAATTCTTAGTTCTTTATTATTTGTAATAAAAAAATTCTCTTATATATATTGTATACAAAATCTGGTTTGGTAAAAGTTTCTAAAATAAATAAGGAGAATAATACATTGGATACTGCATTTGGGGTAAATGGAATATTGGATTTAAATCAATCTCCTGGTATTTTATCAGAAAATACAATAGTGATATCTGATAAATATTTATATTTTCCAACATCTTCATATATTTATGCTATAAATATAGATTTAAATATTGTTACACATTCTAATTTTACTCCACCTTCTACATCCTCAATTTTTGTTAAGCAAAATAATTTTTATTATTTATCTGAATCTTCAGGTCAAATTTATATTTATAGAATGGATTTAGATTTATCTAATAAAAGTTCCATCGTTTGCATCTCTAGATGATGTACCAACACCAGAAACAGGTCAAGTTGTGTTAATTGGTTCTGTTTTAATTTTTATACCACTACCGTGTCTGTGTTGTGTATAAAAATTATTTCTTTTTTTTCTTAAAATTTTTCAGTTTTGTATTATTTTGTTGAAAATTAAAATTTTCAATTTTTTGTATTATATTTTCTACTTCTTTTTCTAAATGTGAATATTTGTATTTTTTAGATAAAACTTCTGAGTTTGGAAAAATAGTAATAAGAAATTTTTTATTACTATTTTTAGGTAATGATAGTGATATATTTTGAAAACAAGAAATTATAATTCTTCTGATCTTATTTCGTTTTACTGCACTTCTTTCAATTTTTTTAGAAGTAATAATTGCAGTTTTTGTATTTCCAAACCGAGCTGGTAAAAATTTTACACGAAAAAAAAGAGACTTCAGGGAAGCTCCTTTTCTAGAAACAAGCGATATTATTGATGATTTATTTAACCGACTATTTCTTTTTAAAGCCATAATCTATGTTAAAAAAATCATAAAGAAAATTATGCAGATAATCTCCATCGTCCTTTAGATCGTCGAGCTTTGATAACAGCTCGTCCTCCCGGTGTTCTCATTCGTTTAAGAAATCCATGTCGTCTTTTTCGTCGTCGTTTATTTCCTTTAGAAAGCATCTTTTTTTTAATTAAAAGTAATTTTTAAGTTTTTGATTTTTTAAATGGTGGACCTGAGAAGAGTTGAACTTCTGACCTCACGATTATCAGTCGTGCGCTCTAACCAACTGAGCTACAGGTCCATTTATTGGCTACCCTGCTAGGATTCGAACCTAGGAATGACGGGATCAAAACCCGCTGCCTTACCGCTTGGCGACAGGGTAATTGTATTTTAGCGAAAAATACTTTCTCATAATGGTGGTATTTTTGTCAAACAAAAAAATTATGGTGACACGAGGCAGATTTGAACTGCCGACCTCGGGGTTATGAGTCCCGCGCTCTAACCAACTGAGCTACCGTGTCATTATGATAAGCATACGCAAAATATATGATAATAGGTTTTTTATGTATATGCAATATTATTTTAAAAAAAATAATTATATTAAGTGTTTTAAATTTTTCTCTTGTTTTTAATACTAAAGAAATACTATAATACGCTTACATTATAGTATTTCTTTTCGGTTTTGATTGAGTAATGAAGAAAAAGAAGGCATTTTTATAGTGTTTTTCTTGTATTTATATTATTTTTTTATTACTTTTTATTGTATGCCTAAAGCATTAAAAAAAGATTTGTTTACTCAAAAGCCTACAAAGGTTGTGAATGGACGATACTTTTTCTCGGAAAGTGAAGACGCAGAATATTTACCAAACTTAATTCAGGTTCAACTTGATTCATATGATGATTTCCTAAAAAATGGGATTCATGAAATGCTTCAAGAAATTTCTCCGTTACAAGATTTTTCTGGGAAAAAAGTAGAAGTTCATTTTTTGAAGCATTCTTTAGAAGAAGCAAAAATTGACCCAGAAACTGCAAAAAGAGACAATCTTTCGTATGAAGCAAATCTGAAAGTAGAAGTAAAATTGGTTAACAAAGAGACTGGTGAAATTAAACAGCAAGAAGTTTTTCTTGGTGTAATGCCTTTAATGACAGAAAAAGGTACCTTTGTTATTAATGGTATTGAACGAGTTGTTGTAAATCAAATTGTTCGATCTCCGGGTGCATTTTTCTCTAGGTTACAGGGGGTTCCTGGTGCTTTTGCTACAAAAATCATTCCTCGTAGAGGGGTTTGGTTAGAAATTGAATCTGATAAAAAAGGGTTGCTGTATGCAAAAATTGATAGGAAACGAAAATTTCCTGCAACTCAATTAATGCGTATTTTTGGGTATGAAACAGATGCAGATATTGTTGAAGCATTTGGAGATATGCATGAAGCAGATAGAGAAGTTTTATTAAAAACTCTTGAAAAAGATTCGGCAAAAACAGTAGCAGAAGCGTATCAATCAATTTATCGAAAAATTAGACCAGGGGATATGGCAACGGCAGAAAATGCAAAATCTCTTGTAGATTCAATGTTTTTTGATTTTAGAAAATATGATTTAGGTCCTATTGCTCGATATAAATTAAATAAACGATTTAATCTTAATAATCCAGATAATAGAGAAAATAGGATATTTCAAATTTCTGATTTTCTTCCAATTATGAAAGAGTTAATTCAATTAACTGCAAAAACTGGGGGAACTGTGGATGATATTGATCATCTTCAAAATAGACGAATTCGAAGTGTTGGAGAGTTGGTAATGAATAAATTTAGAGTTGGATTGATGCGAGTTGATCGAATTGCAAAAGACCGGATGACAGTTGTTGACTTGGAGGCAATTACGGCGGTTCAAATTGTAAATTCAAGACCTATTACGGCGGCAATGCGAGAGTTCTTTGCAAGTTCTCAGCTTTCTCAATTTATGGATCAAATTAATCCATTGGCAGAGTTGGCGCATAAACGGCGAATTTCTACAATGGGACCTGGGGGGCTTTCTCGAGAGCGAGCAGGGTTTGATGTTCGAGATGTGCATTCATCTCATTATGGACGAATTTGTCCTATTGCTACGCCGGAGGGACCAAATATTGGATTAGTATTACATTTTGCGTCATATGCAAAAGTTAATCAATATGGATTTATTACAACTCCTCTTCAGGTTGCAAAAAAAGAACTTCCAGTTTCTGGAGATTTGGTTGGACGAATTTTAAATGAAGATATTGTAGGTGCAAAAATTGGAGATTTTATTTCTGAAGATTTAGCAAAAAAAATTGAAAAATCTGGAAAGGAGACTGTGCAATTAAAATCTTTTGTAGATGCAGATATTCATTATTTAGATGCAGCAGAAGAGGAAAATATTGTAGTAGGACAACTTGCTGGAAATGTGGATGATTATGGAAATGTAATTGGAGATGTAATTCCTGCTCGAATTAAGGGTGAGGCTTTACTTGTTCCGGCTGATTCTGTGACACATTTTGATATTTCTTCAAAACAAATTGTTTCTGAGACTACAGCACTTATTCCATTTTTGGAAAATGATGATAATACTCGGGCTTCAATGGGATCAAACATGCAACGGCAAGCAGTTCCTTTGGTAACACCTCATTCTCCAATTGTTGGGACAGGTCTAGAAGGAGAGGTTGCAAGGGCTGCAGGTACTGCAATTATAGCAGAAGAAGAAGGTGAGGTTGTGGATGTAGATGCAAGAGAGCTTACAGTTCAATATAATTCAGGGAAAAGAAGAACTCATGAAATTCCAAATTATGTTCGGTCTAATCAAACAACATGTTTTCATTTTAGGCCAGTTGTTTCAATAGGGCAGAAAGTTGTAAAAGGTCAAACTCTTATAAATGGGGCATCAACAGAAAATGGAGAGTTAGCTCTTGGACAAAACCTCGTTGTAGCATATATGCCATGGGAAGGATATAATTATGAAGATGCGATTATTATTTCTGATAAAGTAGCTCAAAAGGGGATGTATGATTCAATTCATATTGAAAATTTTGCAATTGATATTAGGGAAACAAAACTTGGAAATGAACAAGTTACGCGAGATATTCCAAATGTTGGAGATGCAAAACTTGCAAATCTAGATGATGAGGGAATTATCAGAGTGGGGTCGTGGGTAAATGATGGTGATATTATGGTTGGTAAAATCACTCCGAAGGGAGAGGTTGAATTGACTCCAGAAGAGCAACTTCTTCAATCAATTTTTGGAGAAAAAGCAAAAGATGTTCGAGATTCTTCACTTCGTCTTCCAGGAGGGGAAGGAGGAAAAGTTATAAATATTCAAGTATTTACAAAAGAAAAAGGGCATGATTTACATCAAGGAGTTTTAAAACAAATTCGTGTATATGTAGCTCAAACTCGAAAAATTCAAGTAGGGGATAAAATGGCAGGGCGACATGGAAATAAAGGGGTTATTTCAAAAATTGTTCCTCGGGAAGACATGCCATTTCTTGCTGATGGAACGCATGTTGATATTATATTAAATCCACTAGGGGTTTCGTCTCGTATGAATATCGGGCAAATTTTAGAAACACATTTAGGGCTGGTTGGTAAAAAACTGGGTGTTAAATTTGCGACTCCTGTTTTACATGGTATTTCTTCACAAGAAATTACTCAATTTCTGAAAGATGCAGATCTTCCAGAGGATGGGAAAACTCAATTATTCGATGGAAAAACAGGAGATCCATTTCAATTTAAAACAACAATGGGTGTTACATATATGATTAAATTAAATCATCTTGTTGAAGATAAACTTCATGCTCGTTCTGTTGGTCCATATTCTATTGTTACGCAACAGCCTCTGGGAGGGAAAGCACAACAAGGGGGGCAACGGTTCGGAGAAATGGAAGTTTGGGCTCTTGAGGCATATTCTGCTTCGCATATTCTGCAAGAAATGCTAACTATTAAATCTGATGATGTAGTTGGTCGTTCAAAAGCATATGAATCAATTGTGAAAGGATTACCTCTTCAAAAACCAAATATTCCAGAATCATTTAATGTACTTCTTCATGAATTACGAGGTCTTGGATTAGAAGTTGATTTAGAAAATGAAAATAATGAAGAGATTAGTTTAGGTCTTGATGCTTTATATACAGATGGAGATTCTTCAATTCCAGAAGAAGATAAGGTTTCTGAATTAAACTCATTGAAGCATGAAACTAATGCTGAATTAAATGCGGAGGTTCATGGAGATATTCCTCCAGTTCAAGAAGGGGAAATTTAATTTATTTATGAGCAGTATGAAAAATTTGAATAATCTCAAAACTGTAAATTCTGTAACGCTTCTTGGAAAAATTGCAAGAGTGCCAGAACAAAAAAATATTACATCGGGGAGAAAACTTTCAGTGTTTTCTCTTCAAACACAAAATGATGATAAGTATTCATCTTTAGAGTTTCATAATATTGTAGCTTGGGATGAAATATCAGAAAGTGTTAATACATGTAATTTATCAGATATTGTGTATATAGAAGGCTCTATTAAAACACGAAATTTTATAAATAAACATAATGTAAAAATTTATAAAACAGAAATTATTGCTCATAAAATAATTCTTTTATCTTCAGAAGAAAATAATTCTATAACTCAAGAAGAAGAAAAAACTTTTTTTTCTGCTTCCAAAAAAGACTTTTATTCATAAATATAAACTATAAAAGGTTTTAAAAAAATTAAAAAAAGTTTTAAAAAATATACTCTTAATAAAAATTGTTGTATGAAACAAGTTGATAATGATTTCGCGTCAATTTCTTTGAAAATTGCTTCGCCAGAATTGATTCATGAATGGTCTCATGGAGAAATTACAAAACCAGAAACTATTAATTACCGAACTCAACGGCCAGAACTTGATGGTCTGTTTTGTGAGCGAATTTTTGGTCCTTCTAAAAATTATGAATGTTATTGTGGAAAATACAAGCGAATCCGATATAAAGGGATTACTTGTGAAAAATGTGGAGTAGAGGTAACAAAATCTATTGTTCGTCGAGAGCGAATGGGGCATATAGATTTATGTGTTCCTGTTTCTCATACATGGTATGTTCGGTCTACACCATCTCGAATTGGGATTGCATTAGACATGCCAGTAAAAACTTTAGAGCAAATTTTATATTTTGCTTCATACATGATTACAAATGTTGATGAATCAGAAAGAGGAAATGTAAAACTGGAGCTAACAAATCAGGCTAAAAAAGCTAAAAAAGATATTCAAGATAATTTTAAAAAAGAAGAGGTTCGAGTTCAGGCAGAAATTAGAGATGGAAATTTGAACAATTCAGATTTAGAAAAATTGCAATCTGAATTTGCTGATAAGCTTGAAAATTTGCAAGAAGCAATGCGACAAGCAGAAGATGAACTTGAAAAAGTACAAGTTAAATCGGTTATTTCAGAAATTGAATACCGAAATCTAAGTATGAAATTTGGTCATATGTTTACGGCTGGAACAGGTGCAGAAGCGGTAAAAACACTACTTGAAAAAATTGATGTTGATGCAGAGCTTGCAATTTTAAGAGAAGAACAACCTGGTGCAACGGGGCAAAAACAAATTAAAATTATTCGAAATATTCAATTTTTTGAATCTCTTAAAAAATCAGGAATTAAACCGGAGTGGATGCTTATTACAACAATTGCAGTTATTCCTCCAGATTTAAGACCTATGGTTCAGCTTGATGGTGGTCGATTTGCAGCATCAGATTTAAATGATTTATATCGAAGAATTATTAACCGAAATAATCGTTTAAAAAGATTGTTATCTATTGGAGCTCCAGAAGTTATTTGTAGGAATGAAAAACGAATGCTTCAAGAGGCTGTTGATACACTTTTAAATAATTCACCTCGGTCTGGTCGAGTTGCATTTGCTTCTGACAAACGACAATTAAAATCTCTTTCTGATATGTTGAAAGGGAAACAAGGGAGATTTCGTCAAAATCTTCTTGGAAAACGGGTGGATTATTCTGGTCGATCTGTTATCGTAGTTGGTCCGCAATTAAAACTTCATCAATGTGGTATTCCTAAAAAAATGGGATTAAAACTATTTAAACCTTTTGTTATTGGGGCTTTAATTCAAAATGAATATACGCATAATGTAAAAGGAGCAGAAAAAATTATTGCTTCAAATGCAGGAATTGTTTGGGATTTATTAGAAGAAGTTATTTCAAATAAATATGTATTATTGAATCGGGCTCCAACTCTACATAGACTTGGTATTCAAGCTTTTTCTCCTGTTTTAATTGAAGGACGAGCAATTCAAATTCATCCACTTGTTTGTGCTGCATATAATGCCGATTTTGATGGAGATCAAATGGCAGTTCATTTACCGTTATCTGATGAAGCTCAAAAAGAAGCAAAAGAATTAATGCTGGCAACTACAAATATTTTAAAACTTTCTGCTGGTAATCCTATTATTACTCCGAGTCAAGATATGGTTCTTGGTTCGTATTTTATTACGACTATTCATGAAGGTCGTAAAGGAGAGGGGAATGTGTATGGTTCTATGCAGGAAGCAAAATATGCTTATGATACAGATAATCTTGATATTCAGGCAAAAGTTTCTATTCGATTGAATGGTGAAATTATTGAAGATACTTCGTATGGTCGAGCAGTTTTTAATGAAATTATTCCAGAGGAATTGGGGTATAGAAATGAGGTATTTAAAAATAAAGTAATTGATTCATTATTTACGGAAATTTTTGAAACAGTTACTCCAGAGCGAGTAGTTAAATTTGCAGACGATATTAAAGAGTTAGGTTTTAAATATTCTACAAAATCAGGATTATCAATTGGTATGAATGATATGGTCGTTCCAGAGGCTAGACATGCTGTATTAGATAAATCAACGGTATTGCTAGAAAAAGTAACAAATGCTTATAAAAAAGGTCTTCTTTCTGATGATGAGAGATATACTCATTCAATTAAAATTTGGGCTGATGCTAAAATTGAAATTTCAGAATCGATGGTTAAAGAGTTTAAAAAAGATACTCAAAATCATATTTATTACATGATTGACTCTGGAGCTAGGGGTAACTGGGGACAAATTACGCAAATGTGTGGTATGAAGGGCTTGGTAGCAAATCCGGGAGGGCGAACTATAGAACTTCCTATTAAATCAAATTTGAAAGGAGGATTTTCTATTGTAGAATACTTTATTGCAACGCATGGGGGACGAAAAGGGAAATCTGATACTGCCTTAAAAACAGCAGAAGCAGGATATTTAACTCGTCGTCTTGTAGATTCTGTTCAAGATACAATTATTAGAGAAGAAGATTGTGGAAATGATTTTCCATATGAAGTTACACGAGAAGATGCAAAATCATTAGGTGTTACTTTTGATCAACGACTTCTTGGGCGACATCTTGTAAAAGATTTAGCAGATGCAGATGGAGAACTTATTGGTGTGAGAAATCAAGAAATTGATAGACCAATGCTTAAAGTTATTAATGAAAAAGAAATTGAATCTGTTGAAATTAGAGCTATTCTTGATTGTACGGTTGAAAAAGGGGTATGTCAAAAATGTTATGGTCGAGATTTAGGAGATGATAAGCATGTTAAAATTGGTACTCCTGTTGGAATTATAGCAGCACAATCAATTGGAGAGCCTGGTACTCAGCTTACTATGCGGACTTTTCATATGGGAGGGGTTGCAGATGCTGGGAATGATATTACTCAAGGTCTTTCTCGAGTTGAAGAATTATTTGAAGCACGAAATCCAAAAACTCCTGCGACATTATCGAAAATTAATGGAAAAGTTTCATTTGAACGAACAAATAAATCGGTGACTATTCATGTTGAAGCACAAGAAAAAGGAAAAGATGTATATCCAATTTTCTCTGTAATGAAAATTTTAGTTTCAGAGGGTGATGTTGTAAAATCAGGAAAAATTCTTGCTAAAGGAACAACTATTATGCGAGCAAATTATCCAGGAACTGTAGAAAAAATTACAGAAACTGAAATTGTGGTAAAACATGATGAAAAGATTTCTGATCAGTATGACTTTCAGGGAAATGAAAATTTCTTAGTAGAAGATGGTCAAATGGTTAAATCTGGAGATCCTTTGATTTCAGGGCATTTTAATTTGAGAGAATTGTTACAGCAAACAAATTTTGCAACAGTTCAAAGATATATTACTCGAGAAATTCAAGGAATTTATGCTTCGCAAGGACAAACTATTCATGATAAACATATGGAGGTTATTGTTCGAGAGATGTTTTCTAGAATTCGAGTAATAGATAAGGGTGATTATACCGATTTAGTAAATGGAGAGCTTACTGATTATTATAAAGTTCTTAAATTTATTACAGAAAATCCAGATAAAAAAGCTCCAGTATTCGAAAGACAACTTCTTGGTCTTACAAGAAGTGCATTAACAACTGATTCATGGTTATCAGCAGCATCATTTCAAGAGACTATTAGAGTTCTTGTAGATGCATCTATATCTGGTAAAAAAGATACATTACATGGTTTAAAAGAAAATGTAATTATTGGAAAACTGATTCCGGCAGGGGAAACATTTCGAAAAAAATATGAAAAAGCACAAGCTGATAAAGTTGCAAAGTTGTAAAAATTAAAAGAATTATTTCTGAAGAAATTTTAAAAAATAACACCAGTAAAATGGTGTTATTTTTTAAAATAAAACAATGAATAAAAAATGCCCAAAATGTGAAGAAAAATTTATAAAAAAAAATGGTAAAAAACGAGGAAAACAAAATTATAAATGCACAAAATGCAAATATAGTTTTGTGAATAAATCTAGAAAAACAGAAGAAAAACAGAAGAAAAAAAAGAGAAAAATTATACAGAAAATATTCTGAACAACGACAAACATTAAAAGATTTATCAGAAGAAACTGGATACACAAAACAACATTTTTTGGTCGTGCAGGAGTAAAGAATTTATTAAAAAGTATGTTTCCTAATCTACCTATACAGCATTGTCAGTTTCATCAAAAACAAACAGTTCAACAATACATATCTAAAAATCCTAAATTATTATTTTCTTGGTATGAAAAATGAGATTTGTTTTTAAAAGAAAAAAGTTTAAATATCGGAACAGGAAGAAAAAGATATACTCATAGTCGACGTTAAAAATCCCAAATACAATAAATTCTATAGATGGTAGTTTTTTTCATTGGAAAAATAAAGTAAAACTTCACAGAGGATTACGACCAGATAGAAGAAAAAAAATGATTGATATTTTGATATTTAATTCATAAAAAAGAGAGAAGAAAATTTAAATTTTCTTCTCTCTTTTTTAGCAATTTTTGTAAAAATAGCACCCTATAAATGTTAATTAAGCCTAATAATGACCAACGGAAACGCAATAGCGGTGATAGAAGTGAAAGTAAAAGCTCACCCAGAAGATGTAAATGCACTAGAAAAAAAAGTAGAAAATTTCAAAAAACTTTTTCCAATTTATAAAGATTATACAATTTATGGAGGTCTTGCATCTCTAACAATGTCAAAAGATGTAAAATCTAAATTATTAGAAAAAGGATTATATGCTATAAAAAAACAGGGCGATCATGTGGAGGTGGCGAGTCCGAAATAAATTTTATTATTTTCGTAACTTTTTACATGCTTCTTCTCTATTTTCTGCTTTAAAAATAGCACTTCCTGCAACCAACCAATTCGCACCAGCTTCAATTGCAAGTGGTGCTGTTTTTTCTGTAATTCCTCCATCGATTTGAATAATTTTTTCTGGAAAGTTTTTTCGAATTTTTTCAATTTTTTCTAATGTTTCAGGTAAAAATTTTTGTCCTCCAAAACCAGGATTTACACTCATTATTAAAACATAATCTGAAAATTTAATAGCTTCATACGCAGTTTCATATGATGTTGCTGGGTTTAAAACAACTCCTGCTAAAATATTAAAACTTTTTATAACTTGTAAAGTTCTATGAATATTTGGACATGTTTCCATATGTACACAAATAGCTTTTGCTCCAGCTTTTGCAAAACTTTCTAGCAATATGTCTGGTTGTTCACACATAAGATGAACATCGAATCCTAGCTCAGTTTTTGTTGAGAGATGCTCTAATACAGGAGCTCCAAAGCTTAAGTTTGGCACAAATTGTCCATCCATTACATCAAAATGAATTCCATCTACAAAAGAATCTATAGAATTTATTTCATCTTGGATTTTTCCCATATTGCAGGCAAGAAGAGATGGTTGGATTTTTATATCTAAATTGTTATTTTTCATACATTAAAAATTAAAAGAGTTGAAACATAGAGTGTGCCATAGAATCATGAAATGGAAATCCATAAATAAGTGGAAGTTCTATTATAAAAAATATAAATAATAAAATGGTAATAAACGCAGTGAATCCCCATAAAATATTATTTTTTAAATTTTCTGAAATAATATCATTAGGAATAAAATAAATAGTTTTCAAGCTGAGTGCTAGCCCTAAAATTGCGAATAAAACACCTTCAAATGCATGATATAAAAATTGTGGGCGTTCTATCAATACAAAAGGAATAATATTTATAAGAGTTATAAATATTATAAAAAATGAAAATATAAAATAATTTTTATTATTATTTAAATAGTTTAAGTGTGACAATATTTGAAATATAAAAATTATTAATAATAAAAAAGCTGTTGAATAGGGGAGTATTGACCAAAGTATAGAATTTGTAAAAAGATGTAATTGTTGTACATATCTATTTTGAAAATTTTCGGGTTTTGTAAAGTTTTCTCCAATGTATTTATTCCAAAGTTTTGGGATAAAGTTTTTTGGTTCTCTATAATTTTCATTAACTCTTTCGCCTTCTTCATTTAGTTTAATATATTCACCTTCTTTGTTCCATAAATAAATAGATTTTTTTCCGTGAATCCAGTCTGATGGTCGGCTTGCAAATGGGTGATTATCTCGAATTGCGGCACTTCGCTCTCCCATTTGTTTATTTAATTCTATAAATTTTCCATAAAAAAGCCAATTTTCCCAGTCTAAAATATATTCATCTGTTTTATTTTTTTTATAAAATGGATTTTTTTTGAATTGTAAAAATGTTGTTAATTTTTCATTTGTATTATTTGTATTCTTTTTTGTATTCAGAAAAAATGTTTTTGGTATAATTTTATTATTTATATTTTCTGATGTATTTTCTAAATTTGCTCTAAATTCAGGAGTGTGAAAAGCATCTCCTTCTCCAGAATTTGGTAATAGTGCAAAATGAATTGAAAATGTTCCCATATAAAAAACAGGTACAAAAATCCAAAATGCTAAAAATTGACTTATCCATTTTTTAAAAGAAATTTTATTTTGAAAAATAACAATAATCCAAATGAGTCCAGCAAATCCAACAATACTCGCTCCTGTCCATTTTATTGAAATAACAATAGCGGATGTTAGCATAATCATAATCCAGTTTGTCCAAGTGGTATTTTTGTAATATTTAAGCGAAAATAATCCTCCTAAAATAACAAAAAACATGAGCATTGAATCCATCAATACATATTGTGATTCTACTAAAAATGCTGGAGAAAAAAGGGTTATAAACCCAATGAGTGTAGAAATTGCATATGACGAAGTAAGAAAATATGCAAAATAAAACATGAGAGCAACCAATGCTGCGCCAAAAAAAGCTGGTAAACTTCTAATTCCATATATATTAAGCGTATCACTATATTCTTTTCCTATTGCAATACTAGAAAGTCCAGAAGCATGTTCGTTTAAATCTTTAATTTTTTCTTTATTTTGTTTATATTTTTTTGTTAGCTTAGTTTTTAACTCTATTTCTGATTTAGAATTTTTTTTAAGTGTTAAAATTTTATTTTTTAATTTTTTTTGCTCAAGTTCTAATTTTTCTTTTTTCTTTATATTTTCATTACTTTCTTCAATAAATTCTGGCAATCCATACATTTGTGCATTTGCCCATAAAATAAGTTTTCCAAGTGGTGGGTGAATATCAAAAAAATATTTTCCTTCTTCGTATTCTGATACAAAATGAAAAAAATGAAATTCATCAAAAACTACTTCTTTTGGATTCTCTAAAAAAGAAAATCTGGTACATATTCCTAAAAATAAAAATATAATAGTTCCAAATAAAAGAGTGTTTTTTTGAAATTTTTGAAAAAAAGAATGAAGCAATTTCATGACAAGTTATGAAAAGAAAGTATGTAATATTATTTAGCAAAAAATTCTGAATGTACAACTTGCACTGCTCGATTCGCATCTTTTCCAGAAATTACAGCAGAAATGTTTGATTCGTTTGCTCCTTGAGAAATCATCTTAACATTAATATTTGCATTTGCAATAGATGTAAAAAATCGTCCTGCAACTCCAATATTATGCAACATTTCACTTCCAACAATTGCAATAATTGATTTGTTATGAATAATTTCTACTAAATATTTTTCTTCAAGTTTTGTAATAAGATTTGTAAGGTTTTTGTGTCCATTTTGAATTGTTACAGAAATGCTAGATTCTGATGTTGAAACTAAATCGATAGAAACATTGAAATCTGAAAATGTTTGAAATAAATTTGCTAAAATTCCAGATTCGCTCATATCTGTAGATCGTACTGTTAAAACAGTAATATCTTTTTGAACTGTTATAGATTTAAAAGAATAATTTGAATTTTTTCCAAGCTTTGTAATGGCACTTCCAAGGTCTTTTGGAGCCATTGTATTTTTTATTCGCACCAATATATTGTCTTTTACTGCAGGCCAAATTGTTTGCGGGTGAATAACTTTTGCTCCTAAATTTGCAAGTTCTGTTGCTTCATTAAATGATAATTCACCAATAACATGAGCATCTTTTACAATTCTTGGGTCTGTCGATAAAATTCCACTTACATCTGTCCAAATTTGAATTTCTTGAGCATTGCAGGCTTTTCCAACCAACGCTGCTGTAAAATCAGAGTATCCACGACCAACCGTGGCAACAATTCCTCCAGGAATTTTACCAAAAAAACCTGTGCAAATAGGCGTAATATTTTCTTCTAAAAGTGGAATGAGTAATTTTCCAAGTTTTTGAGAAAAACATTCAAAAAATTGTTTATCTGCTGAAATATGATCTTCGTCAAACATTTCTGAAACTATATTTTCTAGTGAGATGAATTCTGATTTTTTTCCTAAATCTTGTAAATGTAGTGATAATAATTTTGCTGATAAAATTTCTCCCAAAGAAACAATTTCATCATTTGAGCGAGGTGATACTTCTCCAATAACCGTGAGAGCATGCAAAAATCCCGATAATCCAGAAATTCGAGTTTTTATAAACTCAGCCCCTTCTGTGTATAATGTTTCATCTTTAACAAGTTCACCTAGTGCAAGAATATGTTTTTCTTCAATTTCTTGTAAATAATTTTTATAACAAATTTTGTCTGTTTTTGTTGCACATTCTGCAGCTGAAAGTAATAAATTTGTAACTCCTGACATAGCAGAAACAGTAACAACTTTATCTTTTTCTGGATGATTTATAATTATTTGTGCTGTTTGTGAAATAGCATTTGCACTTCCCATAGACGTTCCTCCAAATTTTAATGAAAACATATTTTTTTTGTTAAATAATAATTTTATATATTGATGATATCTGAAATTATAGACATTGCCGTGGCTTCCCCTCCTGCACCTGCACCTTTTAATGTAATTTCTCCTAAATATTCGTGATGAATAATAATCATATTATCAGGTCCGTTTACAGAATAAAACATGCTTTTTTCTGTAATTTCTTGAGGTTTAACTTCAAGTTTTATTTCAGTTTTTAGTTTGTCTTTTATTTTTTCAGCACTTGCTATCAATCGTATTTTTTTATTTTGTTTTTTTGCTTCTAAAATTTTTTCTGATGTTATTTTAGAAATTCCAATAACTGAAAAACCTGCCATTTTTTCAATTTTAGTATTAAAGCAAATGCTTGATAAAATCGATATTTTTGCAGCAGTATCCCATCCATCAACATCTGCTGAAGGATTCGCTTCTGCAAAGCCTTTTTCTTGAGCATCTTTTAACACTTCATTATAAGAAAGATTAGAATTATTTTCTAAATTTGAAAGCATATAATTGCATGTTCCATTTAAAATTCCTTCAATTTTTGTAATTTCTCCAATTGCAAAATGATTTTGTAATGTTTGAATTATTGGAATTCCTCCTGCAACAGAAGCCTCAAATCCAATTTTTACATTATTTTGTTTTGCTTTTTCAAATATTTTATTTCCAAATTCTGCTAAAATTGCTTTATTTGCTGTAATGAAATTTGTAATATTTTTGCTTTCAATTGCGTTCATTGTAATGTCTTTTGCAATCTTAGTGCCTCCAATAAGCTCTATAATACAGTTAATTTTTGAATCATTCCAAATATCATCTTGATTTTCTGTAAATACATTTTCTGAAATATTTAAATGTAATTTTTTTGCTTTTTCCAGTGCAGTTTTTTTATTTCTTACTAATATATATTTTAGATTTATTTTTTTATTAGATTTTTCTTCTAGTATTTTATTATTTTGAATAATCATTTTTGCAAGATTTGAGCCAACAGTTCCAAATCCAAAAAGTGCAATATTTACAGTATTCATAAATTCTATATAAAAAAATAATATAAAAATAATATACCCAAAATTATAATTTTTTACAATTTTACTTATATGTTATACTTGTTTTATATCTCATATAAAAACAATATGAAAAATAAAAAAATACTAAAACGTTTACAAGTAAACAAATTAGCTAATTTAGGTGGTTTAAAAAGCAAATATTATGATTTTACTTTTTTTTCTACAAATATTAATTTTGATAAAATAGAAAAATTGGAAGAAAAAGGGGAAAAGTATTTATTTAAAAATTTATTATTTTTGTTTAAAAAATATAATAAATCTAAAAAAGATGAAAATCTTTTAATAAATGCTTTTGAATTAGCAAAAGATGTTCATAAAAAACAAAGAAGAGAATCTGGTGCAACTTTTGTAACTCATCCGCTTATTGTTGCGTTGTTGGCATTGCCATATAAACCTTGTGTAGATTTTTTATCTGCAACCATTCTACACGATGTAATAGAGGATTATAATTGTGAAAATAATATTATAAATAATAATACAGATGATGAAAAATATTGTAGAGATTATATTTCAAATAAAATAAAATTAGAATTTGGAGAAACTATTTATAATTTGATAGAAGGGGTAAGTAAAGTTTCGGAAATTAAAAATTTAGAATATTTAGATAAAAAAACTCAAAAATCTGTAATAAACAACAAAACTATTGAAAAAATTTTTCAACATTCTGGAAAAGATTTTAGAATATTACTTATTAAAATTTTTGATAGGCTTCATAATATTATTACAATTGCTGGAAAAAAAGACCCTGTAAAGCGAAAGAAAAAAGTGGAAGAAGCTATTTCTATTTATTTGGCTTCTGCAAAACGCTTAGGTGTTTGGGATCTTAAAAAATTATTAGAAAATGCTTGTAATAGAGCATTGCATATTTCTAATGATATAGAAAAAAAAGACAATACATATATTATAGATAAAATAAAAAAATATATAAAATTTAAGAATATTACAGATATTTTTGATGAAAATTATATTTTAATAGAGGTTGAAAAAAAAGAGGATTGTTATGTTGTTTTCTCAGAGTTAAATAAAACTTTATATTTAAAAAAAAATACATTTACAGATTACATTGCTAAACCAAAAATCAATCAATATAAAGCTTTGCATGCACAGTATATTATTGGTAATTCGGATATTGTCAATATACATATTGTGTCTTCAGAAATGCAAAAACGAAATAATCTTGGAGTTTTTGTAGATGCAGAAAAAAAAGATTTTAAATTAAAAATTTCATCTGATGCTTCTTTTGATCTTATTAAAAAGAAAATTCTTACTCCACAGATTACTATTCATAATAAAGAATTTGGAACTTTTTATTTTCCAAAAGGAGCAACTGCTCTTGATGTTGGTATCTTTTTATATAAACAAAAATTTCAATATATTGAATCTGTAAAAATAAATGATGTAAATGACCCTTTATATACACCATTACAAAATAATGATATTGTAGAGTTTGTTTTTTCTAAAAATATTAAATTTACAAGAGATTGGTTAGATTATTCAGAAATATATAAATCTATAATATCTCAAAATTTATCATTATTTAATCGTGATATAAAAATAGAAGTTGGTCATGATATTTTACAAGATATTTTTGATGAAAAACACTTGGGTACGGTAGATATAAAATGTGAAAATAAAGATTTCTTACATTTTATAAATCCTAAGTATAAAGATATAAATGATTTATATATTGATATTTATGAAGGAAAGATACGAGGATATAAGTGTGTGTCTCTTTTTGAAAAATTTATAAATAAGGAGAAAAAAAATGAGAATTCTGAATTAATACAAAAAAAATTACAATTTTCATCTTATCTTTCAACTATTTCAAAGGTGGAATTTTTATTTTCCACTATTGCAAAAAAAGAAAAAATTAAGATTAAATCATTAAAAATTGAAAAAAATACTGATAATTTAGGGATTAATGGAACTGTGAATATAGAAAGTGTTAAAACAAATATTTCACATTTTATATTAAGTTTAAAACCTGCAATTCAGTGTGTTTATCCAATATCTCTATCATTTTTATTAAAAGCTTTTTTTTACTTGGCGTTTCCTTTTGCTATAGCATTTTTAATTTTTTCACTTATTATTTTTGGTGTTTCTTTACCTTCTTTGTGGTTTTATTCTGGGGCTATAGTAATGCTAACCGCAAATATTTTTGGATATATATTTTTTCATGCATATTTTGCAAAAATTAGAAATAATATGCATGTTTTACTCTTGGTGATTGTTTTTAATTTTTCTTTATCTTTGGGATATATCTATTTATTTTTTGAATATGATTATGATATATATAATCTGAACTTTTATTTTCCACTTATTTTACTTGTTTTTTCTATGGCACTTCCAGCTTTTTTTGCGTCGAAAAAAAAATCTAACCAAGATGATGAAAATCGTATTACTATTTCTGAATATAAGAAAAAGCAAAAAGAGAAGATTATTGGGTATTTGTTAAGATTTTCTGCAATAGTTGTTTGGGGGCTTGATCCATTATTGTTGAAATATAGTCCATTATCAGAAATTCCATTAGATATTAGAATGGGGTTGTTGTTTTTTGGAGGAGTTTTGTTTATGCTTTCAGTTATTTTAGTTTTTAAACGTAATGTTATTAAGTCGTTGTATAAAATACCTATAAATGGTGCTTTTAAATTATTAATAATAGCAAAATTATTATTTGCATTTTTATCTGTTGTAAGTCTTCAATATACATCAGGAACAAGTTTTATTTTACTTAATAATTTTGCACCAATCTTTAGTTTGCTTATAGCATTTATTTTTTGGAGAAGTTCTGTTGTATATTTGAATGATAAAAAAAATGTTGCAAAAATGTTTGTAATTTTTCTTCTAGGATCTATAGGAACTTCTTTAATATTTTATAAAGATATTGTTTCTGGTGGTGTACTTTCATTTTGGGGAAATATATTTGCAATACTAACAATGTTGTCAGATGTTTTATTTATGACTGTTGTTATTAAGTATGCACCGTCTTTAAAAGATAATCAAAGTTATTTTGTAAATTTTTACTTATATTTAGCTTCATTTCTTTGTTTTTTGCCGTTTTTACTCTTTAATATTTTAGATGTTTTGCAGTTATCTATTGAAAAAATATTTTGGGCTCTTGGTGTAGGGGCACTTTGGGGTTTGGGAACGCTGTTAAATTATGAAGCATTTCGTCGGATGGATGGGTTTATTGGATTTTTAATGTTTAATTTGGCGATATTAATAACAATTTCTGTTGAATCGTTTTTTCTAAAAGAAATAGAAATTACACCATTTTTATTATTTGGATCTGCTCTTGTGATTACTGCTTCTATTTTAGCAGAAATGATAAATACAAAATGTGAAAAAGAAAATATAATTGCTGATAAAAATTAAATATTACAATCTCCTTTTCCTTCGCTAATTAAATAATCAGCATTTTTACTTAAATATTTTCTAGTTTCTTCTTTCGCTTTTTGTACACATTTTTTACTTACACTAGGAGCGCTAGAATAAATACTATCTGCTTGTTGTGATGTTTTATTTCTAATGTGTAGAAATTCTTTTTGGTCAATTCTTCCTAAAATATAATCTGACATTGCAATTGCAAAAGTATTTCTTAAGCTTAAAAGTTGGCTTACTGCATTTTTGTGAATTTGTAATTTCTCTTCTGGTCGAAACCCAGATTCATATAAAATCAAAAATAAATCAATAAGAGCAAGTCCAAACTTTAATCCCCACGAAATATTATAATCAAGAGGAGCTATTAAAACGATAAATACAGATATAGTTGTAGCAATTAATAAAAGCTTAATAATTGATGTCTCCGTATGATAATTATCTGCTTGGTTTTTGTGCATTTTATGCGTTAAAACAAGATTCTTGTAAATTTTTCGTTCAACATGTGTTATTTTCGGGTTAGTATTTTGTTGTGTCATAATTTTATTTTATTCTGATATTATTTTTATAGTATTTTTTAAAGTTTCTATCGTTTCCCAGCATTCGGAAAGAGTCTCGCCAGTTACCGTAACATGTCCCATTTTTCTATTTGGCTTTGTTGTTTTTTTTCCATAGAGATGTACAAATATATTTTTCATTTTCATAGCTTCTTCTATACCTATATATTTTACAATTCCTGTATAATTTTCATCTCCTAATAAATTTAAAGTAATGCTTGGTTTTATTTCTTTTGTATTTCCTGCTGAATATCCCAGTGCAACTCGCATATATTGTTCAAATTGAGAGCAGTAATTTCCTTCTATGCTTTGATGTCCAGAATTGTGAACTCGAGGGGCTATTTCATTTACTAAAACATTTCCAGATTTATCAAGAAAAAGCTCTATTGCCCAAAGTCCTGCCCCAGAAAAACTCTTCAGAATTTTTTTAGTAATAGTATCTACTTGAGATTGAGTATTTATATTGATTTCACAGCTGGAAGTAATGCAATCTACTATATTAGTTTTTTCATGAAAAAATTGTTCAATTAACGGATATTCAAATTCATTTCCATTTTGGTCTCGTCCGCAAATAAGAGAAAATTCTCTCGTTATGTCTATGCATTCTTCAATAATACTTTCAGCATCAAATGCTTTTGTTTTAATATCTTCGATAGAATTTATTTTTGTAACACCACCACCATCATATCCATCTAAAAATGTTTTTTGCATTACAGGAAATATTATTTTTTTATTTTCTGCTAATTCTAGAAATGCTTGTTTGTTTTTAATTTTGATATATTTACTGGTTGGAATATTATTTTCTGTATAAAAATCTTTTTGCAATCCTTTATTTTGAATTATTTTAATATATTGAGATTGGCAAAAAACTTTTTTTCCCATATTTTCCAGTTCTTTTAAGGCTTTAACATTTACATGTTCAAATTCCAAAATGATAGTATCACATTTTTTTCCAAATTCTAATACAGTGTTAAAGTCTTTGCTTGAACCTGTAAAAACTTCATTTGCATATGGTGCACATGGGCAGTTTTTATTTCCATCTAAAACTATAATTTTTTCATTTTGTTTAAATGGTAAAAATGATTGAATCATCATTTGTCCAAGTTGTCCTCCTGTTATAAATCCGATTGTTTGGCTTGAGTTTATCATAAATATATTGTAAATTTTTTTTTCTTATTTTAATTCTTCTATTTCTTTTTTTGTTAATCCAGTAGATATTTGAATAACAGAAATATCTATATTTTTATCTA
>Ga0256914_1000610_pt1 | contig 34890 bp, 39 predicted proteins | sample HulkmetaG_FD_191571 | JGI IMG/M metagenome (GOLD analysis project Ga0256914, IMG submission 191571) | Hydrothermal chimney microbial communities from Main Endeavour vent field at the Juan de Fuca Ridge, Pacific Ocean - Hulk | ecosystem: Environmental > Aquatic > Marine > Hydrothermal vents ... | reverse complement strand
GAACTTAAAGGACTTACACTTAATCACTAATAATGCAGTACTTAGGGCAACCGGGTATTACGTAATACCTATTAAGTAATACCTCATTTGCGAACCAGTCTTAAGTAATTACTCCTTTAAATTAACCCGCGAGGAAGTAAAACTTGTGGTGCGGTGTTTTGAGGAGGCTAGGTTACTTTATCCATACAACAGCTTCAGGTAAGATGCTCGTTAAGCTGACCGTACCTAGACCTCCTCGTATAGGATCGCGCGTTTTTGATCGTAATGGCAAATACGTAGGTAGGGTCGTTGACGTGATAGGACCTATTAGGTCACCTTACGTACTAGTTAAACCAGCTAGAAAAGAAGCCGTACTTGAGCCTTACGACATACTGTTCCTTAGGTAGGGTGATTTATTATGTGCTTACCTGAGCATATAATATATGATGAGGAACGTGGAGAGTACATATGCATCGAGACTGGTGAAGTAATAAGTGACCACGCGTTTGATTACGGTCCTGAATGGAGGACCTTCGGTATTGAGGATGTGTTGGCTAGGGAGCGTGTTGGGTCCCCACTAACTAATAAGGTTCACGATAAAGGGCTAGCTACTCAGATAGATACGAGCTCGAGGAAGGGAAGGAAATTAAACGCATTGAATCGTAGGTTAAGGGCTTTAAGCAGTAAAGAGAGGAAGTTAGTGAAGGCGCTAGAATTAATGAATAGTGTAGTTGCTAGGTTAGAAACACCCCTCTCTGCTCAGTTAAAAGAGGAAGCTGGGCTTATGCTTAGGAAGATACATAAGTTAGGTATTGTTAAGAAAAGAAATTTAAGAGCCATTGTTGCAGCAGTAATTAAGTTAGCTGCTAACAACTTAGAATTACCCATAGATACTAGGAAGATACTGAGTCTATGCAGAGTTACACAACAGGAGGTATGGAATGCCGAGTCAAAGATAATGAGTGAAGCAGGTACAGTAATAAGGGTTAGGCCACCATCACCGCAGAGCTATCTCTATAAAATGGCTTATCAAGCATCATTAAAGCCTGAAATGGTTACTTTAGCATCAAGGATACTATTAATAGCTAAGAGGGAAGGACTTACTTCAGGTAAGGGACCTAAGGGATTAGCTGCTGCAGCACTTTACATAGCATCTATATTACTAGGCGAGAGAAGAACTCAGAGGGATCTCTCATTAGCTGTTAATGTATCTGAGGTCACGATCCGTAATAGGTATAGGGACCTAATAGATAATATGCTTATTGAGGTTAAGCTATAGTATATTCCTAACTTATTTAGTTCGTAGTTAATACTTAATTGATGAAAGAGGTAATCATTAGGGAGGGGAAGGTAAGAGTATCTATAGTTAACCCCATATATTACCTAAGGAGAGATAGAGTAATAGAGCCTACTTGGTCTGAGGTGTTCTATAATCCACTAATGACGTTTAATAGAGATTTTTCAGTGCTTGTGCTAGACACTTACTTCAAATTAAATAACTTACGTGGGGACGTGCTTGATGCCCTATCAGGTACTGGTATTAGGGCTATAAGGTACTACGTAGAAACTGAAGCACTTCGTAGTAGTGATTCATGTATAGCAAATGACATATCACCTAAGGCTGTAGAGGGCATAGTTAAAAATGTGAGACTTAATAAACTAACACCTGAAGAGATTAGGATCTTCAATGAAGACGCTAATGCATTAATGTATAGGTCCAAACGGTTAGGTTTAGTGATTAAGTATGTAGACATAGATCCGTTCGGTTCAGCCGCGCCCTTCGTAACCTCAAGTATTAATTCAGTGGTTAATAATGGATTGATAGGCATTACCTCCACTGACGTAGCTACTTTAAGCGGGATTAAGGTAAGTGCCTGCAGAAGGAGATACGGTGTAGTAATTAATAGGACGGTCATACCTAATGAAGTATGTTTAAGGGTGTTGCTTGGGTTCATAGCACGTGAGGCTTTAAAGTTTGATAGGGGTATTGAGGTCTTAATCTCTATGAGGAGACTGTATTACTGTAGAGTGTTTATTAAGGTACTTAAATCATCATCTAAGGCAAATGAAGTCTTACTAAAACACTTAGGATATTTACAGGTATGCAACAATTGTAGCTTCATTAACTACGTAGGAATTGATGAAGTGAGTACCTTAAGCAACTTAAGCATTAAATGCCCTACATGCGGTAATAGGCTTAACTTAGTAGGTCCTTTATGGATAGGTAATTTAGGCAGTACTGAATTCATAAACTCGTTACTAAGTAATTTAAAGAAAAAGTATAGATACTTACAAACCTACAGGTACATTAAGGATCAATTAGAGATACTTAAGCGTGAAGTAACGTTAAACTACACTTATAATGTTGCTACAATGGCTAGGTTTAGGAGAATGAATCAACCTAAACTTTCTAATTTAGTGGAATGCCTTAATAATATGGGTTATGAGGCATATAAAGCTCATTACAATAGTAAATACATTAAGACAAACGCACCGCATTCTAAACTTCTTGAATGCCTAGAGGAGGTCACAGATACGTAGTAAGCAATATGAAGTTCCTAAGTAAGTGCTTCTAGACCTACTTAAATTTGAAGTGAAGTAGCTAACTGACTACTTTACTTCGTCCCATTTAATGTCCTTATGAAGTTTGACAATAATACGCACTTACACGGGTTAAAGTACCCTCCAGCACCACATCTCTGTAGCTCCTTGCACGTAAAGCAAGGAATACTCATTACAGGATTTAAACTGACTATTATTTTCACCTTGCCTACCGTCTTCGGAGTATATATTAATCTGTAAGTCCTCCTGCCCTTATAGACAATCGGCTCCCTCTTGATGAGCCCCTTCCTAACTAAGTTTAAGACTGCCTTCGTTCCTTCCCTATTATCAATACCTAACATACCCCATAATGTGCTCTGAACGACCCCTCCCTCCTTAGCGGTCTTCTCCTTTACTATCTCCAGTATACGTTCCTCAAGCGACATCTCAAGCATGGCACTTCACTTCCTCTTACCTCTGTACTTATTAGTAAGCAAGGTCCTCTAGTAATACATTGAATTCGGAGCTAATATAGCTTAGCTAAGTTTGAAAGCATATTCACTAGATATCCTTACTGATGTTAATATTTTTAATAAAATCTTTTATTATCTCATTATGAATTACGCTACGATTATGTAATGTTATCCATATAAGCCTACCTCCGTACCTTCTGGCAACCTCACGTGCTATACCCCTATGAACTACCGCTAATACATTACTACTGTATTCTAAGGCTCTCTCAATAGCTGACTTTAACTTAGGTATCTTTAGTTCCATAGGACCTACTTCATCTATTGCTATAATATCAACACTCCCACGTAATGCGCCCTCTATAATTTCATAACCTAACTCACCTGCTTCATCAAATACGCAGTACCTACCTACCCTCACCTTACAGGAGAAACCAGTTAATTGCATTAACCTAGCTAACTTAGCTCTCCTGCCTGTGCTTAAGTCTACTAGGTCAAACCCCAGCCTCCCCTTTGAACCTCTTAATTCAGGGCACGTAAATCCCGCCACTCTTACTCCATATGCTCTTAACTGATTAACTACCCTCATGAATACCGTGGTCTTACCTACACCTGGTCTTCCAGATAAGAATACCTTAACCATTAGTCCCACTACTTCTTAATAACCTCAATCTTGTTTAAGTAGTTAGTAGTTGATAGTTCATCTAGTAGCGCGTTAAAGTAGCTACTGTTATTAACTACCACACCTGCCCTACCCCTTACTAAGTCAGCTAACTTAATGGTCTCTCCTATCTTCTTAACTATCTCCTTGATAGTATACTTCCTTAACCCTGAAGTCGCATCAACTAAGGCCGCTATCTCCTCTGAAGACCTAACTAAGATGTCAGGAGCTGACTTCTCTATCTTAAATGTCTTGGGCGTATCTTCAATGCTTAAGTACTCTCTTATTCTCTTGATCAATACTTTGTTTTCTTTAGTATCTAAGTTAATACTTAGCGAATCTTCACTAACTTTTCTATGGAACTCATTAAACATCACATCAAGACTTATTGACTTGATCACATCCTCACCTAGCGCCGATACTAGCCTATCAGCTACTTCAACAGTAACAAAGCCTCCTTCCTTTTCGTATGTGAGGATTGTCCTCCTAGATATACCTGTTAGGTAGGAGATCTCGCTCAAGGTTAGCTTACTCCTCTCCCTTAACTCACTTAAGTATCTGTCATTAAGACGTAGATATAGATCTCCCTTACGGTATAAGGCAATCAACTCATCCTTCTGAGAGCATACATTCTCTAAGGTTCTTTCGTTCATTAGGAAGACGCCGTCTCTTTCATAAACTATGTTATCGTATAACGAACTATCATCACTCACTATTAGAGGTACCGCATCAAGAACTAGTGATGCCTTTTTTAAATCATTAGCTTCCTCCTTACTTACCTTAGACTTAAGTTTAACCCTTATTATTAGGTTGTTAGATTCTTTAGTATCAATTGCTATTACGTCTATTGAGCGTTCCTTATATTTCGACGGAAAATGAAGAAGGATATACTCCTTATTACTCATACTTAATGCTTCCTTTACTCTCTCCAATATCCTTCTTAATCTTCTTCTACGTCCCTCAATACCCATACCGACTTTGTTCCTCATTTTCAAATAATGCTTGCTTTAGGAAAATATAAAAGTTATTAATTAACTCTCCCGATGGTAGTAATGGCTATTGGTTCTACAATTACGTTAAATTAGCTGTGATTACCCTGCTTACGTAAGTAATTAAAATCAAAAATTACTTTTTCCTATACCTAGCTAGCACCATTGCGTGGTCTCTATCGAAGGGGTCTAGGTGAACTACATCAACGATTTCGAATCCTCCCTTAACTAACGTATCAATCTCCCTCTTATATACCTCATCAGGTTCTTTGGTTACGTCTATGCTCCTAGCCTTAATAGCTAAGTATAGGTAACCTCCATCCTTAAGGAAGTACTTAGCGTTTATATTAACTAATGAGGCCTGTTCAGGTTGTGCGACGTCAGCATATAGTACATCGACTTCATCAACTATGTGGGCATACTTCTGAGGGAATCTGGCGTCGGCTAGTATAGGTGCTAGGTTCCTCCTAACCTCAGCTACGTTTATTAGCTCCCTCATAACACGTGGTGCGAACTCTACAGCATATACTAACCCATTCTCACCTACTAGGTCTGATACGTGGCTAGGTGTTGTACCGCTCCCAGCACCTAAGTACAGAACCTTACATCCTTCCTTAATCACTAACTCCTTAATACCCTTGAGTAGTGCGGCAGCTAACTTGCTTCTATAGGCGTTCCACTCTCTATACTCAACATCACCTACCTTAAATAGCCACTCACCATATACCCTCCTACCTGGTGTGAGGTTCCTTGTAGCTAATCTAGTGCTCCCGTCCTCTAGTTCAACTATATACACACCCTCATACTGTGGGTGTTTCTCAACCTTAGACACCTCAGCCATGAATCACCACCTACCTATACCAATATAGTTATTTCATATCTAAGCTAATAAGGTAAGTAAGGGTGCTTTTACCTAACTACTTCTTACCTCTCCTACCCCTCCTTCTCCTACCTCTCCTCGGCGGTCTTGAAGGTCTAGCCTGCCTAGGTGGTGGTCTAGCGTATAGCTTCTTAATTTCTTCAATCCTCTCTAGGAGTGTCTTCTTAAGTTTGTCAGCTATGAACCTACCTGTGAAGTAGTCAGCTCTAGCAGCTATAGCTAACTTAGTTGCTAGTGCCCTAGCTATCTTACCCCTCTGCCACCTAGGTGATCTATGAATGTCTGGATACTGGAATATCACTCCATGCTTTGGCGGCTTACCTCCTGTTCTTAACGCTCTGAATAACGCTTTCTCAGCACCTAGTACCTGAATAGTGCTTGCTGGTAGCTTAGCTAAGGTTTCTAAGCTACCTGCTAAGCTAAGTAGCCTAGCACCTAATAGAGGACCTACTAATTCAGTTATGTTAGGTGCTACCTCCCTCATGACCTGACCTACATACTCCGTTAAGTACTCCCTTAACTTACTTAGTTCTAGCATGATACCAGCTAATGTCTGAATAGGTCTTAAGTCAAAGTTAGATAATTCAGCACCTATGCTGTCCCTAGCGGCTCTCTCAATTCTCTCAGCCCTAGACTCCTTAACACCTAACTTAATTAGCGCCTCCTTACTTATTCTTGACCTATCACCTAGCTCCTTAACTATCCTAGCATAGAGTAAATGCTCCCTAACGAGATCATCGAGTTCAGGGAAGTGTATACTGTACCACTCCCTAAGTCTTGATGCGAAGAGATTTAGGGTCTTGTCAATGTCGTCGATAGCTCTTATAGCTTGTATAGCTAACAAGTCCCTCTTCTGAGCCACCTTCCTTAACTTCATTCTCGTTACTCTCATCGATAAGTCGTGTATGAAGTCTCTCCACATACTCTCGTGATCTATGAATCCTGCCTCAACAGCTAGCTTAGGTATCAACGATCTTAACTTCATAACTAATTCACTGCCCGGTTCGATCGAGAACCTAAGCCCCTCTGAAGCTACATGTTTGGCATGTGCTTCATCCTCAACGATTACCTCAACATCAGCCCCTAAGTCGCTCTTAACTTCCTTAACTAAGTCCTTAAATTCATTTGACACTATACCCTCTTCAATATTCAATGCTCTAGATACTAATTCGTTAACGTCCTTAGATGTGAATTTCTTAAGTACCTTACCGTCATCAGTAATACCTAGCGCTCCTATAGCTACATCAATTAGCGCTACCTTACTCAAACATAACACCGTAGTGTTTTATGTAATAAAACCTAAAAATATGTTTTGCAGTACACTTAATGAGTTAATTAGTAATCAAGTACTAAGTTAATCTTCATTTTTAAACCTCTAAGCCAGAATGTAGTGGGTATTGAGGAATGCCTACCCACGGCTCAATGACTAAGGCTGGTAAGGTAAGGAGCCAGACACCGAAGATACCGCCGAAACCTAGGAGGAACTTACCTCCTAGGATTAGGAATAGGAGAGAGTACTGGATAAGGAAGAGGAAGGAGGCAGGCCTACCTGTACCTACAGTAGTACCACCGTCTTCAGTACCTAGGAAGTAACTAATGAATAATTAAGGTGTTTTTAACCCATATCGCTTCACGAGTTAAATAACTCTTAACTACCATCTACGTAACCTTATAGACGGTAACACAGCCTAGCTCTAAGTTGATGTGGTGGTGGTCGTGAATAATACCTTAGAGTTTAGGGAGGGCGACTTAATTAGGATTAGATTACCTAGTGGTGAAGTACTTGAAGGTATAGTAATGCCAGCAACCGAATTCAGCTCTAGGGACGTCATAATCATTAAGTTAGAGAACGGGTATAACGTGGGCATATGCATCAAAGACGCTAAGATTGAGGTGGTTAAGAGGGCTATTGTGGAGGTTGGTAGAGAGGCACCTATGGAGAGAACAGTAATTAAGGGTAAGGGATCGCATAAGATACTGTTCCTAAGTACCGGAGGAACTATAATGTCCCGAGTTGAATACGAAACAGGTGCTGTAAGACCTGCCATAAACGCTACGGAATTAGCTGAAATGGTACCTAATATAGATGAGATGGTGTCTGAGATCCACTTAATCGAGATGTATAGATTACTTAGCGAGAACTTAACACCTAGGGAATGGAGCAACATAGCACTAAATGTAGGTAACGCATTTAGGGATGGCTTCGATGCGGTCATCGTAGCTCACGGTACTGATACCATGGCTTATACGGCAGCTGCCGTAGCGTTTGCTGTAAGAAATGCACCAGGACCTACCATATTCGTTGGTGCACAGAGAAGTAGTGATAGACCAAGTACTGACGCCGTACTTAACTTAAGGGCTAGCTTAATAACTGCCTGTAAAGCACCCTTCGCTGAGTCCGTAGTCGCTATGCATGGAACCACGTCAGATACTTACGTATTGATTCATCGTGGAGTTAAGGTAAGGAAGATGCACTCAAGTAGGAGGGACGCATTCCAAAGCGTAAACGATTACCCATTGGCCAAGGTGACGTTTCCTAAAGGTGAATTTAAGTTACTGAATAAACGATACATCCCTAGAGAGGGTGACCGTAGCAAGTTAGTACTTAGACCTGAGTTCTCAGATAAGGTATTCCTACTTAAAATGTTCCCAGGCATGCCTTGCGATATAATTGATTACCTTATCGATAGGGGCTATAAGGCTATAGTCATTGAAGGTACTGGATTAGGTCACATACGCGATCCCTGTATTAAATCAATTAAGAGAGCCATTGAGGAGGGCTTAGTGGTTGTTATGACTACTCAAACACTCTTCGGCAGGATCAATATGAAGGTATATACTACAGGTAGGAAGTTAATTAAGGCAGGAGTCTTAAGTGCTGATGACATGCTCCCTGAAGTAGCTTACGTTAAGCTATCGTGGCTAGTAGGTAATTACGGTAGCGATGCTGAGAAGATTAAGGAGCTCTTCACAAGTAACTTAGTTAATGAGATAAACCCGATTCACGACCACAGACTATATCCGAGGTGGTATCATGGAGATTAACTATGAGGAGCTAGGTCTTAAGGTTGGTTTAGAGATTCATCAGCAATTAGATACTAAACATAAACTATTCTGTAACTGCCCAACAGAGCTAGCTAGCCCCTCAACACCTAAGGAGGAGGTGATTAGGTACCTAAGAGCTACTAAGAGTGAGATAGGTGAGATAGATCCTGCAGCGCTTTACGAGATGCGTAAGGGGAGGAGGATAGTATATGAAGTCCCTAAAGGTCATGCCTGCTTAGTGGAGCTTGATGAGGAACCTCCGCACGACCTTAATCGTGAGGCACTGGTTATAGCTATAGCACTAGCTAAGGCGCTTCACGCCAAAGTACTTGATGAGATCTACGTAATGAGGAAAACAGTAATTGACGGTTCAAATACTACGGGATTTCAGAGAACCGCGATAATAGCTATCGGTGGTTACGTTGATGACGAGGAGGGTAGAGTAGGTATACAGACCATATGCCTAGAGGAGGACGCTGCTAGGAAGGTCGATGAGGGTAGGGGGTACGTTAAGTATAATCTAGATAGATTAGGTATACCCCTAATTGAGATCTCAACATCCCCCGACATACATACACCAGAGCAGGCTATGAGGGTTGCCCATAAAATAGGACTAATACTTAGGTTAAGCGGTAAGGTTAAGCGTGGATTAGGAACGATTAGGCAGGACTTAAATATCTCAATAAGGAACGGTGTTAAAACAGAGATTAAGGGCGTTAGTAAGCTCGAGCTTATACCTAAGGTTATTGAGTACGAGGTAACGAGGCAACTAAACCTACTGAAAATCACTGAGGAACTTAAGAGACGCGGCTTAAGAGAGGAGGACGTAAGCAGCGATATTTACGACATAACTGAAATACTCTCTAAATCCAAGAGTAAATTAGTTCAGAAAGCACTTAAGAGAGGTTTAAGAGCCTACGCTGTAGTGCTTAAGGGATTTGCTGGGGTATTAAGGATTGAGGTACAGCCGGGTAGGAGATTCGGTACTGAACTCTCAGACTACGCTAAGGCTTGGGGAGGTGTTTCAGGGATAATTCATAGTGATGAATTACCTGGTTACGGAATTTCTGAGGACATAGTTGATGAGATATATAGGTACTTAGGCGCTCGTAAAGGTGTAGATGCTTTCGTATTCGTACTTGCTGAAGAGGAGAGGGCTAAGAGAGCACTTAACGCTGTGGTTGATAGGGCTAGGTACGCCTTAAGAGGAATACCTAAGGAAACGAGAGCTGCTAACCCCGATGGGACAACCAGATATATGAGGCCGCAGCCAGGGGCTGCTAGGATGTACCCAGAGACTGACGTACCTCCGGTTAGAATTAATGAGGAAATACTTAAGGAGGCTAAGAGGTACGTACCTAAGACCCCTGAGGAGGTTTTAGAGGAGTTAGTTAAGGATCATGGACTAAGTAGAGAATTAGCTAACAAATTAATTAGGGATCCACTCCTGCATACCTACCTAGAACTTCATAGTGAGTTAGGTGATGCAGTACCTGCTAGGCTAATTGCTTCTACATTAATGATACATCTTAAGTCGTTAAGGTCTGAAGGCATCAATACTGACTTAATAACTAGTGATATCTTGAAGAAAGTATTAACTGCTGTGTCTAGGGGTGTTATAGCTAAGGAGGCTATACCAGAAGTACTTAGTGAGTACGTGAGGAATCACCCTAAGTTAAGTATTGATGAAATAATTTCAAAGCATAGGTCATTAAGCATCGATGAGTTAAGGGAAATCGTTTATAGAGTTGTTAAGGAGAATGAGGACTTCATAAGGAGTAAAGGGGAGAGAGCATTCAGTAAGATCATGGGTTTAGTAATGAAGGAAGTCCGTGGAAAGATTGATGGTAGGATCGTAGCTGAGGTTGTTAAGGAGGAGATCAGAAAGTTACTGATGACGTAATGTATGCACGCATAAAGAATTTTTACTTAACACTACCTACTTTAATTGGAGATTCATGGAGTTAAGAAGAAATTCAAGGATAGTAGTGAAGTCTAGTATCAATGAGTTACTTAAGAGTATAGGTGATTATAGTAGATTAGTATTAACAGCGCCCTTCATCAACCCGCTATACGAGGTCAGTAAAGAAGGCTTAGTTAAGGCTAAGTTACTCGTTAATGAGGAAACTTACGAAGCATTTATTAAGGTGACATTCAGCGATGAGGAGAATAAAGTACTGATTGATATTAAATGTAATAAGTTTAATATGAAAGCTATCATTAAGCTCCTTCCAGTAAACTCAGAGACTAATATCGTAATTGAGGTTGAGGCAGGTGGTGACATCAGTAAGGAGTTACTGATGAACCTAGTTAAGACTCTCGAGGCACACATAATTAGGTACATAAGCTTAATCTTAACTAGCTCTAGTATTGAGGAAATTTATAGATTAGTCATTAAAGACTATAACTTAAAGATTCTAGAGAGACCTGATCTACTTGAGAATGAAGTTGTGTTAAGTAAGGTTATATTGTCATCGAGTCTAGTAGATACCTTAACTATTGAGTTACCTCTTAGGAATTTTTTAAAATACGTAGATGGTAATGTACTACCTAAGTTAGAGGGTAGTTTTATTTATCTAAACTTCAGAAATGACCTGATTGTCAGGTTACTTATAAGTCCCGATAGTACGTTGATAGGAGTAAGAGTTGATTTCAGTAATGGGAATTCATTAAGCGGTTTAAACGCACTCACTTACTTATTAAGCTCTGATAAGGTAGTTAGAGGTAAGTTATACGTATTTAAGGTTAGGCATGGAATATACGCTTCCTTACCCTAGTACTTACTTAAGTATTGCTTTAACCTCCTCTATGAAGGTTCTCTCCCTCTTGATCTCCCTAATTAATCTCCTGATATGTACCCTACTTAATCCCGTATCGTTTTGAATAGTTGAATATGGTATGTTATTTGACTTAGTTATTAGATACAGCGTTATTAGTGCTATTGCTAATTTCGCCCTATCTGTTCTTGACTTGAGTTTGGGGTATTTACTCATTATCTTCATTATCTTAGTTACGTTTCTGTCTTTCATTTTCTCCTCATTGAATTCCCTATAAAACACCTTAACCTGCCTTACTCTGCAGTTCTCGATATCTTGAAGTGAGTTAATTCTTACTTTAACTTTCCCCTTCATGTTTTTCGTCTTTTCTAGTAGCTTGAGGTATTCTATAGTGTACCTACTTAACTTAATACCTCTTTCTTTCCTCCTTATGTCCTGCTGATTAGTTGCTTGAGTAATTACTTTAGTATCCGTAGTTAGTATTTTATCAATCACTAACCCGCACTTAGTACATACTATATCACCTCTTTGGTAATCCCACATTACCTCCCTACAACCGCAGTTAGGGCACCTCATAGTTCATCATTAGCGTCTTTCATAGGTAATACTATATCACCTATTCTGAAAGCCTATTACTGAATGAGCGTGAGGGTGGGGTGAAAGTTTAAGTATTGAAAACTCCCGGCTCTTATTGGTGGGGATTATCAAGGTTGGTTTCTTAGTTAATCCAATAGCTGGCATGGGTGGTGCTGTCGGTCTTAAAGGTACTGATGGTGACTTATACTTTGAAGCCCTACGTAGAGGAGCTAAGCCTGAGGCCCCTTTAAGGGCTTTAAGATTCATCCGTAGGTGCTTAAGCCTAGATCTACTGAGGAACCCTAGGGTTACTTTCATAGTAGCTAACGGGGTTATGGGTTGCAAGTATTTTCGTGAATTAGTACCTATCAAGTATAATTACACATGCCTAGACATACCCAGAAGCACTGAAACGACTAGTGAAGATACTAAGTCCTGTGTAAGGAAGTTCATTAACTTAGGAGTTGATTTAATAGTCTTCGTAGGTGGTGATGGTACCGCTAGGGATATAGTGAGTGTTACGCAAGGTGAAGTACCGTTAATTGGTGTTCCAGCAGGTGTTAAGATGTACTCTGCATGCTTCGCTACATCACCTGAATCAGCTGCTGACCTTCTTAATTTACTAATCACGGGTCAAGCCCTAGTTGATTATGGAGACATTATTGATATTGATGAGAGGTACTTAAGGAGTGATAAATTAGTTATGAGGACCTACGGGCACTCTCTAGTGGTTAGGCATGATTACTTAACTGCTTCAAGTAAGGAGTTAGTTAAGGGTGATGAGGAGTATAAGGAGGGTATAGCTAAGTACTTCATAGAGGAGTACTATAGAGACGACATACCTTACATACTGGGACCAGGTAGTACTGTGAAGTACATAGCCGATAAGTTAGGGATCCCCAAGACCCTACTGGGGTTTGATGCTGTCTTGGGTAGGAGGTTATTAGCTAAGGATATGGCTGAGAGGGATATCCTAGGCTTGATTAGGACTTACGGAATACCTTACATCGTCTTATCAGTTATCGGTGGTCAAGGGTTCATCATAGGTAGAGGTAATAAACAGTTAACACCTAGGGTGCTTAAGTTAGTAGGTAGAGATAGGATAATAGTCGTAGCTACTAAACCTAAACTATCAAGGTTAAAGTATCTATTCATTGAGACGGGGGACCCTAAGTTAGATGAGGAGTTAAGTGGGTATTGGAGAGTAATTACGGATTACAGGGAGGAGGTAGTGATTAAGGTTATACCAGCAAGTAAGGGTTATAAGGTATGAGGATCTACTTTAGGTTCTTAATCCTATTAAAGAATCTATAAGTAGGTACTAAGGTTCTTGGATGATTCGCCCTAAACACGTCTAACCTTCCCACAGATGTATTCCTTGGTCTATTCTTAACTGATTTTGGATTCTTATATGCCTCCTTAACTATCCTTTCGTATGCTTTAAGCACCCTGTCAATCTCCTCGACAGGTTCGGTCTCCGTTAATTCTATCATATGTGCTTCGGGAACTATTAGTGGGAAGTATATTGTTGGAGCGTGTATCCCTTCATCAAGTAATGCCTTAGCGACATCCTCAGCATTAACACCTGTTTCCCTATGTAATGCCTCAAAACTAATTACGAATTCGTGTTTTCTCCACCTACCCACACCGTAGGTCAAGTCAATACCCTTTAATTTAATTATCTTACTCATTAAGTAGTTAGTATTTAAGACAGCTACCTTGCAAACCTCACTAATTAGCGGACCTAACATACTTAAGTATATGAATGCTTTAACTATAGGTACTACGTTGCCGTAGTACCATGATACCCTACCTATTGATTTAGGTAATTCGTAATTAAGTACATACTTACCCCTCCTATACTCAACTATAGGTACTGGTAAGTAATCCCTTAAGAACTCCTTAACACATACAGCTCCTCCCCCAGGACCTCCACCTCCGTGAGGTGTCGAGAAGGTCTTATGAAGGTTTAAATGCACTATATCAAACCCCATATCCCCAGGCCTAGCTATACCTAACATACCGTTTAAGTTAGCTCCGTCGTAGTACAGGAGTGCACCTTTACTATGCACTAAGTTAGCTATCTCTACTATATTCTCTTCGAACAGCCCCAACGTATTCGGGTTAGTTAACATCATACCTGCTGTCCTATCACTTAATGCAGCTTTTAGAGCATCTACATCTACATTACCGTCCTCGCTCGACGGAATAGTGATTACTTTGAATCCAGCCATAGCGGCACTAGCAGGGTTTGAACCATGAGCATTGTCGGGTACGATCATTTCGTCCTTATACCCTAAACCCTTATCTAGATGGTACTTCCTAATCATTAACGCACCTACAAACTCACCCGAAGCACCAGCTGGTGGTTGTAGACAACAGACATCCATACCTGTTAATTCAGCTAGCCATTTCTGCATTAAGTACATTATCTCTAGAATCCCCTGAATCTCATCCTCATCTTGGTAAGGATGTAGTGAAGTTACTTCATCTACCGATGCTAACTCCTCACAAATTCTGGGGTTATACTTCATCGTGCACGAACCTAATGGCACGGGCCCTAAGTCGATACCGTATGACATGTGGGCTAATCTTGTATAATGTCTTACGACATCAACCTCGCTTAAGTTAGGTATGTTAGGATCCTTATTCCTTAATAATTCCTTAGGAACCTTACTTAAGTAGGTACTGGAGTATTCACTAAATTCCTCATCAATTAAGAACGTCTCTCTATCTCCCCTCTTAGGTATCTCAAATACTAACGGTTCCATCCACTTACTCTGCCTAAATACCATATCTAACCACCCTTACTAAGGAACTCCTTTATTGAATTAATTAGACCATCTATATCCTCCTTACTATGAGCTTCAGTTACGCATACTAAGGAGCAGTTACTTAGCTTCGGTTCTGAATCCCTATAGAACCTACTTAATTCAGGACCTATTGCGTATCCCTTACTCCTTAAGTACTCACGTAACTTAGCAATACTTCCTCTAGTAACCCCCACTGTTAATTCACGAAACAGTATAGAATCCCTACTACCTACCGCAGGTACGTTTAGGTTAGGTACTTTACTTAACCTACTAATTAAGTACTCGGTCCTACCGGCAATAGCCTCAGCTAATTTCCTAAGTCCCTTACGCCCGAGCAGGGACATGTATATAGCAGCTGCTATAGCCATTAATGCCGAGTTCGTCGTTATGTTGGATGTAGCCCTTTCCCTCCTTATGTGTTGCTCCCTAGTCTGCAGTATTAAGGTGTAACCTATTTCCTTACCGTCCTCAGTTAAGGTAGCTCCCACTAACCTACCTGGTAGTTGCCTAAGTAGTTCCCTCCTATAGGGGATACCTATGAAACCAGCCGTAGGTCCTCCGAAGTTAAGTCCAATACCTAATGGTTGGACATCCCCTACTGCAATGTCGACACCGAAACTTCCTGGCGGTTTAAGTATTGGTAGAGCTATTGGGTTAGAGTAAGCAATTGCTAAAGCCCCAGCTTCATGAGCTATCTCTACGTAATCCTTAATTTCATTACTTACAACACCAAAGAAGTTAGGGTATTCAAAGTAGACCGCAGCTACTTCCCTATCTACTAAGTTCTTAAGCTCCTCAGAATCAACAAATCCCTTATCGATCCTAAATTTAGGTGTGATTACCTTAATACCTAAGGTACTAACCCAAGTCCTTACAGTCTCAATAACTTCCGGATGCGAATCACCTAGTACCACTACCTTACTCCTTCCCTTCTTAACCCTTAACGCCATCCTGATAGCCTCAGCAACCGCTGTACTTCCATTATACATAGACGCATTCACTACATCAACATCATATAACTCAGCAATGAGGCTCTGAAACTCGAAAAGAGCTTGAAGGACTCCTTGATTTATCTCGGCTTGATACGGTGTGTATGAAGTTAGGAATTCCCCTCTCTCAATAATGTACTTAACTACTGAAGGTACATGATGGTAGCAGAAGCCCCCGCCTAGGAAGGGTGGAGGATCCTTATACACTCTGTTCTTAGATACTATCCTATAAAATAACCTCTTAACTTCATACTCAGTAAGGGGCTTACCGAAACCTACATTAACATTATTCTTAACCCTTAATTCGTTAGGTATATCCCTGAATAATTCATCAATATTCTCTATATTCAATTCATTAATTAAATACTTCAATATCTCTTTAGATGAGTTAGGTACCCAGTAGTGAGGCATTCATACTCGCCAATATATCACCTTAATTAAAGAAAATAAATTAGTTTCTTAAGGAATTACATACTGAAGTATTTATTTAATTTAGCGGAATATGCGTTTCTTCTGATTCATTAAAAATTATTTTACTTAATCTCAAAGGAAATGTTACGGTGGTAAACTACGGCTAAGTACGTACCATTAGTTGATGTTCAGAGAAAATTAGGCGGTAATTTAGGGGAATTCGCTGGTTGGATAACATCCTTTGATTACGGAAACCCCCTAGAGGAGCACTTAAGTACTAGGAATAGCGTTACCGTATTTGACGTATCACATATGGGTAGAATAGTAATTAGAGGTAAGAAAGTCTTTGAGTTCCTTCAAAGGGTCGTTAGTAAGGACTTATCTAAGGTTCGTGAATGCATGATGAGCGGGCCCGTACTGTTGCTCAATGATGATGGCGGGATTAAGGATGACGTGATGCTCTATAACTTCTCGGAGGATACATGGTTAGCAGTAGTTAATGCAGCTAATATTGAGAAAGACATTAATTGGTTACTAAGTCTAAGGGAGAGGCTAGGGTTTACTAAGGAGGATGTTGATTTTGAGGACGTTACTGAGAAGTCCGTATTAATAGCTATTCAAGGACCTAAGGCATTAGAGATCATTGAGGAATTCGGAGTAAGTGATGCTAAATCACTTAAAATATTAGAATTCATTAAAGATGCCCACGTACTAGGTAATAAGGCGTTACTACTGAGTAGATCAGGATGGACTGGTGAGGAGATAAGGAGCTACGGTTTTGAGATATGGGCTGACCCTAAATTAGGTGGTGAGTTACTGCTTAAGGCACGTGAACTGGGGGCTAGACCAGCGGGGTTGATAGCTAGGGACAGCCTTAGGCTGGAGATGGGGTATTTACTCGTAGGTAATGACATATCCGAGGATATCAACCCTATAGAGGCTAGGTACTGGATGGCCTTAACGTTCAAAAAGAAGGGTTATGTTGGTTATGAAGCTGTTAAGGAAATTTATGAGAATGGTATTGAGAGGATTAGGGTAGGTCTGAAGTTAGGTAAAGGTATTAGGGCTATACCCAGGCACGGAGATTCCATAGTAGTTGACGGTAAGGTTGTGGGCGTAATTACTAGCGGCGCTTACTCACCCTACATTAAGAGGAGTATAGCCTTAGGCTACATTAATGTTAGGTACGCATACATAGGTTATAAGGTGTTTATAAGGATTAGAGGAAAGGACTACGAGGCAAAAATTGTTGAACCTCCATTCATATAGGTAGTGGGGTGTAGTGGCTTGAGTCAGGAGGTAATAGTTAAGACTAAGCTTAATGAATATAAGGTACTTAAGGACTTAATGTACACAAAAACTGATGAGTGGGTTAGGTTCGATGGCGACGTAGCTATCGTAGGAATAACTGATTATGCACAGAAGAAGCTTAGATTCATAGTTAATATAGAGTTACCTGACGTAGGAGCCAGGGTTAGTGAAGGTGATACGGTAGCTACTTTAGAATCAGTTAAGACCATAGCTGATGTTTACTCCCCAGTTAATGGTGAGGTAGTTGCTGTTAATGAGGAGTTAATGGATAATCCAGACCTAATAAATAAGGACCCGTACGGTAGAGGATGGATCGTTAAGGTGAGATTTGAAGGAAGCATTGGAGGTTACCGTAGTAAATTATTGAGTTACGAGGATTACATAAGAAAGATTAAGGAGGAAGAGGGCTAGTATTAACCCCAAACATTCTTTTAAACCTTGAATCAATTCCTTCAATTGATGGAGGAATAGGTAATGCACTTAAGGTTACCACCTAAGATAAAAGTCCTAGAAGCTGCAGCAAGCTTAGCTGATGGCAGGGTTAAGGTACTTAATGATAAGGAGGCTTTAGTTAAGTCATCAGACGGTAGTAGAGAGTATCATGTTTACTTAGATGTCGAAAGAAGAGAGGCTTGCAGCACGGATAACGGTACGGTGTATAGGAGGTACATAGGATACCCTATCATAGCGTTACTGATGATCAAGGGTGTACTACCCTACGACGAGAAGGTTGGTAATGCCTTAAAGGGTATTAACTGGCGTGAGTTAAATGAGAGGTACAAAAAGTATAGTATCGTTGAGGAGGAGGTTAAGAAGATAGCGCTAAGTAGGGGCGTAAGTCCTTCGTATATAGATAAGTTTAAGGAGAGTGTATACTCGTTAATTAAACTTAAGGTTAGGCTTAAGTTGAGTGATAAGTGCTTTGGGAGGTAGTTAGTGACTTCTTAGGTGATTACTCATGAAGCGTGAGGTAGGGAAGTACATAGTGATTAAGAACGGTTATAAGGTACTCATGGAAATATACGCACCATATAGAGCTAGGATATACGCTTACAACTCAATGATAAAGGATAGTGGCTACTATCTAAAGCCAATACATCTAGTATACAAGAAATTAAGGAATCAGAGGGTTAAGTACATATACTTCGGTAGGTACTGGTATAGACTAGTTAGGAAAGGCAGTACAGTTAAATGGATATACGTAGGAAAGGATAAACCGGATCCTCACTTACCAGATCCTCCATTAAGTCCTTTTGAGGGATTGAGCATAATAGTTGATGGTACCGATATAATAGTTGATGAGAAGACATTCAACATACTTAATGAATTATCTAAGCTGGTACTGAATAAACCCATAGAACATCAGAAGTAGCTAACATGTTATAAATTCCCTATGTATTTAGGGGTAAGGTTAGGGTGGGAGTTAATTGCTAGCTACAGCAACCATGAAATTACCTACACTCGTTAAGTACCCATACTTAATTCATTTGAATGACTTCATAAGGATGTACTTTGGTGAGGGTAAGAGGTTAGAGCATGTATTAATACCTACGTATGTAGAGAGGGCACTAGAGAGAATTAAGAAATACCTAAGGAATGAGTCATACACACATACAGCAAGGGAGGATTTAGAGGTCATATCTTTCTACTTAGGACTAATGCTAACTAGTTCCGTTGATCCTTGGGCACTAAGTAAATTCATAGATTACGAATCAAAAATCACGAGGAGGTTCCTTCAAGTCGATGATGAATACACCGTATGTAAGGTAGCTAAGAGGGTGGGACTTAGCTTGGAATACTTAGGTTCAAGAAGTAATCGCTGCGGTAAGGCTATAGTTATAGGTATTGATCCTAGGAGTGGAAGGAAGATTATTGAGTGCTACCCCTTCAGAGTTAAGATACCTCACTACTTAATAGGTACCGAGAAGCTATGTACTGATCCCAAATGGAAGTTAACGAATAAGTATGTACTACACGGTTATGTTTACTTAGTTAAGAATGACGTAACAAGAATCGTTGAGGAGTTTGTTAAGAATTACCTTAGGGAGTTAGCTAATAATTTAAGTATCGATTTGATTGTAGTTAATGAAGTAGTTGGTAAGGACGTTAAGGGGGAATTAATTAGTATCATTAAGGAGGTAAGGGGATTTACCTCTGAAGAGATCGTTAAGGAGTACCGTAGATTAAAAGGTATAATAGTCGAAGAAGCATTCCCACCTTGTATCTTAAAGATTAAGGAACTAGCTGAGAAAGGGGAGCACTTAACACATCATCAAAGATTTGCATTAGCTACATTCCTACTTAATATAGGAATGGATATTGAGGACGTACTTAACATATTCAGAAACCTACCTGATTTTAATGAGAGAATAGCTAAGTACCAAGTGGAGCATTTAGCTGGCGTGAGAGGTGGTAGGAAGAAGTACTTAGTGTATAGCTGTGATAAAATGAGGACATTAGGTTTATGTGTTAGTGAATGCGGCGTTAAGAATCCCTTAGCGTATTACTGGAGAACCTTGAGGAAGAGTAAGGAGTATATTAAGTCATTAAGGAAGAATAATGAAGATAATAAATAATGGCACTACTAACGTAAATACCTAGGACATTCATAGCTAACTTACAATGATTAGTTTAGGAACAAGTAACTCACACCTTAAACACTATACGCTCATATCCAGGTGTCTCAGATCCTTCATTAACTCTAAATGTAAGTATTCTTTCATTAATTAATTCGTACGGAAACCCCACGTCAACCTCCACTACCTTACTACCTCTTGGAAATACCCAGGTAACTATGTAATCATATTCAGCTATTTCAGGTTCGTAATTATCTTCGTAAATATTAATTCCATGTTTTATAGGTGCTTCAAAAACTATTGTGTACTTAATGAATGGCCTCTCATAACCCCCCGCAAAACCAACATCGACACTAATTACTTTGGGATATACTCTAGCGTTGTTTATCTTAACAACTTCATTATCTAGGAAGTACTGCATGTTATCCCTTAAGTTAATTAGCTCCTCCTTAAGTCTACTTTCATCTCTGATTACCTCTAAGTAAGTCCTCTTAGGGTCTGAATACTCGAATATCACATGCTGAATTACTTCATTCATACAAACGTTAAATATACCATATCCGTATATTGGTATCAATTAATTCACCGTAATCATAAAAAGTTAGAACGCAATAATTAGGGATGCTAAGGAGGTAGTACCTTCCTATGCTCCTTTATCACTCTTAAGACTACAGCAGTCGATGTCTGCTGTACCCCATCAATACCTCCTACCCTATCAAGTAGTTCTGAGAGTTCCTTATGATCCCTAACTAGAACTTCTAGAGCGAAGGTCCACTCACCAGTAATGTCGTATATCACCTTAACCTGAGGGATCTTCACTAATTCCTTAACTACGGAATTATACTTCTTAACATCTATGGACACGAATACTAGAGACCTCAATCTGTAACCTAGAACCTCAGGATTAACCTCAGCTACTATCCTCTTAATGACTCCACGCTCCTTAAGTCTCTTAACCCTCATGTAGACTGTCGAGGGACTTATGCCCAGCTTCTTACCTAGCTCAGCGTAAGTTAACTCAGCATTCTCTTGAAGCATGTTAAGTAATTCTCTATCTATGTGATCGAACTCTAACTCTGGCACACCATCACCAAGAATAACGTTCTATGATAAATTAAAAAATTTTCTACTAGGCTTTAGGTGCTAGTAGATATTCAGCTGACCCCCCACCAACTAGCGCGAAATACAAGTTAAGCGGTAATTCATTACCAAACCTAACCTCAATGTTCTCAGTCACCCCTACTAGCTTCAGTATACGGTTTATGTAGTCCTCATCGTATACACATCTCGAAGGTTCTTTAACCTCCATCTCAAGTATCGAGCCAGCAACTTTAGATAACTTAGCTTGAACACCCCCACCAGCTGCTTTCAGGTATAGATCTTGATCATTGGGTGCTTCGAAAACTATTGACTCAACACCTTTGAGGTCCTTAATAGCTGATTTGAAGGCTGATGCAATAACTAATGCCTTAACCTTAAAATCTATGTTAATTTCAGGTACTTCAGTTGCTGAGACCTCTATTGACCTAAACCTATACTTCTTTGTAGTAACACCCTCAATTAGTACTTCATAGAACTCCTCATTAGCTCTGAATACGAGCTTGTCCATTTTCTTCATGGTGGGCAATGACTTAATTAGTGAAGCTAAGTTAATACCTACTGAAACCTCACCCTCAACCTTATATGATAAGAACGCATCGGATGGTATATTAATGATTATTAAGGCTACCTTAGCAGGGTCTAACGCCTTTATAGTTAATCCCTCACTACTGAAGTTAAATAGAACATCATCTACTAAGCTACCTAATACATCAAGTATCGCTGAGAACGCCTTAGCACTAGGGTACTCAAACTCCACTAACGGCTCACTCAACCTACCCCTCCCAAGTCACTATACGGAAATAAAGATAAATTAAAACTTCGGAGGCGTATGTATTTCCTGGAATTAAGCACTAGATGATGAAGACGCTCCGGAGCAGAGGAAGTGAAGAGCCGTGTGAGGGCTGATTCATCTCTTAGCAGTTAATGAATGCCTAATCACCTACCCCTACCTATGATAATTGCTTTAGGTATTTCTAATGTAAACGCCTTAAACTCCCTACCATTACCTTCGTAGAATTTAGGTAAGAATTCAACGAAGCATAGCCTTAGTGAATGTATGAAAGCCCCTAATATACCGAATACTATGTTTAGTAAGTTAGCGAAGACTATCACGATTATAGCCATAATAACACCAGCTACTAAACCTAGTACATGTATTGGTACCATATTACTAATTCCTGAAGCTGCCCCTAACGCTAATGAGTTAAAGTTCTGGGCAAGTAATGTGGTAGCTAATCCTATACCAGCTAACCTAGTATACGACATTACATCCCCTAGTAAGCCCGTAATGTCGAATAGCCAGAACATTGCCCCTAACATCCTAAACTCCATGAATTTCCCAGCTATCAGTAAGGCAATGCCTACTATCGATGCATAGAGTAAGTAGTTACTGAAGGGTGTTAACGCTCCTAACCCGACGTTCAGAAATGAATGGAGTACGTAGGGTATACCGAATGCCTCAGCTATGAAGAAGCCTACCTTAGATAATATACCGCCTTTATCCCTACTCTTAATTGCCTTAATCAATGCTAGTGCATGAGCTATGTTAACGTGTATTAAGCCTATAATTAATGCTAGCTTTATGAAGAACATAGGGTTAGTTATCGGTAGTAGCGTCATTACATTAATTATCGGATGCTTAACTATTGTTAACTGTATAGTCCCATTACTAATTACTATAGAGTAACCTGCGTACGTATTTGAGAGGAACCCAAATATTATGGATGATATCGATAAGCACGTGAGTAACTTCTTAAATGATACGTAACCAGGGGAGTACGGGTTATCAATTAGTCCTGTTCTCTCTAGTACGTAATTAACTAATATGAACATTACAGCTCCGTAAATAACGTCACCGAACATTAGCCCGAAGAATATCATTAAGGATACTGAGATTATAGGTGTTGGGTCCCATTCGTCGTAGTCTGGAATACCGTATATCTTAGTAATTACTTCAAACAGTCTCACTAACCTAGGGTTTCGTAACTTTGTAGGTGGTTTTACTTTAGTACTTACCTTAGTTACTAAGACGTACCTTAAGTTATTGTATAGATGGGTCATTATGCTAGGTAACTCCCTTACAGGCACCCACCCTTCAATACCTATTAAATATTCACTACTTAATGCATTCATAAGTACAAGTAAACGCTCCTTAAGTACTTGTGAAACGATTTTTGATAGAGCTAATTCCTCTCTTACTTTACTTACTTCATTAATTAAGTCACTTCTTAAATATCTGGTTGTTTCCTCGGCCTCATTAATGTCGGTACCTATCAACCTACTTACTTCATTAAGTGTACGTCCTAGATATTTGGGAGGTATCTTAATGGTAATTAAGCTGAATTTAGACGCTAACTTAAGTACTTCATTAGTAACTCTTGAGTAAGTAGCGACCGTAACCGCACCTTCCTCTTGATTAATTATGAAGTTCCTTATGTAACATATTGAGCTACTTAAGCTTTTCTTAATAGCCTCTATGAATTCATTAATATTGCCTCCCCTGCCATATAGTGTTAGAACTGTGAATAGCTCACCCTTGAAGTAAAGTATATCTGTTAAGTCATTACCTAAGCCGTAATTAGTTATTAACGAATTAATGACCTTACTCAGTAATTTAAGTTCATTGATTCTCTTAATACTCTCTTCTAATTCCCTCTTTATTGCCCTGATCTTAATTAATGAATTCTCAAGCTTATTTCTTAATGAGTTGAGCTTGCCCCATACATCATATATCGGTACTTCCTCCTTAATCAAGACTAACTCAGGCTTTTCAATTAATTCCTCAATCTCCTTAACTAGCTTTAGTATCTCCTCAACTCTCTCTAACTCACTCCGTATCTTTCTTATGTCCTCCTCTCTAACTTTACCTACTTTCTCGATATGGATAGCTCCTAATCTATGTAGCTCCGTGACTACCTTACTTGATAAGTCTTTAGTAGTAACTATTCTGATGTAGCTTAGACGTTCAGGTATGGTTACTACCATTACTCTACACCAGCTATGAGCTTGGAGAACTCCTTAGCTAGATCATCTAGTCTTTCATTTGCTTTCTTCCTTATTTCCTCCTTCTTAGTATTGAATACCGAAACAAGCTCATCGATCTTCTCCTTAAATTCCCGTCTTATTCTTTCCACTTCTTCCTTACTTAGTACCTCCACATTACTTTCTAGTAATTCCTTAGCTCTTCTCTCAGCTTCCTCAATAATTTCTTGAGCTTTCTTCCTAGCTTCCTCAATGATTCTCCTAGCTTCAGCTTCTATGTCGCTAAGTGACAAAGTTTCACCAGTTAAGTATTCTGTGTGGGGGAGTATTAATAGGTAATCCCACCTGTTTTACACGATTAAAATCTTCTTAATAAATGTTTAAACGACACTAACTGCGTGTTTATATAGCATCCCTTATTTTTATAACCTCCCCACAGTATCTTCTTCGGTGGGTGCTTGTGGATCCTAACTTCGTAGCAACACTAGGGTTAGCTCTGGGACTCGCTGGTGGATTAGCAGGGTCATCAATAGGTACGGCGAGGGCAGCATCAGCTGGGTTGGCTGTACTAGCTGAGGATCCTGGGTATTTTAGGCAGGTAATAATACTCTCGGCCTTACCGATGACGCAGACTTTCTATGGACTAATATTCACTCTACTAGGATTGACTGTCGTACTCCCCTCAGTCCATACATTAACGGATATTAAGGGGTGGGCCTTCCTAGGTATAGGCATAGCTGTTTTCTGTGCTGAATTCGCTTCAGCATGGATGCAAGGAGAGGTATGTATGGCTGGGATAGTTGAGGTGCCTAGGACCAAGGGAGCTATATGGGTACACACGATGATACTGGCCTCATACGTAGAGCTATTCGGTATATTAGGGCTTGTCTTCGGCTACCTACTCCTTACAATGGTTGCTGGGCTCCCTGTGTAGTAGGTGGTAGGGATTGGAGTCTGGTAGAGAGTTACGTGATGCGTTAATTAGGAGGGCAAGGGAAGAGGCTGAACGTATAGTTAAGGAAGCTAAGGATAGAGCTAATAAGATCATCGAGGAGGCTAAGAGGAAATTTGAAGAACGTATAAGGAGGGAGAGGAGCGAACTATTAAGTAAGATTATTGAGGAGGAAAGCAGGAAGTACACTAGTAAGATCGTCGAGTTAAACAAGGAGATCGTTAATGTTAAGAATGAAGTACTTAACGAATTAAAGATGAAGATACTGAATAACCTGAGATCCCTTAGTAAGGAAGAAAGAGAGAGGTCCCTGAGGGGATTACTGAGAGAGGCAATAAATAGTGGGTTATTTAGGAATTACAAGGTAATTGTTAAGGTAGTGCCTGATGACGTTGAGATCGTTAAGAAAATAATTAAGAGGGATAAAGAGTTAAGGAACTTAGTCATTAAGATTGATAAGTTAAGTAACGAGTACGTAGGTGGGGTAATACTTGAATCAGAGGATGGTAGTATAGTGCTCGATAATACATACTTAGCTAGGTTAGATAGGTTACTACCCTCAATAATTCGTAGACTAAATAAGGAGGTGTTCGGGGTTAATCAGTAATGTCTTTTCATAAAGATTTAAGAATACTTGAGGAGTTGAGGGTGATTTCCTATAAGGTAGTAGGTCCTGAGGTTATTGAGGAATTAACTAAGACTAGGTTAGGTAACTTTGATGATTTCCTAAGCTTAATACATAAGTATGAGGTAGCTGATTACGTTAAGACCTTAATCAATGCTTCAGTAAGTTGTGAGGAACTTTACTATAGGCTAGTGAGTAATTGGCTAGATAATTTAAGAAATCTTTCTAGATTGATGGGAGCTAGCAAACACTTTATCAGATTTATTAATTACATACATGACGGTCTAGTCATTCGTGACTTAATTAAACTATTTAGTGAGTATCCAAACATAAGTAATACACACTACTTTATTGATAACGAGTTAATTAATACCGTAAGAAGTGATGGGAGGGTATCATCAGTTCTTGAGCTAGGTCGTAGTAAGTTAACTAAGTACGTATATGATGCACTACTAAGGAGTAAGGATCTACTAATTAATGAGATTAACTTAGTAGACTTCGAGACTGACGTACTTAGCAGGTATTGGAGAGAGTTCATAACTTACGCTAGCAAATTAAGACCTCAAGTGGGACTCGTTAAGACTTTAAGGGTAATGAGGAACATCGACTTAGAATTGATTAATATTAGGTCGTGCTTGATTAAGGGTTGCGACTTAAGGAGGTTAACGAGCAAGTACGAACACGTACTTGCTAAAGTCCTTCTGAAGGATTTAGGTAGAGATCCTTGGTTATTTGACGCATCTACTTCATTACTACGTAACCTATACCCTATTAACGTATTAGCAGTTACTCCCTTATCCTACGATACTCTCCTACTCTACATTAGTAAGAGATTTTTTGAGAGTTTAGTTATCTCCAACGTCATGTACTTAATATCTAATAACTTGGTTGATACTTACATTAGAAGGTACTTCGGTGAGTTACGTAATGTACTCAAGAACGCACTTAATTAGGGGTGTTATTGCTGTGATAGGTGATGAGTTATTTACCTTAGGATTCAACTTAGCAGGGGCTGTAAGGTATGTAATTCGTAGGGGATTCGAAAGTAAAGAGTTAATTGATAAGATATTCAAGGATATATACGAAAGTAACGTATCTTTAGTCATCGCTCAAGATAGGTTAAGGGGATTAATTAACGAATTAGGTCACCCGCGAAGGAAACCACCGTTAGTAATTTACGTACCTGACTACTTAACTTACGGAAGAATTAAAGCTAGGGATCATTACCTATCACTCATTAGGCGTTATTTAGGTATATCAATTGAGCTGGGGTGATGGTGCGTGGTAGTTGGTAGGATTAGGAGAGTCTCAGGTCCGCTAGTTGTTGCTGAAGGCATGAGGGGATCAATGGTTTATGAGGTAGTATACGTTGGTGAGGAGAGGCTTATAGGGGAGATTATAGGGCTTAAGGAGGACCAAGCATTTATTCAAGTATATGAAGACACCTCAGGAGTTAGGGTTGGTGAACCTGTAGAGGGTACTGGATCACTATTATCAGCTGAGTTAGGTCCTGGCATAGTTGGTAAGGTATTTGATGGGCTTCAAAGACCGTTATCCGTTATTGGTGAGTTGATAGGTCCCTTCGTTAGGAGGGGTGTTAAGGTTCCTGCACTGCCTAGGGATGTTAAGTGGTTCTTCATGAGGAGTAAAGATATCAGAGTAGGGGATAAGGTGGGTCCGGGAGATATCTTAGGTGTTGTTAAGGAAACACCAATACTTGATCACTATATAATGATCCCTCCAAACATTCACGGAGTACTTAAGGAGGTAGTTAGTGATGGGGACTATACGGTCGAGGACGTAATCGCTGTCGTAGAGTCTGACGGTAAGAGATTTGAGGTTAAGTTAATGCAGAAGTGGCCTGTTAGGAAGCCCAGACCCTACATTAGGAGGTTAGAACCTACTCAACCATTAATTACGGGTATTAGGGTAATCGATACGTTATTCCCTATAGCTAGGGGAGGTAAGGCTGCAGTACCTGGAGGCTTCGGTAGCGGTAAGACAGTACTCCTCCAGACACTCACTAAGTGGACTAGGACTAAGTTGAATATCTACGTAGGGTGTGGTGAGAGAGGTAATGAGATGGCTGATGCACTACATAGCTTCCTAAAGCTTAAGGACCCAGTATCGGGTAGGCCCTTAGCTGAGAAGGCAGTCTTCATAGCTAATACGTCGAACATGCCAGTAGCTGCTAGGGAGACTAGCGTATTCTTAGGTGTTACTATAGGTGAGTACTTCAGGGATATGGGTTACGACGTACTCATGGTTGCTGACTCAACATCTAGGTGGGCTGAGGCTATGAGGGAGATAAGTGCTAGGCTTGAGGAAATGCCCGGCGAGGAGGGGTTCCCCGCGTACTTGGGATCCAGACTTGCTGAGTTTTACGAGAGGTCCGGGAGGGTTCAGTGCCTATGTAGTAGGGGTGTTAGGGAGGGATCATTAACTATCGTAGGTGCCGTATCACCTCCAGGAGCTGACTTTAGCGAGCCAGTAACCCAAAATACCCTAAGGTACATAGGTACTTTACTAGCCCTAGACGTAGCATTAGCTAATAGGAGGCACTTCCCAGCTGTTAGCTGGTTAATGAGTTACTCCCTCTACGTTGAGACTGTTGAGAAGTGGTGGAGAGAGATATCACCTAAGTGGAGGGAGCTTAGGGATAAGGCTCTAGAGATACTTCAGAGAGAGGCTGAGTTAATGGAGATAGTTAGGTTGGTTGGTCCTGACGCACTACCCGATCATGATAAGTTACTGCTAGATACTGCTAGGATGATTAGGGAGGACTTCCTACAGCAGGACGCATTCCACCCCATAGACTGTCACTCACCACCGCCTAAGACCGTTAAGATGCTTGAAGTCATAATGAAGTTCCACGAATTAAGTGTTGAGGCCTTAAGTAAGGGCGTCTCACTAGAAGCTATAAGGTCATTACCTGTTAAGGTTAGGATTGCGAGGATGAAGATAGTACCCCACGAGAAATTTGATGATGAGTACGTAAGTATACTTAAGGAGATTGAGGAGTCTTTTAAGAAATTAATTAAGGAGGTGGGTAGGAGTGAGTGAGCTATACGTTAAGGAGGTACGTAAGGCAGTTAGTGCTAAGGGCTCACTACTCTTCGTTGAGTCAGTACCCGGCATTAGGTACGGTGAGGTCGTTGAGGTAACTCTAGAGAGTGGTGAGAGTAGGTTAGGGCAAGTAATCGACGTTTCTAAGGAGGTAACCGTGATCCAGGTGTTTGGCGGCGTTAGTGAAGTTAGTGTTAAGTCTGCTAGAGTACGTTTTAAGGGTGAGACACTAAAGCTACCAGTATCTATTGATATGTTAGGTAGGATCTTCGATGGATTAGGTAGGCCTATAGATGGTGGTCCCCAAATAGTCCCAGAAGATTACCTAGATATTAATGGAGCACCTATAAACCCAGCCATTAGGGAGCCACCGTCAGAGTTCATTGAGACAGGTATATCAGCTATTGACGGTCTATTCTCGATCGTTAGGGGGCAGAAGTTACCGATATTTAGTGGTTCGGGACTACCCCATAACAGAATAGCTGCTCAGATAGTTAGGCAGGCTAGGGTTAGGGGTAAGGAGGAGAGATTCGCTGTTGTTTTCGCAGCTATTGGTGTTACCTATGAGGAGGCGTACTTCTTCGTTGAGAATCTGAGGAGGAGCACTAACGTGGAGAACGTCGTCGCATTCATAAATACGGCTTCATCACCTGTTATTGAGAGGATAGCCGTACCTAGGGTAGCATTAACTACTGCTGAGTTCCTGGCTTGGAGGTACGGCATGCATGTGCTAGTAGTGCTTACCGACATGACTAACTATTGCGAAGCCCTTAAGGAGTTGAGTGCGGCGCGTGAGGAGATACCGGGTAGGAGGGGCTATCCTGGGTATATGTATACTGACTTAGCGACTATCTATGAGAGGGCAGGTAGGATTAAGGGTATGAAGGGATCAATAACTCAAATGCCTATCCTAACAATGCCTAACGACGACATAACGCATCCAATACCTGACTTAACGGGGTACATTACTGAAGGGCAGATAGTACTTTCTAGGGACTTGAATAGGAAGGGTATATACCCACCAGTTGATGTATTACTATCACTATCTAGGTTAATGAAGGACGGCGTAGGTCCTGGGAAGACTAGGGAGGATCATTACCAGGTATTTATGCAGTTAATAGCTGCCTATACTGAGGGTCAGTATCTTAGGGAGTTGACTGCTATAGTAGGTACTGAGTCATTGAGTGAGAGGGATAGGAAGTACTTAAGATTCGCTGACTTATTTGAGAGGAGATTCATTAATCAAGGTGAGTTTGAGAGGAGGAGTATTGAGGAGACCTTAGATATTGGTTGGGAAATACTCGCTACATTACCAGAGGAGGATCTGAAGCTCATTAGTCCCGAGAACATAAGGAAGTACCACCCGAAGTACCGTAGGTAGTGGGTGTGGGTGATTGTCCCAGCAGATATTAAGGATAGCTAGACCTACTAAGATTGAGTTAATAAGGCTTAGGCGTAGGTTAAGGATAGCTAAGCGTCTGCATAAGGTACTTAAGGATAGGTTAATAATACTGACTCAAGAGCTAATATCATTAATTAGGGATGCCATAGAGCTTAGGGAGGAGGTTAATGAGTACGTGGGTAAGTGCTATGACTCCTTAATTAAGGTATTAATGATATCTAGGTTTGAGGACGTCCTCTCCTACGCTAATTCACGATTCCTTAGGTCTGAGGTAGTTATAGGTAGTAGGGTCGTAGCTGGTACTAGGGTGCCTTTAATTGATTTAAGGAGGGAGCTTAGGAAGACTGAGTTCGGTAGCTTCGTTAATACCTCCCTCATAATGAGTAGTGAATGTTTTGATGAGTTATTAAGTAGGGTCGCTAGGTTAGCTGAGGTTGAGGAATCAGTTATTAAGTTAGGTAATGAAGTTGCTAGGGTTAAGAGACGTGTTAATGCTCTTGAGAACATACTCATACCACGTATTGAGAACACTATTAAGTTTCTAGAGATGAAGTTCGAGGAGCGTGAGAGGGAGGATAAGATGAGGTTAAAGAAGGTTAAGGAGTTATTAGCGAGGCGTAAGTAATGGATCTTCATAATGAAGTTATTGAGAGGTATTTAAGGGATGAGTTAAGGGTCGTTAATAAATCATTACCTATTAAGAGGAGGCCGCTTAATGAGTTAATTAAGGAGGACACGCCCTACGTACTCACTAGGGATGGGGGGATCCACGTTTTTAGGAAGTCAGAGATTATGCTTGCCTACGAGTTGCTAGGTGATGAGTTAGCTAGTAAGCTATACTTACCTATCATCCTTGAGGTTAGAACAGATATTGAGTCAAGTACGGTCTTAGTAGTTAATGATGAGGTAGCGGCTGAGTTAATAGCTAAGATCTTAGGGGTTAATGACTACTCACTACCTATGTATATATACCCTATACAGCTTAAGGTACTGAGAAGGAGGATAGGTACTTTAATACATTATGCATTCACTATAAAACTTACTTAACGCTACTCTTAAGTAACTCAACAAACTCCTTAGGACTTAAGTTCTCCCTAAAAGTCTTCAAGTGAACCCTATACACCTTATCCCTATAAACAAACCTCACATCCTCACCGTCCTTACCCCTATAGACATCAAGTATCCTTATACCAGCCTTAAGAGCCTCCTTCTTATACACCTCATACCTCCTCCTACTCAACCTAACCCCCCGACACACATCGTGCACCCCCTTAAAAAGTGATCTTAGGGTAGGAGTAAGCCCTTTAAAACCAGATACATGAATTAATTAGGACTGCGTGGCTCGGGTAGCTCAGCCTGGAAGAGCGCGGGGCTGTGGACCCCGAGGTCCCGGGTTCAAATCCCGGCCCGAGCCCCACACCTCACTACTTCCTCTATTCATTGATTCTTCAGTCATATCAATAATTAAGTTAAGGATGAGTCCTTGGTTACGGTTTTGGGCGATGATTAGTTTTAACTTGAGTATTACGTATGTTTGTTTTCCCGCAATTGCAGAGGTGACCTCCATTCAGTATTACCTTAATTATTAATTTTGTGCATTATGAATGTGCTTTTCCTCTGTCTTTATAAGTTTGCTTAGTTTCTTTCTTTGGGTGAGGGTGTTGGCTAGTAACGTTAGGATTCATGGTGAGGAGGTTTACATACCTGATACTAGCGTCATAATAAATGGTGTTTTGAGGAGGTTAATAGTTGATGGTAGGATTAAGGGTAGGTTAGTAATACCTAGGGACTTGATATCCCATTATGAGTCCCTAGCTAAGGCAGGTAGGTCAATAGGTTATGTAGGTCTTGAGGAGTTAAGGTTAGTTAGGGCATTAGCTGAGTCTAAGGGTGTTAAGATAGACCTAATGAGGCTAGATAGTAGGAGGGGTGAGGATGTCGATATTAGGATTAGGGAGTTAGCTCACGAACTTGAAGCTACCTTAATAACCTCATCTAGAGTTCAGAGAGTGGCTGCTGAGACATTAGGTATTAAGGTACTCTACGTGCAACCCCAGAAGACTAGATTAACGTTACTTGAGAAGTACTTCGACAGTAGGACTATGAGTGTTCATTTAAAGGAGGGTGCTAGACCCGTAGCTAAGAAGGGTAGGCCAGGGCATTGGGTACTAATTGAGTTATCGGATGATACACTTACTAGAGAGGATATTGAGGCAATAGCTGAGGAAATTATGGAAGCAGCAAGAACAACCCCTGAAGCAGTTATTGAGGTTGATAGGTCAGGATCAACTATTGTTCAGATGGGTGATTACAGAATAATCATTACTAGACCACCAATGAGTGACGGCTGGGAAATAACCGCTGTTAGGCCCCTAGCTAAGCCTAAGCTGCAGGACTATAACCTACCTGAGAAGTTACTGAGGAGGCTTGAGGAGAGGGCCGAGGGGATATTAATCGCTGGTGCCCCAGGTATGGGTAAGACGACCTTCGCCCAAGCACTTGCTGAGTACTACGCAAGTAAGGGTAAGGTCGTTAAGACGATAGAATCACCTAGAGATATGAGGCTACCACCAGTAGTTACTCAGTACTCTAAGGTTTACGCATCTGATGATGAGTTACACGACATACTACTACTTAGTAGACCCGACTACACAGTATTTGATGAGATGAGGACTGACGAGGATTTCAAGCTGTACGTTGACTTAAGATTAGCTGGTATAGGTATGATAGGTGTTGTCCACGCTACATCACCTATAGATGCTATACAGAGATTCATTAGGAGAGTCGAGTTAGGTATGATTCCATCAATAATAGATACCGTAATATTCATAGACTCAGGCGAGGTTAGGAAGGTTTACGAGCTTAACATGACCGTGAAATTACCTACAGGTCTAAGAGAGGCTGAACTTGCTAGGCCAGTAATTGAGGTTAAGGACTTCCTAACTGGTGAGTTAGAGTACGAGATATACACATTCGGTGAGCAGACCGTAGTAGTTCCTGTTAAGGGTGCGCTACTCTCAAGCATAGAGACTAAGTTAAGGAGTGTACTCTCATCATTAATACCTGACGCTGAAGTTAGGATACAGGGTACTCACGTACACATAATAGCTCCTAGGGAGAGTATACGATCCCTGAAGAGAGTTAGGAGAAAGCTTAAGAAGATTGAAAGTGAGTATGGAGTCAAGATTAACTTAAGGGTTGTATAGACTTGAAGTATGAGGACGTAGCTAAGTACGTTACTGAAGCATCTAAGAACCCCCCACCGAACTCACTTGATTTAGTGAGGTTAAGGAGGATTGTTAAGTTATTGATTAACGACAAGGAATTTTACGTAGTTATGGGTAGGGCCGGGGATTACTTAGTATTTCCAAGGATGTACTGCTCGTGTAAGGACTTCGAATTCAACGTAGTTATTAGGGGTAGGAAGAAGTCATGCTACCACTTAATAGGTCTTGAGGAGGCCTTAAGGCGTAAGTCCTATAGGGAGGTTAAGTTAAGGAGTGATGAACTCGTGAAGATAGTTTTTGAGTGCGTGTATGAGGGTAGGTCTAGGTCGTTAAGGAAGTTACTAATGCTCAGTGCCGGTGGAGGTTCTTCACCTATCTGAGACGTGCAATTCTCATCATTCCTAAGGTATATTAATTACAGACTTAATTTACTTAAGTGCCCTAGTAACTATTCCTTTATGAGGTGATATTTTGGGTAGGAGGAGTAGGAAGAGGTATAAGAGGATAATCAAGCCTGTAAGGAGACTGCCTAAGGTGTTCCAGTGCCCTTCATGCGGGTTACCTACATTAACTATCGAGTTGAAGACGTACTTCAACGAGGAGATAGGAGAGGAGCGTAAGGAGGCCTTAATTAGGTGCCATAACCCTGAGTGCAGGTTAAGAGCGGTTATGAGGGACCTACCGAGCATCTATGCTGAGGTTGACGCGTATGCTAAGTTCTTGGACGCGTTTAATGAAGGGACTATAGAAGTGACTTATGAGGAGTTTAGTGAGGGGAGCGGTGCTGAAGAGAGTCAGTAAGTATATTGAGGATAAATTAAGTAGTGAGGGTACATTACATTTCTCTTTAATAGACCCTGATAAAGTAGGTAGTACTGAGGAGTTAAGAAGTTTATGTAGGGAATTAATTAGAGCAGGTACCGATGCTTTCTTAGTTGGTGGGTCATTAGGTGTTTCTGAGTACTTAGTCGATGAGGTAGTTAAGGCTATTAAGGAGTTAGGGCCCCCAGTGATATTATTCCCCGGTAACGTAACAGGCATCTCTAGGTACGCCGACGCCATACTATTCATGATGCTAATGAATTCAGACGACCCGTACTTCCTAGTAGGTGCTCAAGTAATCGCAGCACCGATAGTAGCTAAGTACGGACTCGAGGCATTACCTACGGCGTACATAATCGTAGGTTACGGAGGTGCCGCAGGATTCATAGGGAGGGCAAGACCCCTACCCTTAGATAAGCCTGAGATAGTAGCTGCCTACGTACTAGCTGCTGAAATGCTTGGAATGAAGTACACGTACCTAGAGGCTGGATCTGGGGCGCCGAACCCCATACCCCCTGAGGTAATTAAGTACGTAACTAAAGTAAAGAGGAATTCAATAACTATAGTTGGTGGGGGGATAAGGGACCCCAGCAAAGCTAAGGAAATAGCAAGGGCTGGAGCAGACATCATAGTCACTGGAACAATCATTGAGAGAAACCCCCAAAAAGCTATAGAGATCATTCAAGCAATTAAGA
>Ga0256914_1000609_pt1 | contig 34892 bp, 26 predicted proteins | sample HulkmetaG_FD_191571 | JGI IMG/M metagenome (GOLD analysis project Ga0256914, IMG submission 191571) | Hydrothermal chimney microbial communities from Main Endeavour vent field at the Juan de Fuca Ridge, Pacific Ocean - Hulk | ecosystem: Environmental > Aquatic > Marine > Hydrothermal vents ... | reverse complement strand
AAAGAAAAAGCTTTGAAATTCTTGGTGTTCTTAGTGTCTTTGCGCCTTTGTGGTGATTGAAGTCGGGTACGTTAGTAGTTACAACAAAGATTATTCTTCCAGAAGTTTGTGGGCGATTTTCAGGGCCATGTCTTTACTCATCTGGCCCTCGATCTTGCCGCGCAGGATGCCGTTTTTATCGATAAACCAGGTGGTGGGCATGTGCTTCAGGCCAAAAATAGCGTTGACGGTGGCGTCGTCGGAGATGACGATGGGAAAGGTGATGCCGTTTTCTGTGACAAAAGCTTTGACTTTCTCCGGCTTTTCTTCGGCGTTGAGTCCGATGATGATGAAATCTTCCCCTTTCAACTCGTCATAAACTTCTTGCAATGCGGGCAGCTCGGCCACGCAGGGCGGGCAATAGGTGCCCCAGAAGTTGACGAAGACCACCTTGCCCGGATAGCCATTGAGCGCAATCATGTCGCCATCAGGCGTGGGCAATGAGATGGGCGGCACGGGCTCGGTCCCATCCAGCGGTGGCAGCGGCGCGGCAAATGTGCCGCATCCGGCCAGCAAACCCACAGTCGGCAGGATGAAAATCAGTGCGATGAAAAGAGATCGGCGCATACTCACGTTGGCCATGGAAATGGGGAGTGTCGAGCTCGATGATGGGATGGTGAAAACGTTGAGAAGAGAAGCGTCGGCGGATGGCTGGACGCGAATTACTGGTATTTTACCCCAGTCGTGCTAAAATCAACGAACTATGGAGATTATTCGAGACCCCAGCGTCAGCCGGCTGAAGGCGGATCAGGCCCGGTGGGACGCCCGCTACCGGGAGAATCATCCCGCGGCCCGGCTGACGCCCGATCCCTGGGTGCAGGCCCAGGCCCGCTGGCTCGCGGGCGGTCGGGCCCTGGATGTGGCCTGTGGCCGCGGGCGGCACACTCTGTGGCTGGCCCGGATGGGCTATCAGGTGGACGCGGTGGACATCAGCCTGGTGGGCCTGCGCGGCCTGGCCGAGCGCATCGAATCGGAAGGGTTGACCGACCAGGTGCGTTTGATTCAGGCCGATCTAGAAGTGTGGCGGCCCCCGCCTGACACATACGATCTCATCCTGGTCACCCGCTATTTCAATCGTGAGCTGCTGGCCGCCTTTGGCGACGCGCTGCGTCCGGGCGGGATGGTGATCTACCGCACCTTTCACACCGACTGGCTGAAGCTTCATCCCGAATTCACGGCCGAGTATATGCTGCAACCGGGCGAGTTCACCATTCTGTTTGCAGATTGGGAGTGGCTGGCCTATGAGGAGCGGCGACTGCCTCCGGGCGGCAACGATCGAGATGACTGCACCGCGGCGATCTTGGCCCGCAAGCGGTGAAGAGAAAGACGTAGAGAGTTATGGATATCCATTGAGAATCTCTGCGAGATGGAGGATTCAGATGTCGAACGATCCCAATTTGTTCAACAAGTTTGTCATCAAAATCGCCACGTCCGAACCCGGCTCCCGGCTGTTTTCCCACATCCTGCATCACATCGATCCGCTGATATGCAGGATGACGAATGGGCGCAGGACGCTGACCAGCATCCTTACGGGCCTGCCCATCGTCATACTCACCACCACCGGGCGCAAGAGTGGTAAGGCCCGTACCCTACCCCTGCTGGGCATCCGGGATCACGAAAACGACGGGATATTCGTACTCATCGCATCTAACTGGGGGCGGCAGCGCAATCCTGGCTGGTACTACAATCTCCGGGCCAATCCTCGGGCCACGTGCATCATCGACGGCCTGACAGGGGAATATGACGCCCGCGAAGCGGAAGGTGCAGAATATGATCGCTTCTGGCGCTACGCCGAGGCCACCTATCCCGGCTTTTCCGCCTACAGAGAACGGGCCGCGGGCCGCCACATCCCCATCATGATGATGACGCCAGCGGTGAAAGAATGACGATGGACGGAGGACCGTTGGAACTTCCGCTGTCCGTGGTCCTCGGTCTGTCTATCGGGTCAAACGATAAATCGCTTCCGTGTAGATGTCCATCGCCCGGTACAGTTCCTCCAGGATGATGTACTCGTCGGCCTGATGCGCGGTTTCGGGGGAGCCGGGGAAGTTGGGACCGAACGCGACACAGTTGGGCATGGCTCGGGCGTAGGTGCCTCCGCCGATAGCCAGTGGCTCCGCGTCTGCATCCCCCGTGACCTCGCGGTACACCGCCAGCAGCGTCTTCACCAGGGGATGATCCAGCGACACGTAGAGCGACGCCTTCCACGCGTGCTCCTCATAATCCAGGCCGAACCGGGCCGCGGCTTCCTTCAGCGGTCCGACCACCTGCTCTTTTTTGGCGGTGACGGGGATACGCATGTCGATACCCAGACGTTCCTCAGCGTCGGTGATGGTCAGCTTGCCGATGTTGAAGGTAAGCTGGCCCGACACCTCATCTTCCATCGGCCCGAAGATGGTTTCGGCGTGGTAATCCATGCCCACGGCCTGGGCAATGAAACGAATGGTCTTGGCCTGACAACCGATGGCATCCAGGGCGATGGCCAGACGGCTAATGGCGTTGACGCCCTTTTCGGGCAGGGACGCATGCGCAGCCTTGCCCAACACCCGCACGCCTCTATCCATCCGCTCGTAGTCAAAGCCCAGCTCATCCAGCTTGGCAGTCAGATCATCCTGATTCGGGCCGGTGTAGAGGGCTTCGCCCGGGACCGCATTGAAGGCCGTGCCCAGATCCATCGTGGGCGCACCCTCGTTGGGCGCGAAAAGCACAACCTGCAGAATGTGTTTCTCTGCGAAGATGATGGGAAATTCCGCGTCGGGCGTGAAGCCCATGGTGGGGATTTCCTCCCGGGCCAGATAGCGATCCATCCCCCGCCAGTGGTTCTCCTCATCGCCGCCAAAGATGAACCGCACGCGACGGTTGAAGGTCACGCCCGCATCCATTAGGGCTTTGACTGCGAACAGCGCCGCCATCATCGGCCCTTTATCATCCTGCGTCCCGCGACCGTACAATTTACCCTCCCGCTCGCTGGGCTCGAACGCTGGCGTGGTCCAATGCGCAGGATTACCGGGCGGCACCACATCCATATGGCCAATGATGCCGATCATCTCCTCGCCTTCGCCGATTTCGGCCCAGGCGTAGTAGCCCTCGCCATCATACCAGGTGCGAAACTCCAGGTCCGCGGCGATATCGACAGCCTTTTGCAAAGCCTCATGCACCGCCTTGCCAAAGGGATAGCCGTCGCCGCCTTCCACCAGAAAGCTGGGGATGCGCACCAGTTCCTTGATGGCTTCCTTCATGGGAATTTGCAGTCGTTTGAGTTGTTTATTGAATTTTGTCATGCTATCTCCTTGATTGCAATGTTGTCTCTTGTGCTTATGGATGAAGGACAGGATGAAAATGGACGATAGAACGTATGTGGACGAATGAAATCACATCTATATTCGTCATTATTCGCCCATCTTCATTCAGTTCGATGAGGGCGCGGATTTCTCGCCCGCTGAAATCCAGTTGATTCCCAATAACCACTCTCTAACTTCCAATTCCCAGCGCCCGCAGGTCCAATCGACCATCTTTCACGGGCGGGCACCAGAAATAGGCGCCGGTGACGGGCCGGGAATAGGTGAACAGAGCGTCGACGATGCCATCATCCAGCCCGACCATACGTTTGAGCTGGGCTTCGTAGGCATAAAGGGAATGCCCGAAGGCGACGAAGAAGAAGCCCTCCTGCCAGGCGTCGGCCCAGGGCATGGAGCGGCGCAGCACAAAGGCTTCCGGCTCGAAATCTTCCTGTGCGGTGCGTTTGACATGGGCGGACAGAGGAGCGTCTTTGATCTCTTCATTGTCGCTGCGACGTCGCCCGAACACATTGTCCTGGGTCTCGGGCGGCAGCGATTCGAAGAAATCGAGATCATGCAGCCACTGCTGTATGGCCACAAAACTGGATCCATCCATGCCTTCGCCCCGCCCCTTGACGAAGGTCACTTTTAGCGCCTCATTCCCCACAGGATTCTCGGTGCCGTCCTCGTAGCCGGTCAGGTCCAGAGCTGAGCCATAGCGGAAGGCGTCCACCACCTGGGTAAGCATGAAAGCCGGGGCCAGCAGCTTGCGCAAATGACGGGTGCGATGCAGCAGTTCGCCGCGATCGTCTCCGCGCAGCCACAGCCACAAGGCCGCAGGTGTAGCGGGCGTCGAGACGCCTGCATTGATGAAGGTGGGGAAGGGACGCAATCCTTCGATGTGTGCGCCAAGCTTCTGCACGGTGGAAAGTCCCATCCCAACGACGGTCTGGGAGCCATCGGTTGTATGGGCTAGAGCCTGCAATGATTGTGCGGGATTGGCATGTTGTCTGAGTGAGAAAATCAAATAGCGCGCCAGTGGCGGCAATGGATCGAGAATGCCTTGTTGGTAAGTTATCATGCGTACTCCTTTGGTGGTCGTGGACTGGTTACCTGACACAAATTGGCTTGGTTTGCTGTCACTGGCCGGATGAATTCAGTTCTGGGGGCTGCGCTCTTTCCTTTGCTTCCTTTCCCGCTCCGAGACGGGCGAAAGGAGGAGATTTGGAAAGGAATGGCCTGCGCCGCTCGCTCCCCGTTGGGCACGCTTTTTTCGCCAGATTTGTGACGCCATCTGGCATCCAAAACGCTGTCGACGCAGGCTGACAGGCGGCCGCAGGCCCTCAGCTCTGATTTCAATCGGCAGGAAGCATGAACATGAAATTTGTGCCGGGGTGCCAGATCGTGGATGCTGCTTCTTTCATTATCCACCTATCTCGAGGTTTGAGCAATGTGGCCACAGCAGGGTGCGTTCCAAAATTGGGGCAGACATTGCAAAACCCGCCGGATTCGCAATCCGGCTCCGAAGCGGGGCTCCCCAGGGCGGATTCGTAATCTGCCCGGCAAAAAAATAAAAGCGCCCCCAAATTGAAACGCACCCCCACAGCACCGAGATGGCGATTCCTCAAAAAGCATCAGGCGGGGTTGCGTCTCTTGTGACATTCTGGGGAGTAGTTTGATATCTGATCCCGTATTCAGGCGACGCCACCTGTGAGCGAATTCCATGAAATCCAATTGAGTTTGTTTTGTATAATGGGCTGGGAATGGTAGGATAAACGCAATCATCTGATGTGCGATTTTTTCGTTCTGAAAAACAGACGCCGCGGCGCAAGAAAAGTTGCACATTGGATGAGAGATTTTCTTCGTAACTACTAACGTACCCGACTTCAATCACCACAAAGGCGCAAAGACACTAAGAACACCACGAATTTCAAAGCTTTTTCTTTTCTTCGTGCCTTTGTGGCTTCGTGTCTTCGTGGTTTCTAGCCGGGCTACCTTAGTAGTAACTTTTCTTCTGTTTATGGATGACTGGGCTTCAGAATCGGCAAGGATTTCGATGGTTTTTCTGATTGCGCCTCGACGCTCCTGTCGTTTCCTGGTTGTCTCTCATCGATGATGTACACCCGTTTCCTTGCTTCCCATCAACTCGATAGCGCCGCCGATATCTTGCTCAGCGGCGGGTTGGTGGTGTTTCCCACTGACACGGTTTATGGCGTGGCCGCGTTAGCGCAAGATTCAGAGGCCGTTACCCGCATCTTCCGCGCCAAACAACGCCCGCCAGCTCTGCCTATTCCAGTGATGGTGGATAGTCCTGCCCGGATCGCCGCGATCGCCCACCCATCCCCTGCTTTCTATCGATTGGCGGATGTCTTCTGGCCGGGGCCGCTGACCATGGTTTTGCCAAGAAGCGATGCACTTCCGCCCATTGTAACTGCGGGGGGCGATACCGTGGCCGTGCGCATCCCCGACCATTCCCTCACCCTGGCATTGCTTCGTCTGATCGGCCTGCCGCTGGCCGTAACCAGCGCCAACCTGTCGGGGCATCCTCCTGCGCGAACGGCTGATGAAGCCCGGCAGCAGTTGGCGGGGCGGGTGAATGCTATCATCCTCGGTGGAGTCGCCCCTGGAGGACAACCATCAACCATCGTTGATCTCACACAGCATCCCCCTGTCATCCTTCGTTCAGGGCCTGTATCCGAGTCGCACATCCGCGAAGCATTGGCGCAGGCCTGACGGCATGGCATCCCCCATTGTTCTGCCTTCATCCAAATTCCAACCTGCCCCAACGCTCTCATTCGTTTCTCTGGAGGTCATGCGTTATGCGTATTCCCAGCATGCTACTGAAACAACTCTACACTTTTGGCAGTCTTCGCAATTCGGGCGAAGGCGTGGCCTTCAAGATCAAGAATCGGCTGACCGATGTCACTCTGACCGGACTGCTGGGCGTCAAGATCGATGGGCAACCAGTGCCATTGGAGCAGATCGTTTTGCAGGTCGAGGATGAGGCGGGAACGGTATTGACCCCGGCGCAACTCAAAATGCAACCGCTGGTTTTGCCTTTGCGTCAGGTTGTCGAAGTGGTGATGAAGATTGCGCCACTTTCGTCCGGCAAGCATAAGCTCGAAATTGAATTCGAGGCCGAGGGCTATGGCAAGCTCAAAGTCAAGGTCCATGACGCCATCAGCGAAGAAGAAGCAAAAGTTGTTGGCATTCCCCGTGATCCCATCGATGATTATTCAGAATCGATCATCAACGCCCGCCAGGCGTTTGTGGAGAAGTATACAGGAGTCCAACTCAATCACATCCCTCACTATTCCTTCGATCCGCACATTGTCAAGGGCAATGTCGAGAATTTTACTGGCGTGGCTCAAGTTCCGTTGGGATTCGCCGGGCCTTTGCGGGTCAATGGCGAATATGCTCAAGGAGAGTTTGTCGTGCCCATGGCCACCACGGAAGGCACGTTGGTAGCGTCTTACAACCGGGGGATGAAGGTGTTGAATTTGTCCGGAGGCGTTACGGTCACCGTGGTGGGAGACGCCATGCAACGAGCGCCTGTGTTTGTATTCGAGAGCGCTCGCGAAGCGCGTGATTTCACCGATTGGGTGCAATCACATTTCGAACAGGTCAAGGAGGAGGCCGAGGCCACCTCCAGTGTGGCCAAACTGACCTATATCGATTATTATCTTTCTAACAAATTTGCCTATCTGCGATTCAATTACACGACCGGGGACGCAGCCGGGCAGAACATGGTGGGGCGGGCCACCTTTGCCGCCTCCAGTTGGATTATCGACAACTATCCTGGCCATATCTCCCGTTTCTATTTGGAATCGAATCTGGCAACCGATAAGAAGGCATCGCAGGTGAATGTGATGCGAACGCGTGGCAAGCGGGTCATCGCCGAAGCGACCATCCCCCGGGATGTTCTCATCCAAAGGATGCGGGTCGAACCGGAAAGTTTGGCCTATCATTATGGCGTGGCCAATGTGGGGGCGATTCTCTCTGGAGCCAACAACAACGGTCTCCACTCGGCCAATGGCATTACCGCGATTTTTATCGCCACTGGCCAGGATGTGGCCAATGTATCGGAGAGCTCTGCTGGCATTCTGTATGCCGAACTCACGCCCGAGAAGGATCTTTACATTTCTATCACCATTCCATCCCTCATTGTCGCTACCTATGGCGGCGGTACGGGCCTGGCCACCCAGCGTGAAAGCTTGGAGCTTTTGGGTTGTTATGGCAAGGGCAAGGTTAAGAAATTCGCTGAGATCGTGGCGGCCACGGTGCTGGCTGGCGAAATTTCTTTGGCCGCAGCCATCTCCACCACAGATTGGGTATCCAGCCACGAGCGTTACGGGCGCAATCGTTGAGGCTAGGCCTGTCTTGTCCATCAGCGACCTCGCGGTTGGGCCACACTGCCATCTTTGTGTGCGCGGAGGCGTTCGTCGTCTCAATGTTCTGAGATTCGTCATTTGCGCCCAATGCGTGTATGATTGACATCAAAATAGGCGTCCATCGCCATCAAATGTTTTTGTAAACAACAAGGAGTCCAAATCATGACAACCATCGAAATTCTTGATATCCTGGCTCGAGAAATTCTTGATTCCCGGGGTAACCCCACCGTCGAAGTCGAAGTCCTACTAGATGACGGTTCTGTTGGCCGGGCCGCAGTGCCCTCTGGCGCTTCCACAGGCATCAATGAGGCCTTGGAACTGCGTGACGGCGATCCGGAACGCTACATGGGCAAAGGCGTGCTCAAAGCTGTGGCCAATGTCAATGGGCCTATTGCCAATGAAATCATCGGCATGGATGCATTAGATCAGCGGACTGTTGATTTTGCCATGATTGAGTTGGATGGCACGCCAAACAAAGCCAATCTGGGAGCCAACGCCATTTTGGGCGTGAGTCTGGCTGTGGCCAAAGCTGCCGCCTCAGCCACCTTCCAACCACTTTATCGCTACATTGGCGGGGCCAACGCCCACACGCTGCCTGTGCCCATGATGAATATTATGAATGGCGGCGCTCATGGCGGCTGGGTCACCGACTTTCAGGAATATATGGTCATGCCTGTTGGGGCTCCCAACTTTCGCGAGGCATTGCGTTGGGGCGCTGAGGTCTATCACAACCTCAAAGCGGTGTTGAAAGAGGCTGGATATAGCACCCGCGTGGGCGATGAGGGCGGCTTTTCCCCAGCCTTCAGGCACGGCAACCGGGAACCTCTGGACATGATGATGAAGGCTTTTGATCGGGCGGGGTATCGGCCAGGCAAGGATGTCTTCATCGCCCTGGATCCTGCCACGTCTGAAATCTATCAGGATGGACGATATGTGCTAAAGACCGAGGGGCGCTCACTTTCGAGTGAGGAGATGGTGAAGATGTGGGAAACGTGGCTGAATGAATATCCCATTATCTCTTTGGAAGACGGCATGGCTGAGACCGATTGGGAAGGATGGGTGATGTTGCATGAGGCCCTGGGAGATCGGGTGCAATTGGTGGGCGACGACCTGCTGGTGACCAATGTCCAGTTCTTGAAAAAAGCCATTGATATGAACGCAGCCAACAGCATACTCATCAAATTGAACCAGATCGGGAGCCTTACTGAGACTATCGAAGCGGTGCGCATGGCCCAACGCGCGGGCTGGACTGCAGTAGTCTCTCATCGTTCGGGCGAAACGGAGGATACCACCATTGCCGATCTATCTGTGGCTCTGAACGCCGGGCAGATCAAAACCGGGGCCCCCGCCCGCTCCGATCGAGTGGCCAAGTACAACCAACTTCTGCGCATCGAGGATGAATTGGAGGATAGCGCTGAGTTTCTGGGGATGGGCGCTTTCTATAACGTCAAGAACTGATCTTCGATTTTCTCTGCAAAAAAGCCCCGCCAACAGCACCGGGCGGGGCCTTTCTTTTTGGGGCCAACGGGCTCAATCCTCCGCCCGGTAGACCATGGAGCCGAAGATGAGCGCGCCGGGAGGGGCCAGATTGGCCTGCGGGTCCACCATCACCTGGATGAGGGTGGGCTTGTCCGACTCGCGGGCCTCGGCCAGGGCCTGACGCAGTTGGTCGAGGTTGCCCGCCTGGAAGCCGCGCCAGCCAAAGGCCCGGGCCAGAGCCGCGTAATCGGTGGGCGCGTGCTCGGTTTCTACGAATTTGCCCACCTGGGCCAGGAGCTGCGACGAGCGCTCCATGCCCCAGCCCGCGTCGCTAGACACCACCACGGTGATCTTCAGCCCGTGACGGATCGCGGTCTCCATTTCCTGCATATGAAAGCCCAGTGCGCCGTCGCCGGTGATGAGCGCGACGTCCCGATCGGGCTGGGCGAATTTAGCGCCGATGGCGTAGGGCAGACCCGTGCCCAGAAAACCGAAGTGTGCGGAGTAGAGATAGCTGCGGGGGCGTTTCATGGGCGCATAGTTCACCACCCACAGGCTGGTGTTGCCCCCATCCTGAGCGATGATGGCGTCGTCGGGGAAGGCTTCTCGCACCGCGGCCGCCATCGCGCCGGGGTTGACGCCATCGCCCGCGAATTCGCTGGCCTCGGCCAGCTCCTCCCGCCATTCCTGGCTCAGAGCTTCGTAACGGCTGGTGTCGGGCGGGGATTTAGGCCCGCCCAGGGCTTTCACCGCGTCCAGCAGGGCTTGCAGCGCGGCTTTGGCGTCGCCCACAATGCCCACATCCACCGGCCGGTTCAGACCGATGTGCGTGGGCTCCGCGTCGATCTGAATGGTGGCGGTGTCGGGGCTCCACGCGGGCTCCCGGCCCCAGGCTTCCAACTCACCCAGGCGGGACCCAACCACCAGGGCCACATCCGCCTCGGCCCGCATCAGCTCCAGGGCCTCGCGGTTGAGGGTGTGGAAGTAGCGGGGATGGTCTTCGGGCACGACCCCGCGAGCGCTCAGGGAGGTGGTGTAGGTCGCGCCCACATATTCGCCCAGGGCCATGAGCTCCTCCCAGGCCTCGGCCCACAGCACGCCCGACCCCGCGTGCAGGGTGGGACGCTGCGCGTCCATCAGCATTGCTGCGGCCTGCTGGATGGCCTCGGGTTGGCCCGGGCTCAACCGCTCGACCCGATAGCGCCGGGGCGGCCAGAGATCGGTCACCCGCTCCGCCTCGATGGTTCCCCGCATCAGGTCTTCGGGGATTTCGATGTAGACCGGGCCCGGACGGCCGCTGAGCGCGATGCGGAAAGCCTTGCGCATCAACTCAGGAAGCCGCCGCAGGTCCCGCACGCCCGCCTGCCACTTGGTCACGGGCTTGTACAGGCCCAGCAGGTCTGCGGTCTGGAAGTTGCCACCCCGTTCGGGGTAGATGATGTTGCGTCGGCGCTGGCCGCTGAGCACGATGAGAGGCGCTCCCTCGGCCCAGGCCGACACCACGCCCGAGATCATGTTGCTGGCGCCGGGCCCGATGCCGCCGAACACCACCGCGGGCCTGCCGTTGATGCGGGCCCACGCCTCGGCCATGTGTGCGGCCGCGGATTCGTGGCGAGGGCATACATAGTCGATGCCATATTCATCCAGCTTGGCCAGCCATGCGTTGTAACTGCCATCCAGCACGCCGAAAATGATGGAAACGCCTTCGTTCTTCAGGGTTTTCAGCAGCAACTCGCCGCCGGTGATGGTTGACATAGGAACCTCGATGGGATGAAATGTGAAATTTGTTGAAATGTTGTCGGTGATTTTGGTCTATCGGGATTCATAGAAATTCGTTGAGACTGAATCCCCACGAATCTCAATAAATCTCAATAAATCTCAATGAACCTCAACGAATCTCTACGAATCTCTACGAACCATGCCCCTCCCCTCTCGCCGCGGCCACGGCCTTCTTCTCATCCACCCACAGCAACAGCAGCAGGCCGACGAAGAGGAAGAAGGCGATGGAGAGGGTGGCGACCCGGTGTCCGCCCTGCTCGGCCAGGTTTTCGCCCATGCCCATGCCCAGATAGCGGGCGGTCATCATCGCTGCCAGCCAGCCAAACACCGCGGGCCCGATGAAGGAGGAGGTGCGGCCGGTGAGCGCAAAGAAGCCGTAGAACTCGGCGCTGCGCCCGGGCGGGCTGAACATCCCCACCATGGTGCGGCTGGTGGACTGGATGCCCGCCATGGCAAAGCCCGCGATGGCGGCAATGATGAAGAATTGGGTGGCCGTTGTGGCGAAATAGAGCCAGAAGATGTCGAGGATGAGCAAAAGGATGCTGAAAATGAGGGTGCGCTTACCGCCGAACTTATCCACCATCCATCCGAAGAGATAGGCGCCGATGACGTTGGTGATCTGCACCAAAATCATCAGCAGGATCAGCCCCTGCTGGTCGATGCCAAAGAGCACGCCGCCCAGAATGGCTGCAAAATCCAGGGCCATGATCACGCCATCGTTGTAGATGAGGAACGCGAACATGAATTTGAGGAACTCTTTGAAGCTGGCCGCGGTGCTGATGGTGCTTTTGAGCTGCTTGATGGCGATGGTCCAGTAGTTTTCGTCTGGCGGCAGCTTCCGTTTTTCCGCCTTTTCCGGCAGCCAGAAGAAGATGGGCAACGCGGCCAGGGCGAAGAAGATGGCGGTGAACACGAAGGAAGCCCGCACCATGAGATTGCTCTGGCCTGAGCCCATAATCATGGCCAGAACCACAATCAACGCCAGAATGCCCCCCGCGGAGCCAATGGCCCAACCCAGGCCCGCGATGCGCCCCATGTCCTCATTGGTGGATATCTCGGGCAGAAAGCCGTTGTAGAACACTTGCGAGGCCCGGTAGCCGATCTCCGCCAGGATGAAGAAGACCATGCCCATCACCACCGCGCCCTTCACCACAAAAAAGAGCAAGCCCGTGAAGATGACAGCCTGCGCGGTGAAAAAGAACAAAAAGCGTTTTTTGGCCCCCGAATAATCTGCAATGGCCCCCAGGAAAGGGGAGATGACCGCCACCACCAGCATCGCCACGAACACCGAATAGCCCCACAGCTTGGTGCCCTCGGCCCCGCCCACCACGGAGCCCTGAAAATAGGCCGAATAGATGGCCAGAAGCACCACTGCCGCGTACGCGGAATTGCCGAAATCGTAAAGATACCAGGCGATCCGCTCCTTGCGCGTGGATACCGGGCCTGCTACGGCTGCCATAATTCGCCTCCTCTTTGAGCTGGGAAAGGTGAAGAGTTAGAGAATGTAACTACTAACGTCACTATCATGTACGCTTCCACGGGAGCGTCATCTTTTGCGGAATTTCGTCAACCGTCATACGTCATACGTCAAAAAAACACGCCCGACGCAGGCATCACAATACAAAGTCACCGCTTGACGTTTTACGTTTGACGCCTTGGCAGTCAGAAACACTCGTTCAAGGCAAAAGGTGCGTTCAAGCATGCCACCTTAGTAGTTACTAGAGAATTAATCAATCATCAATTGAACTCGAATGCAACTTTCACCGAGCGCTCCCGGGCCTTGTCGGTGGTGGCCACGGCAAAGGCCCGGCGGTAATCCTCCAGCGGAAAACGGTGGGTGAGCAGGAGATCGGTGCGGATGTCGCCCGCCAGCATCCATTCCATGGCCAGCTGGAAGGTCCCGATTTCGCGGCCTTGCCAGGTCACCACATCATGTCCGACCGAGCCGATGAGGTCCACTTCCTGATACCAGATGGGCGTCAGGTCCAGTTTCATGCGGCGGAGGGTGGCGCCCACCAGCACCACTGCGCCGCGGGCCCGGGCCCAGCGCAGCGCGTGGTTCAGGGTGGCGGGGATGCCGACCACATCATAAACCACATCCCAGCCGCCGAGCAACATGGTGTTGTTGAACAGGCCCGAGTAGCGTTTGGCCCCGGTGATTTCAGGTGACTTCGCATAGACATTGGCTACACCCATCAAAAACCGATCCGCACCCAACACCAACGCCATCGCTCCCTGCCAATCGAACTGCACCAGCGTGGTAATGTCGCACTCTGGGCAAAGCTTGCGCAGAACCTGCAACAGCAAACAACCAATGGTCCCGCAGCCGATGAGCAGCAGCTTTTCGCCCGGGCGGGGTTTGCGCCGCCACGCGGCGTGGATGGCCACAGCCACCGGTTCGGCGAAGATGGCCTGTTCGTCGGGCAGAGCCTCGGGCACAGGAATGAGGGAGGCGGCCGGGAAGATAAAGCTGTCGCCAAAGCCGCCGCCCACCGGCTCATGCTCGCGGGGGTCTGAGGCGTGTTCACATAAAACGCGATGGCCGCGCTGGCAAGCAGGACACAGGATTTCGCGGCCGCGGGCCCGGCAGTCATCGCCCCGGCCCCACCGCACCACCCGCTGGCCCACTTTCAGGCCGGTCACATCCGTCCCCAGCTCCGTGATCTCTCCCACCATTTCGTGCCCCAGGTAGATGCGGTGATGGGAGGGCAGGGCGATGGGGGCCACATCCAGGTCTGCATCCAGGAAAATCTGATGCAGGTCGCTGCCGCAGATGCCGCACAGCCGGTTGCGCACCCGCGCCCAGGTGGGCAGAGGCAGACGCGGGTCGGGCGTCTCGGCCAGGTGCAGGGGGGCGATGCGCGAGAAGTACGCGCCTCGCCAAACGCGGCCCAGGGCCTTGGTGGCGATCATGCGGGCGGGCGTGGCTTCGAGGTAGAGGGTGCGCATGGTGGGAGAGAGCCGTAGGAGAATTTGCGGGATAATGACCGCTGGCCGGAGACGGGGGACTGAGGAAGGGATAAAACTCGACATACCGCCTGCGTCCGCTACCCGCTACTTGTCTCCTCATAAACGTTTTAGCGTCTTCTCATTTTGCGATGACGATGGCGCGGTCGTCTCATGGAATGAACAATGAGAGGCCCAGGAGCAGGGTCACAACGGTGATCCAGGTGTGCAGGTGCTGGGGTTTGATGCGACGGTCAAGATGTGCGCCCGCAAGCACGCCCAGCAGCACGGCTGCGCTGGCCGGGAGCATAAGCGCCATCACCCGGGGAGTAAAATGCCCGGCCATGAGATGTCCGCTCGCTACCAGAGTGGCGGAGAAAGAAAAAACACCTTGCAGCACGGCGCGAAAACGTTGATGGGGCCATTGTCGTAGGTTGCCGTAGAGGATGAGGGGAGGGCCCGATGTGTTGTAGGCTCCGCCGAATATGCCCGCGATGAATCCGCTCGGATACGCCCAACGGCGGGAGATGATGGGCAACTTCTCTGGTTTGAACAGGGCAAACAGGGAGTATCCCACCAAAAGCGCCCCCAATCCCGTTTTTAGCGCCATTTCTGGCAGGTAATCCACGCTGAGAATGCCCAGAGGGATGCCCAGTAACATCCATATGCCCAACCTCCGTATCTCGCTCCAGTCAATGGCCTTGCGCCACCGGGTGGCATTGATGATGGTGAGTAGCATACCCACGCTGGCCACCAGAGGGGCAGCCACCTGAATGCCCACCAGATGCACCAAAATGGGCATTGAAACCAGGGCAAAACCAAAGCCTGATAAACTTTGCTGGAATGCAGCCAGAAAAAAAATGAAAACGACGAGGGCGGTCATGAGGTCTGGCGATGAGCGATCGAAAAGATGTTGGCACTGTAGCACATCTTATCGGGCTGTGCAAACGTCATCGTCCAACGGCAGCAGTTTCAAATTTGTCGTTGCTCCAAGCCCCCCTCCCAGCCTTATCATATAAGGGCCGGGGAGTGGGCAAAAAGGAGGCGTGGAAGCCTCAGATAAACGCTTTCTGGCCGGTTTTCTCTAAATTCAGTAAATCACGATTTGCCATGATGCGCAGAGCCGGATCTGTGATCCGGCGGTGATTCGAGCGTCAAACCCGCCGGATTGCGAATCCGGCTGGACACATACTCTCGCAATCGTGATCTACTGAAATTTGGAATTGCTGGTCCAACGGAGGCATTTCAAAATAGGAGCGACGCCTGCTGAACCCGAGTTCACTCGGCCAGTGTATCATTAGACAACTAGCCCCGAAGTTAGAACGTACTCTGTCCAGCGCACTTGCTTCCTGAGCGATTGAATTCACAAACCAACAAAAACCGGGTACAATGTATTGGATTCAGGACGATCGCCTTTTGTTGTGGCGTTATCTCATATGTGTTTTTTCGCGTTGGCACGTTGCTCTAGCTGAATAAGGTCACCATCCTTCAGCCCGATGGTAAGAGGATAAGACGCCAGTGCCGAAACCATGCGTGATGTTCGTTTATGTTGGCCAAGGCTCGTCCATATTCGACGATTTTTTCGGCAGATGGCGCTTGATTGCCTCGGATGCATGGGATAAAGCTGCACATTGGGTGTAGATTCTTGTTTTTGGACGACCGGTTCGATTCCAGATGCTACCTGTTGGTTTTCAGTCTGCAATTTCATTTTTGATTGCGAGGTTGGAATGTGATGCATTCTAAAAGCGTAGGTAACTACTAACGTACCCGACTTCAATCACCACAAAGGCGCAAAGACACTAAGAACACCACGAATTTCAAAGCTTTCTCTTTTCTTCGTGCCTTTGTGGCTTCGTGTCTTCGTGGTTTCCAGCCGGGCTACCTTAGTAGTAACAAGCGTAGGGTGACAGAGGAAAAACGGCAGATGGCAAGACGACGCCCGCCCATTGTTCATCGTTGATTGTCGCTCTTGGAATTTTGAACGATATACATACTCAATACCCAATACCCAATGTGCAACTTTTTGGGCGCATCAACGGGCTTATCAATCATCTTCCGCTGAACAAACTGACGAACATGGATGAATAATGACCAAAGGAGACGAAATCAGCATCTTGCTTCGTCCATTTTCATCCTATCGTCCCTGCGTCTGTTTGTAGAACAGCCGATTAAAGCATCAAAGTCTGCTTTTTCGAACAAAAAAGTCGCACATCTGGTAGTCTCAATCTAGACCTCGGTAGAGTGATTATCATGCTTAGACGTATTCATCTGTGGGTTGTTCTCACCTTTTTACTATTGACGCTGGCGGGATGCCGCGTGCGGGAGGATGCAACCTCCGTTGCACCGCAACCCACCGCAGATTATGGTGCGGGCGTGGGCCAGCAGCAATGGCTCATGGTCATGCCTGATGATGGCCCGGACGCGGCGCTGGATTTCATTCGCAGTGCTCAGAAATCGATTCGTTTCAAGATATATTTACTCACGTTTGACGCTGCCCGTACCGAGCTCATTCATGCCGCCCAACGCGGCGTTGATGTACGGGTGCTTATCGATCGCGAACCGATTGGCGGAGGAGAGAGCAATGCCGAAAGCTATCGCATCCTGAAGGATGGCGGCGTGAATGTGAAATGGACTCCGGGCGCTTTCAAAAATACGCATGAAAAGTCGATGGTCGTGGATGACAGGAAAGTGCTCATCTCCACGTTTAACTTCACCTACAGCTCCTTTATCCATAATCGTGAATATGCAATCGTTTCCACCCAACCTGATGTCGTGGCTGATGTAGCTGCGATTTTCGACGCGGATTGGGCGGGGGCAGGGGTGAAGATCAGCACGGACAGTCCGTTGGTGGTGAGTCCTGAAAACAGCCGGAATCGTATCGTAGAGATGATACGGGCGGCGAAGAGGGAACTGTGGTTGGAGGAGGCCACCTTGCTCGATGAGGCGTTGACCGACGAGTTGGTGCGAGCGGTCGGGCGTGGGGTCGTGGTGCGCTTCCTGGCCCCCAGGCGGAATGAGAATGACATAGCTCAGGCGAACTGGTCGCGTCTGTTGGACGCAGGCGCAAAGGTTCTCTTTTTGGATGCCCCCTACATTCATGCCAAGGCGATTCTTGCGGATGGTAATCGGGCGTTTATTGGCTCCCAGAATCTCACTTTCACCTCGTTGGAGTTGAATCGCGAATTGGGAATCGTCACCGAAGATCCAGCCATCATCAATCGGTTGGCCAAGACCATGGCCGCGGACTGGCAACAGGCCGGGGGCGACGCCAGCCTTTCCGCGGCGGACGCCGTAGGCGGAGTGACGATCATCCCCTGGCAAGATGCCGAATCATTTGCAGGGCGAGAGGTGACGGTCGAGGGCGCTATCGTTCACACTTACGACTCAGGCAAGGTTACTTTTCTCAACTTCGATGAGGATTATCATAATACACTGACCATTGTCATTTTCTCTTCGATTTATGGGCGCTTTCCTGAAAAGCCTGCCAGCTATTTCGATGGGCGTCTTGTGCGAGTGACCGGCAAGGTGAAAATGTATGAGGGCTCGCCCGAGATCGTGATCGATGATCCCGCCCAGATTCAGGTGTTGGATGTCCGCTCCGAAAGCATCCCCATCGATGATTCATCTGCAAGCGAGATCGGTGCAGGTCCGGTTTCCTGGCAGGAGGCTGGAAACTTCGTGGGAGAGCGGGTAGCGGTGGAGGGCGATGTCGTGCGCACGCATAATTCAGGCAAGGCAGTATTTCTTAACTTCGACGAAGATTGGCGTGGCAAATTCAGCGTGGTCATCTTTGCCGGCGACTTTCACAATTTTCCGCATCCGCCTGAGGAGATGTATTTGCGACAGCGGATTCAGGTAACAGGCGTGGTTCAAACATACAAGGGCGCCCCTGAAATCATTGTCGATTCGCCGGAGCAGATTATCATTTTGGGCCAGGTAGCGACGCCCCCACCATCAACCCAGGTCCAGGCTTCTGCTTCACCCGCCCAGGTCGTCTCTTGGCAAGATGCGGCGCAATACGTAGGACAGCGCGTTACTATAGAAGGGCGAATTGTGCGCACAAAGGATATCGGGTCCATCACTTTTTTGAATTTTAGCCAGGAGCGGGGACAGTTTGTGGCCATTGTTTGGGCTGAGGACTATGTAAATTTCCCGGCGCCGCCTGCGGAGTTGTACGCAGGAAAAAAAGTATGGGTGACGGGCGAGATCAGCACCTATAAGGGCGTGCCGCAGATCGTCGTTCATTCGCCTGAACAGCTCGAGGTGTTCGATTAAGTCAACGCTGCTGCGTTCAAACATAGATTTCGGTCGTTACTACTAAGGTAGCCCGGCTAGAAACCACGAAGACACGAAGCCACAAAGGCACGAAGAAAAGAAAAAGCTTTGAAATTCTTGGTGTTCTTAGTGTCTTTGCGCCTTTGTGGTGATTGAAGTCGGGTACGTTAGTAGTTACATTCGGTCACTTTTTTGGCGGCTTGGTGCTTTTGTGTGAGATGTGTTCTTAGTTCTGGCTTGTTCGGATCAGACGCAAAGACCAAAGAGGAAGGTACAGATGAATGTCGAGGAAACAGGCTGTTTGGACGCATGAAAAAACCGCCAGGAACGGCCTGGCGGTTGGAGGGAATGCACGGTAAGGGTGGGGTCAGTGCGGCTCTTCGGCGCTGGTTGCACTCGGCGCTTCGGCCTCGGTTGGCTGCTCGGATGCTGCTGGCGATGCGTCGGCCTGGAAGTTTTGCTCCATCTTTTGCATGATTTCACTTAACTCTTCGTTGACCGCGCGCAAGGCGTTGAAAATGCCCGTTTTGATGTTTTGGGTTACGGGCGCAGTTTTCAGCTCCTCGGCGGTCTGGGCGGCCTTTTGCGTCATATTTTTGGTCACCTCAGATTCTCGAGCCTTGACCATGGCCTCGTTGATCTCTTCGATAACGGTCTGGGCGCCTGTTGTCACTTCTTTGCGCACTTCCTGAAATTGCGGCGACTCCAGCGCGTCCTGAATAAGCTGGCTAAAATTCCTGCCCAATTTGGTTAACTCCTCGACAAAGGGATTTTGAGCGGTTTGAGATTGTTCTTGAGATTGTTCCTGCGGTTCGTTGCTCATGTCAAGTACCTCCATACGGGTTATGGTACGTTCAGGAATGTTTCAAGAGCCTATACGATTTGTCGAGGTTTTGGGTTTCAATTCGAAGCGCCAGGAACCAAAGCAAAGTCGAACTCACCCATGCGTGCTGCAAGTTGAGATGAAACGCCACAGGCGTTCACCGCAGTGACCGTGTAGTAATGGTTGATGGTAGGATCGCCCAGGCTATTGGGGTCGGTATAGTTGGTGTTGGTAGTGGTGGCCAGGGGGGTGTCGTTGTTTGTATCGGGGGTGAAGTAGGGTTCATGGCCCTTCCACACTTTGTATAAGACGCTGCCCGTCACGGCATTCCAACTTAAATCAACGCCACTGACGCCCGAGTTGATGGCGATATTCATGGCTGTGGGGGCATCTAAAATTGGGCAGGTACTAAAGCGCGTCAACACCGGATCGTGGTCTGAGCTGCGATGGATGGTGTTGTCTGTCGGCGTGGTAACGCTCGAAGTGAAAACGCAGTTGCTGCAGTTGTCGTTTCCCAGGTTGGGCACATCGGGAAAATCGGCGTTGATGTGCACGGCCCGGCCTTCCATGAAGAAATCATCCGCGCCACTGGTCATGATGAAGTGATCCAGCACCTCGGATTCGCCGCTGAAAATGTAGGAATAGCGATCATCTTCCGGCACGTGCGTGAGATACAGGTTCACCAGAGGCTCGCCGCCCACATTGGCGTCGAACTGGGCCAGGGTGGAAGACCCAAGCACATCGTTGAAATCGCCCAGGGTTATCGAGTTCGGACGTCCTGCATCATACTCATCTTGCATCAGGCTGACGACGTGTTGCGCTTGCGCTTCGCGGCGCGGCAGATTGACGCTCTCATCGCCACGTTTCGATTTGAAATGATTGACGATCACAGAAACATCGACGCTGCGGTTGCCCGCCGCATTTTTGATGGTCAGTTGGGCCAGATAGGGCGGGCGATTGAAGAGAGGGTAAGTGCCTGAGGTGCAGGGATTGGCCACCACGCGGCCATAGGTGTTGTCGGCGTTAGCGTAATTTACGCCGTAATCGGTGCTGGTGCAACCCTGTTTTTGATAACTGGCATTGAGTGTAACCCGGGATGGATCATAGAGGATGCCGGTGGTGATGTCGCGCGGATCGATGCTCTCATAGTAATCGTAGTTATAATTGACGCCCCCCTGGGCGGCGATCGCGTCTATCAGGTCCTGCCAGACCGGGTCCTTGCCCTCGACTTCTTCCAGACCAATCACAGTGCAGTTGGAGAGGCTATTGACGATGGCCTTGGCCCTTTTTTCCAACATCACGTTGTATTCCGTGGTGCTGGCGGGGACCCAATCGCCCATGTCGCCATCTCCATCATCGACAGTGTCAAACATGTTTTCGATGTTGAAAGTACAAAGGGTGAACTCATTTTCACCGGCCGCTGATTCTGCATCGTCGCTGTCGTTGTCGTCGGTGACAGTGATATTTTGCGAAAGTTCGCCATCCACAAGCAGGGTGTATTTATCGAACTGGTACCCCAGCACGCCCACCAAATTATTGGCGCTGATGCTATCACCAAAGTCGACATCTGGCAGGTCTTTATCGAATCCGCCCGAAATGTAATTGATGCCCTGGTAGCCGGGATAGTCATCCTCGAAGACTCTCTGACCATAGATGCTGCTGCTTTGATCCACGAATGCGATTTCAGGATCTCCCGCGGCGTGGTCGGAGACAAAACGTTTGGTGGGGCCCACCACAAAGCCATTGAAGCTCATTTGCACCCGCATGCCCTCATATTTTTCATAGTGCGCCATGGGGTCGGCGTTGGGATCGCTGATGGGGGTGATGCTGGCAGGCGAGGGCAGGCCCGCACCGCCACAGTTTGTGCCAGAATCGAGGATTGTCACCGACAATGGGTCGGAGTTGCTGTGGGCGAATTCGGTGGTGTCATAGTACTCGGTCACGTTGCCACTGACTTTCACCATCATGCCTGGATGGTAGCCATTGGGATTTGTCCATCCTTTATAGAAGTAAGCGTAGATGCCATCGGAACTGTTGGGATCTCCATCGCCATTGACATCCTGGAAGAAGAAGCCACGGGAAGTGACGCCTGTGATGCAGCCCTCGATGTTATCTCTGTGTCCCTGGCAGTTCGACCAATAACCTGTGCCTTGAATCAGTGGGATGGTGGAACAGGGGGGTGGCGCTCCCACCGTGCTGAAGTCCCAGGCGTAATCTTCATCCATGGTGTCGGGGGGATCATCGGTGTCTTGATCGGTGACATTATCTTTGTAGATGATGACATGACAGCTTTCGGATGTCGAGAAATCGGTGTTGGGATCAATGGTAAAGGTGGCAGGGCCTCCTGTTACGTTTGTGTCAGCCACATGGCGCTGGCCACTCTTGGTGCAGTCGATGAGGAACCAGTTGCCGCTCACATTTACATCTTCGCTGAAGCGGACGATGATATCTATATCCACCGCCACATCTGTGGCTCCATCGGTTGGGTCGGTGCTAGTGACAGCGGGCGCTTGCTCGCCGCTGGTCACGTTGGTATAGCCTTTTGTGGGGGCTTGAGCGGTTAAAGGCGTTTGACCTTCTGCCCAACCATCGTTTGAGCCGCTGCCATCGGGCAAGCGGTTCCATGAGTTGCCAGAACCAGGGCTGGAGCTCCAACCGATTTGATCAACTCGTTGTTTATGCGAATTAAAAAGATAGACGTTGTCCTTATTAGCATCTAGATGAAAATAGTGCGGGAAATCGCTTTCGTTTAGCACCCAAAAACCGCCGCCGGGAATACTCTGCCCGCTGGGGATATCGTAGGAGTCGTCCACCGAGATGCGCCAGCCAGAAAGGTCTACCGTGGTCGAGCCGGTGTTATAAAGCTCGATGAAGGCGGAGCCTGACTCACCGCTCACTTCGTTGATGGTCACATAATCCTCCCCCAGACGGGCAATGGGCGCATCGTTGGCGCTGCCCATCGTTGGGCTGTCATCGGTGTTCCAGTCTGCGGCATCGTTGTTGGTATCGGTGCAGTCGGGCGCGCGTGAAGTCGAGTAGTGGTATTCAGGTTTGGGAGCGCCTCCATCATCGCCATAGCCCACCGAATCGACCACGGTGGAGGAGGTATCCTTGATCGATAGCACGGTGCCATCATTAGAGATGGAGATGCCTCCTGTATTGTTATTGTCAAGGATCAAATAGCCATTGGCAGGCACCACTTGCCCAGCATTGATAGTCGTGCTGTTATAACCCCAATCGATGGTCCAGCCGCTGACATCGATGTCTGTGCCGGTGGGGTTGCAAAGCTCGATGGATTCGGCATCGGTGGGACTGGCGATGAATTCGTTGATCAATATAGTGCTGGCTGTGGGCGCTGCCTGAATGGGCGCAGCCGGTAATGTCGCGATGAACAATATCAGTGCGATCAGGCCCAATGCCAGAATGAGCCAAGTGAGGGGGGAAAGACGAGTGATTTTCATCGTTGGCATTTCTCACAAAAAACGCCCGCGTGCTGCGGGCAGAGGGGGATTGGTTGGGTTAAATCGATATTATCGTCACGTGAATGATGTTGTGGTCGGTGAGATTTTAACGATTAAGCAGATGTTGCCGCAGCCAGAAACCGCCGATGAACAAAGCTGTGCCTGCCAAGATGCTGAACAGGAGAAACGCTTTATTGTCACCACTGCCGGCGTGCAGGCCTGATAATGTGATGGCATTGGGTTTTGTGAAAGCTGTCGTATCAAATGGAACGTCTGGAGGCGTGCCGTCACTGCTCTGATCTCCACTGCCATCTTGAGACACCCAATTGCTTGTATCCATGATCTGCGCCAGATATTCTGCTGCAGTGGTTTTGTTGTTTCTGGATCCAGTATATTCGGCGATATCTGTATCTGAATCAACGCTATCGAAACGCATGGCATTCGTCCCTTCGGTCAATCCAGTCCCGCTCAACGTGCCATAACCGAAATCGTCATTTGCGAAAGCCGTCAAAAAAGCGGTCGGCGTTTGTTCGTCCGAACCTAGATAAGCATAAAGAACTTCGTTTGAGCTGCTGAGGTTGAAATTGCTGGTTTTTGTTACCGTTCCCTGAGTGACGGCTGGTGTGGCGGAGGCATTTGAAATCTCGATAACCGTACCCGCCACAAGAGGCGTGCTTGGGGCGGTCCATGATAGAAAGCCTTCGCCGGAATTGAATGCACCGCCACTCCCGATGTCGCTACCATTCCATTCGTTGTCGGTAAAGTAAATGACTTGGCCTGGCGTTGTGTCTCCGAGCAGCACGAAAGCGATGTTGTCACTTCCGTCTGCATTATACCCCGTAATGGCGACATCTCCTGGCCCCGTGATTGACCCCGATGCAAACGTCAACATGGGGATGATCCCCACAACCAACACTGCAATGATCAATATGAACTTCGTTTTCATCAGAGCCTCCTCGCATGATGATGGAAAAAAGCAACAAAAATGATAGCAGTGATATAGAGAATTATAAGGGAACGCAATCTAAGGGACAAGTGCAGACCGGTGCGAGATCGAGTTTGTTGCGTCATCTGGCAACCTGACACAAATTTCATATTCACGCTTCCAGCCGATTGAAATCAGGGCTTAGAGCCTGCGGCCGACTGACGGCCTGCGTCGACAGCGTCTTGGATGCCAGATGGCGTCACAGATCGGGCGGAAAAGCGTCCCCGCAGGGGGACGAGCGGCGCAGGCCATTTCTTTCTAAATCTCCTTTCTCCGCCCGTCTCGGAGCAGGGGAGGAGGCAAAGGAGAGGGCTACGCCCTCCGAACCGAATTCATTCGGACAGTGATTGCAAACAATGCCGATTTGTGTCAGGTGGCTAGTTGCATAGTCAGTAGATCATGTCATTCCGAAGGAAGGCAGTGACTGCGCCTCTTCTGAAACATGATAAAAAGCCCCGGTCAACACTGACCAGGGCTTGTGGCGCCCCCAAGGGGATTCGAACCCCTGTCTTCAGCTTGAAAGGCTGACATCCTAGTCCCCTAGACGATGGGGGCCCCTTGCGAGCAGTATTCTAGCAAAAATGGCCCATGATGGCAAATTCCAAACAGCAATTTCCCAATTTAAGTAGATGGACATTTGAACTCTAAGAAAAGCGCTGCGCATTTCGACGAACATGGACGATGGTTTGTCTCGTCTATTTTCGTTTGATGAGTTGTAATCGTCTTCAAGGTTTATTTTAAATGCATATCATCACCTACTTAAGAAAAATGGTAGTGGCCCGAATTTGACTGATGCCATCGGAATCACATGGCTCCTATTCACACCCAGGGACGATGGGCCTGGGACAATGGATGGTTCACGTCATCAAATCAGCGATTTTCGTCCCCCGTCGCCCATCATCTATCTTCTGTTGTCAAGTAACTACTAACGTACCCGACTTCAATCACCACAAAGGCACAAAGACACTAAGAACACCAAGAATTTCAAAGCTTTTTCTTTTCTTCGTGCCTTTGTGGCTTCGTGTCTTCGTGGTTTCTAGCCGGGCTACCTTAGTAGTAACGTTGTCAAATGAATTGAGATCGTGCCATAGCAACAAAACGGAATACAAACATCAGTCGAAAACAACCATTATCAGGGGAATTAGCCAAAAACTATCGATTTTGGACGTTTTTGACTCATTTTTGAGAGGTCGGTTCAATGTGGGAGCGTTTTTTCGCATCTCTGGCCGACTCAGGTCGGGGCGCTTCAAGCCTGCTGCCAGTGGACGGCCTCCATCGGCCGGGGCGACGGAGGCTATCCGTCGGCGTTCGCTCTGGACACCTGTCCTTATCTCCTCTCCCCGCCATCTCGGAGCGGGGGAGGAAGCTAAGTAAGGGGCACTCCTGCAGCGTTCGAGTTCACTCGGCCAGCGCTTCGTTAGACGTATTGTCCAAAATGGAAACGCACCCTTGCTGGCGACCAACCATCTCTCAAATCACCGATAGAAGCGCATTGGGGGTTGTTTATTTCAACGCCAGCAATATGGGCAAGTGCAAACGCAGTAGTTCGGCCACGGCGATACGCAACATGGTTTTGTCGTCTCCGCCTCCGCCAAATGCCACTTTATAATCCAAAATCGTCTCCGCCATGACCACCGGGTGGGCGTTGATGTGTCCGAGGGGGGGTACTCCCCCCACCGGATATCCTGTCTCGACCAACACCTGCTGCGGCCGGGCCAGCTTTATCTGCCGCTTGCCCACTCCAAAAAAGTCTGCCAGCGCCCGCACCGCGACTGGTTCGACACCATGACTGATGACCACATAGGGCTTGCCCTGGATGTAAAATAGCAGTGTTTTGAGGATCTGTTCGACTGACACGCCCAACGCTGCCGCGGCCTTCGGCACCGTGGCCGTATCGCCAATATCGGTGATGAGCTGGGCGTCCACTTGGTGGCGGGCCAGATAACGAGCTAAATCTGCTGGCGTCATGAGCTTGATTGCGGAGCTGCCAATTTATGTCTATGGCGCTGTCTTGCGCGGACTACTGCATCAAGTGTGCGTTCACGAGGACAATATCGGGCAAGGGGATGGTGCGGAGCAGGTCTGGGCCGGGACGATGATTGGGCGCGGCTGCGATGATGCGCAGGGCTTCATCTGTGGCTGCATACGCCAGGGCAGCGGCCGGTGTCGGTTTCTCTCCGGTCATTTTTTCGTAATCTGAAGCAAAACTGGCGGGTAGACCTGCTGGAATCGGCGCCGCCCAGGGAATGCTCCAGGCCAGCTCTGACGCCCAGTGCTGAAACGCCACTTCGCCAGCCACAGGCCCGGCCGCGGGAATCAATTCTGGGTGTTGATTTACCAACTCGGCCAATGTTAGCGGGTCGCCCAACCAGATGACCGGCTGCGAAACAGGTCGCGACCACGCCAGCGGTAAGATTCCCAGCAATGGCTGGAACAACTTTTGATAATGGCCGCCCAGACCAGCGTAGGTCAGAACTGTGTCTCCGGGATCGCTGCGCACTGGAGCCAGCAACATGGTGGGGATGCCTGTTTCGGCCAGACTGGTCAGCGCCGCCATCGCCGTATGCCCTTGCGGCGGCCCCAAAATGATGCGGATGTCTGGGTCTTGGGCCAATTGCGCGGGCAAGCGGGCTGCCAGAGCCGGGTCGCCATCATCATTCAGCGCCACCAATTCGATTTTTGGCTGCGCCTCGCTTTCGTTCCATTGATTGATGCGCAACTTAACCGCGTTGAGCGTATCGTATCCCAATGGTCGCGAGGGACCCTCGAAGGGGGCGATTAATCCGATTTTGACCACCTCTGGCGTGCGGACATCATGGCAGCCCGCCAGCATCAACAGCCATATCCCCATCGTCAACAGCATAAATATCTTTAGCCGTGGGGCTGTCGCTGGCGAAAAGAACCAACGCGTGTTGGCCGAAGGCCTATTCTTCTGAGACCGGGAAGATGTCAATCTGGAGTCTTGGCCCGGCGATGACCATCTGCTGTTCGAAAATGAAACCATCACGGCTGATTGGTCTGAACATTGAGTTCGTGTTGGGCGCCGGTCTCTGAGAAGACATGTCCACCGTCGCCGGTCGCCACAAAGTAGCAATAGGTTGTCTGAGCCGGATAGATGGAGGCTTTGATAGAGGCGAGGCTGGGGTTGGCAATGGGGCCAGGAGGCAGCCCTGGATAAAGATAAGTATTGTAGGGAGAATTGACTTTGAGATAATCCTCGACCGTGGGCACCGTGGGCCACCATGTCTCCTGTTCCGGATCATATCCCATGGCGTATTGCACCGTGGGGTCTGCAGAAAGATAACCAAAGACTTCCTTTTCGCAGGTGGGGCCCAGGCGGTTGATGTAGGTGGAGGCGATGAGTGGACGCTCGTCGTCGCGGGCCGCTTCTCGTTCAACAATGGAAGCCAGAATAAGCACCTGGTGAAACGTGCGCCCGCTCGCTGCGATCGCATCCCGGTCTTGTTGTTCGATTTTGCTTTCTAGATTATCGAACAGTTGTTTGAGTATGTCGGCGGAGCGGGCGTGCACTGGAAAGCGGTAGGTGTCGGGGAAGAGATAACCTTCGAATGAGGCGCCTGGGGGTTTATCCTGCATAAGCGGATAATCGGGCAAGCCCAAGAGGGCGGTGTCGCCCGTGCGCACCGCAGCAAGAAAATCGGTGGCATCGATCACTCCTGCTTCATCTAGCACCTGAGCGATCTCTTCCGCCCGGCGTCCTTCGGGGATACGCACCCAAATATCTTCACGCTGCGCCTGTTGCAAGGCTTCGGCGATCTGGGGGACATTCATCGCGGGGGATAGTTCGAAATCACCCGCTTCAAGTTTTTGTTCCAGCTCATTCAATCGCAAATAAAGACGGAAAAGGCCAGCGTCGCGAATCAAACCCAAATCTTCCAGCCGTTCCGAGATGCTACGGCCAGTCTCGCCCAACTCAACGGTGAACGCCACCGGCTCGCCATTGGGATCTACCGGCTCATAAATGGCGTCATGGTTCATGTTCATATAGAACTGAAGGGCTTGAGTTTCGAAGTTGTCGGGGTTGAGATTTTTCCATGTCGCCGTGGTGTGGCGCACCAACCCGCTATCTGGGCCTTCAGTTTGATAAGCTATCATTTGCGATTGCGTCCAGGCGCGTGCCACCAGGCCAATGACCACGATTGACGCGATGACGCCGATGAAAAGCATCAAGCGGGGGAAGGTTTTTGTCAGAAAGGATTGCATAGCCCATTACATTCAGTAGTTCATGATATGAATTTGAAGTGAACCTCAGAGGCGCTTCTAACTCATCAGAAGAAGATAGACAAAAAAACGAAGGTGGGCGAAGCAACCATCGTCAATCTTCGTCCATGTTCGTCAATATGCGCTGGCACATTTCTGTAAGTTTCAAATGTGCATCTACTTAATCGGTACGCTCCAGAAAGGATTGGAGGATGGCCGCGGCGGCGATAGCGTCGTTGGGTTGACGACGCGCTTTCATTTTCGTGCGTTGCATCAAGATTTGGTCTGCCATGAAGGAGGTGAGCCGTTCGTCATGGAAATGCAATGGCATGTTTAGACGACGCCGTAGGCGTTCGGCGTATTTGCGTACGCTTCGGGCTTGTGGGCCTTCGCTGCCATTCATGTTCAGGGGGAGGCCCACCAACAGCGCCTCGGCGCCAACCTCTTGCGCTGCCTGGGCAATGGCATCGAAGTCTTCGTTTTTGCTGCCACGGATAAGTACGCGCAGTGGTCGGGCCAGGCGGGCGGCATCGTTGCCCACGGCCAATCCAATGCGTTTCTCGCCAATGTCAAGCGCCAGCCAGGTCGTCATTCCTTATACACTCGAACAGTGATGCGGAAGGGCAGGGTGGGAAGTCGATTCATCCAGGGGGGAATGCATTGCACCTCGGGGGCGCGAGCCAGATCAAAGTGCTCTTGCAGCAATGCTTCCGCCTGATCAACGGGCGCACCGGTAAGAATGGCTCGCACTTCGCCTGCCGGAATAGGATCGATGACTTCGCCACTGGCAGTCAGAGAGAAGTTGATAAACTCATCGCCGAAGAGGGTGAAATGCGGGTCGCCGGTGCGTATGGTCTCTTCCAGCAGGTATTTGTCGGGGGGGACGGTTTCTCGTAATGAACGTTCAGCCAGTTCTTGAGCGCCATCCATATCGACTGCCATGCCACGGGCCAGCAATTGTAGCTGCAACCTCAGTTCGTCGGCATGTTCGCCGGCAAAACGATCATAAGTTGCAGCCAGTACATAGGTCTGCACCGATTGTGGCGGGATGTATTCGCCTTGCCGTAAGTTTTCCGCCAACTTGTCATAAGCCTGTTGCTGCAGTTGGGCGAGAAGTTCATTCAGTAGCCGATCTTTATCGGCCTGAGTGACGGTGGCAACGACTTCTTCTGTTCCGCCCTCCGTTGGAAATGGGTTACTGACGCGAAGGCTGATGTTGAGTGCGCCTTCCACCTTGTTGATGGTCAGCGCAGGCACATTCCCTTCTGGCCCGGGTTCGATCGCTTCGATAGATGCGTTAGATTTTTGACCTACGCCCGCTGGTACGCTAATGGGGTGGGTGGTGCGAAAGCGCACATTCTGCCCAAAGGTTGTCCGCACAATGGTGCCCTCGGGGATGTGGATCTCGCGTGAAGTGCGGTTGATGAATGTGGCGACGCCAGTGGCTTTGCCCACCGGTGCTTCGTCATGTCCTGTGGTGGGGGTGGCGCCATAGCCTTCGACTCGAGCCTGAACAACGCGGGCGGGTATCAGTTTGTTGAGATAATCGGGCTCATCGATGCCTGTGCGGGCGGTAATTTCCACCGAGCTGATGATTTGTGTGCGGGCCGGGACCAGGGTAATGGTGGCCTGAGGTAGCAAATAGATGGATAGTCCGACGATAGCCAGCGCAATGACGCCGATGAAGAGGGAGGTTATCAGGCCGGGTAACCAGGGGCGCTCCTTTCTGGCGCGAGCATCTCCCCATAACACCGCACCATCAGGGCGGGTGATGAGGGTGGGCGGTTTTAACGTCAGTCCTGCATCTCTGGGGGGCGGCGTGACCGTGGAGCGCATCTTGTGGGGAGGCGGCAGGGGAGGCTCTGGTTTGGGCCAGCGCCAACGTTTCCTTGCCTCCGCTTCCGATTTATGGGTGGGAATCCGGGCCAGTTTGGCAAAATAGCGGATGTCGTCATCCTCTGTCACCAGGCCCAACTGTATCCCGCCCCGGTCCGCATCCTTGCGTAACGCCCTGAGACGCGCCTCATTGGCGAAGTTGTCCGCGTCATCTGGCAGGATGAAGAGGAGCCGGTCGCCGGCGTGGGCGCGCAAAATCGCATTCCGGGCCTGAGCCACGGTCGCGGGGGCGGAAAGTGAGATGATGTTGATTTCTGGTGGTGCTGAGGACATGATCCAATGTTTACCTGGCTAACTGCTTCTCGACCATGCCAGGAGCCGCCTGCAGTGCGTCCTGCAGGCGGGAACCATCTTTGCCACCTGCCTGAGCCATGTTGGGGCGGCCGCCGCCGCCACCGCCGATGATGGGGGCCAACGATTTGACGATGTCACCCGCATGGACGCCTCGTTTCACGACATCGGGCGTGGCCGCAGCGATAAGCATCGGTTTGCCGCTCAAGATGGCTCCCAAAATGACGACGCCAGAACCCAGCTTGTTCCGCAAATCATCGGCTAGACGCCGCATTTCGTCCACGCTGGCAGCCTCCACCTGCTGAGCGAGCACGTTCACGCCTTGCACTTGCTGCGCTGCTTGGCTCATCTCACCCGCCTGCTGCGAAAGCATCTGTTGGCGCAACTTGTGCAGCGTTCGGTTCAGCTGGGCCACTTGCTCTTTCAAATCATTGACCTTTTGCACCACATTCTCCACCGGCGTATTCAGCGCCTGCGCGACTTTGTCAAGCAAATCCAGTCGTTCTTCGATGTAACGTACAGCTTCTCGTCCTGTTAGCGCCTCGATGCGGCGCACGCCGCGACCTGTCGAGCCCTCGCTGACGATGATGAATGGCCCGATTTCAGAAGTTCGATGTACGTGAGTGCCGCCGCACAACTCGTAGCTGCGGAACCGGTCATCTCCAAATGAGACAGTGCGCACGACATCGCCATATTTTTCGCCAAAAAGCGCCATAGCGCCCTGGGCGATGGCTTCATCTTTGGACTTGTGTTGAATTTTCACAGGATAATCGGCCAGAATCGCTGCATTGACCGTATTGGTGATCTGCTTCAGCTCTTCATCGCTAAGGGCTTTGTCATAAGTGAAATCGAAGCGCAACCGGTCGGGCGCAACCAGCGAGCCGGCCTGGTGTACGTCGTCGCGCAGATGCAGACGCAGGGCCCGGTGCAGTAGGTGTGTGGCGGTGTGGTTGCGCATGATATCCCAACGTCGTTCTTCATCCACTTGGGCGATGACATCATCCCCCACATGCAGCTCGCCCGATTCAATGGTGGCGTCGTGCACGATCATACTACTCACTGGGCGGCGCACATCGGTGACCTGGGCCCTTCCGGCGGGACCTTCGATGATGCCGGTATCACTGACCTGGCCACCCGCTTCCACATAAAAAGGCGTCTCAGCCAACACAATCTCCACATGATCGCCCGCATGGGCCACATTCACCACTTCGCCCTCCTTGATGATGGCTGCGATGTGGGTGGGGCGAGACAGGGTTTCGTAAGGATCGTAGAATACGCCCGATTCAGGAAGCAGCCCTTTGTCCGCCAAATTCAGCAGCAGCGCCGCGTAAAAATCTGCGCCCAGTGCATATTGCGCCTGGCTGATTTTGCCCTGGCTAATTTCGCGATGTCGTTGATCCGCCTCCTGGTAACCTGCTTCATCCACCTCATAACCTCGCTCGTTGCAGATGTCTCGAGTGACTTCGAAAGGCAATCCGTAGGTGGATTTGAGCTTGAAGGCGATGTGACCAGGCAGCATTTTTCTGCCCTGCGTGTCCAACCTGGCCAGGGCCTCATCCAAAATCTCGAGCGCCCGATCTAGCGTGCGAATGAATTGCTCCTCCTCCAGGGTGACCGTGTGGCGGATAATCTTCTGCCGCTCGATGAGCTCAGGATAAACCCCTCCCATCTTGTCGACCACGGCGTCGGTGACCTCGGCCATGAAGGGATGCGTGAATCCGATCTTCCGCCCGAATCGGTGAGCGCGACGGATGACCATCCGCAACACATAGCCTCGGCCACTCGGGCTGGGCCGTACGCCATCGGCAATAAGGAACGCGGCAGCGCGAACGTGGTCGGCAATTACGCGATAGCTGATAAGGTGTTGTTGGCGTTGCGTCTCGCTATGTCCGGTCATGGCCTGCACCTTGTCCATGATCGGCAAAAAGAGATCGTTATCATAGTTGACAGGCGTATGTTGCACCACGCTGACAATGCGTTCCAGGCCCATACCTGTATCTACGCCTGGTTTTGGCAGAGGAGTGCGCGTGCCCTCCGCATCCTGGTTGTACTGCATGAACACCAGATTCCACACCTCTAGCCAGCGGTCGCAACCATTGTCCAGCTCCACCGAGCAATTGGGATCGCCACACGTGCAGGCTTCGGGCCCCCAATCGTAGTGGATTTCGCTGGTGGGCCCACAGGGGCCGACATCACCCATCGACCAGAAATTGGTGGCGTCGCCCATACGATACACGCGCTCCGGCGCAATGCCCAATTCCTTGGTCCAGATGTCGTAGGCGTCATCGTCCGAAGTATGCACGGTATAATAGAGGCGGTCGGGCGAGAGTCCCACCACCTGGGTTAGAAATTCGTAGGCATAGTGGATGGCGCCTTGTTTGAAATAATCGCCAAAGCTGAAGTTGCCCAGCATTTCGAAAAAGGTGTGATGTCGGGGCGAAGGGCCTACATTTTCGAGATCGTTGTGCTTGCCCGAGACGCGCATGCATTTCTGGCAAGTGGTGGCCCGCTTATACGGGCGCTGCTCTAGCCCCAGAAACACATCCTTGAACTGCACCATGCCAGCATTGGTGAGCAGTAAGGTGGGGTCGTTGTGGGGAACCAAGGATGAGCTGGGGACGCGTTGATGTCCGTTTTTCTCGAAATAGGACAAAAAAGCTTCTCGGATTTCTTCGCTGGATTTCGGACGCATGGTGGTTGAATGAGATTGAATGTTGGGGTGGTAAATGATGCAATCAACGTATAATTGTAATCGAAGATGAGGTAAACGAAAAACGCCAAACGCCATCTCTTGCGCATCTATGCCTTACCAGAGATAACGTTTGACGCTGGGATGAAATGGGTCGCGCCTCGAAAAAATTGGATTAACTCTGATCAAACAATATCCACACTTCGCCCTGACCATCAGGAACGCAAAACTCGAAGTTGTGGCTATCTCGCTCGCCATTGCCATCCAGAACCCAACCCACATAGCAGCCTTCGAGCCGTCGGTCTGGGATGTCACCAGTGCCAACGCTGTATTCATAATTGTAGGGGCCGTTGGGACCCTGGCGCATGTCGCCAGACCAACTGCGGACGCTATCGGGAATAGGCAATTTGGCGCCATTCTTTTCCAACCATACAAAATAGCTACCCTGTGGCTCGTCACCGCGGCCGCCGTGTACGAAACCAAAAGTGAGTTTGAGACCATAGCCGTTGGGTGCAAAGGCGGGCCCACTGCGGATGTGCCACTTGCAGCCATCTCCGCCAATACTGGCGCAAGGGTCTGGCGGTGGCGGGGGGGGCGTGTTGGTGGCGGTCGGCGCTGGCGCCCGGGTAGGGGCGGGAGGTGGCGTGGGGATATTTTGCGCCACCTTCACTCCATCGGCGTTTTCTACCCGCACCAGGGTATTGTAAACCCACGCTGTCTTACCGTTATAGTCGATCTGCCACCAATCGCCCGCTTTGTTCTTGCCCAGGATGGGAAATTCTTGGCCTTTCTTGACCACCCCCATTTTGGGGTGGGTGGTGCCTGGCCCTTTACGTAGATTGGCCTGGGGCGCGGTGATGATGACTTTCGCCGAGACCGGTTTGGGCGTTGGCGTGGCCGCCGGGGGCGGCGTGGGGATGTTTTCTGCCACGGCGATGTCTTCAGCATGCTCGACCTGAACTTGTTTTCCCGAAAGCCAACCCGTTTGACCGTTATAATCGATCTGCCACCACGTGCCATCAGAATTTTTGCCCGTGATGACAAAGGCTTCCCCCTTCTTGGCCGTGTCCAGCCGCGGATGCGTATCAGCCGGGCCAGCGTAAATGCCTGTTTCATCCTCTGTGATGATCGCCCTGGCGCTGGGCGCTGGGGTTGGCGTAGAGGTAGGCTGCACTGGCGCGGGCGTCGGGGTGTCTACAGGCTTGGGGGTGGCTGTCACATCGATATTCACCAACTGCACAGAAGTTGCTGTCGGTGTCCAGGTGGGTTGGGGGACGATAACCGTCTCCTCGGCGGCGTTGTCGCCACCACATGCCGCCAACATTGTGGCCAATGTCAGGATGAGGAGAAGGGTAAGGATTGAGTTTGCGGTATTGGTTCTCATGGATAGGTCGGTTTGAGTGGTGGAAAATTGCGTTAGGCTGCTGGCGTTGCGTTTCACTCGAAATGCAAGTATAGCAGATTGCAGAGCATCCTGCATAGATTTGGATCAATGGTCGTGGTTATGTTTAGACTGATGTTTTCCTTCCAGCTCGTTGCCATGGTGCGATCTCGATTCATTTGACGATAGACGATGGACGACGAAAATCGCGGTTTAGGGGAGCGAATCGTCCGTCGTCCCTGGCCCATCTTTCCTGTTCACTCGGCCATCATACCATTGAAATCAGTAGCCCTGACATTGAAACGCACGACCATTGTTGGATTTGACGTTGCCCGCCTAATCCATTTCTTCCTTCCACAACGTGAGCGCAAGGGAGCGCCAAGAGCGCGGCCAATAAAAAACAGGAGTTTCGGCGACTTTTCTTTCCCGGAACCTGGCAACCTGACACAAATCTCATGTTCATGCTTCCTGCCGATTGAAATCAGGGCTGAGGGCCTGCGGCCGTCTGACGACCTGCGTCGACAGCGTTTTGGATGCCAAATGGCGATACAAATCGGGCGAAAAAGCCTCCCCACAGGGGGACGAGCGCACAGGCCATCTCTTTCCAAATCTCCTCCCCTCGCCTGTCTCGGAGCGGGGAAGGAAATAAAGGAGGGGCACAGCCCCAGAACCGAATTCATTCGGTCAGTGACAGCAAACAAAGCCAATTTCAGTCGATCACGATTTGCCATGATGCGCAGAGCCGGATCCGTGATCCGGCGGTGATTCGAGCGTCAAACCCGCCGGATTGCGAATCCGGCTGGACACATACTCTCGCAATCGAGATCTACTGAATTTGTGTCAGGTAATTGGTCCGGAAACCTGTCTAACTTCTTTGTGGTGAGAGAGTGCTGCCAATGAAGTCTAATGTCTGAAATGTCTCATGCCCGTGAAGACCATGGCCAGGCCCAGTCGATCG